>Ga0256833_1002411_pt1 | contig 13115 bp, 11 predicted proteins | sample 356284metaG_FD_190535 | JGI IMG/M metagenome (GOLD analysis project Ga0256833, IMG submission 190535) | Hydrothermal vent microbial communities from Mid Atlantic Ridge, Atlantic Ocean - 356-284 | ecosystem: Environmental > Aquatic > Marine > Hydrothermal vents | place: Atlantic Ocean: Mid...
GTAGATGGCGTAGGAGGAGCTAGCAGCTATTGAGGCGGCCGTGGCCAGAGCAGCTCCCAGGACGCCGAGGTGGGCCCAGAATATGAGTATCGGGTCCAGGACGAAGTTCAGTATGGTTGAGAGGAGCGAGAGCTTCATCGGAGTCTTCGTGTCACCCAGGGCCCCTATCGAGGTGAAGAAGAGGATGTTAATTCCGGAGAGAGGCGTTACCGCGAGTAGCACCCTCAGGTACTCCAGGGCTAGGGGCCTGATGTCGGGTGGGAGCCTCGTGAGCCTAGCGTAGCCCCCCTCAAGGGCTATGAAGGCCAGGCTACCGGGTACCAGTATCAATAGGAGGAGGCCCATCACGGAGCCGGCTGACCTCGACGCCATCCTATAGTCCCGGGCCCCCACATACTGGCCTACAAGGCTCGAGGCGCTTGCAACCACGCCGAAGGCTATACTCATGAGGATGCCCCTGAAGGGCCAGGAGACCGTGGGCGTGCTGAGTGCTGCGGGCCCCAGCCTGGAGAGCCAGAACGTATCAACGATTTCATAGACGGCGCTTATACTAGTGGACACCATCAGGGGAGCCGCCAGGGAGAGGAGCAGCCTGACTAGCCTCCTCTCACCTAGAACCCTCTCCCGCAGCGCTGTGATCCTCCGCGACGAATCCCCGTCTGCCACTACTCAGTATACACCCCTAGCGAGTCCCACCTCTAGGCGGCGTCTTCCCGGGGTAGTTATAGGGATTAAGGGGAGGCACTCTAACGTAAAACCTTAAGCCTGGAATACCTCCTCTAGGAAGCCTCCGGGTTATTCCCGGTTATTCCCGCTCTCAACCCCGATAACCCTGGCGACCCCCTCCACGAGCCTCTCAACCCCCTCGAGGGCCCTCTCTACGTGCCAAGAGGAGCAGGTGTGCTCGTGGCTGCACACACTCATAGCCACCGCGTGGGCCCACGAGTCGCCGACCCAATCACCCAGCTCCCTTGCGAGGAGGCGCGGGTACCTCCAGAGGCCGCCGTCGCTGAGGGATGGGCTCTCACCGCGGCTCGCGGCGTATGCTTTAACCGCTAGGACAGCCGCGCTCCACAGCCTAGCAGAGGCCCCGTTGAGGTCCCCCGAGGCTAGGGCCTCCCGGGCCCTCCTGAGGGCCTCCCTCGACGCCTCCATGTAGCCTGCAGCCCTGGCAGCGGGCTCGTCCCGCTTGAGTAGCCTGTCTACTATGTACTCCTCCAGGCTTACCCCTAGCTTTCCCGCCTCCTTCTTGAGCCTCTCAACTATACTCCTCGGGAGGGAGACGCATACGGAAGGCAAACGACTGCTCCCAGAGCCCTATCTTCGAGCGCCTAGATACTTAAGCCGTTCTACTCCCAGGCGGGGCCTGCTGCTTAGTAGAGTGTTTATATGCCCAGCAGCAGCCCACCTTTAACCCTCACTGACACCTTGGAGGCCCGGTGGGAGTGTGGGGGGAGACATCGAGTTCTATAGGAGCGTTGTAGAGGAGATATTCAACAACACAAGGGAGGGTGGGAGGCTCACGGGGAGCCCCGGGGATAGGTGGGTTGAGGAGTACCTGAGGGGGCTGATGGAGGATCTAGGGCTTGAAGTCCACGTCGACAGCTATAGCACGCGTCAGTGGATCCCGAGGAGGTGGATCATCGAGGTCCGCTCGGGCGAGGGCTGGGTCGAGGTGCCCTCCTACTTCATGGCTAGAACGGGCCCCGGCGAGGCCGAGGGCAGGCTAGTCTATGTCGGGGACGCGCACTCCAGGCAGCTGCCGGGGGTTGAGGGCTCCATAGTGGTGGCTAGCCTCAGGCTTCCCTCACTCAGCCTATCCCTCCTCGAGCCCCTCGCCATACGCGTCAGCGACCCAGACGGCTCGCTCAGGGAGTCAGGCGCCCTCGGGGAGGCGAAGCCGAGCGTCTACATGACGAGGCTCGAGCCGTCGGAGTGCGGGTGCCCCGTCGACCCGGAGTCGTATGAGGCCTCACTCAAAGCGGGCGCCAGCGGCTACGTTGGAGTGCTCGAGAACTACCCGGACATGGGCTGCGGCGAGTTCACGTACTACGCCCCCGCCGATGGGGCCTACAGGAGCCTCCCGGGGCTATGGGTTGAGAGGAGGGCTGGCTCCAAGCTGGTAGAGCTGGCGAGAGAGGGTGCGAGGGCTAGGCTCAGGCTGGAGGCTGAGGTTGGGGGCGTCGAGGGTAGGAATGTGTACGCCCTACTCCCAGGCAGGGGGGAGGAGGTCATAGTGATCCACAGCCACCATGACTCCCCCTACGGTGGCGCCGTCCAGGACGCCTCGGGGACCGCCATGGTGGCCCTCCTAGCCAAGCACTACACCGAGAAATACAGGGCCGGCGGGTATCCCGGCGCTACACTAGTCTTCCTATTCACTGAGGGCCACTTCGACGGGGGATCCGGCCAGGAGGCCTTCCTGAGGGCGCACGGTGACTGGGCCGATAAGATACTGGTCGACGTTGCCTTGGAGCACATAGGGCTAGAGTACGCCGCTCCGGATGGTAAAGCCGAGCCCACGGGCCGCATAGAGCCCAGGGCTATATTCGTCTCCGAGGATAGGGAGTACCTCGTTAAAGCGTTTGCTGGGGCCGTTGATAATGTGAAGCCGAGGAGCCTCCTGCTACTGCCGACGAACACTATACTGGGGGTCCCCAGCGACGCCAATAGGCTCTGGAGGAAGGGAGTACCCGTTGCAAGCCTGATCTCCGGCCCCATATACATGTTCTCATCCTGCGACACACCGGAGAAGGTGGCATACAACAGCGTGCCGGAGCTAAAGGCGCTGCTAACCAGTGCAATCGACTCCCTGCTAGCGGCACGTGGGGCCTAGGGTCCTCCCAGGCCCCTGTTCCTCGATGTTTTCTTCTCATACCTCATCGTTGACGAGCCCCCTAAATAGCTCCGCTGCGAGCTCGCCCCTGCTCAGCCCCCTCACGTCGAGGATCCTAGAGACCCTCGCGGGCCTGTGTGTTAGGAACGCTATCCTATCGGCGATCGACGCTAGCTCGCTTATCATGTGGGAGACCACGACCATCGTAAGCCCCTTCCTCTTGAGTTTCAGGATCGACTCTTGGAGTGCCGCTATACTGTTCACGTCTAGCCCCGTGAATGGCTCGTCTAGGAGTAGTATATCGGGCTCTAGGACTAGCATCATCATTATCTGGGCCTTCCTAGCGGTTCCACCGCTCACCTGGGAGGGGTGCATGTCGAGGTAGCCGGTTATCCCCAGTATATCGGCCAGCTCCTCTATCCTCGCCTCCGCAACCTCCCTGGGGAGCCCCGATATCCTAGCGGCTAGTAGAGCGTTCCCCCTCAGCGTCTTCCACGGCAGTAGTATGGTCTCCTGCGGTACGAGGCCCACTCTCCCCCTAACGTGTACGTAGCCGCTGTCATAGCCTTCTACCCCAGCTATTATCCTGAGGAGCGTCGACTTACCCACACCATTGGGGCCTACTATGCCTAGAACCTCGCCCCTCGCGACTTCCAGGTTTACACCGTCCAATACGAGGTTCTCGCCATAGCTCTTCCGGAGGTTCCTGACTGTGATCACACTCTCCACTTCATCGACCACCTCTCCACGGGCCTCAGGAGGGCGTAGTCGACGATTATCATTAGCAGTACTAGTATCAGGGCCCAGGCGAAGACCCCCTCCCTAAAGCCTACATCGTAGGAGTAGACGAGCCAGTAACCCACCCCGCCAGAGGCTCCGAAGGCCTCTGCTACAACGCTTATCCTAAGGGCTATGCCGATAGCGGATCTACTCGCTGCGACGAGGTAGGGTATCATCCCCGGTAGTATGAAGTGGATTAGCTCCTCGTACCTGCTAGCGCCTAGGAGCCTCGCGAGTAGGGCGAACCTCTTGTCGAGGGCCCTCAGGGCCCCGAAGAGCCCCGAGAGGAGGATCGGATAGGTGGCCGCCGCCACGACTAGTATGGGGGCCTTCCTACTGACGACGCCGAATATCATTATGAAGACTATGGCCCACACCAGTATTGAGACGCTCTGTATCAGGGTGTTAAGCGCGTCGAAAAAGGCAGCCGCGTGCCTGTTGGTGTATGCGGCCGACACGCTCACAAGCGCTAGAGCGAGGCCTACGAGGTAGCCTGTAATGCTGTTCTCAAGCGTTACTAGGACTGCGTGGAGTATCCTCTGGGCCCCTATGGCCCCCATGGCCCTGAGCGTCTCTAGGGGTGTGGGTATCAGCTCCGGGTAGGCGCGGGCCACCAACTCCCAGGAGACTAGGAGGCCCGCCACTAGGTAGAGCCAGCCTAGCCCCAGTAGAAAACGCTCCTCCCTATGCTGCTTGGAGGCTTTGGCAGGTATCCCCCCCTCCATGCCAGCCACCACTCGCTATAGATGGATTTCACCATGTCCTCGTCGAGTGGGCCGCTTGTGAGGGCCACCCTCTTATATAAGATGTTGAATGTCCCCCTATCTATGTGGTAGAGCCTCGAGAGCACATGGAATACTAGGTCGGGGTTGCTCCTCCAGATCCTAACGGCGTCCTCCCTAGCCTTCAGGAAGGCCCTTAGAGCGTCTGGGTGCTGCTTTACGAAGTCTTCCCTGGCTATCCACACTAGCATGATGGGGCTGCCCGTGACGTTGGTCTTGGACTCCGCGTCCCTCCAGAGCTGGGTGAATGGGGCTACAACGTGGAAGCCCCTCGCGATGCCCTCCGAGACTATGGGCTCCCATATCACCGCGGCGTCTACGCTGCCCGTGGAGAGTGCGTCGAGTATACTGCCGGGTGGAACGTTGACTACAGTAACCCTGTCGGGGGCGGGCTTCTCACCCTCCACCACCGGGACTCCGTAAACCACCTCCATGTACGCCTTGAAGAGCTTGTAGGTGCCCGAGGCTATGACGGCGCCTACAAGCTTTCCTTTGAGGTCGAGAGGGCTCTTGATGGAGTTATCCTTGGCTATTATCGCCTGGTTCTGGAGCATCTCAGCCGCTACAATCACCACCCCACCCTGCGTCTCGATGAGCTTGGCAGCCATCTCCGCGGGTACAACAGCTAGGTCGGCCTCCCCCTTAGCAATCGCTGCTATGATCTCCGGTGTCTCCTGGAACCTCTCAACCTTCAGGGGATACCCGTACTTCGCCGTGAGGTTCTCGGCCTCTATGAGGTCGAGGGTGCTTATGCCTCCCTGGAGGGTCGCAGCCCTTATCACATAGGATCCTCCCGGGGTGTGGGTGTGGAGGATCACTCCCACGACTATGAGGGCTACCACTACTACGGCTGTGAAGGCGAGCGCCCAACCCGCCCTAACCATAAACCACTCCCCAGTGGTTCAATGCGCCCGTGCAACCTCATATAAAGGGATTCCCCCAGAGGGGACCCGGTGCCCCCCAAGGTGAGCGGCCCCCTAGAGGACCTCCGATCCTATATTGGATGGCTCGAGTCGCGTGGAGAGCTGGTTGTCGTCGAGGAGGAGGTATCACCGGTACTTGAGATCCCCGCGCTCCTGCGGAGGCTCATGTACAACCGAGGGCCGGCCGTCCTCTTCACGAGGATCAAGGGCCATGAGGGGTGGCGTGTGGCTGGCAACCTCTTCAGGAGCATTGACACCCTGAGAGCGGCGCTGGGGGTCGGGAGGCTGGAGGAGGTGGGTGAGAGGCTCACATCCATGTTCACGAGACCCCCTCCGACGGGCTTCACAGAGAAGATCCGAGCGCTGAGGGAGGTGGGTGAGGCCTCACGCTACACTCCAAGGAGAGTGGGTAAGGCCCCCTTCACGGAGAACGTCGTCGAGTCGAGCCGTGGGCCCCTGCGGCTCCTGCCAGCATTCAAGACGTGGCCCCGGGATGGGGGGAGGTACCTGACGTACCCCCTGGTCATCACTAGGAACCCCCTCTATGGAACCTATAATGTCGGCGTCTATAGGGTGATGCTCCTCGACGGCTCCCGCGCTGTCATACACTGGCAGATACACAAGAGGGGGGCTGAGGACTATGAGTTGCATGGCGGTGAGAGGATCCCGGTCGCTATAGCTATAGGCTCCGACCCCGCGACCATGCTGACGGGAGCCGCCCCAGTCCCGGCTCCCATGGATAAGTACCTGTTCGCCGGCATCCTCAGGGGTAGGGGGGTCGACCTCTACGAGCTACCGAACGGCATCCTGGTACCCGCCAACGCTGAGGTAGTCCTAGAGGGCTACATCACTAGGGGGGAGGAGGCCGAGGAGGGGCCCTTCGGCGACCACTGGGGCTATTACGACAAGCCGAGGGAGAGGTACCCCGTGTTCCGCGTTGAGAGGATGTACTACCGCTCCAACCCAATATACTATGGAACCGTCGTGGGCCCTCCACCCCTGGAGGATGCAGTCATAGGGAAGGCCTTTGAGAGGATCTTCCTACCCCTCGTAAGGGTTCTCCTACCAGAGGTTGTAGACGTGAACCTCCCAGAGTACGGGGTCTTCCAGGGGATGGCGATAGTATCGATTAGGAAGAGGTACCCCGGCCACGCCAAGAAGGTGATGATGGCCCTCTGGGGCTTGGGTCAGTTCAGCCTCACAAAGATAATAGTGGTTGTGGACCACGATATAGACCCCCACGATATTAATAGGGTCATATGGGCCGTCTCAGCCAACGTTAACCCCTCCCGGGACGTCGTAGTAATACCGGGCTCCCACACGGACGCCCTAGACCCAGCGCAGGAGGCGCCGGCATACGGCGGCAAGCTGGGGATAGACGCTACGCGGAAGCTACCCGAGGAGAACTATGGCGGGCCTTGGCCTGAGGGGCTCGAGGAGGATCCTGCCACGAGGAGGTGGGCTGATGACGCCTTCAAGAGGCTCTTCGCGGGCCTGGGATCCCGGTAGGGTCTCTAGGAGGTCTAAGCTCTCGGGCATAGCGAGGCTGATAAGGGTCGAGCACACCCTCTTCAGCCTCCCATTCGCCTACGCTGGAGCCATGCTCTCACGCCACGCCTTCACGTGGGGTGACGCACTGCTGATAGGCCTCGCGCTCCTCGGTTTGAGGAGTGCTGCCATGGCGTATAATAACATCGCAGACTATGATATAGACTCGCTCAACCCGCGCACCGCGAGTAGGCCCCTCATAACCGGCGTGGTGACACGCTCCGAGGCCTGGGGGGTCGTGGCGGCTGGATCCCTGCTCTACTACGCCTCCGCTGCCCTACTGAACCTCTACGCCCTACTCTTCAGCCCGCTCCTCTGGATCCTAGCGCTCACCTACCCCCACGCTAAGAGGCATCACAGCTACCCGCACTTCCACCTAGGCCTAGTGCTGGGCATGGCGGTCTTCGGCGGTGCCGTCGCCGCTGCGGGCGACGAATCCCCCAGCCTCCACGCCCTACTCGCGGCGATTCCCTGGCTCTACATAGCGGCAGTCACACTCTGGGTCGCCGGATTCGACATCATCTATAGCGTGATGGACATGGGCTTCGACAGGGAGCACGGACTGGGGAGCATACCAGCCAAGTACGGCCTGGAGGGGGCCCTAGCCTGGAGTCTAGCCTCGTTCCTGGGTGCATCGGCGCTCCTCGTGGCGGGGGCTCTAGTCTACAGGCCCCCAGCGGGGCCGGCCACGCTGGCCTCATCGGTAGTAGCGTCGTCGCTGATGCTGTATAGCTGGTACCTCGCATACAAGTCGGAGGATAACATACCTAGAGCCTTCAACCTCAACCTCCTAGTGGGTGTGATAGCCGCGTCCGGTGTCATAGTAGACTACCTACTGGAGCTACTACACTAGCGATTAAACGCTACGCCGCCCTCCTCGAGGGTGATATATAGGAAGGCTAGTATATCGCTACAGCCACGCGCCTCACAGGGTAATGACCGCGGCGGTGGGCGCCTTGGCCTGCAGGGATGTGGCTGGGAGGCATGCAAGCGTTAGAAGGTTCAAGAAGGAGGACGTGGATGAGCGCGACCTAAACGCTATATTGGAGGCGGCCCGGAGGGCCCCCACGTCATGGAACCTCCAGCCCCTAACTGTGATAGTGGTTAGGAGGCCCGACCTCAAATCGGCCATAGCAGAGGCTATAGGGGGGCAGGAGCACGTAGCCAAGGCGCCCGTCCTACTCGTCTTCAGCATCGACTACTCCAAGGTAGTGGCGGCCGCTGAGGGTAGCGGCGTCAAAGTCGCTGGGATAGGGTTGGCCAGCCTCATCGAGGCCTCGATAGACGTGGGACTAGCCGCTGGGTGGGCCGGCCTAGTGGCTGAGGAGCTGGGGTATGGCATAGTCTACGTGGCAGTATACAGCAACCCATGCAGGGTAGCCGAGATCCTCCACCTACCCAAGCTCACGCTACCCCTAGTGGGGCTCTGCATAGGCAGGCCAGCCGAGAGGGTGGCCCCAAGGCCCCGGCAGCCCATGGAAGTATTCGCCTCCCACGACGGCTACCTCCAGCTCCCCAGGGGCGACGTGGCGAGGCTTGTGGCGCAGCCCTTTGGACAGAAGGCTTCGAGGCTCTACAGCCACGTCCTAGGAGCGGGGGGCTATCATGCTCTGGTGAACGAGGAGATGGTTAGATGCGCTAGGTCGAGGGGCTTCAACGTGTAGCTCCAATAAATAAGGGTGGGGGTTGAGGCTGCGGGGTCGGGGAGGTCTTTACCTCCCCTTGAACTGGGGCTTCCTCTTGCTCAGGAAGGCTGAGACACCCTCGGCGACGTCCTCTGTGCTGAATAGTAGCCCGAACTCGGAGGCCTCCAAGGCTAGGCCTGCCCATATGTTGGATTCGAGCCCGTAGTTCACCGCGTACTTGGCGGCCATGAGTGCTAGTGGAGGCTTCTCCGCTAGCTTGAGGGCGAAGCTCCTAGCCTCCTGCTCGAGCCTCTCGGGCGGCACCACCTTGTCGACGAGGCCTATCCTGTAGGCCTCCGTTGCGGGTATCATGTCGCCAGTGTAGATTAGCTCCTTCGCTCTAGCCCTCCCCACGAGCCTTGAGAGCCTCTGGGTTCCACCGGCGCCGGGTATGAAGCCCAGGTTTATCTCTGGCTGGCCGAGCATGGCTGTCTCAGACGCTATCCTGAAGTCCGCGCTCATCGCTATCTCTAGGCCTCCCCCTAGGGTGTAGCCGTTCAGCACGGCTATGACTGGCTTCGTGTAGTACTCTATCTTCAGCGTCAGCTCCTGGAACCTCCTCGAGAATATGGCCGCCTTGATGGGCGTTATGCCCGCGAAGGCCGTCACGTCAGCGCCCGCGCTGAAGGCCCTACCGGCTCCGGTTAGCAGGACTACCCTCACGTCCTCCATCTCCTCTAGCTCGTCGAGGGTCTGGCTGAGCTCCTCGATCATCTTGGGGCTTATGGCGTTGAGCTTATCCGGCCTGTTGAGGACTATCCACGCCAGGGGCTTCTCAAGCCTCACTAGTAGGGTCTCCTTCTTTATCTCCTCCACGGGCCTGTACTCCTTGAAGCCCTTGCCGGTCTTCCTGCCTAGGCGGCCCTCCTCGACCATCTTAACTAGGAGCGGGTCTGGCTCGTACTCCTCGAAGCCTGTCTGCTCCTTCAGCTTCCTAAGGGTGTCTACTATCACGTCTATCCCTATCTCGTCGGCGTAGTCGCTCACGCCCTTAGGCCAGCCAAGGCCCAGCATGACCGCCTTATCTATGTCCTCAAGCGTGGCTACATCGTTGCGTATGAGCCATGCAGCCTCGTTTATGGAGGGGGCTATGAGTCTCACGTGATCCACCTTCTCCCCAGCCTCCTTGGGTATCTTGGGCCTCACGTACTTGCCGGGCGCTGGGTACTCGTAGAAGCCCTTGCCAGTCTTCATGCCCAGTTCCTTCTTGTCGAACTTCTCCTTGAAGAGTGGGCAGCCCGTTATCTTGAAGCCCCTCTCAGTCATAGCAGTGAATACGAGGTAGAACACGTCTATGCCGCTGTAGTCGGCTAGCTCGAAGGCGCCCATGGGGAACCCGAGCTTGTACCTCACCGCGCTGTCGACCTCTACTATGGAGGCCTCCCCCCTGGCGACCATCCAGCACGCCTCGTTGAGGAACCTCGCTAGTATCCTGTTGACTATGAAGCCTGGGACATCCTTCTTCACAACGACGGGCTGCTTGCCGAACTTCTTGGCGAGCTCGTATGTGACCTTAACCGTCTCCTCACTCGTTTTGGCGCCCTTTATTATCTCGACTAGGGGCATGAGTGGTGGCGGGTTGAAGAAGTGCATCCCAACAACCTTCTCAGGCCTCTTGGTCGCAGCGGCTATCTCCGTTATAGGTAGGCTACTCGTGTTTGTAGCCATTATCGCGTGCTCCGGCAGGTTCTCGTCTGCGAACTTGAAGAGCTGCTGCTTGAGGTCTAGCCTCTCTGGTATGGCCTCGATCATGAAGTCCGAGTCGCGGAGGGCTGCAGCGAACTCCTCCGTGTACTTGCCGTCCTTCAGGTTAACGATGGGCTTGATCCTAGCCATTATCGCGTCAACGCTCTCCCTCAGCTGCCCCTTCTCACTGAGCTTGCCGAGGCTCCACCTAATCTTCTCTAGAGCGTTCTTGAGTATGTCCTCGCTTATATCGGCGAGGTAGACCTCGTACCCGGACATAGCGGCTACTTCAGCTATCCCGTGGCCCATGGTGCCAGCGCCGACGACTATTATCTTCTTTATATCCTCAACCGACACCATTTGCTCCACCCCACGCCACAGGATCCAGGCAGGCTCGGGGGTTAATCATGCCGTGCCACGCTAGTATGTGGCCCCGGCTAAGGGGTTACCCTTAAATCCCCCGGCACCGGCGGGCCCCCTGGGTGTTAGGCCGTGAGCGACTACATACAGCAGGTAGTGGATACCATACGCTCCAAGCTACCCGAGTACGGGCTCAAGGTGCTGCCCCGGGGGAAGAATAGTTTCAGCCTAATCAGGGGCACGGAGATAGTGATGACTGTCCGCGACGCTGGGGATATAGTTGAGCTCTCGTATAAGGGTAAGAAGTACACCTACGACAAGTGGTACACGAAGCCGGAGCACCTCAGCGCCATGATACTGAACGTGCTCGAGCACCAGGAGAAGAAGCAGTAAGCCGCTAAGCCGCCTGGGAGGAGCGCGGGGGCCCCGGGGCCTTTGGGTTCGGGCTTCGAGCTCTACTGTCCTAGGTGCGGCTACAGGCTCGGCGGCGGATACGCGCACCGCTGCCCCCGCTGCGGCTCCCCCCTCGAGCTGAGGGGGAGCCTCGAGGCGCCTAGGCTCCTCGGCGAGGGGAGGACCCCGGTAGTTGAGCTCAGCCGCGGGGGCGTCAGGGTAGCCTTCAAGCTCGAGTACCTTAACCCCACGGGTAGCTTCAAGGATAGAGGAGCCTCGGCTAGCGTATACCATGCATGGAGGCTCGGCTACGACTGCGTTGTAGAGGACTCCAGCGGCAACACGGGCTTGGCGGTTGCAGCCTACGCTGCCAGGCTGGGCTTGAGGGCGAGGATCCACACCTACAGGGGCGCCGGGGCTGGGAAGAAGCTCCTCATGAGGGCTCTGGGAGCCGAGGTGGTTGAGTGGCCCACCCGCGGTGATGCCGCGAGAGCCGCGGAGGGCGAGTCTGAGAAGTGCTACTACGTAGCCCACGCGTGGAGCCCCATCTTCGTCGAGGGGGTCTCAAGCATAGCCGGGGAGCTCTCAGGGTATAGGGACTGGGACTTCATAGTGCCAGTCTCCAGCGGCACGCTACTCCTAGGCCTCTGGAGGGGCTCCCTGAGGGCTGGCTGGAAGCCCCGCATAATAGCGGTTCAAGCCGCCGAGGCGGCCAGCCTCGAGGGTAGAGTGCCCCTACTAGCGAGAACCGGGGGGCCAACTAGCAGGCTTGCCGACGCCCTGGTCCTGAGGAACCCGCCCAGGCTCAGCGATATGGTAGAGGCTGTAAGGGAGAGTGGGGGAGGCCTGGTAGTCGTTGGAGACGACGCCATAAGGGAGGCGCTGGGAGAGCTACTCTCGATGGGGTTCATAGTAGAGCCCAGCTCGGCCGCCGCCTGGGCGGCCTTCAAGGCGCTACACGAGAAGGGCGAGGCCAGAGACTCGGTAGTAATACTGACCGGCAGCGGCCTAAAGTACGCAGAGCTGCTCGCAGGCCTCAGGGAGCGCTAGGATCCATGAGTATCGAGTGATTAGAGGCCTCCCACCGCTCCGGGGCCCTACAGGCAAGTTCGGGGGATCCTAGGGGGCTAGGGGCTATCCGGGTCATTCCCAGGGCTTGGGTTGAGGTTTGAGTGTTGATATAGTGCTTCAGTATGCGCCTGAAGCGGCAGCGCATGGCAGGGGCGCTCCAGCGCTGCGGGGTCTGAGGGAGCCCTGAGGGCTGAGGGGTTAGTACGTCATGGAGCTGGGATCCACCGCTAGGCAGGCGCTGGGGGCTGTAGGCGTTATCGCTATAGCCTTAGCCGCTATGACCATTGCTCTGGGCGGCCCCCGGGAGCTTGTCGGGGCCTTCAGGGGCATGCCTCTGGCCCCCCTCCTCGCCTCGGTTTCACTGTTAATGCTTGTTGAGATCGTCAAGGCTGTGAGGCTCTGTGTTCTAGCGGGCCTGGGCCTAGGCGACATGAGGGCATGCCTCATAGCAAGGCTCCTAGGTAGGGCGGCCGCCAACGTGACCCCCGCGGGGATAGGAGGTATACCGACGAGGACTGCGGTGCTCGCGAGCGAGGCTAGGATAGAGTTTGGGAGAGCCTTTGGGGCTGCCTCGGGTGAGACGCTCGCCGATAACAGTGTAGCCATAGCCGCGCTTGCAGCGGCCGCGGCGGCTGGCCTCTACAACATAGTCGTCCTAGGCATCGCCGGCGTGATAGCCGCTATATGGATTGGCGGGATAGCCCTCAGCGTCGGCGAGGGCTCTAGCGAGAGGCTCTACAGGATCCTCAGGGTAAGCGCTTCTAGGAGGTGCGCCCTCGAGAGGGAGAGGAGGGCGGCCCTCTCGGCCCTCAGGCTCCTACTGGACCCGCCTAGAGCCGCAGTGGTTTACCTGTCAACGCTCGCGTCCCACGCCCTAGAGTATATGAGTGTCCTAGTCTTCGCCGGCGGGTGGTGGAGCCCCTCTGCCTGGCTCCATGCGCTAGCAGCCGTAGAGGCGGGCTACATGATGGTCTTCACCCCCGCCCCCGGGGGCGGTGGCGGGGTCGAGTACGCCCTCATATCATTCCTGGGGCCGAGGCTGGCCCTATAC
>Ga0256833_1002412_pt1 | contig 13115 bp, 7 predicted proteins | sample 356284metaG_FD_190535 | JGI IMG/M metagenome (GOLD analysis project Ga0256833, IMG submission 190535) | Hydrothermal vent microbial communities from Mid Atlantic Ridge, Atlantic Ocean - 356-284 | ecosystem: Environmental > Aquatic > Marine > Hydrothermal vents | place: Atlantic Ocean: Mid...
TTCCTTTGAACTTTTTCCTTTGAACTTTTTCCTTTGAACTTTTTCCTTTGAACTTTTTCCTTTGAACTTTTTTTATATATGGCAGTTACTCTTAAAGTATTTGACTTTTTTTAGAAATAGATATGGTATGATTATTAAGAAACTGACGATTTTATATGAAATATTGTTAATATTTAATATAAAGTTTAATTTTTAATTACCTTTGCTATCAAATTAAATAAATATGAATTTTAAATTGAGATTTATAATAGGTATTATATTAGTGCTTGGTTCTTTTCAATTGTTAGCACAAGTGACAATATCAGGAAAAGTCGTTGATATTTTTGATAATGTTCCATTGCCGGGAGTGGAGGTCAGGGAGATAGGAGGTAGTATTAAAATATTTACCGATAAAAACGGGTATTTTACATTTATTGTTGATAGTAATAAAATTGTAAATCTGTCTTTCACTAGGGATGAATATGAACCTTATTTCGCAAGTGCAAATGGTAAAATTTCTATTCAGGTTGATATGGGAACAATAAGATTATATCCTTTATCCAAAATAGATGAAGAAGATATAAGTGCATTGAATGAAACGGAATTATCAGAAGATGATGAAAGTCAAAGAGTTTCAAGTTTACTTACATCTTCGTGGGATATTTTCAGTAGGACTGCAGCGTATAATTTTGGTGTAGCTAGATTCAGAGTCAGAGGTTTAGGAAATGAATATGGCAATATGTATCTTAATGGAATGCCAATGAATAACCTTGATGACGGATATATAGCCTGGAGTATTTGGGGTGGATTAAACGATGTGATGAGAAGAAAAAACAGTAGTAGTTCCCTTGAACCTGCTTTTTTTGACTTTGGTGCTTTATCAGGTGCTACCAATGTCAGTTTGTTGGCATCAGATCAGTGGAAACAAACAAGAGTATCATACGCTATATCCAATCGTTCTTACAGGAATAGGATTATGGCAACATATTCTACCGGTATGATGGATAATGGTTGGGCTTTTACTATTTCCGGATCCAGAAGATGGGCACAGGAAGGATTTAAGCCGGGTACCTTTTATGATGCATATTCCGGATTTCTAAGTATTGATAAAAAAATAGGTGAAAAGCAACTTATAAATTTGGTTGTACTTGCATCTCCAAATAAAAGAGGTGGTGCCGGTGGAGCAACCAAAGAAATGTATGAACTTGCAGGAACACATTATTATAATTCATACTGGGGATATCAAAATGGTAAAAAAAGAAATTCACGGGTTAGTAATAGTATGCAACCTATTGTAACACTTAGGCATGTATGGAAACCAAATATTAGTACAGAAATAAATACAACATTGGGTTATATGGCGGGTAGATACGGACGAACCAGATTGGATTGGTACAATGCTCCTGATCCCAGGCCGGATTACTACAGGTATATGCCAAGTTATCAATTAAGTACCGAAATGCATGACAGATTATATGATTTATACGTAAATAACGAAGGCTTAAGGCAAGTGAACTGGGCGGATTTGTATGAGTATAATCAAGCAGGTTCAGGATCTATTTTAAAAGAAATTGGATATACCGGTGATATTTCTAATGAAAAATTCTCCAATTATGTATTGCAAGAGCAAAGGAAAGATCCGCTTAAGATTACTTTCAATACCAACATCCAAACGACTCTTGGTGATAATACGAGTATTTTCGGTGGAGTTACTTATGTGAAACAAAAGACTCATTATTTTCAGGAATTAGTTGATTTATTGGGAGGTACTTTTTATTTGAACAGGGATAAATTTGCTGAACGTGATTTTCCCGATGATAACAATAAATTGCAATATGATTTGAATAATCCGGATAAAATAGTTAGAATCGGGGATGATTACGGTTATAATTATGATATAAATACTTCTTTTGCCAAGGCTTGGGGAAAAGCATTACTTAGTTTGAATAAAATTGATGCATATCTTGCATTGGAAATATCAAATACCTCTTTTTTCAGAGAAGGATATTATAAAAACGGTAAATTTCCTGAAAATTCTTTTGGGAAAGGAGCCGTACACAATTTCTTAAATTATGGGGTGAAATCGGGTATTACATTTAAAATTAACGGTAGAAATTATATTTTCGCAAACGGTTTGATGATGACAAAAGCACCATTTGCCAGAAATGCATATCTTTCACCGCGAACAAGAGATGAAGCGGTACTTAATTTGAAACCGGAAAATATTCTGGGTGGTGAAATAGCTTATGTTTATAAAAGTCCTTTGTTGTCAGTGAAAACTTTAGGGTATTATACTAGTATTAAGAATAAGACAAAAACTACAAGTTTTTATCATGATGAACAAAGGAGTTTTGTTAATTATATAATGACGGGAATTGATGAATTGCATATAGGTTCGGAATTAAGCGCCGAATATAAACTGACATCAGCTTTTTCCGTTAGTGGAGTTGCAGCTCTGGGGCAATATTTGTTTACAAGCAGGCCTTCTGCTACCATTGCTCAAGACAATACAGCGGAGGTTTTAACCGATAGAACAGTTTATATGAAGAACTACAGAATTTCCGGTACACCCCAAAAAGCAATGTCATTTGGATTGAGATATAACTCTCCAAAATATTGGTTTGCTACCTTATCTTTCAATTATTTTGATGATATATGGCTTGATTTTTTCCCCGATCGCAGGACAGACGGTGCTGTTGACGGAATTGATAAAGAAAATAATCCTGATTTGTGGCACAATATTATTGACCAGGAAAAATTACCTTCAAATTATACTTTGGACTTTTTTGGTGGCAAATCATGGAAGTTTGGCAAAAGATATGTTTATCTGAATGTTGGAGTTAGCAATATTCTTAATAATACGGATTTTATTACGGGAGGATATGAACAATTTAGATTTGATTATCAATCAAAAGATATATCGAAATTTCCTCCAAGGTATTTTTATGCTTATGGAACCAATTATTATATTAGTGTAAGTCTGAGATTATAAAAATTATTAAAAACAATTTAAAACAAATACAAATGAAAAAATTATTTAAATATCTTCTTATTGGAATGGTCAGCACATTTATTATTAGTTCTTGTGTGGATAATAAATTTGATGAACCGGAATTTCCTTTCAAGGATCCTGATATAACAACAAATACTACGATAAAGGAAATTAAATCTTTACATTCATCGGGGTCATTTGAAACGATTGACGAAGATTTGATCTTTAGTGCTACTGTGATAGCCAATGATAGTACCGGCAATTTTTATAAAAAAATAATAGTACAGGATTCAACTGCAGGAATTGAAATTTTAATCGATGGCAGGGATCTTTATGGGAAGTATCCTGTAGGAAGAAAAGTCTTTGTAAAAGCCAAAGGCTTAGTGTTGGGAGATGATAATGGTGTCGTTCAATTAGCAGCTTTGGTATCGGAAGGTTCTATGGTCTCAATAGCTTTCAAGGAAGTTGGTGACATTATTATTGGTGGTTCATTAAATAATCCGATTACGGTAAAAGAGATGAAAATAGGTCAGTTTTCAGATGATGATATAAGTACTTTGGTCAAATTTTCAAATGTACAATTTAATAATGAATCTTTAGGATTGACTTTTGCGGATGGCATTGCTCATTCTGATAAAAACAGGACATTGGTAAATTGTTCAAGGAAAGAATTTATTATAAGAACAAGTGGTTATGCCGAATTTGCCAATGATACTATCCCCCAGCTAAATGGAGATTTGATTTGTGTTTTGGGAAAATACAAAAGTGATTATCAGGGGTATTTAAGAGGACTTAAAGATATTAATTTTTATCAGGAGAGATGTGGCGGAAGTACCGGAGATGAAGAATTGATTACAATAAAATCCGTTAGGGATATGTTTGCGTCCGGACAGGCAACAATGAATGATAAAGTAAAAATATCAGGTATAGTTATTTCCGACAAAAATTCAGTAAATGTAGATGTGAAAAATATGGTATTGCAGGATGAAACTGCAGGTATAGTTGTAAGATTTGCAGGAGCCCATGATTTTGAATTGAACGACCGAGTTGAAGTTGTTGTCAGTAATTTGGAACTGTCTGAATATAACAATCTGTTACAATTTAGCGGAGTTGTTCTTGATGCAGCAAAAAAGACAGGGAGCGGTTCTATTGAAGCAAGGGTAGCTACAGTTAATGATATTTTGACAAATAACGAAGCCTGGGAATCTACTTTGGTGAAAATCAAAAATGCAACCATTACCGGAGGTAGTGTTTATAAAGATTATGATGTTGTTGTAGAAGACGGGTCAGGCACTATTGATTTATATACAAGGTCAGTAGCAACTTTTGCAGATGATGCACTTCCTTCGGGAAATGTTGATGTGACTGCTATTGTAGGGCAATATAAAGATACATATCAAATTTATTTAAGAAATACGGATGATGTTACCACAGCCGGAGGTGGTGGTGGAGGAGGAACCGGTGATGAATTGTTTAGTGATGATTTTGAAGCAGGTTTGAATAAATGGAATGCTGTTAATGTAGTCGGCGATCAAGTATGGAGTCATGATGAAATTCATGGAAATCCCGGGGGATGTGCAAAAATGAGTGGATACGAAGGAAGTGCTCACGCCAATGAAGATTGGTTAATTACACCACAATTGGATTTTTCATCCGTAACTAATCCAATATTTAAATTTGATAATGCTACCAATTACAGTGGAAATCCTTTAGAGCTTTATATCTCTACGGATTATTCAGGAGCAGGTGATCCCAATTCGGCATCATGGACTCAGTTGACATATACCAAGTCAAGCGGAAGTTGGTCCTGGGTAAGTTCGGGAAACATTGATTTGACGGCTTATTCCGGGCAAAAAGTTTATATCGGATTTAAATTTACTTCTACAGACAGTGAATCAGCTACCTGGGAAGTAGATAATGTTGTTGTTAAATAATTAAGCACTTTATAGATAGACATTAGTTAGTGGCTGTCTATAAAATCATTAAAAATTATGCTTATTATATACAGATTATAAAATAGCGCCGGTTTATAATATTCTGTGTATTCATTTTGTGTGTGTTTGAAATAGTTAAATCTTTTTTGAATAACATCTTGATTTTAAATATTTCGTAAGCTTAGAATCAGGATATTGTAGTTTGGCTATAGATTTTTTGTCATATATTAATATAGGAATTCAATATAACAGGCAATTGAAGAATAAGGATTTTTTTGAATTTAAAAAATTTACCGTCAAGCATGTAAATAGCTCCATGAAAGTTGGTTTTGACGGAATCTTATTAGGTGCCTGGTGCGATATTGATAGAGATATGATGCTATTGGATGTAGGTACCGGCACAGGGTTAATTGCATTGATGATTGCTCAAAGAAATTCCGGAGCATATATTTTTGCAATTGAACCGGATAATGATTCTTTTAAAGAGGCATTGTATAATTTTGAAATTAGCCCCTGGACAGACCGATTAGCAATTGAGAAAATCCGTTTACAAAATTATGCTCCGGATAAAAAGTATGATCATATAATTTGTAATCCGCCGTATTTTAATTCGGGAATAATATCAGGCAGAAAGGGTAGGGCGGAAGTTAGACACACTATAAATATAACTCATGAAGAATTATTATCATATTCATCCGGATTGATAAAAAATCATGGTAAATTATCGGTAATTTTGCCTTATGATGAAGGAAATAGATTTATAGATATTGCAGAAAAATACAACTTTGGTTTATCTCGTATATGTCAAGTATTTACAAAAATAAAAACGGAAAGATTATTGATAGAATTAAAATATAATTGGTCAGATGAGCCTGTTAAAAACCTGTTGAAAGTATATGACGATTCAGGTAAGTATAGTGCTGAATATCTTGAGATAGTAAAGGATTTTTATTTAAAATTATCGGTTTAATCTGGATATTGAGGGGTAATAATTAATTATGAATTATAAGCGGGATATCCGGCTAATATTTTCGAAAAAAAATTATGTGAGTTCCATGATGTATTATAAATTTTTATTATTTTTATGAGAAATAAATAAATTGTCACATGAAATCTATAACAAACAGGGTTTTTGCATTCATATTGGGAATAGGAATCTTGTATTTTGTATATGCTTATATGTTAAACATTGTTGGATATTTTTTAGTAGCCTGGGTATTATCTATGATGGGTAAACCAATAATGAATTTTTTTCTTGAAAGATTAAAATTAAATAAACTAAAAGTAGGAGGCAGTCTGAGTGCTATTTTGGTTATGTTTGTATATCTTATAATTTTTTCTTTATTCTTCATAGTTATTTTACCTCCGGTATTAAAGCAGATTGATATTTTAACGCAATTGGATTATTCGGAAGTGTTTAAACCTTTTGAAGAACCTATTTCGGGTATTAGGGAGAAATTAATCGAATATAAGATTGCAAATCCGGAGGATTTAAATTCGGAAAGTGCTAAAAAGTTTTTTATAAATTTAATTAATTTTGATAGCAGTACTATTTCTGTTGCTTTTTCATCCATCGTAAATTTTGCTAGCAATATTATCATTGGTATATTTTCGGTAGCTTTTATAACTTTCTTTTTCTTGAAGGATAATCACATGTTTACCAACATAATAACATCTTTGGTTCCTGAGAAATATATAGATCAAACAATAAATATTATAGATGAAGTTAGCAATTTGCTAAGACGGTATTTTTCAGGAATAGCATTGCAAATAATCATACTTATGACTTTTGTTTTTACGGTTTTGACTATTTTAGGAATAAAAGATGCCATTATTATTGCATTTTTTGCGGCTATTATAAATGTTATTCCTTATATAGGACCAATTATTGGTGCTGTTTTTGGGATTTTCATTGTTATGACCAATAATCTGGGAATGGATTTTTATGATGTTATTTTAATTAAGCTTGTTAAAATCGTACTTACTTTTATAAGTATGCAAATGCTTGATAATTATATTTTGCAACCTTTTATTTATTCAGAAAAAGTAAAAGCACATCCGCTTGAAGTATTTATTGTAGTTTTAGTAGGAGCAAAAATTTATGGAATAGTGGGAATGGTTCTGGCCATACCTGCATATATTGTATTAAGAGCTATTGCTAAGGTGTTTTTTAGCAACTATCGTGCTGTACAAAAAATAACAAATAAATAATAAATATTATAGAAATAGTAAAATAGTTCAAAAATAATTTTATAACTTTGCGTGCATTATTTTCGGGGTGTAGCGCAGCCCGGTAGCGCGCTACGTTCGGGACGTAGAGGTCGAAGGTTCAAATCCTTTCACCCCGACTATTTTTCTATTTTTATTCACAACAATTGTATTAGTTCTATATTGTAAGTTAAGAACAACTTGCTCCTAAAAGCGATAATTTTAATAACAGCTTGAGCATAAGGCAAATAAATGAGAATTGGGAATTGAGAATGACAAAAGAACAAAAGTAATTAAAATATATAAACCGGTTTAATTGGGAAAACAAAATAGTTTAACCAAACCGTTTTCAAGATGGTAAATAGAAAAAGAATTGGTTTTTGGGTCACCTTAATTCCCAGCGGGTCAGGTAGTCTGAAATTAAGATTATTATATTTCCAAATTTTATTGGGTAATGACTAAAATAATTGTATTTTCGCAATTATTTTTCTAATTATAAAAATTCAAAAATATGACCTCACAAGATTACATAGATTTGGAAGACAAATATGGTGCTCACAATTATCATCCGCTACCTGTAGTATTGAATAGGGGAGAAGGAGTATATGTTTGGGATGTAGAAGGTAAAAGGTATTTTGACTTTTTATCAGCATATAGTGCAGTAAATCAAGGGCATAGCCACCCTAAGATAATAAAGGCTTTGATTGATCAGGCAAAAAAAATATCACTTACCTCACGGGCTTTCTTCAATGATGCTTTGGGAGAATATGAAAAATATGTCACTGAGTATTTTGGATACGATAAAGTATTACCTATGAATACGGGAGCTGAAGGAGTGGAAACAGCAATGAAACTTGTAAGGAAATGGGGATATAAAGTTAAAGGAATCGAAAAAAATAAAGCTAAAATTATTTTCGCAAAAGATAATTTTCACGGAAGAACTATTTCCGTTATTTCTGCATCTAACGATCCGGAAGCTACTAATGATTTTGGGCCTTTTACACCCGGAATTATTAGTATTCCATACAATAATTTGCATGCTCTGGCCAAAGAGTTGGAAGATAAAAATGTAGTAGCTTTTATAGTAGAACCTATTCAAGGTGAAGCAGGGGTTGTAGTTCCGGATGAAGGATATTTGGCAAAAGCTTATCAGATGTGTAAAGATCATAATGTTTTGTTTGTAGCAGATGAAATTCAAACGGGAATTGCCCGTACAGGTAGGATGTTGGCTGTAGATTATGAAGGGATAAAACCTGATGTTCTTATATTGGGAAAAGCTCTTTCAGGAGGAGCATATCCGGTGTCGGCTGTGTTGGCTGACGATGATATTATGTTGACTATAAAACCGGGAGAGCATGGTTCCACTTATGGGGGAAATCCTGTTGCCGCTAAAGTTGCTATTGCAGCTTTGAAAGTTGTCAAAGATGAGAAATTAACTGAAAATGCATTCAAAATGGGAAAGATTTTGAGGCGTGAGCTAAAAAATATTGATAGTGGTATGATAACAAAAGTTCGCGGTAAAGGATTATTGAATGCTATTGTTATTAAACCTAAAAACGGAAAAGAGGCCTGGGATGTTTGTTTGAAATTAAAAGAAAACGGTTTACTTGCCAAACCAACACATGGAGATATCATCAGATTTGCTCCTCCGCTTGTTATAAACGAGCAACAATTAATGGAATGTGTGGATATTATCAAAAAAACAATTAAAGAAATAGAAGGATAGCTAAGTTTTTAAATTTACAAATAAAAAAGTGCCAAATTCAATAAAATTTGGCACTTTTTATTTATAAATATTCTTAACACAGAATTAATCTTTATAATCTTCTTCTTTGTCAAAAAATTTAATACCATATTCTTCCAATTCATTTAACACAGGATCATATATCAGTTTAGAAGTAGGTATTACAACTCCGGTAAGTGGTATTTTATCATTTAAAATAAGTTTTGTAGCAATTCCCAGGGGCAATCCTACAGTCATCGCCATTGCAGTATGTATATCATCTTTTCCCTCAACAACAAGAGATGAAGTTATAAGTTTTGTATCTTCATTTGTATTTTTATAAACAAATTCATGTTGCATTACTATCATATCTTTATCACTTTCATCAAGTGATAGTTTTTCTTCCATTATTTTTTGAAGTATTTGGGCAGGAGTTACATTTTTCATATTGACAGGTTTTCTGTCAAATAATCCTAGCCACCTCAATTTGTACATATCAAAAGAGTCTTCATCTACATTAAGATATTCTGCAAGCTTTTCTTCTACGGTTTTTGTTTTATGATATTTCAAAAACGTATTGATAAAATCCCGATATGTTAATTTTTCAGAGTTTTCTACAACAAAAGAATCATCCGTTACTCCCAATTGAACCAATAAATTCCATGTTTTGCTAAATCCCGGTCTTCTGATAGTACCTCTGAACATTGTAGGTACATCATCCAGTCCATAAATAGACCGGTATTTTAAAGAATCCCTGTTAGGATAAACTTCAAATTCACCGTAATTGTCAATATATATCCTTCTTATTCTTGTAAAAAGCTTATGGTAAGGAATGTGTTTATACATATTTTGATCAATATATTGAGCTACACCCTGTCCTGCCAGCACGACATTTCGAGGATTCCATGTAAATTTGTAATTCCAAGGATTGTTATCGTATTTGGGGGCTACCAATCCTCCCGTTGAAGACCTGAAAGCTGAAATATTCCCACCTTCTTCTTTGATTTTGTCTATAACTCTCATAGCGGACATGTGGTCTATTCCCGGATCAAGACCTATTTCATTGAGTATCAAAATGCCTTTTTCTTTAGCTTCTTCGGTCAAAGCTTTTAATTCTGATGAGATATAGGAAGCGGTAACCATATTCTTTCTATATCTAAGAGCCGAGCGTACAATAAGATAATGGAATCTTGCAGGTAGCATGGATACAATAATATCCGCTTTTTTGACTTCTTTTGACCTTTGTGCATCATTAAAAACATCAAATTTTATTGCTTTACCTCTTTTATGTCCATTGGTCTTTTTTTTAGCCATGTCCAAATCAAGGTCGCCAACAACAATTTCCCAATCATATTTTTCAGCTCTTTCCAATAGGTAGTTTATCAAACATGAAGTCGATAATCCCGCACCTACTACAAATATTCGTTTCATTTATTTATATTTTTATTATTTAATTTTATTGTAAAAGATCAGAATGAATTCTTTTGTAAAAAATATATTTGTCATCTCAAAATATTATTTTTAAATAGTTATAAATATTTTTCCATATAACTAAATTCAGGAGTGAATTTTCCATTATGCAATATAAGAGCCCTTTTAATTGGTGCAGGCAATTTTAAATCTTCATAACTAGCCGAATAATCACATGTGACAATTTCATTAACATAATCAAATAAAGCATTAGAAAAACCAATTGAGGATTCCCTCGGAAGTTCACTCGGTAAAATGTCAACTCCCATGATTGCAATTCCATCACCTTTAAATCCATCTTGTTGTTTTCCTGTCTTAGGATCAAAAACAAATACAGGATTTTCTATAGTAGTACAGTTTGTCGTACATTCTATAGAGCCCTTAGGGTCACAGGTAATATCTCCGATAGCTATTAATTTATGATTTTTATTATAATGTTTCTTTAAATATTCATTTGTTATAAGTTTGGGGTATCTTGTATCCCAATACATAGCATTTACCAATACAGTCAATTTATCAATATATTGTTTGAAAATTCCTTTGTATTTTTCAGGATGTTGATAATAATCCTGAAGCTCAAATTTATCTGTATTGGTTTTCGGTGTAGCCAGGTGGTGTTCTTTAAATATTGTTTTGTAAATTACATTGTCAGGTAGTATTTTATTACTTTTTAGCTTAAGCAGTTCTTTAGGTGATATTTCTTTTACCGGTAATAAAGAAAGAATCTCTTGAGCACCGTGGGATACATTTCCATAGCCTGTAATACCTATAACCATAGGTGTTAATTCGGAAGGTAGCCCATTTTGGACAATCTCCATACCGACTTTTGAAACAGCTGTTTTCGCTTCGTCTAGAGAATTATATTTATGTGATTGTTTTAGGTGTTCAAAAGGAGTGTTAAAACCTTTTTCCTTCAATCTTTTTCCTAATGTCCATAACGTATTTATCATTCCGGCCAAACCTGCATATTTTCCAAAAAATATTGTTCTCCTACCGTGTTCATCTCTTACTTTTTCATAATCAATGAGATTTACCTTTTGTTCTACCATCCTTTTAAGAAAAGGCATATTGTATGGTTGTCCTTTAATGGTATGTGAAAAGAAAATGTATGTATGGTTTGGCTGAAATATATCCAATGGCATTTCTTTTACTCCAAAAATTACCGGGATATTATTTACATTATCGACAATTTTTGCTCCTGCTGCTTCATATTCGGCATCAGTGAATATCCTTTTGTCAGATGTCTCTACATAAAAATCCAAATCGTATTTTTTTGATAATTTTGCAACATGTTGAGGAGTGATAGCGACTCTGCGTTCCATTTTAAATCTGTCCTCGTATCTTAAAGCAACTTTTTTATTCATAGGTTATTAATATTTTCAGGTGGCAAACATAGTGAAAAATTGGAAATTTAAAAAATATAAATGTGAATTGCTAAAAATTGATACTATTTATATTAGCTCTAATCGGATCAACTCCGTGTTGATATTTTATAAATTGCAGCATTGAAGATTTTACTCCGATAAAAAAGTTATAAGAACCTCCTTTTGGTTGCCAACTGAAATTCATCTTCCAACAATGCAAATCCCTTTCAAAACCAAAATCAGGATATTCAAATTTCTTATTTTTAAGGTTATAGTCAAGATTGTTAACTCTTATCCTCCAGTTTTTTGTGATAGGTATTGTTCCCGATAATCTGATAGAATGAGTAGAGATGTAAAAAGTATCTACATTATTACTATTGTATTGCCATGTCATGTTCAAATTATAATTCAATTTGAAATCCTTTAAAATATCTATTAGTTTATCATTTTTCGCTACGGTTTTCTTTTTTGATTTTTTGTTGTTTTGTGATGAAAACAATTTGATGATATCCGAAATACTTTTATTATAAACAGATATGCTTAAATTGGATTTTTCATGCCTTAAAGGACGTTTTTTTTCTTCCCATACAAATTTATTTATCCTTACATTATCAACTTTTATATAAGGGTCAAAAATCCCGGAATATCTAAATGAAACAAAATTTTTAAACAAAGAAAAATTAAATCCTGTTCTAATTTGAGAAAAATTGAGACTGTCAGCAGTAATATTATAATTTCCGGAAATAGTAAAATTCTTTAATAATGATATCTTTCTTAATGAGGAATCTTTTTTTGAGAAAATTTTGGCTTCAAGTAAGTTATTAATATTGTAATTAAGAATCAAATTATTTTTTTGGGCAATCGAAGCCCCAAAAGGGCCGGAATATTCAAAGATACTATATTCTTCCGGCTTATTGTATTCTTCTCTAGTATCCGAATCAACGTACCGGTTGTATAATTTGGTTTCGTCTATTGGATTGCCGCTTATACTTACCGAATATGAAATTTTATGTTTTATTCCCCTCAGCCAACCGTCTTTAAACAATATTTTACCGTATCTGTTTGTACTTATATTTATCGAAGGACTAATGTGCCTGTAAACCTTCCATTGAGAAATAGTGTCTTTTATAATTGTGCCGTAGATAGTATCATAAACAATAGTACTATCTGCATCTAATCCAATGGAATCATATCGCGTTTCAGGATCAAGGTGTTTTGATATTGTTTTGAAATAATGTTTTTCATCATAGTTAAGATTAAATGAAGCATTAAAATATTTTAATATCCGGAATGTTGCATTGGTCCCGATATGTTGTTTTATACCATATTTCATTTGTTTTAACACTTCAGGAGTGAAAATAGTAGTATCTGTTGCATTTATGAGGTTTTTTGCAGCTCCACTGTAATTTAATGAAATCTTTTCATACCACTTCTCCTTTCCTATT
>Ga0256833_1002413_pt1 | contig 13108 bp, 15 predicted proteins | sample 356284metaG_FD_190535 | JGI IMG/M metagenome (GOLD analysis project Ga0256833, IMG submission 190535) | Hydrothermal vent microbial communities from Mid Atlantic Ridge, Atlantic Ocean - 356-284 | ecosystem: Environmental > Aquatic > Marine > Hydrothermal vents | place: Atlantic Ocean: Mid...
TTTCTATCATTTCCTACACCTGTCTGAATAATAGCTTCAATAATAATCTCATTCATACGTGTTGCAGACTCAATAGCTGTTGCAATATCACCTGCATCAACTCGTCTATTGAGCCTTTTATCATTTTCTATTATCTCTATAATTTTGTTAAGTCCAACAACATCTGAACCTTCTGCTCCTGTTAATTGAGTCGCATAGCTCACAGAGGGTAAAACAGCCACAACAGGCAATGTACATAAGTTTTTTAAGAAGTTTCTACGTTCCATAAATTTTTCCTGAATATTAAATTAATATTCAATAGTAGTGTAAATATGATTAAATCAATATTAAATAATAAAAAATATCTTAAAATACCAATTTAAAGTTAAATATTCAATATAAAATTATTTTCTCTCAACACAAAGTTTATTAATATTTTCATCTACAATACAACTCTCTTTTTGCTCACTTAAATCTCTATATTCAATAAGTGTTTGAGGTTCAATAGTGGTTCTAATTGGGTCTGAATCTGAAAATAGAAGAGAGGTTAATAATAGAGTTAGATAGATAGTTTTATTCAAGTTTTTTCCTTTTTAAAAAGTAAAAACATTATAGCTTATCAACTTAAGAGGTAGTTAAACTTTTAACTCACGAACTACCTCTATATAATTGCTTTTAAACAATAGATTACTTTTTCTTAAACTTAAACCCATCATTAAAGCCAATATTAGAAACAGCTAAACTTAGAGCAGCAATTAAAAATAGTAGTGGTGTCTCAATAATCCACTCTCCATAATCACCCAATTGAAAAAGAGTCTCTCTATATACTAGACCTATAGCAAAGAGCATATCAACAACTACAAGAATAGATGCTATTTTGATATATTGTCCAAATATAAGAAGAATAGGTGCAACCACCTCACCAATATAGACACCATAAGTAATATAGTGAGCAAACTCTCTCGATAGATGAAGTTCTAAAAAGAGTTTCTCTATCCCCTCTACCCCTGTTAAGATTTTATCTACCCCATGAAAAAGAAGTAAAATACCCAAGCCTGTTGCCAAAATTCGTATGGAACGTTCATTCATTATTTTTCCTTTTTTATAATTTCAAAAAATATTATAGCACAGAATGGAACGTTTTTATACTAAGATGTCACTAAGCACCCATCATTATATTGTAAGGTCTTGAGAGATTCTCTTCTAACTGATGCAGACTAACTGTTCTTCCCTCTCTTACAAACTCTCTACCATCTAAAAAAACTAAGATGGTAGGCAATGAAAAGACTTGATAAGCAGATGCTATCTCTCTATTCTCTTCTGCATCTAAAAAAATCTGTTTTATCTTAGGAAACTTACTATTAAACAGCTCTTTAAACTTTGGTCGAAGGGCATGACAGACATTACAATGCTCTCCTGAGAAGTATAACAACACACCCATCTCTTCTTTAATAGTATTTTCTAACTCTTCTAAATTCACTCTTACTCCTTAATCAAAAAGAGAGTACTCCTCTTTTATTTTTGGTAACATTGTTCTATCTAATGCATATACAAAGGCGTAGTTAAAGTAAGCATTTTTTAGAATATCACGAGCCTCATCAACATCATTGTACCAATTTGGTCTATCAACCCCATCAACTTTTGTTTTTGGAGGAGTTAGAACAATTGTTTTAACCCATGCACCATTGTAGCGAACATACTCTCTTGCCTTATATACATCTTGTAGATTATCTGTAAAAATTGCAACTTTATCACTCTTGCTTGGTACCATAATATTTAAAAAACCATCAATAAATACAGGTACAAAATGTTTAGTATATTTTACTCGATGTAAATCATACGGTAGGTGATGCAGGTCACAAAACTCTACTACACGCTGTAGAATATCTACATGAAAAGGAGTAATCTCTTTCTCTTGATATATGTAACCATTTATCTTAAATGTTGTCTTAAAAAGGGTATCGGTAATAATCTCACAACTAGCCTCTTTATTTAAAATAGCAACATCTGGCTTAATCATCTTTAGAAGTAGATTATCTGTTCCTATGAACATTTTAGCATCAGAGTTTAAAATTTTTTCAAATAGCCTCTTCCAATTGTTAGGAAGAATTTCAATATTTGACTTCTGAGTTACAATCATCTTCATAAATGACATCTCATGTTCAGTAAAGAGGTAAAAACTTGACTCTCTTGAGATCAATACATATCTAATAAGTTTAAATGCAGCTTTTTGAATATCTTTTACTTGAATCCATGCTACTTCTGTATCTGTTATTTTAATCGAAGCATCTGAAAAAATAATAGCATAAGCACCATTTGCTAATGCTGTTGCAATCTCATCTTCATCATTTGAGATAAAAAGGTCACCTTGGTCAACTTTAGAGGGGTAAACTGTTACAGAATTAATAGCTGAAACAGTAGGTTCTGAAATAACTTCACCCGATGTGAGGTTTAATAAATCTTCTATTTTCATATATGTGTCAACCTTATTAACCAATTGGTGTTCCGTCTGTTTTCGACTTTTCTGGACGAATCAGACAGAGTCCATCTCTATCTTTAGCAGCTAGTAGCATACCTTGACTAACCATTCCCATTAACTTTGCAGGTTTCAAGTTGGCAACAACACAAACTTGGGTATTAAGTATCTCATCAGCAGAGTACCACTCTTTAACTCCTGCTACAATCTGTCTTGGCTCATCTTCGCCTAAATCTACTTGAAGAAGTAGAAGTTTTTTGCTCTTTGGAACCTCTTGAGCCTCTATAACTGTTCCAACCTTTAAAGAGGTTTGGAAAAACTGGTCAATCCCAATAAGTGCTAAACCATCTTCAGATTTTTTAGCCTCTTTGCGTTGCTTCTTCTTCGCTTCAGCTTCGGCTTTCTCTTTTTTGAGAGCTTCTGCTCTCTCATCTACTAAAAGCTCCTCTTCTATTCTTGGAAAGAGTGGTTCTCGTTTTTTAGTCACAAATGGAGCTAAAACTTCACCTTTTCTAATGATGTTCTCAAAACTCTCTGGAGTAATCTCAAACCCTAAAGCACTACAGATTGTTGTAGTTGTTTTTGGCATAACAGCATGAAGCATAAGCGATACTTTTGCTAAAATGGTTGCAATAAGCCCATTTAGTGCCATAGTCTCTTCTGTTTTGCCCTCTTTTATCATTGTCCAAGGTTGATACTTGTCAATAGCTCTGTTAGCTACAGTTAATGGTCTCCAAAGCTCCTCTAAAAAACGGTGCAGTTGAAGTTCAAAAATAAATGGTTCAAGTTTAGCCATAGATAGTTCAACCTCATCAAGTTCAGCTTGGTAATATTTAGATACCAAATCAGACTCTACTCTACCCTCAAAATACTTTCCACTCATTCCAATAAGACGGTTAAGCAAGTTTCCAAGGTCATTTCCAAGGTCAGAGTTAATTCTGTCCATCAATGCTCGTTGAGAGAAGTCACCATCGCCACCAAAAGGAACTTCTCTAAGCATAAAGTAACGGAAATTCTCTAAACCATAAGCATCAGCAACCTCTTTTGGGTTTACTACATTCCCTTTTGACTTTGACATCTTCTCACCATTTCGTGTCCACCAACCGTGAGCACCAATATGTTTAGGAAGAGGAAGTCCCAAACTCATTAAAAATGCAGGCCAATAGATAGCATGAAAACGTAAAATATCTTTTCCAATAAGATGAACTCTTGCAGGCCAATAGTCCATATTTTTATCATCGTCTCCATACCCAAGAGCTGTAACATAGTTCATCAACGCATCAAGCCAAACATACATAACATGTTTTGGGTCATTGAAATCTTCTGGAAGTTTTACCCCCCAATCAAATGAAGTTCGTGTAATAGAGAGGTCATTTAATCCCCCCTCTACAAAACGAATTACCTCATTTCTTTTGCTCTTTGGTAAGATACAATCTGGATTGTCGTTGTACCATGCTAGAAGTCTATCTTCATAAGCAGATAGTTTAAAGAAGTAACTCTCCTCCTCAACAATTGAGGTTGGTTTACCACAATCTGGACAAAACTCACCATCTACCAACTGTGTCTCTGGAAAAAAGGTTTCACATGAGATACAGTAGTGACCAGAGTAGGTATCTTTATAGATATCACCATTGCTATGCATAGTTGTAAAGGCTTTTTGAACCCCCTTTTTATGGTCGGCATCGGTGGTACGAATAAATTTATCATAAGAGATATCAAATTCGTCCCAAAGCTCTTTAAACGTTTTTGAGATTTTATCAGCATACGCTTGGATATCTTCACCCCTTTTTTTAGCAGCCTCCTCAATCTTTTGACCATGCTCATCTGTTCCTGTTAAGAAGAAAGTATCTTCCCCAATAAGACGAGCGTAACGAGCTAAAGTATCTGCAATAATAGTTGTGTAAGCGTGTCCAATGTGTGCAACATCGTTAACATAGTAGATAGGTGTAGTAATATATGATTTATGACAAGACATAAGTAGTGTTTCCCTTAAACAAATGAGTTTAAATAAAATTCATTAAATATTTTTGTTGAATTCTATCTAAATTATGCTCTACTTCAACTTTGATTTAACATTATATAGTTCCCAATAGCGTTCAAGTGCCTCATCTAGCTCTTTATCACTCAATGTTGTTTTATCTTTTACCGAAAATCTATCTAAAAATATCTCACTCATCAATGAATCTTTCTCGGTAGGATTTTTTAAAAACTCTTTTAATGTTGTCTTAACACTCAACTCTCCACTATAGGTTTTAAGATAGGTCATAAACATCTTCTCCAATGAGGCAGGTTGATAACGATGACAAGGTACACAATTACGCTCATAAACTGTCTCTGTTTTAGAAAATATAGCAATGGTAAAACTAAAAAGTAAAAATAGTATCTTAATCATCTAATGTTCCTTGTAAAAAATTAACTTGTATGGTAGTTCCTACATCTAGTTTTGACTCTACATTAATCTGTAAATTGTACTCATCTATGATACCTTTAACAATATTTAAACCAATACCAAAACCTCCCTCTGATGTATTAAAACGGGTGTAGCGTTCAAAAATCTCTTGTACCTTTTCAGACTTAATCCCAATACCTGTATCTTGTACTCTAAAATAGGTTTTACGCAATACAATATAGATTGTTCCATTACGCTTATTATATTTAATAGCATTGGAGATAAGATTGTCTAACACCCTTGCAATTTTAACACTATCTATAAAGATTGCCGACTCTTTTAAATCCAATTCAAAGGTTACTTTTTTTGCCCCTGCTAAAATAGCAAAATACTCTACTCTATCATAAATAAGCTGTTTCAAATCAATCCATTCATCTTTAGACTCTCGATTATGACTTAAGGTCAAATAGGTCAAATCATGATAGAGATGTGAAACTGTTTTAGCTGCAACATTAATACGATTTAATCTTCTCTTGTTTCTTTCACTCATAGACTCCATATCCATCATCTCAACATTAGCTAAAATAGCTGAAATAGGGGTATTTAACTCATGAGTAGTATCTTTAATAAAGTTATCAAGCAGTTGTACTGATTCATTCATAGGACGCAGTAGTATCTTAACAAAAAAGAAACCAAACATTGCTAACATGATAAATATTAATGCACCAAACGTAATAATATTTGAGATAGTATTATAGTACCATGTCAAATCTTCAGGAATTTCAATAAAAAGATATTTTGCACCTAAATAGTAATCATCTAAACTTTTTACAAAATGGATATATTCCCCTACTCGATAAATCTCTTTTTCAAAACTAATATTTGGGTTTTTTAAAATAGAAAAAATTTTATGACCCTCAATATCATAGATAGCAGAGCTGAATAGTCTGCTTCTAGGATAGATAGTTCGTTTAGGAAAATCGTTATGAAGATGTTTTAATGCTTTAACCTGTTGGTTTGCATAGTTGGATAGTTGTGTGCGTTGATTAGAAAACATCAACTCCTCTTGACTCTTGTAGTAAAACTTTCCTATGAGAAATAGAAGAATAATTACCAAAATGCTGTAGAGTGAGAGAAAGCGTAAAAGGGAACGCTTCTCATTATTTCGAAGTAAACTTGTACCCTTGTTTTTTGATACTAACAACTCTTTCCTTACCTATTATTTTACGAATATTTTTAATGTATGTACGCAATGCTGTATCACTTGGGTCTTCATCATAATCCCACAACTCTTTATATATTCGCTCATGAGAGAGAACCTCATCGGGATGTTTCATAAATAGTTTAAAGAGTGCAGACTCTTTATTTCCAAGTGTCTGAGCAACACCATTGACTAAAACTTCATTAGATTTTGTGTTATATTCTATATTTTCACCAAGAGAGATAAGCTCTTTAGCCTCATGAAAAAATCCTCTTCTTAATAGAGTCTCTATTCTAATAGCCAACTCTTTAAGGAGAAAAGGTTTTCGAAGATAATCATCACAACCACTCAAAAAACCTCTCTCTAAATCATCAACTCCATCAAGAGAGGTAATAAAAATAGCAGGAGCTACTACATCATTCTCTCGTGCCTCTTTGAGAAGATTAAACCCATCTATTCCTGGAGTATTTACATCTAAAAGAAGTAGGTCAAACTTTGACTCATAGAGTCTATCTTGTGCCTCATATCCATCATAAGTATAGACAACTTCATACCCCTCATCTTCTAAAAATTCAGTTACAGTTTCATTAAGGTTTGCATCATCTTCAAGAAGTAATATTTTTGCTTTAGCCATAAATTCTCCTTGTTAGATAAACTGTTTTGCCCATGATATAAGCCTAGCTGAACTCATAGCACCAGAGATACGCTCTTGCTCTTTTGTTCCTTTAAAAACTATCATAGTAGGGATACTCTCAATACCATAAATTGCACCCAAATCTTGATGCTCTTGGGTATTAACTTTTAAAAATTGAACTCTTAAAGACATCTCCCTACTTGCCTCTTCAAATGCAGGAGCCATCTGAATACATGGTCCACACCAAGGAGCCCAAAAATCTACCATTACAGGAATTTCACTGTTTACTAAAATATGCAACAGGGCATCTTTATCTACCTCTAATGGTTTTTGATTTAACATAGACTCTTTACAGTGTCCACAATTTGCTTTTGCATAACTCTCTCTTTTAGGTATTCTATTGACCTTTCCACAATGTGGACAAACAACTTTTACGCTCATATTCAATTTCCTTTTTTATGCTTTATGTTATTATAGCTCTTTTAGTTTAATGAAATATCAATTATAAGAAATAGTTTAAAAATATTAGGGATAAAAATGAATATTTTAAAAAAATTTTTTAGTACTATTGTCAAGTTACTACTTACACTACTCTTTATAACACTACTATACTTCTCCATCGCTTATCTTTTAACCTTTTTCCCCACAAAATCAAGCTCAACAAAAGAGCCAAAATCAAAAACAATTTATCTCCTATATAGCCAAATACATAGTGACATAGTTTTTAAAATTCAAGACCTCAATCTAACATACTTAAAAGAGTTTAATTCAAAAAAAAGAGGCTACATCGCCTTTGGTTGGGGTGACAAAGAGACCTACCTAAACACTCCTACATGGGACGACCTAAAAATCTCTACTGCACTTAAAGCACTCTTTATAAATACTCCATCAATTATGCATGTTCAATACTATAAAAATATTCATATCTATCAAGATATTAAAACGATTCAATTAACCAAAGAGCAATTTAAAGAGGTAAAAAACAACATCTATGCATCATTTAAGAGTCCAAAAAAAATCTATAGAGGATATGGAGAAGATGACTATTTCTACAGTTCAAAGAGATACTATAACCTTTTTAATACCTGCAATAGTTGGACAGGAGAGATACTTAGAGAGGCAAATGTTAGTATGAGTATATGGACACCTCTTAGCCAAAATATTATTAATGTGCTTCCATAAATTTTAAAATCTCTCTTGTAACCTTTTGTGGAACCTCTTCATGAGGAGAGTGTCCAACCTTAGAGAAGAGTATAAGCTTACTATTTTTTAAATTACGATGTAATCTCTTACCTTGATAGAGACCAATGGATACATCTTCTCTTCCCCACATAATAAGTGTTCTCAATAGAATCTCTCTATAGCGTCTCTGTATAATCTCTATATCATCAGGAATAAGTTGCTCTACTGTTTGAAGGTAGGCATATTTAGCTAAAGGGTAACTCATATAGTTACTTGAAGCCTCAACGCTCTCTTTTGGAATTAAATCATCATTGTAGAAAGCATACCGATACGCCTCCTCTGCCATGTAGTCGTTAGAGGCTAGATGAATAGCTAAAAACCCAATAATGGGTCGGTTCAGCAATCTTAACATAGATGGTAACTGCTGTTTATATGACATACTATTAATGAGAATAAGTTGCTTTAATCTTTTTGGTATAAGTTTATCTTTTTGCATAAGGGCTAAAACTAAAGCGACACCACCACCCAATGAGTGACCCACTAATGTCACATCTTTTAATTGCTTTTGAGCCATAAATAGTGCCACCAATTTCGCTTGGTCATAGACCGAATAGGCTTCATCTTCAGGCTTTGGTGAAGCCCCAAAACCTTTTAAATCTAAAAGAATTAGATGGTACTTTTGAGATAGTTTAGGAACTAAAAAACGCCATGTCTCCTTACTCTCTCCAAAACCATGTAGAAAAAGTATCGTCTCACTATGCTCAACTCCATACTCGAGATAACTTAGAGGAAGAGCTTCAACTCTATTATCTAAAACTCTATTTTGCCAACTAATGGGTTTTTTAGAGGCACAACCAACAAACAATATAAACCATAAAAATAAAAAAACTTTTTTAAACATAATATAATTATAACACTTATATTGTATAATAGCAACATGAATAGAGTTCTAAATATCGTTAATAGCAATATATGTATTAATATTATGAAAAAAGCAGGGGTAGAGGGAGAGTTTCTACTATGGCAAGATTTTCTACATGAGGGAGCTGTACCTTTAGGGTTAACCTTAGATGAACTATCTAAAGTGAGAGCTAAGTTTTTTGATAATTCAAATTTTGCAGAGTATAAAAAAGTCTTAAAAGATTTTCAAGAGAGAAACCAAAAACTTTACAGATATAGAATATACAATAATATTATTATATGGTTTGAGCATGACCTACATGACCAACTTCTACTAATTCAAATTTTAAATTGGTTTGCAAAACAAAATATAGAGTCTATCAATATAACAATGGTCTCTACAAGTAACTACTTAGGAGAGTCATCAACTAAACAGATTCAAAAACTTTTAAAGTATAGGATAGAACTCCTACCAGAGCATTTTAAACTTGCAGAGAAGGCATGGTCTGCTTTTTGTGAACCTACCCCAAAAGAGTGGTTTAAACTTTTAACTCAACCAACATCTCTGTTACCTTTTCTACACGGTGCTATTTTTAGAATGCTAGAGGAGTACCCCAACACAAAAACAGGTCTCTCTCGTACAGAGTACCAAGCTCTACTCATAATCTCTAATGGCATTGAGAAGCCTCATGATATTTTTGAAAAACATCAAAGTTTTGAAGAGCGAAAATTTATGGGCGACATTATCTTTTTTAAGATTTTAAAAGAGTTTGAGAACTACAATATTATTGAAAGTTATGAAAACAGAAGCAAACTCAAAATTACTAAATTAGGTAGAAGATTACTCAATGCAGAGGAGAATTGGCTGAATATAAAACCTATTAATCGACATATAGGAGGTGTTCACATAACTATGGATAACCTTTGGTGTTGGGATAGCAGAAAACATACTATAAAAAGATACTACTACTCTAAGGTTCTTAATACTTTTTTAATACTCAAATAGAGTCTCTAACTTATCAATGACTTCATTGAAATCATACACCTTTATATATTTTACCCCACAATGGTTAAAATGCTCAAACAACTTCTCATCATGCTCTTGTAATCTTTTTTTATAGTAATCAACTGATTTTTTAGAGAGAGTTTGGGTTAATACTCTACTATTTAAAGGATTTACTAACTCACTATTAGCTATTACTTTTGGGTTCTCTTCCCATCTATCTCTTACAACAATAATAACTAACTCATGCTTTTGTGACAATATAGATAAATCTATAAACTCAAAAAAATCACCGACTATAAAAAGTAAACTTTTTGACTCTATACTATTTATTAATCTCTCCTCTACTTTTTCATAAGCTATTTTTAACTCTAAAGGCTCTTTTTCTCTAAACTCTTTTAATACTCCCTCTACATCTTCAAACCTTTTAGTAGGCTCAAAACTCTTAAATATATCACCAAATAGATATGAAATTTTTAATAAATTATTAGTATGTAGTGAAGAGTAGGATATAAGCGTTAAAATATAGTTCATAGTCTCTATTTTATTACCAATAATAGCACGACCATCTAACAGCATAGCTATTGAGATATTTAACTCTCGCTCCTCATGCATCTTTTTAACATATAGTTCACCAAGCTTTGCAGAGTTTATCCATGATATAGCTCTAATATCATCACCACTATCATAGGCTCTAAGTTCTGAAAAGTCATACCCATGACCTAAATATTTTGAGAAGTTTCCCCCTTGTAAAAGAGTATATATATCCTCTTTTGCCCTTAAAATAATACTCTCTACTTCTTGAGACATTACGGAATATCAACTTTTTCAATAATGCTCTTCAAGAGTTCATCTACCCCCAAACCTTTTGCTCGTGCTTCATACGTAAGCCCTATACGGTGTCGTAAAACAGGATAAACCATAGCCAAAATATCTACAGGAGTTACAAATGATTTACCTGCTAAATAGGCGTGAGCCTTTGCCGATTTGTAGAGGTCAATAGAGGCTCTAGGACTTGCTCCATAACGAATATAGGTTGATGTGACTCTTGTCTCTCGAATGAGTGCTATAATAAATCGCTCTACCTCTTCATCTATATAAATCTTATCTATCTCATTAGAGATAGTCTCTAACTCACTAGAAGAGACAATAGCTGATATGGCTTTAGAACTCTTAGTTGCTATACGTCGCATAATCTCTAGCTCCTCCTCTTTAGAGTTGTGTTCAATATGCAACTTCATCATAAATCGGTCAAGTTGAGCCTCTGGCAGTCGGTAAACTCCCTCTTGCTCTAGTGGATTTTGGGTTGCCATTACCATAAAAGGTCTAGGCAAATCAAATGTCTCAGAGCCAATAGTCACCTGTCGCTCCTGCATCGCTTCAAGTAGTGCTGACTGAACTTTAGATGGACTTCGATTTATCTCATCAGCTAAAAGTAATTGAGTAAATATTGCTCCTTTTTTAATCTTAAAAGAGCTACTTTGAGGGTCATATATCTCTGCACCAATAATATCTGATGGCAATAAATCTGGTGTAAACTGTACCCTATTAAACTTTAATTCCAATGCAGAAGCTAGTGCTTTAACAGTAGTAGTTTTTGCCAACCCTGGAACTCCCTCTACTAAAATGTGTCCCTCACAAAAGAGTCCAATTAGAAGTCCATCTACCATCTGCTCTTGACCTATAACGGCTTTTGCAATCTCATCTTTTATAGCTACGATTTTACTCTGCAATACTTCTCCTTTATTGTCGATAATGGGACTCTTTTTTTACTATAAACCACACCCTCTAAAAGCTCTATTGCCTCTTTATAATTAGAATTATTCTCTAATACTAAAAGCTTTAAAAGCTCTTTGTGCGTTTTGGTTTTTGATATTTTATCCTCAATCGACTCTACCTCTTCTATTTTTTTATTAGACGTTTTAAACAACTCTCTAGGCATCAGATAACCAGCTAAAAAGACTATTAAATAAGAGCCAATCCATCGCCACCAAGACCAATCAATAGAGCTAGAGAGAGGAGGCAGATTCTCTTTATCTAAAATCTCATCTTTTGCAACGCTATTGACCTTGACAGAGTAAGCAGGAATAACAAGCTCATAACTCTTTTGAGTTTTAGGGTCAAATCCCTTTAATATTACTTTCGATAAGGTAAAACTCCTATTTGCAGAGATAGCATAGTCCCACTTTAGATTTGAGATTACCCCTGTTTTACTATAGATACTTTTAAGTTTTGGAGGTTGAGTAAAGAGATGATAACTCTTGCTCTTTTTGTAAAGTTCAAATCTATCAAGATAACCCTCTCCCTTTAACTCCACTTTTAAATTAACAGGTTCAAAGGCATCAACTTCATCTCTATCTAATGTTTGAGTTAGAGTAAATCTACCTACAATATCTGTTCCCTTTGGTAGAGGTTTAACATTTAAAATTAGTGGCTTTAGTGAAACTGCAATATCTTCTTTCTCTAAACTCTTAACATTGTCTCTATCTCCAGATATAGCGTAAGTCACCTTCTCATCAGTAGTAATTGATTTTATAAGTTTAAACTTTAAAGCGACCTCTCCACTCTTTTTAGGGTAGATAAGGTAACGATACTCCTGCTTTAAATTGTGGTGTATATTCTCTTCTTGAAAATTGACCTGTTTAAAATAGTAGGCATCAGACCTCTGCAAAGTAAATGTAAAAAGCATCATTTTTGAATGGTCTAATTGAGTAAGATTAACATCTAAAAGAACTGCCTCTCTCTCATAAGGAGTCATGCTACTCAAATGAATACTCTTTTGCATATCTTTGGCATAAGTAAGAGTAAATAAGATAAAAAATAACCATAAGATTTTAAATTTCAATAGAGAGACTCACTTTTTAGTTAAGTTTACCATTTTATTCCCTAAATATCAACTTGAATAAATAAGCAGAAAATATTTGGTTATTAAATTCTAAATTCTTTCAGCAGGAGTCTCATCTTTAAATGCCATCTTTTCTGCTTTACTTAAAATCTTCATTGCTCCTCTATCCATCATAAGTTTGGCTAAAAGTTTACCTAAACTTTGACATGCATTTCTGGAAGCTCCAATCTTCTCTTCTAATATCTTCGAGCCATCTGGGTAGCCAATCATTGACTTAATAGTTACCATATCATATTGGTCAATCGTTACATTAACTGCAACAGGGGCAGAACACCCTGCATTAATGGTTCCAATAAAGTCACGCTCTAGGGTTGAACATAAAAAGGTATCTTCATGATTTAAAATTTTAACAATCTCACGAAGTTCATCATTGTCACTCTTTATCTGAATACCCAATGCACCTTGACCCATAGGAGGAATCATAATACTTAATGGTAAC
>Ga0256833_1002414_pt1 | contig 13105 bp, 9 predicted proteins | sample 356284metaG_FD_190535 | JGI IMG/M metagenome (GOLD analysis project Ga0256833, IMG submission 190535) | Hydrothermal vent microbial communities from Mid Atlantic Ridge, Atlantic Ocean - 356-284 | ecosystem: Environmental > Aquatic > Marine > Hydrothermal vents | place: Atlantic Ocean: Mid...
ATTTTCGAGCTAAAAAAGGTACACCCATACGTGCTGTTGGTGCGGGTAGGGTAGTGTTAGTAAAGAAGCGTTTCTTTGCTGGTAATTCAGTAATAATAGATCATGGAGAAGGAATTTATACAGGATATTATCATATGAGTCACTTTAAAGTACACAAAGGACAGTTGGTTCATAAAGGTGAGATACTAGGACTAGCAGGAGCAACAGGAAGAGTTACAGGACCACATCTTCACTTTAGTGTACGTGTTAATGGCGTGCAAGTTGATCCCATACAATTTTTGGAGACATTTAATCTTTTGGTAGAATAAAAGTCTTTATAACCAAGCTGGAGCTTGGTTATGAGATATACTCAAGTATCTAAGTTACTCACTCTAGTACCCAAGCTCCAGCTTGGGTACGAAGAAAGTTAAAAGTAAAACATTTCTTTTTTTTATAAAAGTAATGTTAATATAAAGTATGATAATTAAATATATTATTTCAGCTTTGCTATTGTTCGTAACTTTTGTTCATGCAGATATACTAAAAGAGAATTTTATTACTTTTGATCTAAATGCTACACCTATGAAAGTATCTCTTGATATCGAATCTGACAATTTTGAAAAGTTGATTGCACTTGATGATAATAAAAACGGTATTATCTCATGGAAAGAGTTGTATGGGCATCAATCCCAGATGACAGAGATTATCTTATCTCATGTAGACTTTTCTAGTGATAAAAAAAGTTGTACTAAAGAGCTTGATAGTTTCAAAGTTTACAGACGCGTTCATCAATCTTATCTAAAATTAGATTTATCACTTTTATGTCCAAAACCAAAAACTTCACTTGATGTAAAATATACACTATTTTTTGATATAGACAAAGATCAAAAGGCTTTTGTGAAGATAAATGATCAAAAGAGTAAACCTGTGATACTTAGTTCTCGTAAAACCAATACTACTCTAGTTTTAGAGAAACATTCACTATGGAATGCTTTTATGAACTTTTTAGTAGAGGGTATCTGGCATATTTGGATGGGATATGATCATATTCTGTTTTTGTTGATGTTACTTATTCCTTCTGTTTATGTGTATAAAGATAAATCATGGTTTCCCCGTAATAGTTTTAAAGATGTTTTTATCCAAATATTAAAAGTTGTGACAGGTTTTAGTGTGGCTCACTCGATCACTCTTGGTTTGAGTGTGAGTGAAATTGTTGTTTTGGATAGTCGTTTTGTTGAAGTTGCTATTGCTTTATCTATACTTTTTACTGCTATAAACAATCTACAGCCTATTGTCACTAAACATGCCTGGTTGATGGCTTTTGCTTTTGGTTTGATTCATGGTTTTGGATTTGCAAATGTTTTACATGATCTTATTATCAAAAACAGTAGTGATTTTCTAGCAATGTTATTTGGTTTTAATTTAGGTGTAGAGATAGGGCAGATGGCTATTGTAATGATATTGTTACCATTTTTATATCTTTTAGAAAAGACTACTTTTTATAAAAGATATATCTTACATGGTTTTTCTATTGTTGCAGCAATTATTGCTGTACTCTGGGCGTATGAGCGTACATTTGGATTAAATTTCATGCCTTTTTAAGGTATTGGTTCCCAGTAATCTTCAGCTATGATCAGCTGTGAGAGTAGATTTATACTATCTTCATAATAGTTTTCGTGTTTATTATAAATCAATTCATATAGTTTATCCAGGTATGTTTGCATACTTTGTGTTGTTTTTGCAGCAATGCAAAAAGGTGCTATAAAAGCTGTTGAGTTATAATTTCCAATAACACTACCATCTAGTTTATATCCTGATTTTATCATCATGGGGTTTGCTTTTGTGATTTTGTAAATACCATATAGCATTTTTTGTACGATTTGACGTGAATTTTTATTGTGGTACATTAAAGCATCTATACCAATTCTCCATGGAACTCTGCAGGCATTATAATAGTAACTATCATCTTGTGCTTCTAAGAAATTTTTATGGGTTGGAAAATAACTTTTTTTCTTTTTATCATAGTAAAGAAAATCGCTGATTAGTCTGCTTTTATTGTATGGAAGATTTTGTATGCTTTTAAGTGCATTTTGGCAAGAGTTGATTGTTTTTATCCAGCGTATATCATGACTAAATAGATAAAATACTCGAAAGTGACTTAACATAAAATCAGAACTTCTTGTGGTGTATTGGTTATATTTTTTACCATTTTGATCAACCCAGTCACCCAATAATGGCAGATAACTTTTCTTACCGATAGTATATGTCATGATTGCTTTTATACGTTTTAATGCCTCTTTTTTGTAATTTATTTTCCCATGGCTTCCCCACTGCCTATGAGCTAGTAAAAGTGCAAATGCGATATCTGCATCACCATCAAAAGCACTGTCATTATCTCCTTTTTTTTCTGGTATTCTCCATGTCATCAACTCTTTGTGTAAAAGACTAGGATGTTTTAGTGCATATAGGTAGAGTCCATCAAATATTTGCTGAGCATCATTTTCATATCCCGCCATATAGGCAATAATCATCATGCCATAACCTTGTCCCTCTGAGACGGTTTTTGTTTTGTTTTTCTTATCTGTTGCTATACGATATAAAGAAGATTCTTTTACTAAAAAATCTTTTTTCCACTGTTTATAAAACTGTTTTATATTGTTATCTAATTGCTTTTGACTATATGCAGACGGGGATATGCTTTCATAGTAGTTTTGATGTGAAGGAAATGGATGTGATGGTTTTGCTTCTAAGTTTATGTATGTTAGACAAAGAAGCAAAAAAGAAGCTATAAAAGCTTTCATCACAATCCTTTTGGCTTATTTAGTGTTAAAAATATATTAAATGTTTTATCAGCAGGTAATTTATCGATGATAACTTCACTTTTTTTATTGTTTACTCTTACTTTTATACTCTCTATATCTACATTTCCTGCAACGATTTTGTTTTTTGGATTTTTAAAGATTTTTATATGCAAATTTTTTACATCTTCATGATTTTGATTATTTACTGTGATGATGAGTTGATTATCTACCATTTTACTGCTTTGGGTGATATGATTTGCAAATTTAATCTTTTTATACACTTCACTTCCATTTAAAGGATGAAGTTTTGGATGATTTTTCAAATAGGTATAATATTTACGTAAGATATTTATATTTGTACCATACGTAAAGAGGTGGGTATGGACACTAAGTGTAAAGATACCATTTAAAAGGGTAACAAATTCACTCTCTTTGATGATTTCATCAACAATTTGACTTTGACTCCAGTCAAGATTGACCAAATAACTATAATCATCTGTTCCATGCCTTGGTAATATGAGTAGATTTGGATTTTTCCTGTCAAATTTTGGATATAAATATGACTGGCTTTCTCCTAAAATATAATTAAACCCGCTTGAAGATAGATGTTTTTTCATCAATTCATTTAACTCTTCACGAGGTGGTCTAAAGCCCTGGATTGGTTTTGATGAGTACTTGTCTATAATCTCTTTTGAGTGTGTTGTTTCATTTATAATAAATGCTTCACTCTCTCCAACAATTTTTTTGTGTGTTGTACTGTGCGAACCAAACTCTACCCAGGGATTTTTAGCTATATCGTGCATCATCTTTTGGTTTTGTGGTTTATCTGCTAAACTAGCTACTATAAATGCAGTAACAGGAATAGAATACTCTTTTGAAAGGTCAGCAAATCTTTGAAAATTGCTAAATTTGTACTCAGTATCTTCAGATATAAAAATCATACTTTTACGATCGATATATGGATATTTTTGTGTATAAACTGGATCTTTTAGATAATCAATCATAGCTGCTAAAAGTTTTTTGAAATCATCTTTTTGTTCTTTGATATCATAAAAAGAGTAACTAGGCATAGATGTATAGACCCATTTACCTTTTCCTAAGTAACCATGCCATGCGACACCTGCTTCCTGGGTTGTGAAATTATCTGCTCTGTTTTTAGTTACAGGTGGTGTGATTTGTGGGTAAGAGGTTGCATAGATATCAGGTAAAAGTTTATTTGTTGATATATAAAAAGGAATTTTATCATATAAAACAACATTTAGCAATCTACCATCTTGAAGATATTTTGAAAAAGGAGAGAGCAGTTTTGGTGTGATAAACAAACCTCCTGGATCTTTAAAAGTTGCAAAACCTGCGTGTTTGCTGATCTTTAATCCAGTGATATCTGTGATAAATTTTTCACCTTCATATTTACCTTTTGCATTACTAAATCCAGTTGTGAAATTGAAAAATAATTTACCTCCATTCTTAACAAAATGTATAATATTAGATTTTATTTTATCATGAAGTGCTGGTGCATCTATTAGAAAAAGAATTCCATCTTTTGGTAAAGTACTTAACTCTTTTTCTGATATCAGTTTGACATCATAATGTAAAGATTTTAGATATGAAACAAATCTATTTAGTTTTTTTGTATATTGTTCAGGAGCGATACCATTTTTGGCATAAAAAAGAGCAGAAGTTTTTGAACGCATAAGATAGATAACTGTTTTCTCATGATTTAGTGGAATAAAACCATTATTTTCAACTTTTGGCTGACTGTGCTGTATCTTGTACATGATCATTGTCATGAGTGCAAAGAGTATTATGATTGCAAAAACAAGCTTACTGCCATAGGTATCTTTGTTTTTTTGCATTGCTATCGCAGGATTCATACTAAAATCTCCTTTTGTTCAAAGAAAAGATATTTCTTCGTTGTATCATATGTTAATAAATTTTCATTTTGTCCAGTTTGTTGTTTTGTTGTGCGTTTTTTTTCTCTTATTTTATAGACAGAATAAGCAATAACACCAAATATCATTGTGATAACTGTAATAGCAACGATTAAATACGCCATCATGGTTAGAAAATCAATATTCATTATATTTTCCCTTTTCTTTCTAATTTTCCCCAACTCATTTCAATACCAAACAACTCTTCAAAAGATGCTAAAACTTTTGCTACATTGATGATATTGATAAAAAATATTCGATAATATATACTGTATAAAACAAGTTTCATACGCTCTTTTGTAACACTGACACAGTAAATACTTGCAGATACATCTAAAATAGTAAAAATAATCCACCAGTATATAAGCATTTCACCATAGCCAGATATCATACTGATATAGACTATAAAAATATTTGCAAATATAGAAGCTATTGGCCAAAAAATAGCTTCAAAGAGCATATACCAAAGTACCATACTCAAAGAAAAGTGATTATAAAAAGCAAAAAGTTTTCGTTTATGTTTTAAAATAGACTGTAAAATACCTCTCGTCCAGCGATAACGTTGTTTTAATAAATCTAATAAACTCTCAGGTGCTTCTGTATAGGATATCGCATCTATTTCATAATCTATTTTGTATCCTGCTTCTATGAGCCTAAGTGTCAGATCACAATCTTCTGCATAGGTATCATCGGTATATTTGCCGATACCTTTAACAGCAGATTTACGAAACATTCCAATTGGACCTGGAATGATATTTACTAGTTTGAAAAAAGCCTGTCCATTTCTAACTAAGTTTAATCCCTGCACATACTCTAATGCTTGTAATTTAGTCCACAATGTATCTGTATTTGTGACATAAACAGAACCTGCCACTGCACCAGTTTCAGGATCTTTGAAATACTCTACCATCAGTTCAACAGCATCAGGTGAGAGTTTTGAATCTGCATCAACTGCTAAAAAAAGTTCACCCTGTGCTTTTTCTATACCGTAGTTTAAAGCCTGTGCTTTACCTGCATTGGTTTTAGTATAAGCTTTTAATTTATGTTTTGAATTATGTATTTGCATATTTTTAGCTATCAAAAAAGTATCATCGCTGCTACCGTCATCAATAACTAAAATCTCTATTTTGGGATAAGTCTGCTTAAGCAGACTCTCTATGGATGCTTTTATCACTTTTTCTTCATTGTAACAAGGTACTAAAATAGAGACAAGTGGTTTTTGTTCAAGAGGAAGAGAGAGGGTTGGCTTTTTAAGATTACGATAGAGGTTTAGCATAGAAAATAGTAGTAATATAAAATATCTAGCGATAACAATAAGTGAAAAAACAAGGATAAATATTACACCAAGTTTGATATATATACTTTCATTAACAGGTAATTTTTGTAATTGATTAAGACTAAAGATAGATAATGTAAGTAACATGGTAAATAGAAGAATTATTTTAAACATCTTTTGCCTTAATTTATCAATTGTGCCAAGGTACCAGGTTTGTGGTGTTTGATCAGAAGCTTGTTGATATTTGTACGATTAGCAACTATCTCTTTTGCTGGTTCCCAAAGTATGTGTAACAAAACAAACAGTACGATATCATCTTTTTCATCGATAAAGAAAAAATCATCTTTACGAATAATCTCTTTAAGCTGAGTATTATCAATATCACCTCTTCTTGCAGTAATCAATGCATAAATGATATTGTTTTTTTCTAAGTTTTGGATTCTTAGCATCAATTCTTTTACATTGACTTGTTGTTTTTCTTTTTTTAAAGATAGTGTTTTTAATTTTTGGGTATAAAATGAGTTTTGAATGACTTGTTCTATATCTTTAACATACTCTTTGACATCAAAAAATTTAGAAAATGTTTGATCAATTCCCATTGACTGTGATTGCTTCAAATCTGCTTTTCGTATAAATTTACGGTTGCTTAAAAGAAATATTTGAGCATAAGGAGCATTTTGTTTAAATGCTTTTATTAATGTTTCATTGAGTTCTTTTTTACTGTCATTGTATATGATAAGATCTGTCTGTTCAGAAATAATTGAATCATTATCAACCAACGTTTCTATTTGTATTGTTTCATAATTGATGTTTTCCTGATTTGATAAGATAGTGTTATGTAGATATTTGATATCTTCATTATCAGAGATTAGTACGATATTTGAACACTCTTTTTTTAATAGTCTATTGTGTGTTTTCATGCTAAGGTTACAATCTTCGTCATCATTTAATATAATATCAAAAGACAGATCTCTTCGTTGCTTAAGTAAAAGTTCAAAAGATTTTCCAGATACTGTAGTTGTATCATAAGAGAAAAATACTTTTTTGTGATGATAACGAATAGCATCAATAAAATTGATAATAACTTCTTTAATCTCATCTGTAAAATGTTTATCAAAAAATAGATCAATTCTATGAAAATAGTATACATCGTAATCATTGTCATCAGTTATAGTTATTAACTCATTTTCAAAAGCATTAAGTCCATATAAATTATATAGATCTATCCAGCTTTGTTTTAGAAAAAGATAATCAGTTCTTTTATGTAAGGCTGAAAAATCTGATAAATACTCTTTTACTTTTTCAAGGTTTGATTTAAAAAGATGTTCATTGTTTGCTGTAAGTAAAAGCATTTTGTTTTTAGTATTTAGATGTTGGAGTAACTCAAAACTAAAGCCAAGTGCACACCTGTTATCTTTGGTGTTTATAGTTACAATTTCACTTATTTGAATATTTTGTTTCAAAGAAAACTCCTCTACCAGTCTTGTATAACATTTAGCGTACAGTAATCCATATCGTCAGAAGTGAGACTATTTTGAATTCTTTGACAATCAATTTCAAAAGTCGCAACATTATTGATATTGTATTCGCCTTTTAGACTATATGTATATAATTGTTCACTATTGGAAAAAGAGTAACCACTGCCAAGTCCTAAAGATAAAGAACCATTTGTAAAATTGTATTTAGGTTTATATACTAAATAGGAAGCATCATAGTTTCGATCGGGAGTATAGCATACATCTGTTTTGGTGTTATACTCAAAATTTGTATTAAATTCAAGTTTATGGTTTAGACCGAATTTCCACATCTCAAACAGAGGGTAATTTAAATATGCTGATAAATTTATATTATCATCATCAAAGGCATTTAGATTTAATTCTATATCCATATAATCAAGATTATCTAACATGATTTGATCATAAAAACCAGCGTGTAATACACTATCTTGTGTATCAATCATACAACTTCTATAATTGCTAAAGAGTGCATTACGATAGTAGAAATCAAGATTAATATTATGAATACCTACAGTATCATGATAACTGATCTCTTGCATAAAAGTTGTAAAATTTTTAAATTTATCAATTCCCAAAGAGAAGGTCATTTTATTGTTTTGTGCTTTTAGTATGATACTATTGCCTTGATAATTCTTTTTATTTTTATGTTGTAGATAAAATCTTTGTGCCTGTGCACTATAACGAATCCCATGTGAGACTAGAAAATTTTCTACAGCGATTTTATAATTGATATATTTGACTAAAGAGTCCTGGACATAATCAGTTGATACTGAGATTGTTGGTTTTAACTTTTGGTGTTCTAAATCACTGATATGTAATAAAAGTGCAGCAGTTGGTGCTTTTGTAGTGTGGATAAGGTCATCAGCTGAAAATACTTCATCAGGATTTAATTTTTTAGTTGCTCCTTCTGTTAAGACGATATCTTTATAATAAGTTGGTTTTCTCACTTCTCCAAGGGATGCTTTTAGTAAAGGTTTGACAAATTTAGTTAGTTTTTTTGCATCTTTGTCCTGGGTGGTTTCTAATTGGCTATTTAGTGATTTTAATGTTTTTCTTGCTTTTAGCCAGTCTTTTTCATTTTGTAGTTGCATGAGATTATGGGCATAGTGATATTTTGCCAAATAATATAATTTATTGTTCTTGTCATGTGTTATTTGTTCAAATTGTGGAACACTTTTTTCATAATTTCTGTCATGTTCATAAGCAGATGCATAGTGAAATCTTATAAGAGCATCTGTTGGATTTTTTTGTAAGTATGCTGAATAAAATGCCAAAGAATCTTTGTACTTTTTATCAAAATAGTAAAGTTCTGCTATCTCTTTTGCAATATTTAAATCATCTGTTTTTGCATAATATTGTTTATAATATTTTAAAGCTTTTTGTAGATTTTTTGCTTTATGGTATTTTCGTGCTTCATTCAAAAGTGATTGCAGAGCATTTTGTTTGTGTAAGGTTATGATTTTCCTATCTTGCGGATTTTGTCTGATGAGTCTTTTTAGAATTTTATTTGCTTCTTTATCTCTGTGTAGATTAAGATATGTAAAAGCTGTTCTTTTTTCTAATGAATATCTATCTTCTTTTGTTTTAGCTTTTTTTGCAGCATCTGGCAGATAGACAATAGCATGAGCATAATCACCTCTTTCATAAAGTATATTTGCATAGAGTTCTTTTGTCTCATTGCTGGCTAATCGTATAGGAAATATTTTATGAAATGCTTGTTCTAAATTTCCATCCCAATAGTATATTTTTGCTCGTAATAGTTTAGCTTCTGTATTGTCTGGATTTTTATCTATATAACTGTTTAGTACTTTTAGTGCCTTTTTTTCTTTATGGCTGGATCGTAAAAGATAGATATAATCAAAAAGTTTTTTTTGAGAATTATTTTGCTTAAAATCTTCAGCTATACGATTTGTTTGATTGTTTAAAGCTTCTTGGATATTATTTTTAACTTCTTGTGTATAGTAAGAATTTGGATATTTTTGAGAGATTTTTGTATAAATTTGCTGTGCATTTTGGATATCATTTTTACTTAGTGCTATGTCGGCTTGTAGGGAGAGATAAAGATCATCTTTTGGAAAATCTTTGAGTTTAGTCAACAAAAGTGCCCTATGGAGTTTACCTTTTTTGGCATAAGCTTTTGCAATATACAAATAACTTTTTTGACTCAACCCAATATGCTCATTTTGAAGATTTTTATATATGTAAATTAATGTATCATATTGTCTATTTTGTAAAATATTTTCCAATGAACTTTCTATACCTTGTATATCCCATAATTCTACATCACCTAATGATTTTTGTATTTGATGTAAGGTATGTAACTTTTTTTCAAGGATAGATGCTTTTTGATTTTGTGGATCAATTTTTTTGATTTCTTCAATATACTTTTGTGCCTGTGGATAATCATAATTTTGTATATAATATTTAGCAAGAATCAAACGATATGACGTATCTTTTTTATTATATGAGATTTGTTGTTTTAGATAGTGAGTATCAATCTCGATCCCATAGAGGGCGTATGTGAGTAATAGTAAATATATTATGATTTTTTGCATTGCTAACGTCCATATGAAATAGTATATGATTCATATATCGTCAGTAAGTACAATTAATTTAATAAATATAGAACAAAACAAAGAAATAGTATTCTTTGTTTTGCTAAAAATGTTAATAGCTGTAAGAAAGCCCTAATGTAACAAGTGTTGCACTAGCATCTTTAAAAGTACCAACTGCAACATCATTTTGAACACTTCTTTTATCTTTGCTATCATATAAAACACTTGCACCAAATGTGACTTGATCACTGTATTTGTATGTCAGACCAGCAGAGTATAGTATGGCATCAGAATCAGGAAGTTCAAATCCTAGATTTTTATCAGGTGCAGGATTTTCATCACTTGCAACACCCGCCATCAAAGTTATAGTATCATTTAATTGATGTGTTACACCTAAACGAAATGCATCAGTATCTTTCCATTCTCTTGGTTTTGGATCATCAAATGCTGATTTTAAAGCCATAGGTACATTATCTTTAAACTGGAAATCAAGATTTTTATATTTTGACCAAAAAGTTCTATCCCATGCAGCTTCTACAACAGTAGAACCAAAATCATATGATATAGCCAATACTGCAATAGCAGGTAGTGGTACTTCAACACTTGCACCACCATCATAGAGTTTTGTACCACTAAGATAAAGTTTTGCATTACCTTCATGATTTAGATTTACATTTGATCGGTAAGTCGCTGCTATATGCAATTGTGATACAGGTTTATATGTTAGTGCTAAATTATAGCCATATTCAATTGTATCTGCTTCCATATCTCTTATAACTGGTTTACCTATACCAGATCCATCACTTTTAACAATTCCTTCACTATATACCATTCTCAAACCTCCGCCAACTGCAAACTGATCATTGATTTTATATGCGATTGATGGATTAAGTTCTATGATTTTAAGAGTAAATTCTTTTGCAAATGTTTTTGCATAAGGGCTATCCCAGCGTTTTGAGAGACCACCTGGGGTATTTAAACTCAAACCATATCGAAAACCATTATAATCTTTTGAAGTAAAAAATATTGAAGGAGCGATGATGTTTTCTGTTTTTGATTCTGAATTAAAAGTTGGTGTTCTTTTATCTGTATATTTGATAGAAGAGAGATTTATATATGTTAAAGCCCCTTCAATTTGATTTTGATCAGGGTTAAATGCCATGTTTGCAGGATTATAATAAGCCGCATCAGCTGAGTTTGCATTTGCAACGTATGCTGCACTTAGGGCAGTTGAATGCATAGATGTTTCTGGTAAACGATAACCACTTGCAAGTAAAAGTGTACTGCTTAGTATGGATAGAGCTATAACTTTTTTCATTATTTTTCTCCTTTACGAACTTTATCAAACCATGGAATAACTTGCGAATAAGCGACAGGAGCACAATTTCTATGTACTTGAACAGGATTTGATGCATTTGACTCTACACTATTTATTGGCTCTAATTCTACTGTATTTGAACCATTTTGTTTAAACTGACTGTAAGCTGCTTCACTCATGCTATATGGAATAATTGCATCATTTGTGCATTGATAAAGTCTCATTGGCATTTTAGGTGTCCAATCTAAAAGAGAGTTTTGAGCAAAATGTTTTCTTAATGGATTTTGTTTATTTGCTATAAGATCATCACTATATGATGGAACAAATAACAGATCAGTTGCCTGTTTGGAGATATTTCCATCAGCTGCATTTGGCAGAGATAGGTATATCTGTAATCCACTGTGTTTTTTGTCAAATAGTGTATCTAGCATTGAACTATATGGTTTGTTAATAACATCATCTAGTTTTACATCATCATAAGTTTTTGCATAAGAGTATACGATATCAGCTAAAAAAGGTGGGAAAGCCATAATAGGACTTTTCAATGTTCCAACTGCCATATCTTCTAAAGCATATGGTCCGGCCATAGGAGCTACTGCCATAAGATGAATCTCTGGTTGATTTTGCTGTATCTCTTTTGCTGCTGCCATTGTGGCATATCCACCCTCAGAATATCCAGAAAGAAAGACTTGACCATTTATCGGTAATCCTGCCTTATTTGCAAAAGCGATAGCTGCTTTGATCATGTCAACAGTTGCATTTGCTAGTGATTTTTCCATAACATATGGATGAGTTGAATTATTGTCATCTCCAAATCCCAGATAATCAGGTTGAACAGTCATAAATCCAGCTACACCACTAAAAGCAGTTGCAAGTGAATTTGGAAGATGTGTTGTTGATGCTTCAACACTTGGAGCTTCTGTATTTTCAAAAATAGTACCGTGTTGATCTGAAACAATAGATAAAGAAAAATCACGTTTATTTGCCTCTTTATAAGCACTCATAAAAGCTGGTGAAATTGCAGGAATTGTAATAAGTCCTGATGCTTTTACTGCTTTACCCTGTTGATCTTTTGTCATGTAATCAATTTTATATGATTTTACACCTAGTAAGGCTGTTTGTGCCTGTGTACCTGTAAGTTGTGCTTGTTGATTTAATCCAGCCTGTAGCTGCTCTTTTGTCAAATCTACAATCGGTTTAAATGTTTCTTGTGAAAGGACTAAGTTAGTACCGACTATATTTTTATCTTCATTGTCATATCCTCCACAACCACTTAAAAGTGTGAGTGCTATGACGCTGCTAAGCAGTGTTAGCTTTATATCTTTAACCATATAATAACCTCCTATAATTATAAATGTATAATTATAGGTAATATTTGGTTAAACCTTGCTCTCTTCTTTGATAAAGCAATCTTGGTATTGGTCTTTGATTTTGATAAATTTATCTATGTTATCTAAAAATATTTGTGTTAAGTGTGGATGAAAATGTTTGCCTTTTTCTTCTTCAAAAAGCTTTAGTATCTTTGGAAGTGGCCACGCTTTTTTGTAAACCCTGTCAGATCCAAGTGCATCAAATACATCCACAATAGCAGTTATCGCTCCATAAATATGAATTTCATCACCCCTCAATCCACGTGGATAGCCTGTACCATCATATTTTTCATGATGCTGGTGTGCTATGATGGCTGCTGTTTTTAAGATCGGTCGGTTGGAGTGTTTTAACATATCA
>Ga0256833_1002415_pt1 | contig 13105 bp, 10 predicted proteins | sample 356284metaG_FD_190535 | JGI IMG/M metagenome (GOLD analysis project Ga0256833, IMG submission 190535) | Hydrothermal vent microbial communities from Mid Atlantic Ridge, Atlantic Ocean - 356-284 | ecosystem: Environmental > Aquatic > Marine > Hydrothermal vents | place: Atlantic Ocean: Mid...
CCAAGATTATTGGCCCGACCAAAGCCGACATTGTCAGTACAGATACAGTGAATATTTTCTCTCTCACACAGGCTGCGAACCTGCCCGCTGTCTGCAGAGCCGGAATCTACAACAATAATCTCCGCCACCGGCAACGTTTGCCCACGCAAGGCCGCAAGACAACGGTCCAGGTCCGGCCCGGAATTATTGGTAACTATAATTGCGCTTATCCAGGACATGCACCCCTATAGTACAAATATGATTGACCGTAAAGCCGGATAAGACCGGAAAATCATTACCTTCGAAAGGTTCATTCTTTTTCATCATTGCTACTGCAACCGATGACCCGCCGGACGGCATATATCGGCTTACCTTGGGATTCGTGATATGTTCGGGCCTGCATTTCACCCAACAGTCCAAGCGAAATGAATTGCAAGCCCATGAACATTAACAATATTGACAGTAAAAACAATGGCCTGTTAGCCAAGGGTACGGCAAAGAACTGTCGCTGAATCACCAGAAGGAAAAAAATACCCGTTCCCAGCCCACCACTGAAAACCCCGAGCAGACCGAAAACCTGGAGGGGGCGGGTAGCATAACTCAGAAGAAACTTGACCGTTATCAGGTCCAAAATCACTCTGATTGTCCGGGAGATACCATACTTGGAAGTCCCAAACCGACGGGGACGGTGATTCACTTTGATCTCTGTTATTCTGCTGCCCATACCACTGGCAAGAGCGGGTATAAACCTATGCATTTCGCCATACAGCTGGAGGCCGTCGGTTATTTCCTTACGAAACGCTTTCAAGGTACAACCATAATCATGGAGATGTACTCCGGTTACCACGGAAATAATTTTATTGGCAATCATGGACGGCAGGCGACGACTGATAAACTTATCCTGCCGGTCAAAACGCCAGCCACTGACCAGATCATACCCCATGTCCAGGGTTGCAAGCAGCTTCGGGATATCATGGGGGTCATTCTGCATATCGCCATCCATAGTAACGATTACATCGCCGGCGGCATAATCAAAACCTGCAGCCATGGCAGCAGTCTGACCGAAATTTCTACGAAAACTTACCACAACAACCTCGAAATCTTCCAATGCAATCTCTTCCAGTAATTGCAGACTATTGTCCGATGAGCCGTCATCAACAAAAACAATTTCATATTTACAGTTCAGACCGTCAAGAACCCCTTTCAACTCATCAAACATCGGTCTGATATTTTTTTCTTCATTAAAAATAGGTATAATAACGCTGAGATGCACGTCATTCCTCCTGAATTAACTTTTTCTCAAAAAAAGAATAGTACGGGGCATTACAATGCCGCTACTGTTACCTTACTCGTTGTATATCAGAAAAAAACGATTTTTGTCTCGAGTGTTGAAAACGTGCCATTTCCACGATAAACTCAGCATAACTACCATAGTACATCTAAAATTCATAATGCTATTCTTTATTCCGACAATTTCCTTCGACCATTTTACTGGTTGCAAAAAACAAAGGAATTACTATACTAATAAAAGTTATTTTTTTGCACTATTATAATGAGTTGCGTAGCAAATTATTTCATGGCAACCAAGATAAAAAAATGTAATTTCCTTAATCAAATCTTAACTACATTTCCTTTATTTATTGGATCCTTCATCTACCAATGATACGTATCAATTCATGGAAAGATAAAATATTTATCCACCGGGCGGTCGAACTTTTTGCGCTGTTTATATGTCTGGCAATCGTCATTTTATACAGTGTTCCGCCTTGGAGAGCCTATTTTTTCACAGGGCTGGCAGACCATTGGGATCCCCGTCTCATGGGAGAATGGATGGCGTGGAATGCTCATAACATCCTCCAGGGACATTTCCTGCTGCCTAATTATAATGCTAACTTTTTTTACCCCCACGCATACACCCTTGCCTTCGGGGAGTTGTTATGGCCGCAATCATTTATCTATGCTGCATTTTATGCTCTTTCACATAATCTTTTTTTAAGCTTCAATGCTACCATGCTGATTTTCTGGGCCATTTCAGGCCCAGCCATGTATCTATTATTACGTGAACTTGGGCTAACGCGTGGAGTCTGCTATCTGGGTGCCTTCATTTTCTGTCTGATGCCCTATCGAATGCGCTACTATGTCGAATTTAACATGGTGCTGGTTTTCATCATTCCCCTTCTCATTCTCCTCTGGATCCGATGGCTCAAACAACCAAATATCGTCAATGCACTCTGGTTTATTGCCGGTTTCTGGATAGCAGCTACTTCCTGCCTTTATTTTACGATTATGGCGGTTATCATGCTGGGCTTTATTTTTTTTGCCTATCTCATCAACCATGGAAACCTTGTACACCAGCGGGACTTTCGGCTCTCAATGATTGTGATTGCGACCGGTGTCACACTGATAACGGTTGTCTTTCTCTACCCCTACGTACTTCTTCGTCTTAATGGCGGATATACCCGTACTGCAGCAGATTATCTCAAACATCATGCGCAAGCCATGCAGTATCTTGATACTCGCTGTGCCGCATTACTCAACTCTATTTTTTCTGTTCCCAGATCGCGCGGAGCTGAAACATATCTTTTCCCCGGCACTGTACTCGGCATCCTAACGCTGAGCTTTCTAACAACTCGCCTTACTACATTTATCGGTCAAATACGTTCAGCTTGCCGATCGGACATTTTCCTTGGCGTAACAAAAATGGTTTTATGGTCCTTTTTCTGGCTTACCGTTGTTATTCATGCATTTTATGGAAAGGTGGGCTGGCTAACACCGTTCGACCATGGGCTATATGCAATTTCTTTTGCCATAATTGTTTTTTACGTATTGGAAATTATTCTGAAACGAAGCCCGGATAAAAATCAAAATTTTCGTTCCGGAATGGCGGCGGCGGCTGTATTTTGTTTTTTTATCAGTTTGGGGCCACTCATTACCATCGGTCCGGATTCCATCAGATTGGACATAGCCCGTGGCCCATTTGCGGATATCTCGACCTGGATTCCGCTATTTGGTGCAGTACGCGGCTTAACGAGATTTTCCATTGTCATTCTTGTTTATCTCATCGTTGCGGGATGTACGGTACTCAACAAATTCGTCCAAAACAATTACCGGCTGATCTGGTTATTTCCCGCATTGATCGGTCTCCTGATATTTGATGCCTCTATGATGCGGTATAAATATAATGATTATACGGATGTAATGGAGTCAAAAATTATACATGATGTAGATTCATTGCCCAAAGAAAGCGTACTCTTCCAAATGCCCGCCGCCGAACGTACCATTGATGCAACTATTGCAATGGCAACCATTGCCACCTGCCCGTTACTCATCAATGGAGACTCGGGATTTGTCCCATCTTATTTTCAAAAATTTTATTACTGGGAAAAAAGAGGATGGCAGCTGAACCAAATTACCAATTGGTTATCCCAAATATGGCCGCCGGTCTATATGATAGTCGATAAAAATGCGGAAAAATGGCTTGCAACAGGATGGCATAAGCCGTTTCCACAAAAAACGCTTGAAAAGGATTGGAAATTAATGGATGAGGATGCAGCATACGCATTATATTCACAACGACAAAAGACAACAACCAACTCTCCGGTTATTCGTCATGTTCGGACCGATATACTAAAAAAATATCCGATCTTCTACTTTTCAGCCCGTCTGTCAACAATAAACCAAGCTGTTACTGCACACATACTCTTAAACAGCCAGGAAATCGACAGTGAAGCCATTACCTCCCACTGGCATACATACCACGTACTTTTACCAAAAAAAGACATGGGGCGCTTAACTGGTGAAGAAATAGTATTGCAGGTGGCTGACACAGATGCACACCCGCCGACATGGGAAATCAAAGGGGTTCATTTTGCCGCAACCAAGTAATTATTCGACAAAAATAAAAGCAACCGGGCAAGCAGACAATAATGAAAAGGACACAGCTATAGGCTCTTTTTTATTTATTGGCCTGACACTCTTTTTCTGTATAGAATTAACCTTTATCCTGGTAAAAAACAGACCCTTTCATTTATTTTGGATAGCGTGCATACTATGTAGCATACTGACGGGATATTTTGTCAAAAAAATTCCAGCGAATAATGCAAATAAAACTCGCCAAAGAGCTTTTATTTTCATTATGGCCGTTTCTGCTCTATTTCTCGCAAACCGGCACGTACCCATTTCATCGGCTTCTATAAGCATTCGTCCAATCTCAGAAACAACGGAATTCATCCTCCGCCAGTTCCTTTCTAATCATGCCGATACATTCCGTAAAATCTATAAGGCGCCAAGTCAGCAAACCCAAACCATTCATTTTCGTTTACCAAACGTCATCCAGAAGCAAAGCAAATTACTGCGGTTATACTTTGGCCGGCATCCGGATTCCTATGATATTATGAAGATCTCCTTTGGAACATTGGTATTATGGCAGCCGATTGCTCTGACAAGCTATACAGGAAACAACATCTTGAAAATTGCAGGCACAGAGAAAACTCTCAATCATTTTGATTTGATAAATAACAGTGTAGTTCACCTTGCAAGCATAAATCGAAGCCGCCCCATACTGAACATAAGTACCGATGAAGCAAAAATCCGAAAAGACATGACAAGCGAACGGGTATATGCCGTCAAATTACTCTGGTTTTTTCTATATACTGGAAGTTCATGGCTGATCATCTGGGGGCCTACATTACGTTGGTTAAAAATTCCCGGTATATCAGCTCTGAGGGGATACCTGACCCAATAATCATATGGTTATAGCAAATTCGATATCTACCTCCTTTACCATCTCTATATCCAAAAAAAACCGCGCCGTCGCAAACTCCACTGGAATTACCGCCGACGAAATGGACGATACGATGCATGGGTGGCCAGATTCAGCATCGGCCTGTCCCCCTCCGTATCTCCATAAGCATAGATCTCCCGATAATCCCCCAACCTGTACCGATTAAGTATCTGCGTAACCTTAACCTGCCCTCGATAATTTTCGCCTTCAATCCGACCAGTTAATCTGCCGTCTATAACCTGCAGACGTGTTGCCAGTAAATCCAGCCCATACTTTTCACACCATGGAGCAAGAATCAATTCCGGTGTTGCCGAGACAATGACCACCTGATCTCCCTGATCTTGATGCCGACGAAGGCAAGCCCAGGCTTTCTGTCGCAGAATAGTTGATATAGTTTTTTGACAAAAATCATCAGCGGCTTTCCGAAAAGAATCAAGAGACCAATTATAAAAAAAATGAATAAGGACATCCTCCTTCAAATAATGGTTGGGATAAAGTTTAAATAGAAACATGCTTATCTGCGGCATCATCATCGCCATACCTGTGTAAAAACGCCAAAGTCCCACAGTTTTCCGGACAAACAACAAAAAACTATCAGAGTTGGTTATTGTACCATCGAAATCAAAAAGGGCTAAGTTCTTCACTTGTATCAGCCACCTGTAATAATTGTCGGCCGAAACAGGCTGTGCAGTAAAGGAACAGGAATAAACAAAAGGGCAAGCATAACTATGCCGCAGAAGATACAATAAAGAAGAAAACCACGTTGTCGATATAAATGCTCAGGATATTGAGTAGGACTGTCTTCTAAGAAGCCGAGATGGATATACCAGGCAATAAATCCAGCGATCAAGGGAATGGAAAGAATGAGTTCCATACGATATCTGATAAGAAAAATGCCGAAGAAAAGACCAAAAGCTACCGCGTAATATATAATACTGGTCATTAGTCTTTCTTCGTTATAATACATAAACGATTGTCGATAACCGGCACTGACGGCAGGATCGTCAATTCTTCGATACTCAGCGAATCGTTTGACGGCCATAAAAAAAGCCCCTACCATCCAATATGCCAGCACCAGGGAAACAGGTGGCAGGACGGTAATTCCCGTTGCATACCATCCAAGTAATAACCGGAGAGGATTATTTACAGATTCGCTGAGTACATCAAAATAAGGCTTGTCTTTACTCCGAACCGGCGGAATATTATAAACGCATCCCATAATCCAAAGCGCAAGGGCAACCAAAAAAAATGTACGTCCTAAACATGAAGCTATGCCTAGGCCGATCAGGCCAAAAATAATCCACTGAAAAAAAGCAATAGGCTTGTTAACCAACCCGGAAGGAATCGGTCTGTTTTTCTTAACAGGATGCAGGGCGTCGAACTTGGCATCGAGTAATTCATTAAGAACATAGTTGCTCGAAGCAACCATGCCGGTCGCCAACAGGGCAACAAGCAGATACCAGCCACTCCGCAAAGACAACAAATTCGGACTGGCGTAAAAAGCCACCACCACGCCGGGCAGCATAAAAACATTTTTAAACCAATGATCAAATCTTGCTATTCGGATATAGGGACGAAGTACTGTCAACATGGCAAACCGATTCCTTTTATCAGTATGATGAAATTAATAACGCCTAAACTAAAAAAGATAAGTTGCGGATGCAGTATCGTGCAACCGGCAGTAAAATGAACTCTGTCTAACAAAAATACAATATTCGTTTGGCATCAGTTTAAAAAATAAAAACAACCATACCTCCACTATCCGGTAAACAAGGCATAGATTCTTTACAATCTTCCTTCAATCAATCTACTTCATTTCAAATATGCATATTTTTAAAAGTATCCTGGAAAAACTAAGCTTATGGGCCGTATTGGCGATTACCGTACTCTACAGTATTCCGCCATGGCGATCATATTTTTTTGACGGCCTGGGAAAACACTGGGATACTAAAGTCATGGGATATTGGATGGCCTGGAACGCCCACAATATTTTACACGGAAACATTCTCGTTCCTCGTTTCGACGCAAATTTTTTCTATCCCCACCTGCATACCCTGGCTTTTGGCGAAATGCTATGGCCGGAGTCTTTTGTATACGCTGCCTTTTGGGCTCCTTCTCATAATCTATTTCTGGCCTTTAACGGCACAATGCTCTTTTTCTGGTCTCTTGCCGGCCTATGCATGTATCAGCTGCTACGCGAATATAATATAGATCGTGCCGTAGCCGGTCTCGCTGGTTTTATATACTGCCTGACACCCTTTATGATGGCATTTTACATAGAGTTCAACATGACGCTGATTTTCATCATACCGTTTCTGTTGCTTTTCGCTGTCCGCTGGCTGCACAATCCCACTTACGGACATACATTTTTATTTTGTCTTGCATTTTTCATCTCGATTACTTCCTGTATATATTATACATTTATGGTTGCTTTTCCTCTAATGTTTCTGGTAACCGCACACCTCAATGCTCACCGATCACTTTTACGGGATAAAAAATTCTATCTGCTGTCAGCGCTTATTATAGCAGGAGTACTTGCTATCTGCTGGGTCTATCTGCGTCCTTACATGCAATTGCGCATGGAAGGCGGATATTCTCGGAATATGCAAGATTTCATGATCAGTCATGCACAACCTTTAATGTATCTTGATATGCGAAGTTCCGCCCTCCTCTGGCACTTATTCACCCCCCCGCGACGCTGGTCGGAAACCTATCTGTTCCCCGGCACCGTGCTGGCTCTATTGTCGATTTTATACTGGAGTCAATCTTTCATAAACACCTTCCGTAATCATTTTTCACAAAGTACATTATCAAAAGCCGTGGCTGTGACTAAATGTGTTTTATGGGTACTCTTCTGGCTGATTATCTTGTCAAATACATATTTTCGACAACTACCTATTGTTCAGAAATCAGGACCATTCCTGTTTCCCATTACCCTGTCCTTGCTTGCCTTGTATATATTTTCACTTTTTCTGCCTAACAACGATTCCCCAAAAAAAATTCTCCTCATCGGCCTTGCCGCCGGTGCGGTCATGTGCTTTTTTATCAGCCTTGGACCGGCCATCACCATTGGCAATGACATCCACTGTATCAAATTAGCACGCGGCCCATTAGCCCGTTTGTTCGAATCCACATCAACTTTTGATGCAGTACGCGGCCTAACACGTTTTGCTATCATTGTACTGTTTTATCTCATTGTAGCCAGCGCTCTCATGCTTGATCGCATGGTTAAAACTGAAAAACGACTTATCTGGCTTTTCCCGATACTCATTGTTATTCTCATCTTTGAAGGACAGCATATGAAATACCGTTATAAACACTATGCCGGACTCTTCAATTCCCCTGTCATGAAACGAGCCCGTAATCTACCTCCTCAAAGCGTCCTTTTTCAAATACCAACCACACCGAAATTCATCGCCACCAATATTGTCATGAATACCATTGGTGATTTCCATTATCTGATAAACGGTATGTCTGGCTTCCTGCCGAAACGATTTACCAGGTTAAACGGCCTGTTGCGAAACTGGGAGATCAGTGCCGTTACCAAACGTCTGCGACAAATATGGCCGCAAGTTTACCTCATCATCGATCGGCGGGCAACCCAATGGCTGGCCACGGGTTGGCATAAGCCCTTCCCATGGGACAAACTTGACGATGACTGGAAGCTCATGATGCAAGATCGACAATACGCACTTTATCAGCTGCATCCAAAAATCCAAAGAGAAGCACGTATAATCAGACATATCCGTGCCGATGAATTAAAAAGAAATTCCAAAATAACCTTTTATGCCCGCTCACTCCGATCTTCTGCTGGCGGTAAACGGTTTCGCATACTGTTGAATGGTCAGGTTGTAAGCCGGGATATCCTGTCAGTTGACTGGAAACAATATAATTTTTTACTGCCGGAAAAATATATCGGTCGACTGACCGGAGATCAAGTAATTCTGGAAATACCTCATGAAAAATTGCTTTTATCAACAGTCGCTATACATTCACTGTGGGAAGTACGAGACATTCGTTTTACACCTTCTCTCAGATCTCGACATTAATCCTTCCGTCAGGGAGGTTGATTTTTCAGTTGAATTGTGTATATCTGTTTGAAAAAATATACGGATGAATGCTTATTGAAATAGTATTTTTTAACTCAATTATTGTACAAAATCATTAATTATACTATTAATTAATGATTTTATCGGCGAAAAAATTTGGAGTAGCTTATGAAATATATTTCTCTTATTATCGGTTATTTGCGCCTGTTACAAATACGATTCCTTGTCTTACTGCTTCTTGTCGTTTTTGCCTCTCCGACCAAACAGGCTTTGGCTGGAAAAGGCATAACCTCAACCGATCATACCATTGATATTACATGGTCTGGAAAAGATGCCGATAGAATTGCTGTTTTCCTTGCCACAAGGAAGCAGGGAAAATGGAGTAAACCTGAGCAACTTACTGATTATGCCGGAGACAGTCTCCATCCGACAGTGGATCGGGATGTTCGGGGAAACATCTGGTTAACATGGACATCCATTGATTTCCAAAATTTCCAAATCCATTATTCGGTGAAACGGAAGAATCAGTGGAGCGACCCAAAAAGCATTGCGACAAAAACGGAAAACAACATAGCGCCATTTATCATGTTTGATCATGACGGCATCCCCTGGGTCGTCTGGTCCGGAAATAACGACGATGATGATGACATCTATTATAGTCGTTTTATTCAAGGCACATGGCAAAAACCTCACCTGGTTCACCCTGATAATGACGTGCCCGATATTTTACCGAGAATGGATTTAGATGCAGCAGGCAAACCTCAAGTAACCTGGGAACACTATACGCCTGCAGGCTATATAATAATAAGTAAAATATGGAATGGCCACTCATGGGTAGATGGGGACAACTCAAGGAAGACAGGCTTGGAAAAATCGTCCAGCACATACAAAAAACCAAGCTACTCGGTAGCAGGCAGGGTGTGGGATGGTCGGCAATGGATAAAAACGGCCGCTTCCATGAAAGACAAAGCTTCAAAACAACAGCCACCAACAGCAACCTGGAAGGAGACGAATGCTAAACGAAATGAAATTCAGCTCCCCCCCTTTGTGCAAAATGTTAAAGATATTTACATGAGAATCTATCAATAATATATTAAGGATTCAACTTTCCTCCTATTTATACGTACAAAAATAGAGATCACACCATGAACCTTATCATTCATCAGGAAAATAACAGCCAATCCCCCTCCCCGTCCGACATGATTAACTGGTTTTTAAACAGGCAACACGCCTTAATTGCTGTAACCTGCCTTTTCTATGTCGTCGTTTTGATACTGTCAACTTCAGCCCATGCCGATGTTGTCTCAGCCATGGGGGATTCCATTACCCATGGCCATGGACAGGTACCATATCCTTCAGTTTTGCAGCAATTGATTGATGGTACCGCTCAAAAAGTCAAGGTAATCAACTATGGCCAATCAGGGGAAAGAACAGACCAGGGCGTCAATCGAATTGATAAGGTATTGGCACAATCCCATCCCAATTATATTATAATAATGGAAGGAGCCGATGATGTCATAGCAGGGCTTTCACCAACATCGGTAAGATTTAACCTTGGGGTGATGGTTGATAAAAGTCGAGGAGCCGGTGCAGCACCTGTTTTGGGCAATATTACCCCTGACACCAGATTTAATGCCAATTCTGTTATTTCATCGTCCTATAATCCTCAAATCAGCGGCCTTGCCGGAGAAAAAAATGTCGCGCTGGTCGATGCATACAACGCCCTTATTGGTGACTGGCCCCATCTAAATGTAGATGGTTTACACCCCAATAGTGCTGGTCATCGTATCTTGGCCCAAAATTTTTATAATGTACTTCCCTATTCCGGTGGAGGGGCAGCTACCGGCGGCGGGGGAGGTGGTGGAGGAGGCGGAGGAGGTTGTTTTATCGCTACAGCAGCATTTGGATCTATTAATGAAATCCATGTTGAACATTTACGTCAATTCCGAGATCAAAGACTCTTGACAAATAAAATAGGGCAGGAATTTGTCAAATTATATTATAAATATTCACCACCTATGGCAGACTTTATTGCAAAACACGAAATTTTACGCCATGTTGTTCAATATTGTCTTTATCCGCTGATTGTTTTTTCCTGGATCTGCCTGCATTCTTCCTGGCCTATTTCCCTGATTATTTGTGCTGTATTGATCTTCCTTACAGGAATATTTTTTCACAAAACAAGAAAAATATGGTACTCCTCACAGAACATTAAGATATCGCGCTGATGAGCTGGGCAATGAAACAGGTGAAAAATTTTCTTTTTCTTGCCCGATATGATATTTGCCAGCCTATACGGTGAATATTTAGCGGGAAAATCGGCACTGGATCTGATAAAATTTGTTTCTTTTTTTCAAAATCCATACCGGTATTTTTTAACAGAGGAATTTTTAAAATTGAAATTATCAGTAATTATTCCTTGCTTTAATGAAGCAAAAACCATAGCCGAAATCGTCGAGGCAGTTCGTGCCTCACCATATAATGACAAAGAAATTATTATCGTTGATGACTGTTCAATTGATGGATCTCGAAAACTCCTGAATAACGAATTGAGTGAAAAAGTTGATCAAATATTATTTCATACGGAAAATCAAGGAAAAGGTGCAGCCCTGCGAACGGGGATCAAGGCTGCAACTGGAGACCTGGTGATCATACAGGATGCAGATCTTGAATACGATCCACAAGAATACCCAATTCTTGTGGATCCGATTTTAAAAAATAAAGCCGATGTTGTCTACGGTTCACGTTTCCTGGGAGGGAGGCCTCACAGGGTTTTGTATTATTGGCATCGCTTGGGTAACGGATTTTTAACCATGATTTCCAACATGCTCACTAACTTAGATTTGACGGATATGGAAACCTGCTACAAGGTTTTTCGTCGCGAGATTATCCAGGATATCGATATAGAAGAAAATCGGTTCGGATTTGAACCTGAAATTACTGCTAAGGTCGCCAAAACTGGCTGTCGAATCTATGAGGTGGGAATTTCATACAATGGTCGGACATACGCCGATGGCAAAAAAATTGGCTGGAAAGATGGTTGCCGAGCATTATGGTGTATCCTGAAATACAATCTCAAATAATGTAAAATTCCAACACTATGAAAAATTATAACCCAAGAAAACGTACTCTGATTACCGGTGGAGCCGGTTTTCTCGGTTCACATCTCTGTAAACGTCTCCTAGATGACGGGCACTATGTAGTTTGTGTAGATAACTTCTTTACTGGAACAAAAGATAACATTATTCCTCTACTTGATAATCCACATTTCGAAATCATCCGGCATGATATTACTTTCCCACTTTATATTGAAGTAGAAGAAATTTACAATTTGGCTTGCCCGGCTTCTCCTGTTAATTACCAACATGACCCGGTTCAGACCACTAAAACTAGTGTACATGGAGCCATTAATATGCTGGGGTTGGCCAAACGGTTAAAAGCCAAAATCTTTCAGGCCTCTACCAGTGAGGTTTATGGTGACCCGCAGATTCACCCCCAAAGGGAAGATTATTGGGGACATGTAAACCCCATTGGTCTGCGCTCCTGCTATGACGAGGGTAAACGCTGTGCGGAAACCCTTTTTTTTGACTACCACCGTCAACACAACTTGTGTATCAAGGTGGCCAGGATTTTTAATACATACGGCCCCAACATGCATCCCAACGACGGTCGGGTGGTTTCCAATTTTATCATGCAAGCTTTACAGAACAAACCCATTACCATCTACGGTGACGGCTCCCAGTCCCGTTCCTTTTGCTATGTGGATGATTTGATAGAGGCGTTTGTCCGTTTAATGAATACTTCTGATAATAATTTCACAGGTCCTATCAACATAGGTAATCCCTGTGAGTTCACCATAAAAGAATTAGCCGAAAGAATAATTGAATTAACCGGCTCAAGATCAAAATTGGATTACAAAGCACTTCCCAGTGATGATCCAGTACAACGGCAACCTGATATTTCCCTGGCAAAAGAGCGATTGGACTGGAAACCGACAATTCAGCTTGAAGAAGGTTTGAAGAAAACCATTTCTTATTTTGAAAAAGTACTGTAATCCTACCTCAACAAATTGTTCATTTTGTTAAATCAAACAAATACACAGCAGATCGTGGCTTTTCTAACTTTTCTTTATTAAGTCCTATTTTGTTGAGGTGACGTAGAAAATATGTCTTTTCGCTGACGACATGCCTATTCCTGGCATAGTCATGATAGAAAACAAACCACACTCTCTTGTTCCCTTTTAATTTGTCTATATCATTTATGTATTTTTCTGGATGCTGTCTTGATTGAATAC
>Ga0256833_1002416_pt1 | contig 13098 bp, 13 predicted proteins | sample 356284metaG_FD_190535 | JGI IMG/M metagenome (GOLD analysis project Ga0256833, IMG submission 190535) | Hydrothermal vent microbial communities from Mid Atlantic Ridge, Atlantic Ocean - 356-284 | ecosystem: Environmental > Aquatic > Marine > Hydrothermal vents | place: Atlantic Ocean: Mid...
TTCAGACCGTCGTGAGACAGGTCGGTCTCTACCCGCGGGGGGTGTTGGCCGCCTGAGGGGAAGGTGCCCCTAGTACGAGAGGAACGGGGCGCCGCGGCCTCTGGTGTACCGGTTGTCCTCCAGGGCAACGCCGGGCAGCTAAGCCGTAAGGGGTAACCGCTGAAAGCATCTAAGCGGGAACCCCACCCCGAAAAGAGGCGGCCGCTCGCCCACCCGGGCTCTGCCCGGGGGGCGACGAGGGCTCCCGTAGAAGACGGGGTTGATGGGGCGGGGGTGTAAGCGCCGAGGGGGCTCCGCCCCCGAGGCGTTCAGCCCGCCGCTCCCAATCGCCCGAGGCCGCAGGGGCTTCCACCTGGGGGCGGGGTGCACGTGTATAACGGCGCGCCCCGCAGTGGGTCCCACGCCTGGGGGCTCTGGTTGCGCTTACCGCCGCACCCCCGGCGGGCGGGCGCGGGCGAGACTCCCGTGGGGAGCGCTGGCGGCGCAGGGTCTCCTCTGGGCCTCAGCCTGTGGCGGCGCCCGGGGGGCTGAAGCTCCTCCTGCCCCTCTCCCCGCCCGTCGCCTGGCTGGTGTTACCGGTGTACCCCCGGGGCTGGCGGTGCTAGCGTGTGGCCGCGCACCCCCAAGGTTGGGGGTGCTGCTGGTGGCGGGTGGCGGGGGTAGGAGCCTGCCGCTAGCCCCCCCGCCGGGGGGGCTGGTGGGGCGGCCTGTGGGCGAGGCTGTCGACGCCTTCCTGGCGGCGTTGGAGGCCGCGGGCGCTAGCGCCTCCACCCTGAGGGCCTACCGGGCCGCCCTGAGGAGCTTCGTGGAGTACGTGGGGGAGTCGAGGCCCGCGGGCGGGCTCGGGGTCTCGGAGTATGTCGGGTGGCTCCGCTGGCTGAGGGGGCGGGGGCCGCGGAGGCCGCGGGGTGGGGGGTGGGAGGCTACCGTCCACTATTACAGCGTGTACGTCCGGAGGTTCCTCGAGTGGCTCGGGGTCGCCCGGGGGCTGCCAGCGGCGCCCCGGCCGAGGAGGGGGTTCAGCGGTGCCCTCCGCTGGGGCGAGGTGGAGGCGCTGCTGGAGGCGTCGAGGGACCTCCTGGACGCGCTGATAGTGGCGTTCCTCGCCGAGTCGGGGCTTAGGGCTAGGGAGCTCCTCGGCCTCCGGGTGGGCGACGTCGACCTCGAGGCTGGGGAGGCCCTGGTTAGGGGCAAGTACGGGAAGGAGAGGCGCGTCCCCCTGGGCCCCCTCACGAGGGCCGTGCTCAGGCTGTGGATCCGGGAGAGGCGCCTGGGGCCTGGCGATAGGCTGGTGCCGATAAGCTACCAGGCGCTCTACAAGAGGCTCAAGACGCTCGCGGCGAGGGCGGGGGTGGACCCGTCGAGGGTGAGGCCGCACGTCCTCAGGCACACGTTCGCCACCGAGGCCCTCCGCAGGGGTGTCAGCCTGGCGGCGCTCCAGAGGCTCCTCGGCCACAGCGACGTCAAGGTCACCCAGCTCTACCTCCACCTGGCCTGGGAGGATGTGAGGCGCGAGTACGAGAGGGCCTTCGCGCCCCCCGGGGGCCAGCCGGGCTACTACCACCCCCAGCAGCCGCCCCCGGGGGCTGGGTGGGGCCAGCAGGCGTACCCCCCGCCGCCCCAGCAGCTGGCGGCCCCCTACCCGCAGGCGCCCGCGTACCCCTACCCCCAGCCGGGCGTCCCCCCGTGGCCCCCTCAGGCCCGGGCTGGGCGGGCGAGGGGGGAGGCGCGCATTTAACCCCCTCACCCCGGCTGGGGGCCCGTAAGCCCCGCACGCCCCATCCCCGGGAGCGCGCGGGGCGAGTGGCGTAGAGTGTGGAAGGATTGGAGGAGAAGAAGGTATCCCAGCTCCGCGAGGGGGAGGACGAGGTAACCGTCCGCGTGCGCGTCCTCGAGGTCGGGGAGACGAAGACCGTGCAGACCCGCAAGGGCCCCAGGACCCTCAGCGAGGCGGTCGTGGGCGACGAGACCGGGAGGGTGAGGCTAACCCTCTGGGGCCGCCACGCTGGCAGCCTGGAGGAGGGGGAGGCCGTCGAGATACGCGGCGCCTGGACCACGAGCTACAGGGGCGAGGTGCAGCTGAACGTCGGCTACAGGGGCGAGATCGAGAGGATAGACGACGACCAGGTGGCGAAGCCCGAGGAGGTCCCCGAGGAGACCCCCAAGGCCCAGTCAACCTGGAGGCCCCGCAGGCAGGGCGGCTGGAGCCGGGGCCGGCGGGGAGGCTACGGCGGCTACCAGAGGGACAGGAGCTTCTAGCCACCCCCCACCCCCGGCGGGCCGCCGAAGGCCGCGCGGGGGCCAGGCAAGCTTTTTCACGCCCCAGCAGGAGCCCCGCCAGCGGTGTTGATGCTTGGGTCTCACCGCGAGGGTGGCGGTGGCGCTGGCTGTCATAGCGCTCCTGGCCGTACTACCCCTAGCATGGCCCGCCCAGGCCAGCGAGGATGACGAGTACGATGAGGAGTACGGCGAGGAGGCTGGGCTAGCTGGCGGTCTGGGGGCCGCCGCCGCGTGGGGTGGCGCGGCGGCGACGCTGGCGCTGGTGCTGGCTAGGGAGGCATACCCGAGGCTCGCGCGGGCGGGGCTACGGCCCCCGCCGAGGCTGTACCCGAGGATAGTGGAGGCCCACGCGCTGGTCAACGGGGTCTCAGCGGCCGCCGGGCTTGCCCACGGCTACGCCCTGAGGGCGAGGGCTGGGCCGGTCGAGTACGCCCTGGCTGGTATGGTCGCCTACACGGCCGCCACGGGGCTCCTCCTCTGGCTCTCGCGCGGGGACAAGAGGAGGATGGCGAGGCTGGTGCACGGCCAGAGGCTCGCCACGCTCCTGCTCGCCTTGCTGCTAGCGCTGCACGTCGCTAGAATGGGGGACTAGGGGGCGGGTCGCGGAGGACCACAACCTCATCCCCCCACTCGGGGGCTCCGGGGCCCGCGAAGGGCAGGGGCCCAGTCACCCCCGCCCCCCGCGCAGGCTGGCCTCCGGGGCCAAAAATGGGGAGCCCCGCGGGGTGGGCTACCCGGAGGAGCCGATGGCGTCCCTCACGAGTGCCACGAAGCGCTCGGCGCTCATCTCGCCGCTGGCGTACGACACCCTCCCACCGCTGGAGACTATGAAGAACGCCGGGGTGCCCAGCCTGCTCGGCGGGACGTCGGCGGCCCTGGTTAGGTTGTACACGAAGCCGCCGATGTCGGGGTTGGCGAAGCCGGTCCCGCCGCTGAAGACTATAGCGTACACAGGGACGTCGAGCCTCCTAGACGCCTCGAGGAGGTTGGGCCAGAACCTCTGGCAGTGGGGGCAGAACTTGTTTAGCACCACGAAGACAGCGGGGCCGGAGAGGGCCCCCCTAGCCTCGCCGGGGCTCACGGGCTGCGGCACCCCGCCCTCGACCCTGTAGAACCCGTCGCCCGCGAGCCTCAGGTCGCTCGAGGCGAGCTGGGAGCAGAAGGAGCCCCCCTCCAGGGTCCTCTCCAGCCGGCTGGCCGTGGAGTTGGGGGTGTAGGATACCACGTCCACCAGATACGAGATGGTGAGGTTGGCCCAGGGGATCTCAAGGGTTATGTTGGCGCGCTCGAGCACCCCGGTGGAGGCGTTGTAGTAGCCAACGTAGCTGTACCTGTACCCGGGCATGGAGGCCCCGCCGCTGTAGGCGAGGAGGCCGCCCTCCCTCCCCGAGAGGTGGACCTCAACGCAGAGCGCTGAGAGCGGCTGCGGCGCCAGCAGGGGGAGGTAGAGGCTCCCATTCCCGGCCCCGCCAACGGGCAGCGCGAGGGCGCCGTAGGGGACAGGGGCGGTGTTGCTCTTGTTGCCCTGGACGAGCCTCGCCTCAACCATGAAGTCGGAGGAGAAGCCCAGGACGGTAAGGTTCTCCTCGACGCTGTCGACTGTAGTGTTACTGGTGCCGTTTACCACGCTCACAACCCTGGAGGTTATGTTGAGGGTGAAAGAGTCGCCCCCATGCAGGGGCAGCGCGAGCCGCCTAGCCGGCGGGGCGCTCGTGGCTGTGGAGGCGGGGCCACCGCCGGCTAGGCGGCCGTAGGCCAGCGCCCCAGCCGCGGCCACCGCTGCCACCACAACAACGGCGGCTACAAGCCTCAAATCCAGAGCTAACCACCCGCCCGGAGGGCGCCGGGGCCGGGTCTTATAGGGCCCGGTACGGGGCGTCTAGAGGCCCGACTTGAGGAGCCTCGACCCTATGAAGTCCAGGAGAACCTCCCGGGCGCCCTCGCCTATGTCGAGCACCCTCGAGTCCCTCGACAGCCTCTCGGTGAGGCTCCACCGGGCCAGCCCCCGGCCCCCCATGAGCTGCGTGGCCAGCCAGGAGGCCCTCTGCGCCACCCTGGCGCCTAGAACCTTAGCCTCAGCGGCGGCGAGCGGGTCAACCCTGCCCCCCGCACCCTCGGCGGCCCTGGCAGCGTGCGCGACCAGCGCGGCGAGCGCCGAGGCCTCGGCGGCCGTCTCCGCTACCATCCAGCGGACCCCCTGATACTCCCCGAGGGGCCTCCCGAACACCCTGTGGGTCCTCATCCTCTCCAGGGCGGCGGAGAGGGCGCCCTCGGCTATGCCCAGGGCTATGGCGGCGTAGCCGAGCCTGCCGAGGTTTATCCCCTCCAGGGCCTCCCTCAGGCCCCTACCGGGCTCCCCAACCCTCACCGCGGGGGCCGACAGGTACTCCACCCTCCCAACGCCCGCCCCGCGGAGGGTGGTTAGGTCCATGGCCTCAACCCTGACCCGCCCACCCCTCTCAACTGCGTACAGGGTGGGCCCCTCGGGGGCGGCCGCCAGCACCAGGAAGTAGCGGGCGTAGAGGGCGTTGCTGGTGAAGACCTTGACGCCGCTAACCCTCCACCCGCCATCGCCGGGCTCGGCCCTCGTCTCGAGGTTGCCGAGCACGTCACTCCCACCGCCCGGCTCCGTTATGCTCACAGCAGCGACGCCCCGGCCGCCCACGCGGCCCTCGAGCAGCCTCCACGCCATACCGTGGATCAGGATTACATGCCCCACAGCGGGCGAGGAGCGGCTGGCCAGCCTCACGGCCTCGAGCAGGCCCCCCACGCTAGAGAGCGTGAAGGCCCCCTCAGACTCCAGCCTGGCCAGGAAACCGTCGGGGACGGCATTGAGCCTGTCAATGTCGCCAGCCACCCGGGGCAACTCCTCCACGAGAAGAGCGCGCAGGCCCTCCGGCACGTCACCCAAAGGCGGGTAGAGGGGCACACCACGCCACCAACAGCCCGGGGCCCGCGGCGGCATTAAACCCTCCCAGACACCCGATACGTACCCACGGGGGAGGGCGCGCGGGGGTGCCCGAGCGGCCCAAGGGGGCGGGCTCAAGACCCGTTGGCGTAGGCCATCCCGGGTTCGAATCCCGGCCCCCGCACCAGCCCCGCAGATGGCGATACCGTCCGAGTGCGGCACCCGCCGTAGCGGTGTAGCACGCCGTAGGCTAGCCTCGACAGGGAGACCCCGGGTGCACAGCGCGATCACGGACCCCTGCTCGTTTAAGAAGAAGAGGAGAGTAGGACGCCCTCCCTGATTATACTCCTACCGTCGGCGCTGACATTGGAGTATAGGGGTAGCATGTCGACGTGGACACTGCACCTCCAGCCAGCGCCTGTAGCCGAGCCCAGGGGGTCTCCGACCGCGATGTGGGCCCCCGGCATCTTCTCGTCATGCAGCATGTTCCCGATCGGCTCTTTGATGTGGGGGTTACCGCCTATGCCGACCTCGCCAGCCCTTAGGCCGCACTCCCCAGCCCCCGAGATGTAGTCGTAGAACTCTTTGGCTATGGGGCCCCCTCGAACATCGGCGACCATAGAGTCCTCGAACTCGACAACGACAGGCTCGGGCAGGAGCCCATACTTCACGCTAAAATAGTCGCCGAGGACTCCGTCAACCACGAGCCTCCCGTCCACCCTATAGGGTGTGGTGAAGACCTCCCCGGGCGGCCAGTTATCCCACTCCCCCCGGCCTATTATGCCCGTGTTAGCCCTCCACCTGTAGCGTCCGACCTCCACGACGACATCGGAGCCGCCCCGGCTAGTCACGTGCAGCTCCCGGGAGCTTGAGAGTACATCGTGGAGCCTAGAGATTATCTCAGCTGTCTCCCGGCAGCCGGCAAGCCTCCCCAATATGCCGAGGGTAACCTTCGGCATGTGGACGTGGCCAGCGCCCACCGATAGAGCCTTCTCTATGAGGGCCGCCCGGAAGGGGCCCTCCCCCCTCAGCGTGCCCGCAACGTAGAATGTGTAGGAGGGGGCTATATCCTCCACGAGCGACTCTATCGAGGCGGGCAGCGCCCTCAGGGGCCTTCCGAGCGAGTCGATGTTGACTATGAATGGCTCTACGCCGAGCCTCCTAGCCGCCGTGGAGATTACGAGCGCGACGTCGGCGGACCCTCTGTCGGATACGATAAGCGTGCTGTCGCCCTTCTCGAGCTTCAGGCAGTCTCGCATAGTCTCGAACACGACGTCAACGAGCCGGTTGAGCAGATCCCCGCTAGGCAAGGAACCACCCCCAGCGCCCGCATACACGCAGGGCCGTACTACCGGAAAAGCGGGCGCCCTATGGTGGCCGCGCGTGGGCGGCGAGTGCGATGTAGATCGAAGCGGTGAGGGGCTCGGTGTTGAGCCTCGCCTCGGCTACGTCGGCGCCCCTCAGCTTGGCCGCTAGTATAGCCTGCCTGTAGGCGTGCTCCTCGACGCTAGTGTAGACCGCTAGGACCCTCCGCCCCCTCATGGTGGGCGCGAGGTGCAGGGGTGCAACGCTCTGGGCGGCGCCGCGGGCGAGCAGGTACATGGCCCCAGCCTCGGTGCTGGGGGTGTATGCTGCGACCTCCACCCCCCGGGCTACCGCGTGGAGCAGCTCCGGCAGGGTGGACTCTAGCCACTCGCCAGAGCCGGGTAGGGCCTCGAGCTCCTCCCCGATCCTGCTGGCCCTCGGCCCCCAGGGCTTGGGCGCCCAGAGTATCGCCGCCACCATAAGCGCTAGGAGGTGGTCGCCCCCCACGACCTGGTACTCGCCCCCCAGCTCCGCGTACTGGTCGGCGTAGGCCGGGTGCAGCGGGGGGCCGTAGGCGTGCAGGGCGACCCCGAGCGCCGAGGCGGCGTTGGCTAGGTGCATCAGGTGGGAGTCCCTACCGCCGCCCGTGAAGGCCACGACAACCTCCCCACCCTCCGTGTACGGCAGTATGTGGACCGCGGCCTCCACGCAGCCAGCCCTCACCGCGCGCACGCCAGCGTGGCGGAGCGCGAGGTAGAGAGTGGAGGCCGGCGCCTCCCCGCCGGGGCACGCGGCCACCACTACCTCGCTGGCGCCGCGGAGGGGCGGCGCCGGGAGGCGCCGGGCCGTGGAGAGGGCCTCCCGCGCCGCCTGCCCCACGCTGCTAGACGACGGCATGGCTGAGGGCCCTGCAGCAGCTGCACCTAGCCGGGTCGGGGTCGCCGGCTAGCTTGGGTATGACCTCGTATAGTATCCTCCGGGCGCGCTCGACGTTCTCCCTCATGATCCTCTCGACCTCCCCGGCCGTCACCGGCCTCTCGGCCCAGACGTCGTAGTCGGTCACCATGGCGAGGGTGGCGTAGCAGAGCTCCGCCTCGCAGGCCAGGTTGACCTCGGGCACCAGGGTCATCCCTATGATGTCGGCCCCGAATACCTCCCTCCACACCCTACTCTCGGCCCTCGTCGAGAACCTGGGGCCCTCGATGCACACGTACGTGCCCCGCTCGTGGACCGGGTAGCCGAGCCGCCTGGCGGCGTCGACGAGCCTCGCTCGAAGGTCCTCGCAGAAGGGGTCGGCCATGCTGACGTGCACCGTGACCGGGCCGTCGTAGAAGGTGTACTGCCTCCCCTTAGTCATGTCTATGAACTGGTCTGGGACCACGAAGTCGCCGGGCCTGTAGTCCTCCCTCAGGCTGCCCACGGCGGAGACGCTGATAACCCACCTGACGCCCAGGGCCCTGAGAGCCCAGATGTTGGCCCGGTAGTTTATCCTATGCGGGGGGAGCGTGTGGCCCCTCCCGTGGCGGGGCAGGAATGCGACCCTCACGCCGCCGACGCTCCCAACGGTTATGAAGTCGCTCGGCCTCCCGTAGGGCGTGCTGACACGGACCTCGACGGGGTCCTCGACTATGCCGGGGTCGTAGAGGCCCGAGCCCCCGATGACGCCCACCTGCGCCCTGACACCCTCGGGGCGGGTTAGCTCGTGTATCACCCCGCCACACCCGGGAGCCCCCCGGGGCGGGGCCTCTTTTAATCGCTAGGCGCTTCCCCGCCGCGGCCAGAGCGTGGTGGGAGGCTTGCAGGCTAGCGGGGGGAGGAGGGTAACAGTATACGGCCACGTGGAGGCGGTCAGGGTCAAGGGTAAGATAGCCTTCATAACCATCAGGACGTTCGACGGGGAGGAGCAGGTCACGATAAAGAAGGGGGTGGCACCCGAGGAGGTCTGGAGGGCCATCGAGGAGATCGGCAGAGAGTACCTCATAAGGGTCGACGGGGTGATGGTCGAGAGCAAGATAGCCAGGCTGGGCCGGGAGATACTGCCCGAGAGGATAGCCGTGGTGGCCCCCAGCAAGCCCACGCCCATAGACCTCTACGGGAAGGTCGAGGCCGAGTGGCCCACCAGGCTGAGGTACAGGTACCTCGACATCAGGAGGCCTAGAGTGAAGGCGATATTCAGGGTTAGGAGCACCCTGATGGCCGCCGCGAGGGAGTTCCTGAGGAGGGAGGGATTCGTGGAGCTGACCTTCCCAATAATAATAGCGACCGCCACGGAGGGCGGGGCAGAGCTCTTCCCCGTCGACTACTTCGGCAGGAGGGCCTTCCTGGCCCAGAGCTCGCAGCTCTACAAGCAGAGCGCGGTCCCCGCGTTCGGGAGGGTGTTCAGCATAGCTCCCAGCTTCCGGGCCGAGAAGAGCAGGACCAGGAAGCACCTCACCGAGTTCTGGCAGATAGACGTGGAGGCAGCGCTGGTGACGAAGAGGGACCTGATGGACCTCCAGTTCAGGCTGGTGAACAGTGTAGTAGAGAGGATACTCGAGGAGAACGAGAGGGACCTGGAGATACTCGGGGTAGCCGACCTGGAGCCCTGGAGCGGCTACGACGTGATAAGCTACGATGAGGCCCTAGAGACGCTTAGGAGGAAGGGCTTCGAGATAGAGTGGGGCGACGACTTCGGGGCGGACGAGGAGAGGGCCCTAGTGGAGGAGTTCGATAGGCCCTTCTTCATACCGGAGTTCCCCGCGAGCGTGACGGCGTTCTACTACATGGTGGACAGGGAGGACCCGAGGATAGCCCACAGGATAGACATGATGGGCCCCGGCCGCTACGGGGTGGAGTGGAGCAGCGGCGGCCTCAGGGAGCACGAGCCCGACAGGCTGAGGGCGAGGATGGAGGCTATGGGGCTCAACCCGGAGAGCTTCGGCTGGTACCTCGAGATGTTCGAGTACGGGTTCCCGCCTCACGGGGGCTTCGGCATGGGGGTCGAGAGGCTGCTTCAGACGCTCCTCCGGCTGGAGAGGATACACGAGGCCGCCCTCTACCCCAGAACCCCCGACATACTAGAGCCGTAGGCGGGAGCCTTCCACCAGCGGGGGCGCGGGGGTGGCGGGCTACAAGCAGGCGATAGTGGTGAGGAGAGACCTCAGGATGGGGCCCGGCAAGGCGGCGGCCCAGGCGGCCCACGCTAGCTGCGAGGCCGTCTTCAGGATCCTCGACAGCGGGAGGGAGCCCTGGCTGGGCTGGCTGAAGGCCTGGAGGGCCAGCGGCCAGAAGAAGGTCGTACTCAGGGTTGAGGGCGAGGGGGAGCTGCTGGCCGTCTACACCCAAGCGCAGACCCTAGGACTGCCAGCCAGCCTCATAGCGGATGCAGGCCTAACACAGCTGCCGCCGGGCACGAAGACGGCGGTGGCCGTCGGCCCCGCGCCAGAGCAGCTAGTGGACAGGGTCACGGGGAGGCTACGCCTCTACTAGCCGGGTGGGCGCCTTGGACCCCCTCCTAGACGCGCTCGAGGCCCTCTGGGGGCTAGACGGGGGGCTCCCCCGCGGCGGGCCTGGGATAGCCTGGATCGAGAGGCCCCATGGCTTCAGGGTGGCGGAGCCGAGGCCCCAGGGCCTCTCCGGGGAGGGCGGCTGGGCCGTCTACCTGGTCAGGAGGGTCAACATGGACTCCAGGGCGGCCGGGCGCCTCCTAGCCAGGCTCCTGGGGGCGAGGGGCTACAGGCTCCAGGGCCTCAAGGACGCGTGCTCCACCGCATACCAGTACATAGCCGTCAGGAGCCCGGAGAGGACGCCGGGGCGCCTGGAGCATGGCCGCCTGAGCGCGTGGCTCGCCGGGCGCCTGCGGGAGCCCCCCAGGCCGGGCGGGCACGGTTTCAACATCTTCAGCCTAGACGTTAGCTACACGGGGGACCCGGCTGGGCTCTGCAGGCGCCTCGAGGGGGCGAGGTGGATACCTGGCTTCTACGGCCCCCAGAGGTTCGGCGTCGAGAGGCCCAACACCCACTACACGGGCCTCCTCAGGGTGGCCGGCAGCCTCGGCGGGCTCGTTCGAGAGTACAAGCTCAGGTACCCCCTGGAGGAGGCGAGGCCGCCGGGCAGCTACGAGAGGGCCGCAATAGAGGCCGCGGCCTCCCGGGCCTCGCCGACGGCTGCGGGGGCCCCGGGCCCCGCCAGGCTCCACATTGAAGCGCTCCAAGCCTACCTCTTCAACAAGACCCTATCGCGCCTCCTACGCTCGGGCCACACACCCCGGGAGCTAGCGGAGCACTGGACAACGCTCCACTGCCCCCACGGGCCGGTGAAAGCGCCAGCGGCCAGGCTACCCTCGGGAAGGCTGGCGTCAGCCAGGACCACCTGGGCGAGGGCCCTCCGGAGGACCATGGAGGCCGAGGGCGCCCCACCCACCCTCTGGGCAGGCCTGCCAGCGAGGAGTAGCCTGAGGCCGCTAGCATACCCGGTATGCTCCCTCAGGTGCAGGCCCACACCCACAGGCGCCATCAGGGTTTGCACAGTCCTACCAGCGGGCGCCTACGCCACGATACTCCTACGCAGCGCCGCCAGGGTGGACTGGCTAAGGTACGCTAGATGCGGCTCCCGCTAGCAGGGCCGCGCGCTGGGGGCATGTGGTGCCGCGGCCGGGATTTGAACCCGGGTCACGGGCTCGAAAGGCCCGCATACTGGGCCGGGCTATACTACCGCGGCGCCCCCTCGCTAGGGGTTAGCGTGGAGCCGGGGCCGGGATTCGAACCCGGGAACTAACGGGTCTCCGCGATGGGCCCCGCCCTCCGGGCCACTGCAGCCCGCCGCCTTGGACCGCTCGGCCACCCCGGCCCCTCTCCAGACCCGCGTCTCCCCGGGCGGGTGCTATAATCCTTATGGTCACCCGGGCGGTTCTCGAGCTATTTTAGCCCTCGGGGGGCGGCGCGGGCGGTGGTGGGCGCGTCATGGTGTCCGCGTCTATCGTTGGCAGGGTCGTGAAGGAGCTGGCTGGCGAGGGGTTCAGGTTCACGATCATCGGGGGCACGGTTGTGGAGCTGGCCCTGGGCAGCAGGGACCTGGGGGACGACGTGGACGTCTACGCCGAGGAGCCGGACGTGCTGGTGGAGGAGGAGAAGTATAGGGAGGTAGCCGAGAGGAGGGGGTGGGTTCTGGGCCAGACGTGGCTCGGGACCCCCATGATACTCGTCCGCGTGGGGGACGTTGAGGTGCCGGTTGAGTTCTACGATAACATGTTCGACTTCTACGTGCCACCCTCGATGGTGGAGAGGGCGAGGAGGGCCAGCGTGGGCGGTGCTAGAGCCAAGGTTGTGAGGCTCGAGGACCATATAGTTCTTAAGGCCAACGCTGGCAGGGAGAAGGACATCGAGCGCCTAAGGGAGATAGCGAGCCTAGCCTCGAAGGGCAAGCTTCACTTAAACCTGAAGGCAATAAAAGAGGCGGCCTCGGAGTTCGACGACGAGCCAGTCATACTACGCCGCCTGAGGGACGCCGGCTTCAGGGTTTAGCCCCTCCGGCCCGAGGCGAGCCGGTAACCCTGGGGGGTACGCTCCAGGTCCCCCCTCCTCACGAGCCTCTCGAGCGCCTCGCCCCAGTACCACCCGAAGTCCTCTGGCCGCACGCCGTACCACTCTACGAACACCGAGCGGAGCTCCTCCTCGCCCACCACCCTGCCAGCCAGCTTCTCGTCCTCGCGTAGGACCCGGAGTATGAACTGCTGGAGGTCCTCCAGGCGCGTCCAGGGGTACTGGAACCAGACCCACTCTCTAACCTCTAGGTAGTAGTAGTCGGGCCTAACCTTGGCCACGCTGCTTATCCACTGGAGTGCCGCTATGCGGACCTCCCTGGGCTTCCACTCGCGCGCTATGAAGTCCCTGGCCAGCGCCAGCGTCTCACCAGTATCTACAATATCGTCAACCACAAGGACGTTGAGACCGCTAGCGTCGACGGTATACGGGAACTTCAGTATAGCCCTCTCAGCAGCCCTCGCAGCCTCAACCCAGTGCTGGCTCTGAACGCTCAGGAGGTTGGTTACATCGAGGAAATCGCAGAGAAGCCTAGCCGGAACGAAGCCACCCCTAGCCACGGCGACAACCAGATCAGGCCTCCACCCACTCTCCTCAACCCGCCTCGCGAGACCCCGGGACCACTCAACCACGTCATCCCAGGATACAAGCCTCACCGGCACCCTAGGCCGGCCAGCCACGGCCAACGCTCACCGGAGACACGTGGGGGCCACAGGAATAATAGCATACCGCCCCCCAGCAGCGCGTGAGAAATAAACCCCCACACCCACCACCCCCAGCGAGGCCGGGAAGTCGGCGGGCCGGTAGCTCAGCCTGGAAGAGCGCCGCCCTCGCACGGCGGAGGTCCCGGGTTCAAATCCCGGCCGGTCCACCACCCTCATCACACCCGTCAATCCCACTAGCCCATCCCACCTTAACCCCAAAAGGAGTATCCTCCCAGCTCTAGGGCACTACATACAATCTCAAAATAGACAACATCAATACCCTACATCCACAACCACGCAAGAACAGCTTTTATTGGGTTTTTCGTTTTTGGCTGTCGGAGTGTGGGTGGTGTGTTTTTATGTTTTCTGTCGAGCGGCCCGC
>Ga0256833_1002417_pt1 | contig 13086 bp, 14 predicted proteins | sample 356284metaG_FD_190535 | JGI IMG/M metagenome (GOLD analysis project Ga0256833, IMG submission 190535) | Hydrothermal vent microbial communities from Mid Atlantic Ridge, Atlantic Ocean - 356-284 | ecosystem: Environmental > Aquatic > Marine > Hydrothermal vents | place: Atlantic Ocean: Mid...
GGCTCGCAATGACATCAGCCGTGAGATTTTCCGGATAGGCTCTAAGTGTATCATACCGCGGTAGAATAAAAGCCGCGGAGCGCCCAATGTCCGAATTCGAATTTCCCTCCGACCTCCTCCACCGCCTGCGGGAAGCCCACCACGTCGTCGTGCTTACCGGTGCAGGCATCTCTGCCGAAAGCGGTATTCCCACCTTTCGGGAAGCCCAAACCGGGCTGTGGGCGCGTTACGATCCGCAGGAACTGGCATCTCCCCAGGCGCTGGCACACCACCCGGAACTGGTGTGGCAATGGTACGCCTGGCGGCGCGACCTGGTCCGGCGCGCCCAGCCCAACCCCGGGCATCTTGCCCTCGCGGCGCTGGAAAAGATGGTTCCCCGATTTACCCTCATCACCCAAAACGTCGACGGCCTGCACCAGCGCGCCGGCAGCCAGGAAGTGGTCGAACTACACGGCAACATCATGCGCACCGTATGCGCCGCCAACCGCCACCTCGTCACAGAATGGGCATCGCCGCCGGAAGGGGAAGCCCCCCGCTGCCCCATCTGCGGCAGCGTGTTGCGCCCCGATGTGGTTTTCTTCGGCGAGCCCTTGCCGCCCCAGGCCCTGCAAACCGCAACCGCGGCTGTCCAAACCGCCGACGTGATGCTCGTGGTGGGCACGTCGGGTGCGGTCTATCCGGCGGCGGCGCTACCTGAGATCGCCAAAACGCACGGCGCCTACGTCGTCGAGATCAACCCTCTCCCCACACCACTCAGCAGCCTGGCCGACGTCATCTTACGTCTGCCCGCTGGCAAAGCCCTACCCGCTCTGCTTGCAGCGGCATGGCCAGAGCACACCCCCGAAAGGCTGTAACTTTTTCCCCACGGACGGGTTTTAATGGACGACATTTCCCCCGCCGAACTTTCCGACACGGAAGCCGTAGCCCGCGCTCGCGCTGGCGATCGGGAAGCCTTTGGCATCCTCTACCGACGGTACGTCCAGCGAATTTACAGTTACATTTACTACCGAATCGGCCATCCCCAAGAGGCCGAAGACCTCACCGCCCGCGTGTTCTACCGAGCAATGCAACACATCAAACGCTACGAGGATCGCGGCCTCCCCTTCTCCGCTTACCTTTATCGCATCGCGCACAATTTGGTAGCCAACTGGCATCGCGATCAAAGCAGGCGCAAAGAAATTGCCATCGAAGAAACGGCGTGGAACCCACCTACCACACGCGAACCTTCACCGGAACACAGCCTCATCCAGCAAGAAGAAACCGAGCGCTTGCTTGAGATCATCCGCAAACTTCCCCCCGATCGCCAGGAATTGCTCATTTTGAAATTCGTCGATCGGCTTTCCAACGCCGAAATTGGGCAAATCTTAGGACGCAGCGAGGGCGCCATCAAAAGCCTCTACCACCGAACGCTGGTAGCCCTACGGGCAGAAATCCAACCCGACCTTTCTGACGAGGATTGACAACCCATGTTGCACATTGTAACCGACGGCACTGCCGATTTTCCAACCGGCTGGGTGGAAAAATACCACATCCACGTCATCCCTTTTCACATTCACTTCGGCGAAGAAAGTTTTCTCCAAAATGTGGACATCACGGAAGAGGATTTTTACCGCCTGATTGCCGAACGAAGGATCATTCCTAAAACCTCACAACTTTCGCCCCAACAATTGGAAGCAGTTTATACTCGGATTGCCGAGCCGGGTGATACCATCCTCTCGATCCACGTGGGCAGCAAACTCTCGGGAACTTACGCCTCAGCCGTAGCCGCTGCCCGCAAACTGGCTGACCGCATTGCTGTACTTCCTTTCGACAGCGCCGCGGGCGCAGCAGCCCTGGCATTCATGTGCAAGGAAGCCCGTGAAATGGACACAGCGGGCTTCCCCCTCGAGGCCATTGTACGCCGCCTTGAAGCCATCCGAGAAACCGTCCGCGTGCTGTTGACCATCGACACGCTGGACTACGCCAGGATGAGCGGGCGCGTCAAGGCCATTCAGGCCATCCTCGCCTCGCTTCTGCAACTCAAGCCCATCGTGGAACTCAAAGAAGGGGAACTGATCGCCACCGGCAAGGTGCGCTCCCGGATCAAAGCCCTGCAACACGTCGTTCAGCGAGCAAAAGAAGAAATGGGGAAACAACTGGTGGATGTCGCCGTGGTGCATGCCCGCGCCCCGCAAGACGCTCTTCGGCTGGCTGAGATGGCTAAACAAGCACTCCACATCCGAGAGATGGTCACGACCTCGCTCTCGACGGCGGTGACCGTCCATCTGGGGCCACGAACTGCGGGGCTGGTGGTGTATCCCGTGGAGGTGGGCGATGCCGCGGTGGGGTAAAAGCGCCCTCTCGGCAGAAGAGATGCAGGCACTGGAGCGCCGACTCCAAGCCTCCCTGGTGCCATTGGAGGCCGACACGGCCTTCGTAGAGCACGTCCACCACCAATTGGCCGCTCGCCGCCCGGTAGACGTCTCGCAAGCCGCCTCATGGAACGAGGCATGGTTGCTTCTTGGCGGCCTAAGCGGCACATTGTTGTTGTTGGGGGCGCTTACCATCTTCCTCTTCTTCCGCCATCGCAAGGGGAAGTGATCGGTCAAGGGGCACGCAGGACCGCGCGAGCCGCCACAAGCGCGTACACACGGGCCGCGCCGCCCTTCTTCAATGCTCGCGCCGCCGCGTCCAGGGTGGCGCCAGTGGTCATGACATCATCCACCAGCAACACGGTTTTCCTCATAATGGGTTCTTCACGGACTACGCGAAACGCCCCCGCGACGTTTCGCCGCCGCTCCGCCGCACTCAGCCCCACCTGGGTGCGGGTTTCGCGCCAGCGCACCAGCACCTGCCCCCAGTAAGGCAACCTCAATCCCAACGCCAGCGGGAACGCCAACAAAGCCGCCTGATTGAACCCCCGCTCACGCAGGCGCGCCGGCCCCAACGGTACCGGCACGACACCATCTACTTGCCAACCTTCACGCTCCACCACCGCCAACATTTGCGCCGCCAACACGTCGGCCAACGAGACATCACGCCGATACTTCAAGCGATGAATGGCGGAGCGAATGCTACCCTCCATGCGCCCCCAAGCGCGAGCGGCTTCATAAGCCGGGGGAGTCACCCGACAAAAAGGGCAAAGCCCCGCTCCCAGGGCATTTTCACCCCATGCTTCCAACGATTGCCCGCAACGGACACACAGGGGCGGCACCATCACAGGGGCACTACGCAGACAATCGTCACAAAAACGCGCCCCGACGCGTCCACAGCCAACGCATCGGGGCGGGAAAATCCAATCCAGTCCCTGCCAAAACCCACGATAGAGGCGATAAAGCCAAATTTCAGAAGCCACCGCCCACGAACATCTGCACCACTATCATCGCTGCCGGCCCCAACAGCACCAGGAACAGGGCAGGCATGACCAGGAAAACCAGGGGGAAAAGCATCTTCACCGGCGCTTTCTGGGCTGCCTCTTGCGCCCGCTGGCGCCGCTTGACGCGCATGTTGTCCGCTTGAATTTGCAGCACTTTGCCCAAACTGACGCCCAGTTGCTCGCTCTGGATGATCGCGGCCACGAAACTCGTCATCTCCGGCACACCCACCCTGTCGGCCATATCGCGCAGGGCTTCCCGCCGGGTCTTGCCCAGTTGCACTTCACGCAGCACCCGCCCAAACTCGAAGGCCAATTCGTTGTCCCACTTCTCCACCACTTTTTGCATCGCGGCGTCGAAACCCAACCCAGCCCCCACGCAGATGGTCAGCAAATCCAGCGCATCGGGCATCGCTTTGACGATTTCTTCCTGCCGTTTGTTGATCTTGCTGCGCAACCAAAGTTCGGGGAGGAAATATCCCAAAACCCCGAACACCACCATCAACAGCAGCGCCTTGGAGCGCAAACCCTCGTTGGCCGAGAAGCGAAGGAGCATGAACGTCCCAATGCCCAGGGCAATGCCTAACACAAAGCGAATGGCTACATAGGTGGATGCATCCAGCCCATTGGGACGTCCTGCCAGCTCGAGGTTGCGTTGTGCATTCTGAATGGCGCTCTGAGGCGTGAACTTCAGCGCCAGATTGCCGAGCGCCCTGGCCAGCGGCATGATGACGCGTTCGGAAAACGGCTGCTCCAGTTCCACCTCTTCCAACGAGTGGATTTCGCGCCCGCTATCCACATACTCCGCCAACCGCTCTTGCAGCGGATCGACGTCCTCTTCTTGCTGCCGCAGGCCGATCATCGCCAATACGATCGCGCCCACAACCAACACGCCCACGAGAATCCACAAAAGCGTCATAGCCCCATCCTCACACTTCGATATCCGAGATCTTGTTCATCACCACGTAGCCAATGACGATCAAAATCAAGCCCGTGCCGATAATACAATAGCCCAAGGGCTTGGCTGCGGGGTTGTCCGGGTGAATCAACTGCCCCATGTAATGAGGGTTCATCCGGTAGATGATGAAGAACAACAGAATGGGCATCACAGCCAAAGCCGTGCCGGAAAAACGCACCTGCGAGGTCAAGACCCGGATTTCGCCTTTCAAACGGACACGATCGCGAATCGTGGCGGAGATGGTTTCCAAGATGTCGGCCAAATTGCCGCCCACCTCGCGCTGGATGTTGATGGCCGTAATCACCAGATCGAGGTCGTCGCTGGGAATGCGACGCAGCAGGTTGTCCAATGCCTGTTCCAGCGGAATGCCGATTTGCACCTCTCGGACGACCCGTTGAAACTCGGTAGAAATCGGAGGAGGCATCTCACGGCTCACGGCTTCCAGCGCCTGCAATGTCGAATAACCTGCCCGCAAGCCGTTGACCATCAAGTTGAGCATATCCGGCAACTGGGAATTGAAACGGTTCAATCGTTGCCGCTGGCGCATTTTCACAAAAATGCCCAGGCCGTAGAATCCCAAAACAAGGCCAGTTAGGGTAAAAAGTAGCGACCCTCCCCCAATGGCGTAGCCCAGTACTGCCCCGCCTATGGTCAGGCCGACACGCACCCAGATGTATTCCATCGGCTTGAGGCGCAGGTCGGCGCGCGCCAGGTCGCGGGAGATACCCTCCCACCAACTGGTGCGCGCCAACTGGCGGTCCAAAGCGCCTTCGCGCTGGCGACGCTCCGCTTTCCGCTCCTCTTCCAGGCGCGCCAAGTCTTCTTCGCCCAGGTATTTTTCCAGGCGCTCATCAACCAGCGAGCGGCTGGAGCGGTAAGTCAGCACCACACCGACCAGCAACAGCACCAAAGCCAGACTGCCCCCCACACTCAGGATCAACACCGGGTTGATGTTGGCCATATACTGCGCTCCTTGAACAGGCTACCGCCGCTTGCCACCAATCCCAAAGGTAGATGCCGGCAAATGGATGCCCGCCGCTTCGATTTTGTCCATGAATTTGGGCCGCAAGCCGGTGGGCGTCAAGCGCCCAAACACTTTCCCGTCACGATAGCCACCATGCTGGAAGACGAACAAATCGGTCATGCTGATGACGTCGCCCTCCATCCCAGAAACTTCTGAAATTGCCACCACCTTGCGCGAGCCATCACGCATACGCGATTGGTGGACTACCAGGTCGATCGCCGAGGCTATTTGTTCCCGAATGGCACGCACGGGCAAATCCATACCGGCCATCAGGGTCATAGTTTCCAGACGGGAAAGGGTATCGCGTGGGCTGTTGGAGTGTACCGTGGTCATCGAGCCCTCGTGACCGGTGTTCATGGCCTGGAGCATGTCCAGCGCCTCGGCGCCGCGCACCTCGCCCACGATAATCCGGTCGGGGCGCATACGCAGCGTGTTGATGACCAGTTGACGGATGGTCACCTCACCGCGCCCCTCGATGTTGGGCGGGCGCGATTCCAGCGTGACGACGTGCTCCTGCCGCAGTTGCAACTCCGCGGCGTTCTCCACTGTGATGATGCGCTCATCCGGGGGGATGAAACTGGAAAGGATGTTCAACAGCGTGGTTTTACCGGAGCCCGTACCACCAGAAATCACGATGTTGAGACGCGCCTTGACGCAGGCTTCGAGAAATTGCACCGCTTCCGGGGTAATAGAGCCAAAATTGATCAGATCCTGAACGGTCAAGGGGGTTTTGAAAAACTTACGGATGGTCACCACGGGCCCCACCAGCGAAATCGGCGGAATCACAATGTTCACACGCGAACCATCAGGCAAGCGGGCATCGACGTAGGGGCTGGATTCATCCACACGCCGCCCCAAGGGCGCTACGATGCGCTCGATGATACGCATCACGTGGTCATTGTCCTCGAACGTCACAGGAACCCGCTGTAACTTACCCTTACGTTCCACATAGATATTTTTCGGCCCGTTGACCATGATTTCGGTAATGCTGTCATCTTCCAACAGCGGCTGCAGCGGACCAAAGCCCAGGATCTCGGCAGCGATCGCCTCGAACAAGCGATGGCGCTCCGGGCGCGAGAGCACAATGTTTTCTTCTTGCAAAATCTGCTCGAACAGATCGCGAATGGTGCGACGCACTTCGGCGACTTGGGTGATGTCCATTGCGGGGTCGAGTTCGGCCAGCAACCGCTGTTGCACCCGCGTTTTAAGGTCGGCCAACGCCGAGGATTCCTTCGGCGGCGGCGGAGCAGCGGCCCGGCGCGAGGTCAGTTTACCGGATTTTCCAGGCTGCTTGGCGCTCCCGCCGCTCGTGCTACCGCCGCGTTCGATTTTCTTCAGCAAAGACATGCTTCACCCTCCACTTGCTCAAACGGTTTCCGCCGTTTCCAGTTCAGCCAGACGCCGCCGGATCACCTCGGCCATTTTTACTACTGCGCGCGAAATGGGCGCGCCCCGGCTGATTTCCAGCACCGGCTTACCCTTGTTCACCGCCGGTAAGACGTGCCGAAAATCTTCGGGAATGACTGCATCCACCGGATGGCGGAAACTTTCCCCTACTCGCTCGGGCGTAATACCAATGCGCTTGTCATATCGATTCATCACCAGGAAAATGCGCTCGTCAGGCACCCCTGCCGCCCGCAGCCAATCCAAAAACAAACGCGCGTCTTTGATAGAGGGAATGTCCTGCCCTACCAACACCACCACCAGCTCTGCTGCATCCAACGCCGCCAACGTGACGTCATCCAGAACCGAAGAAGTATCCACGATGACGTACTCAAACATGGTTTTGAAAAACGTCAGCAGACGGCCAAACTGATCGCCGCTGATCTGGGCAGCATCTTCTGGCTGGGTAGGAGCAGCCAAGACCTTGAGCGCCGTATCACGATAGGGGATCAATACACTCTCGACCACTTCGGCATCCAATGCGTCGGCGCGGGGTGCCAAATCGGCTACGGTATGCTTGCCATGCTCATTGAGCAACAAGACCACATCGCCGAACTGCAACTTCCCATCGACCACCACCACCGGCGTTTCGGCCTTTTGGAGCACCACACCCAAGTTCACCGCCAGCGTGGTACACCCCATCCCTCCTTTACCGCTGAAAAAGGTGATTACCTTGCCGGTTTCCTCGCCCGAGGCCACGCTTGCGCTCGCCACAGCGCCATCGGCTGCCGCGGGCACGTGCGCGAGGCGGCGCTTTTCCTCCTGAGCAAAAGCACCCGCCCGGCGCACCGCGGCAACCAGTTCGTCAATCGTAGGAGGCTTGGCCAAAAAATCCCGCGCCCCGGCCATCATCGCCCGCCGCATGTAATTAGAATCGTCCTGCACGGTCAGGATAACCACCTGCACATACGGCAGCCGCTGACGCACCAGTTCGGTCGCCTGAATGCCGTCCATGTCCGGCATGTTGATATCCATGATGACGACATCCGGCTTGAGTTTCTCCGTCGCACTTACAGCCTCACGCCCACTTCCCACCGCGCCAACCACACGGATGTCTTTCTCGAACTGCAACAACCGCCGGATGTTTTCGCGCGTCTCAGCAATATCATCCACTATCAAAACGGAAATCATCTCATCTGCGGGCATTCCCAGGGCCTCCTAAAAAGCACATCCTCATAGGCTACGGCTGCGGCGTCAACATCTGCATCCACTGGTCATTGGGCAGAATCGGCGGCACTACTTTGTCAATCCGCGGCGCCAGATCATAAGGCAGTTTGGCCGGCACGACCACGCCGTAATTGTCCAAAACGTACGACAAGGTCACGGCGTCCGTAGAAATATCCGTGGTATCGCCACCGGCACGCAACGCCAAAGTCATCACCACCTGGCGGTCCATCAAATACTTCAGCGTCACGGCCTCTTGCGGCGAGACGACCAGCGTGATGATGTCGGGCGGCGTCTTTTGCTCATGCTCCGTTTTTGGTTGAGGCTGCCCCTGAGCAGCAGCGGCCTGCCCCTGCTGCTTCGGAGCGGGAGCGCCTTCGCCACCCTGTGGCGGCAGAACAGGTCTCTGTGTCGTGAGTGGGAACGTGCCCACGTACAACACCGCCGCGTCCTTGATCAACATTTGGCTGACCAACCGCGCCCGTTGCGGCTCCGAGGCCACAAGGTAAAACGGTAAACCGAGGTCGTTATCTGTTACCGAACGCCCAAAAGGCGCTTCAGAAGGTTGAACATCCGCGGTGATGGTTTGCCCCTTTTCGCCCATCTGGGGCGGCTTCACAACCGCGACTTTGTCAGGCAACACCGTCTGGTAGTCCTGATCCACATCCACAAAGGGAAACGAGGCCAGCACAGCGACGTGGTCACCGGGGCGAATGCCATAGGCCACCCCGCTCAAACGCGACATCGGGATAGAGATCGCCACCGAGCCCGGCGGAATTTGCAAAGAAGCCAGTGAACCCTCGGCGCTCACCGAAAGCTTCTCCGCCACATCGCCCTTCGTCAAGAACATCCCCTGCGCCAGATCGCGCACTGCCAGTTTTCCAATGGCCTCCTTGGGATCGGTGATCTGCACTGCCAGCACTCGATCTGCGGGCAGATCCACCGTCGCCAACATTTGTTCCGTGATCTTCGTGCCGCGCCGGATAGGCTGTGCGGCCACCACCACAGGGATCATTTCTGCCGCCTGCCGCCCTCCTCCGCTATTCGTGGTGGCCGTCGGTGCCGCCCTTCGTCGCAGCCACAAAAAGGCCGCACCCACTCCCAAGATCAGAATCAACGCTAAAAGAATCAACACTCGGCCAATTTTCATCCTTTGCCTCCTCAACGCGCAAAGTACACTCTGCCCCCGAAAAGGGCTATTATAAGTTTACCGCATCCCGCCCATTTTCGCTACCACCAATGCCGCTTCACCACATCATGCCAACAGGACTTATGTCCCGCCAGTAGCCCGTGCTATAATCCCGCTGCATCCATCCTCATTTTGTCTGTGGAGAAAACCATGCGCTGGATTCGTTTTCAACTTCCTGACGGCACACCCACCTACGGCTGGCTCGACGGCCAACAAGTCGGCCTGGTTCAGGGTTCGCCTTTTGGCGAGCGGCAGCGCGCCGAGCCCGCTTTCTCGCTGGACGAAGTGCGCCTGCTGCCGCCAACGACACCATCCAAAATCATCTGCGTGGGGCGCAACTATGCCGCCCACGCCGCCGAACACGCCGCCGAAGTTCCCGAAATCCCGCTCATCTTCCTCAAGCCGCCCTCGGCGCTCATCGGCGCAGGCGATACCATTCTCCTCCCACCCCAGTCGCAACAGGTAGAGCACGAAGCCGAACTTGCCGTGGTGATTGGCAAACGAGGTCGCTGGCTCCCCCCCGAAACGGCTGCCGACCACATCCTCGGCTACACCATCGCCAACGACGTCACCGCCCGCGACCTGCAACGGCGCGACGGTCAATGGACGCGCGGCAAAGGATTCGACACTTTTTGCCCTGTCGGGCCGTGGATCGATACCGAATTTGACCCCGCCGACGCCCTCATCACCTGCCGCGTCAACGGCGAAACGCGTCAGATGGGCTCCACCCGCGACATGGTGTTCCGCATCCCTCAACTGATCGCTTTCATCTCCTCGGTGATGACCTTAGAGCCCGGCGACCTCATCCTCACCGGCACGCCCGCAGGGGTTGGTCCCCTCCTACCTGGCGACACCGTAGAGGTGGAAATCGAGGGTCTGGGGATACTTACCAATCCTGTCCAGGCCGAGCCGCCTCATTGAAACGCGATTATTCCCCCTCGAACAATTACTGGAGATCGTGGCGCACCATCACGTCTTGAAAACCTCACTACTGCTTTCGGCGATACGGCGGCGGCTCGCTGTCTAATAATACCGTCAGAGGGCACGGGATCTCCCCATGGGGGCTTTTCCAGCCGGGGGGTGGGGCATAGGCTGCGCCCGGCAAACGATAAGCCGAGGCTACGACATCGCGCACGTGGCGAGTTAGCAATAGGGCGGCTTCCCGCCGCCGCCGAATGCGCAACCACGGCTCAGGCGATACCGGCGGATGAATCACCACCTCGACGCGCCCGCAGCGCGGTCGCTTGCGATGAATCGGCCATACCTCGTACATCCCGTTGATGGTTACCGGCACAAGCGGCGCGCCGGTCGCGAGCGCCAACCGCGCCGCACCGCTGCGCCAACACATGAACTTCCCGTCCGGTGTTCGTGCCCCCTCCGGGAACACCGCCAACACCCCCCCGGCCTCCAAATGCGCTTTGGCCGTGCGGTACGCTTCCTGTCCAATGGACACTGTTCCATCGTTCCATCCATCCACAGGAATGGCCCTCAAGCGGTGATAGAGCCAACTCAACCACGGTTTCTCGTAGTGCTGGGCCCACACGATGAACCTCGGCGATCGCGGCAAAGCCGCCAAAAGCAGCGCCCCATCCAACAAAGAGGCATGATTGGCCACGACCACCGCAGCCCCCTCCTGCGGGAAATGCTCCGCCCCCAAGACTTCATATGGCCAAAATCGCCGAAATACAAAATCTATCGCCTTCACAACCGACATCGCACCTCCCAAAACACACCGCCAAATTATACCCCCTACTCCCAGCAAACAACCTCAAAATGTGGTAAACTAACGGTTAAGCAAAAACTTAACACTCGGAGCCCCACCCGTGAAAGCCGCTGCCGAGGTCACCTCCTGGCCGCAACTCAAAGCCCTATCCGACCCGCGCCGCCTGCGCCTGCTGCGCTTGCTGATGGCACAGCCCGCCACGCTGAGCCAACTGGCTGCCCAGACGGGACACTCCCCGGCATGGGTGCGGCACCACCTGCTACGCCTGCAACGCGCCGGCCTGGTAGAACTCGACCACGTCCGCACCACCGGGCGCGTACGGGAGAAATACTACCGCGCCACCGCCGGGGCGTTGGTGTTGCGCCGCCTGGTGCTCCCCGCCGGCGAACGCCCCGTGGCCGTGTTTGCCGGCAGCCACGACCTCGCCCTGGAACGCCTGGCCGAACAATTGCAGCCCCATCTGGACATCGTAGCCTACCCCGTCGGCAGCCTGGATGGGCTGATCGATCTCCGCCAGCGCCTGTGCCACTTCTCCGGCGCGCATTTGCTGGACGAAAGTGGCGCTTACAACCTGCCCTACATCCGCCGTTTGTTCCCGGATCACGCAGTACAAGTGGTCACCCTCGCCCACCGCGTGCAGGGGTTGATGGTGGCTCCCGGCAACCCCAAAGGCGTGCGCTCGTTGACCGATTTGTCCCGCCCCGACCTCCGTTTCGTCAACCGCAACGGCGGCTCGGGCACGCGGATATGGTTAGACGCCCACTTGGCAGCGTTGGGCATCCCGCGAGAGGCCGTCCGCGGCTACGAAACCACCGTTGCCACGCACACCGCGGCGGCGCACGCCGTAGCAGCAGGGCAGGCCGACGTCGCCTTAGGGCTGGAAGCCGCCGCCCGCGCTGCCGGGCTGGATTTCATCCCCCTTTTCGAGGAACGCTTCGACCTGGTAGTGCCGCGAGAAGAAACGGACACCCTGCATCCCCTGCTCGACGCGCTGCAAACCGCGTCCTGGCGCCGCCTGCTGGCATCACTCCCCGGTTATCACCCCGCCCACACGGGCGAGACTTTGGCGCTGTAGCGCCCATCCCCAGGAGGTAGCGTGAAACCTTGGATCCTGTCTCTGCTCGCTCTGGCGTTGGCGGTTGTGTTGACCGCCTGCGGCACCGCCCCGGCCACGCCCCCCGAGGACGGTCTGACCGGCACGCTCACCATCTACCACGCCGGCAGCCTGACCGTGCCGGTGAAGGAACTGACGGCAGCCTTTCGACAAAAGCACCCCGGCGTGCGCTTTGCCACCGAATCGGGCGGCAGCCGCACCGTGGCGCGCAAAGTCAGCGAACTCGGCCAACTCGCCGATGTCGTGATGGTGGCCGATTACACCGTGATCGACAACCTGCTCAAGCCCCAATTCGCGACCTGGAACATCCGCTTCGCGCGCAACGCGATGGTGATCGCCTACACCGACCGCTCCAAATTTGCCGACGAAATCACCAGCGACAACTGGTACGAGGTGCTGCTGCGGGATGGTGTAGTGTACGGCCATTCCGACCCCAACGCCGACCCCTGTGGCTACCGCACGCTGATGGTGTGGCAACTGGCCGAAGCCTACTACCAAGTGCCCGGCCTGGCGCAGCGCCTGGGCGACCACTGCCCGGCGGCCAACGTGCGCCCCAAAGCGGTGGAACTGCTGGCGCTGTTGCAGAGCGGCGACATGGACTACGCCTTCGAGTACCTTTCGGTAGCCGTGCAGCACCATCTGCACTATGTGACCCTGCCGCCCGAAATCAACCTGAGCGACCCAGCCCACGCCGCTTTCTATGCCCAGGCCAAAGTGGAACTCAACGGCGCTCAACCCGGCGAAACGGTGGTCAAAACCGGCGCGCCCATCCTTTACGGCCTGACCATCCCCACCAACGCACCTCATCCCCGCCTGGCGGCGGCATTCGTGGCCTTCGTGCTGGGGCCGGAGGGGCAGGCCATCCTGGAGAAACTCGGCCAGCCGCCCCTCAAACCGCCGCTAGCCGATTCCCCCGACCGCCTGCCGCCGCAAATTCAACCGCTTGTGCGCGCCGGTGAGTAGCGCGGGATGATGTAATCAAAACAAAGTGCCCCACGCTGATTGACCGACAAAACGCTGTCCATTAGCCAATCTCTCCCATCGCCTCTCTGCAGAACGAGGGGGCTCCCCTCTCCCTCCGGGAGAGGGGCCGGGGGTGAGGGCAAATACGCCAAAGGT
>Ga0256833_1002418_pt1 | contig 13080 bp, 14 predicted proteins | sample 356284metaG_FD_190535 | JGI IMG/M metagenome (GOLD analysis project Ga0256833, IMG submission 190535) | Hydrothermal vent microbial communities from Mid Atlantic Ridge, Atlantic Ocean - 356-284 | ecosystem: Environmental > Aquatic > Marine > Hydrothermal vents | place: Atlantic Ocean: Mid...
GCTAAAGCCTTACATCCGATAATATGCTTGACTTGGAACATTTTAGTCTATAACAAGCTAGATGTTCCGAAAAAAAGCTTTAGGCTTTATGCTTTCAGCGAACATTCTCCAATAAAACTTCTATTCAAGCCCAATAATTTGAACTTTTATATGGTTATTACCAAAAATTCCGTGTGTTATATAAAAACAGTTAAAAAGCCCTACTACATAGGCATTTGCGACTGTTTTTTGTCGTAACTACAGTTCTTGACTATATAAAATTAGATAAAATGCTTATTTAAGTATCTTATTAATATATTTTCGTGCCTATTTTTGGAGAATGTCCGTTAAAAAACTAAAACACTTTAAGGCACTAAACTACAGAGCCATACAAAACTATTACGAGCAGTTGCAGTGGAAATAGTATAAATTAAGTTGTAGCCTTATCAAGTATATGTTATAATGTATGTAAAAGTTAAATAAAGGATCAAACTATGAAATATACTATTTATATATTAATTTTCATTTTTACTCTATTTAATGGATGTGCAGTTTTAGATTTAACTCCAAAATCGTGCAGTGAATCTGAAACATCTATGAGTTACATCCAAAAATTCTTTAATAAAAGATTTAATGAAAAATACTTTAGCAAAGGAGATACTCTAGGTGCAATGGCTGAAATTAGAGGTTTAGAAAAAGATATATTCCATAATAAAGAGTATGGATCTTATGGAATCTATTATGGTAGAGGGGTAAGAAAAGCGCAATTTTACTATAATCTTATGAAAAAAAATTACAAATATGCAAAAGAAAATAACTGTAACTATTCTAAATTTAATGAAGACCCACTATATAATATAAAAAGTAAGTTGTATTAGTTATATATTTTTTTAATCTTTAGCTTTAAGGGTATTAGAGCTATATACTTTTTCTTATACAGTAAAATATCCACTTAAAAGTATAGATATTAAGAAGTGTTAAGTTGCAGAGTCTTTTAATCTATTAAAAGTTCTGCTACTCCTCCACTTTTTACCCAATCTCTATCGTATATCATCTCTGCTTCATCTTTAGTTTCTGTAAGCTCAAGTTTTTGGGTATTAATTTTTAAATTTAATAACTCTCCTACACTCATTTTGCTATCTATTTTTGCTATAAGAGTCTCTACCACTTCTAAATCTAGGTTGTCGGTTCTTTGACCACTAAAGCTCATCTCTAGCCATATTATCTCTGAATTGGCAACATCTAGCACTCCAAATACTAACCCTTTGTCTATATTTTTAGTTACTTTTATTTGGTGTTGCACACAAGATGGGTCGTAAGCTACGCCAGATTTTTTAGATATCTTCATCTTATGTTCGCTACTCATCCAGCCTATGCTCATATTTGGCTCTAGTGAGCCACTTGTGTATGCATTTCCTGTAAAGACTACATACTTTGCATCTGCTCTTTGTAGATCATTGATATCTATCTCTATATATTCAGCTGTGCCTATCATATGTGGAATTCTTTGAATATCTCCGCTATGTTTACATCCTGTTGCTCTTAGGTTATAGTATGAGCAATCTTCTACTCTGTGTTTATAGACTACTCTACAGCTTAAATCCATATCTAAATGTTGAGCTTTTAAGCCAACACCCCACTGCATAAATAGCCTTATGGAGTCGCCCTCTACCTTTAATCTCTCTCCCACATGTATAGATGGCAAATCTTGAATATTTTCTGCTCTATCTCCAATATCTAGTGGTATTTTAGATAGAGTTTTATCTACATAAACCTTTCTCTTATCTATTTGTTCATTTTGATATCTCTTTGTCATCTCTTTAAAAAATAGCTCTTCTACAGATGCTCTCATTCTTACTAAATCACTCTCTTCATATAGAGCAATCATACTATTTGCTCCAATTTTTTTACTAAATGAACCTAGTGGTTTTACGCTTCTTTGGGCATTTTTGTCAAAATATAAGTTAGCATACATACTTAGAGTTACTAGTAGCCTAGCTGGAACTTTATTTGCAATTTTTTCAAACTCTGCTATTGTCTCTTTATCTCCAAACCACAACATAGAACTAAATAGTCTTCTTGCAAACTCTCCTGGTCTTTGTTTTAAAAGATAGAAGTATCTATCTTGCTCAACACTTAGTTTTGCTCTATCTACTTCGCCTCTCCAGTTTGTATATTTTTGATTATAGAAGCTATCTAATATCAATTTTAATTTAGTAAAGCCTCTCTTTTTGGAATACTCAACTAATCTTAGTGCTCTAATAAATCTAACCCACATAGAGCGTTTAGGGTGCATATTTTCACAACACTCATCTACTGGTGCAGATAGATTATTTAGCCACTTTGCAACCATTTTACACTCTTGTCTGCTATACTTTAATTTTAATTTTTCTACACTCTCTTTATAGGCTTTTTCCTTAGCATCTTTGATGTAGATAGAGTAATTTACACTATTTTTTGCAACTCTGCTATTGATAACTTTTGGTTGCACAATTTGAGTATATCCTGTATGTTTATACCAAAGATATCTCATAATATCATTTGGTCTATCAAATAATTCTCCAGCTTCATCTTCTCTACCGGCTTCTATAAGCGATTCTATTAAAAGCATCTTTGTCTCTATCATCTCCACTTCAATATCTTTTGGTAGAGACAGCTCTTTAGTTAATAGCTTTAAATTCTCTTTTTTTGTTGCATCTAGTGGAGTTTTAGATAGTAAAAGAGAGTTAAAATATCTATATAGCTCCTTATCTCCCCAAAGTTTCAATATCTTTAATTTAGAGTTTTGACCCATGAATATGTTATTGTCGAACTCAAATGGCTCTCCACAAAACGGGCATCCGTTATATCTCTCAATTGGGAATGTATTCTCTGGTATAATATGTCCACAAGGTAACTCAACACCATCTTTAGAGCCGATTAAATTTGCAACATAAGTTATTAAGTGGTCTATTAAGCCCTCTTCTGTTGGCTCATCCCAACCCTTAACAAGTGGCGTCCAGTTTTTTTCTACACCCATAATTTCATTTAAATACTCTAATATTATTTTTTGCTTATTTATACTTAGAGTATTAATAGCTCTTAGTAGCTCTTCGCTAAACCCAAAACCCAACTTTGCACAATTTGCAACCAATTGAGTTGTAGGTTTTGTAAGTGGCTTAAACTCTACAACACTATCTTTAATATAAATTGCACTATTTCTAATTGCTACTTTTAATATATTTTTATTCATAATTCACTCTTTAGGTAGATGGAGATTAGAGAAGTGTTTATCTTAGGATAGAAGATAGCCACCAAGGCTAGAAGTAACTTCTCTTTGTCCATCTTTAATTTAGTAGGTAGTTGTAGAGGTAAAATTTACCAAAAATTAAGGGGATTCGAACCCCTTTAGGAGTAACCTCTACTTGACCTACAACAAAATTATATTGCACATTTATGACAAATAGTGTCATAAATAAATTTATATAATTTTTTAAGCAAAAAATTAGTTGTGATTTAAAGTTATTTAATTAGAAATTGTGTCTCAACTGCGTAGTGGTCAGAGCCAAAGTGTTTAAGGGTTTTTATATCTAAAACCAAGATATCTTTAGAGACCAAAACTTGATCTATTGGCAATTTTAAAAAGGGGATATAGGGCAATTGATGCTCTAACTCTATAGTCCATCTTAAACCACCAACAACAGTTGTATTAGATGCATTTGCTACTCTTTTTACAATATAGCTCCAAGGTGCTGCGTTAAAATCTCCAGATATAATTTTTGCTGATTTAGAATCTTTTAATCTTGGCAAAAAGTTATCAACCTGTGAATATTGTCCATATGGATATGGCCAGTGTAGATGAATTGAGCCAACCCTTAATACTCTATCTCCAATGCTAATATCTTCAATAATTAAGCCACTTCCTGCTACACAATTTGGCTCTTTATTTACAAATGGATATTTAGAGAGAATAGCAACCCCACCCACTACAGGGTAGAATGGGCAGTAGCTCTGATATGGATACTCTTTTTTAAACTCTTCTAATTTTGATTGGTGAGCTTTGGTTACCTCTTGCAAAGTTATAATATCTGGTCTCTCCTCTTTTAAAAATCTTTTAAACTCATCTACTTTGCTGTTTCTAAAATTCATATTAAATTGTAAATACTTTATTTGCTTTTGGTTAGATATATTTTTATAGACTGGGGGCTTGTATGGTCTAGTTATAAAAAAGAGATATAGAGCCAAAGATATGGATATTAATATAAATATATATCTAGCCACTCTTTTAAGAAGTGGTATTAAGATAAGAGCTAAAAGCAAAACTCCACTAGCAATATAGACTCTAAAGTGAGAGAGTGAGTCTAAAATCTGATGATATGAATTGAAAAATGTAGCTATAAATAAAATAGCCAAAACAGTAAATAGTAACATAAATATATATTTAATAACTTTCATCAAAAACCTTTTAAAAGATTATTTTATCTAAGAGCAAATTAACTATAAGTTAATTTAGGATAGAATAGCAAAAAAGTGAAAAAAATTTATAAAATATACGATTTAAGGAGAGCCATATAATGGATAGCACTAAATATTTTAACCCAAATGGTGATGCAATTTTAGATGAGACACTTTATGGTGCTAATCCTACTGGTTTTGTCGATTTTAACCGACCAAAGTATAAGTGGAGCAGTAATATTTATGATTTGATGAATGCTAATACTTGGTTTCCTAGCGAAGTTAATACATCCACAGAAAAAAAGGCATTTGAGCATCTTAGCGATAATGAAAAAGAGATATATAAATTAACCTTTGCGCAACTTAGTTTTAATGACTCAGCACAAGAGGAGTATCTAGCTGACTTTAGAAGATTAGCAACTAATAAGATAGTTAAATCTACTCTTACTCTACAGATGATGCAAGAGGTAAACCACTCTAAATCTTATGCCGTTTTACTTGATGCTGCTGGTAACTCTAATGAGGTATTTGACCTCTATAAAACAAACGATGCACTAAAGAGAAAGAACCAAAGAATTTCAGAGCAATTCGCAAGATATATCGAGGGAGATGGAGCAGATGGAATGTTACTTTCTGCTATGGCTAGTGTAAATTTAGAGGGTATATATTTTCTATTGGGATTTAGTTATATTTATGTTTTAGGCGATAAAGTTCCAGGTGCTAGAGATATGATTAAATTTATTAGCAGAGATGAGTTAAATACCCATTTACCACTATTTGCAAATATATTTAAGACTCTTCAAAAAGAGAATAAGATATCTTCATCTATAATAGATAAGAGTTATGAGATGATAACAGAAGCTGTAGATATTGAATTAGAGTATGGTAAATATCTGATTGACAACTACTCTATTATGGGGCTTAGAGAAGAGCTTATTACAAATACAGTTTACAACTATGCAAATGATAGATTAGAAAAGATTGGATTAGAGCAAATTTTTCCAAAAAGCGAAACGACCTATCTGCAAAAATTAGTAGATAAAAATTTGGCAATGAATGATGTAAAACAGAACTTCTTTGAGACAAATGTAACAAACTATGCTAAAAACAGTATAGATTTTGATGACTTTTAAACTCAAAATAAAATGGCATTTCTGTTATAACAAAATTGCTCTAAGCCCTCGAATTTATTCTAGGTAAAAAAGTTTAAACTTTAGCAATAAGCTTTAATAGACGCGAATGAATTCGCGTGTCCGTATTGTTTGAAGTTGCTTAATTTTAGCACTTCACTATAATACCAAAATAGATGATACTAAATATGTAATTCCTATTACAAAAATTTTCTCTAAAATACCACTTTGTTTAAAATTATGATATAATTACTTTAACTATATTTAGTTCAGGAGTAATTATGAAATTTTTAAGACTTTTAGCAGTAGCTTTTTTATTAATTAGTGCTGTAAACGCACACGAGATTGGACCTAGCAATTTTGATAGAACTATCAAAAGTCATAAGTATGTTTTAGTAAAATTTTGGGCTTCGTGGTGTGGACCTTGTCAAATGCTTAAACCTGAGTTTGAAAAGGCTAAAAGAGTTGCTGGTAACAAGGTCTATTTTGCAACTTATAATATAGATTTAAGAGGAGAGCCATTAAGCAGATATAATGTATCTATGATACCCACAATGATACTATTTGTAGATGGAAAAGAGGTAGATAGAAGCAACTCAGTTTTAAGCTCTTCAGATATTGTAAGTTGGGTTTTGGGGTATGTTCCACAGTAGAGTTTTACTCTACTAAATATTCAAGGGTTAGGATGCTCTAACTAGCTCAATAAATTTAAAAACTTCCTTTTTTATATCTTTATAGAGCTCATATATCTTTTGATATTTATACTCATACTCTCCTACAAATTTAGACGGGTCGGCAAAATCCCATTCTATTTTATGAGCAGTTCCTGGAAATAGAGGAGAGACTCCCACTCTTTCTAAATTACATACAGATATAACATAATCAAAATTTTGATCTTTGCAATTTTCACAAAGTTTAAATATATTATCTAAACTATTGTGCCTTATATCTATTTGCTCCTCTTTTTCTAAGACATCTGCAACAATAGGATTTATACTAGTTGGGTTATAACCAGCACTTTTAGCCTCTAGTATATCACTTGCATATTTATTAACCAACTCTTCAGCAATTTGACTTCTTGAACTGTTATGAATACATATAAATAGAACTTTTTTCTTTTTCAATTTCTGTCCTGACTAATAAAGCCCAATTATGAAATAGAAATCACTAATTTAGGGCAAAATAAATTTTATACCTCTTGCATAATTTTACACTCTTTTTTCAGTGCTATGCAAAAAGTATATTATACTATAAAAAGCTTTTAAATTATTTATCTGCTTTTGATAAATACTCACTTGTAACTACTTTATCAAGGGGTTGATTTACATCAGATGGGTATAGAACAAATTTAGAGTTATCAGATGTTGATAACTCTCTAACTGAATCTATATATGCAGTAGAGGTTAAAAATTGCATTATCTTCTCTCCAGAGATATCGGGCATCAACTCTTTTAGCTCTCTAATTGCATTTGCAGTTGCTTCTGCTTTCTTTTCTATTAAAAGCTTTTCACTCTCTGCTTGAAGCTCTCTAACTCTCTTCTCTCCCTCTGCTGTGAGTATTGCTGCTCTTCTCTCTTTTTCTGCTACTATCTCTTTTTCTAATGCCTCTTTAACCGATTTTGGTGGAGATATACTCTCAAATTTAACAAGCATTATCTTAACACCCCACCTGTCGCAATCTTTTGTCATATCTTCTTGAATATCTTTTGCAATTTTATCTTGCTCTTTTTGAATATCGTCAAAAACCATTAAACCAAGTCTCTTTAGTGTTGCACTAATTAGTAAAGAATTAACAGATTGCTTATAATCTTCTACCTCCATAACAGCTCTCATTGGGTCAAATATCTTAACAGAAATTATCATATCTATCTCTATTTTTATATTATCTTTTGTAATTACATCGTGTGCTGGTGGGTCAATTTGATGCTCTTTTAAAGATACTTCTTGAAGAGGAACTTCAATTATAGGAATGTAAAAATTTATACCCTCATACAAAACCCTATCTTTATATATTCTATTCTCTAAAATTACAGCCTTTTGAGCCTCTACAACCAACATTGGCATTAAATCTTTTATACTTACTTTAAAGATTATCGACAAAAAGTATATAAATAGAAAAAATATTGCTATCAAGACAATACCATAAAGAAAGACTTCTACTCCACTCATTATAATAACCTTTACAATTTTATTACTTTTATTATACAATAATTTTCTATTATATTAGAATAATATTAAATATCAGATGAATATAAGCAAACTTTTAGTAAAATTACACGCCCAAAATTAGATAATTAATTTTGTGGAGCTGCGTGAAGAGCTTTTATATAGTTCGCACTGATTATATAAGAGCTGGTTTGGTAGTAACTTCTCTAAACCACGCAAAAATAGGTGCAAAAAATATTTAGGAGTGCCTTATGAAGGTAAGACCATCAGTTAAAAAGATGTGCGATGATTGTAAAATAATCAAGCGCAAAGGCGTTATTAGAGTGATTTGCAAAAATCCTAAACATAAACAGAGACAAGGATAAATATGGCTCGTATTGCAGGTGTTGATTTACCAAAAAGCAAGAGAATGGAGTATGCATTAACTTATATCTATGGTATTGGTTTACATACATCAAGAAAGATTTTAGATGCAACTGGAATTAGTTATGACAAAAGAGTTCATGAGCTAACAGATGCTGAAGCGGCAACAATTCGTAAAGAGATTCAAGATAATTATATGGTTGAGGGTGATCTTCGTAAGAAAGTTATGCTTGATATCAAAACTTTAATGGATCTTGGTAACTATCGTGGTTTAAGACACAGAAGAGGACTTCCTGTTCGTGGTCAAAAAACTAAGACAAATGCGCGAACTAGAAAAGGTAAGCGTAAAACTGTTGGCGCAGCATCATAGGAGTATTGACAAATGGCAAAAAGAAAAGTTAAAAAGCAAGTTGCAAAAGGCGTTGTATATATCGCAGCAACATTTAATAATACAGTAGTTACTGTTACAGATGAGATGGGTAATGTATTAGCATGGAGCAGTGCTGGTAGCCTTGGATTCAAAGGTAGCAAAAAATCAACTCCATATGCTGCACAACAAGCAGTAGAAGATGCTATGACTAAAGCAAAAGAGTATGGCATTAAAGAGGTTGGTATTAAGGTTCAAGGACCAGGTTCAGGTAGAGAGACTGCAGTTAAAAGTGTAGGTGCTGTTGAGGGTATTCGTGTTATATTCTTTAAAGATATTACACCACTACCTCACAATGGTTGTCGTCCTCCTAAAAAGCGTCGTGTATAATCCGACTTACTATAGTTTATAAAAAGATTTAAAAGGTAATTAAATGGCAAGATATAGAGGTCCAAGAGAGAAACTTGAAAGAAGACTTGGTGTTGATTTAGGGTTAAAGGGCGAGAGAAGATTAGCAGGTAAGAGTGCATTAGAGAAGCGTCCATATGCTCCCGGTCAGCATGGTCAAAGAAGAGGAAAAATTAGCGAATATGGTATGCAACTTCGCGAGAAGCAAAAAGCTAAATTTATGTATGGTGTTAGTGAAAAGCAATTTAGATCACTATTTAAAGAAGCTTCAAGAAAAGAAGGAAATACAGGGGAGCTACTTATCTCTCTTTTAGAGCAAAGATTAGATAATGTAGTTTATCGCCTTGGATTTGCAACTACTAGAGCATTTGCAAGACAACTTGTAAACCATGGTCATATCTTGGTTGATGGTAAAAGAGTTGATATTCCATCATTCCGTGTAAAACCAGGTCAAAAAGTAGAAGTTAGAGAGAAGAGCAAAAGCAATCCTCAAATTGTTAGATCTATGGAACTTACGAAGCAAACTGGTATCGTTGAGTGGGTAGATGTTGATCAAGAGAAGCTTTTTGGTATATTTACTAGATTACCAGAGAGAGAAGAGGTTAAGATTCCGGTTGAAGAGCGTTTAATCGTTGAGCTTTACTCTAAATAAAAAATAAAGGTAGCATTATGAAAAGTATTAAAGATGCTCCAGCTATACCTAATGAAGTAGATATTAGAGAGACTGGTAAAAATAGAGCAGAGATAAGTGCATGGCCATTTGAGACTGGTTATGCAGTTACTCTTGCTCATCCATTAAGACGCCTAATTCTAGGTAGTTCAGTTGGTTATGCACCAGTATCTCTAAAAATTGATGGTGTTTTGCATGAATTTGACTCTGTTCGTGGTATGAAAGAGGATATTGCAGTATTTATTATTAATCTTAAAACTATTAGATTTAAGATTAAAGAAGAGCTTCCAAGTGCAGTAGTTAATTATAGCTTTGTTGGTCCAAAAGAGATTAAAGCTTCAGATTTAGCAAATGACGAAGTAGAAGTTATAAATGGCGATGCAATACTTGCAACTTTAAATAAAGATGCAGAGCTTAACTTTACAATCGAAATTCGTAAAGGTATAGGTTATGTTCCTAGTGAAGATTTAAGAGATGAAGTAGATGCAGAAGCTATTGCACTAGATGCATTTTTTACACCAGTTAGAAAAGCTAACTATAAAATAGAGAGTGTTTTAGTTGGTGATAATCCAAATTTTGAAAAGATTGTTTTTGATATTGAAACAGATGGTCAAATTGCACCAAGAGATGCATTTGGTAATGCATTAGAGACAATGAACAAACAGTTAAATATCTTTGGTAATGTATTTGATATCGATTTAGAAGCAACAAAAACAAAAGGTAAGAGTGAAAGCGCACTTAAAACTCTACTTATCCCTGTGGATATGTTAGGATTTAGTGCAAGAAGTTCAAACTCATTAGAGAGAGCTGGTATTAAATATATTGGTGAATTGGTATTAATGAGTGAGAATGAGATTAAATCTATTAAAAACCTTGGTAAAAAATCTCTTGATGAGATTTTAAGCACATTAGAGAGTCATGGTTTTGGAGAAGATTACAAATTAGATGGCAAAATAAGAGCAGATCTAATAGAAAAAATAAATCAATTAAAGTCGTAAAGGATTTAGCATGAGACATAGACATGGATATAGAAAACTTGGTAGAAAGTCTCAGCATAGAGCTGCCCTACTAAAAAACTTGGCAATTGCCTTAACAAAAGAGGGTAGAATTGAGACAACTCTACCAAAAGCTAAAGAGCTTAGAAAATATTATGAAAAACTAATAACAAAAGCTTTAAAAGGTGATTTTAATGCACATAGAGCTATCTTTGCTCAGCTTCAGTGTAAAGAATCAACAAAAGCTCTTGTAGAAGATATTGCACCAGAGTATAAAGATAGAAATGGTGGATACACAAGAATCATCAAAACAAGAGTTCGCCGTGGTGATGCTGCTGAAATGGCAATTATCGAGCGTGTATAGTTAGGTTCTTTGCCTAGCTTAATTTATAATTTTTCCATTTATTTAACTGTAAACTACTACTTGTAAAAGTTATCTTCATTAGACTTTTTCTATAATAGCGTAAGCTTTAAAATATTATTTTTATTTAATGTTCATTTCATTGGCATTTAATTTATATTAACTACTTATATCTGTTTACAAGAAAGAGGTTTAAGTAACTTAAATGGGTAAGCAAATTTATTTGTATTTTACAGATATAAATATCTATTTGTAGCATAAACCTAAATTATTCACTAAAAATTACCAAACTAGCAATAAAATATTAATATAGAGTAGTATAATTTAGTTAGTTTTTTAGCTTCTTCTAGTTTACTATTTATTAAATAATTATGCTATAATTTTATAAAAATAGGAGCATTATTTTATGCATAATATATCTGTAATTATTCCTACATATAATGCTCAAAAATATCTACCTAATCTTTTAGAGAATCTATCCAAACAGAGTTTAGATTTTGAATTAATTATAATAGATTCAAGCTCTAGTGATGATACACTCAAGATTGCCAAAAGTTATACAGATAGAGTTTTTACAATTCCTAAGAGTGAATTTGATCATGGTGAAACAAGAACAAAAGCATCAAAATTAGCTAATGGTGATATATTGATATTTTTGACTCAAGATGCTCTACCTGTTGGTAGTATGGAGTTAGAGAAATTGATTGAACCAATTATTAATAATAAGGCTGATGCAGTCTATGGTAGGCAATTGGCAAATGCAAATGCTACAATATTTGCTAGACATTTAAGAGAGTATAACTACACCGATATCTCCTATGTTAGAGAGTTTAAAGATGCCAAAAAGTATGGGATTAAGACAGCTTTTTTCTCTGATAGCTTCTCTGCATACAAAAAAGAGACGATAGAGAGTGTTGGATACTTTAAAGAGGGGACGATAGTTGGAGAAGATATGCATTTAGTAGCTAGAGTTTTGCTAAATGGTGGCAAGGTAGCATATTGTGCAAATGCAGTGGTTTATCACTCTCATAACTATACAATAAGAGAGGATTTTGCAAGATATTTTGATACAGGGGTATTTCATACTACTGAGTCGTGGTTAGTAGATAAGTTTGGAAAAGTTGAGGGCGAGGGTAAAAGGTATATAAAATCGGAAGCAAAATATATAATTGAAAAGAGGGCTTACTTTAAATTTATAGAGTTTGTAGTTAGAAATGGAGCTAAATTTGTTGGGTATAAACTTGGCAAAAACTATAAAAAATTACCAAAAAAATTGGCAAAAAAGCTTAGTATGCATAAATCTTGGTGGGATAGATGGTATTAAATGGTGAAACAAACTCAATAATTGAGTGGGATTATTACTCCTCTTTTGATTATAAAAACCCTTTTAAAGATGTAGGGTTAGATATTTTAATAGTTAAAGATAACGCTGAGTGGAGAGTTCCTGCATTTTGGAGAGGAGACGGAGTATGGAGTGTCAGATTTTTAGCCAAAGATGAGGGTGAGTATATAGTTAAATCGATATGTAGCAATATAGATGATAGAGAGTTGCACAATATTAGTCATATATTAAAAGTCAAAAAAGGTAATAAAAAGAGTGTAAAGTCTATTACTCTATCAAAAAATAGAGAATTTTTGCTAGATGATGACAGTAAGCCTTTCTTTTGGTTTAGTGATACTTGGTGGATGGCTCTTAGCAAAAGGTTAAGCTTTAGCGAATTTAAAGAGTTGGCAAACTACAGAAAAGAGCAAAATTTTAATAATATTCAATTGGTTGCTGGGCTTTTTCCTGATATGGATATTTTTGATAGTAGAGCAGAGAATGAAGCTGGTTATGTTTGGGATAGCAATTTAAACTCTGTAAATCCAAAATATTTTGATATTGCAGATGAAAAAATAGAGTATTTAAGCAACTTGGGGTTTATTATAACTATAGTTGGGGCGTGGGGATACTATTTAAAGCTTTTAGGCTTAGAAAATATGAAACTCCACTGGAGATATATTGTAGCTAGATGGGGTGCTTATTCAACTATTTGGACATTGGCAGGAGAGGCTACTATGCCTTACTATTTAAGCAGTAGTAAAAAAGATGATAGTAAACTGCTAAAGAGTGGTTGGAGTATTATCGCTAAATATTTAAGAGAGATTGATCCATACTCTAAATTAATTACAATTCACCCAATAGATAGCTCAAATAAAGAGATTGA
>Ga0256833_1002419_pt1 | contig 13078 bp, 7 predicted proteins | sample 356284metaG_FD_190535 | JGI IMG/M metagenome (GOLD analysis project Ga0256833, IMG submission 190535) | Hydrothermal vent microbial communities from Mid Atlantic Ridge, Atlantic Ocean - 356-284 | ecosystem: Environmental > Aquatic > Marine > Hydrothermal vents | place: Atlantic Ocean: Mid...
ATGAGAAGATGTAGGGACACAGAGGTAACAGTTAAAATAGCAATGATAGAGAGGATACGCCACTTCCTGAGACTCAGAAGTGCCCCGAAAGATTCGTTAAATAGCTTAAGTTCATTTAAAAACCAGCTTACGATTCTGTATTTACGCCATTTCAGTACGAATACGGGCCATCTTGCGAGGATGAAGATCAGTATGGTGATGAGAATGACGGCAGGGACGACGAATTTGAGGGGTTTGTATGCCCAGGATATACCGAGGCTATAAACGAGGAACGGAGCCATTAAAACGAGAAAAAGAAAGTTTGTCATTCCTTTCAGAGTTATGGCAGCCGAAGACTCTCCGGGGCTTACTCCCTTCCTGGAAAGCAGGTACATTTGAAATGCGAACCCTCCTCCCTGGAAAGGAGTTGATGCCGAAAAGAAGAAGCCAACAAGGAATACTTCGAGTACATAGACAAGCGGGAGGTTTTTTCCTGTCATACCCCGGATAATCATCTTGAACTTGTATGAATCTATAATCAGACTGACCACATAGAGAAAGATCGTAAGGAGAAGGTATTCAATTTTAAATGATCTGAGACTCCTCAGGGTTTCATCCGAGAAGGTGAATGCGAAGATAATAAAAACTGCACCAACCCACAGGACGATGCCAATAAATATACCTTTTTTGAGTCTTGACAGGAGGTTATTCTGATCCTTCATGAGATTTGAGAATATAAAACCAAATCCATCTAATCTCAAGAATCGTTTTGTAAAGTTCCCTCATAAAGGATGGCCTAATCTATTCTTGCCCTGAGCACAGGGTTTTTCTTGACGGTACATTCCAGGAGATTTATCTTTTTGGGACTAATTTCGCTTATGGGAGGTTATTAAATTGGCTAAATGGAAGGATTTGAAGATCCATATCCGTGAGGACTTATGTAAAAAATGTGAGATTTGCGTAAACATTTGTCCCACAGATGTGCTTGCCACCAACGATGTAGGGTATCCAGAGGTGGTGGCTCTGGAGAGGTGTACAGGCTGTATGTTGTGTGAGGATCACTGCCCTGACTTTGCAATCTGGGTGGAAAAGGACGGCGATCATCCGGAGCATCCGGGCTGGAAGTACCTGAGGATGAACCACATGCCCAATGTATGGTGTCCGGGATGTGGTATTGGAGCAATTTTCTATGCCCTGCTCAAGGCAATAGAAAAGCTTGGTATTCCAAAGGACAAAATTGCCATGGTATCAGGCATCGGTTGTACTGGCAGGATGCCCGGATATGCTGACTTCAACACACTGCACACAACCCACGGAAGGGCTCTTGCTTTTGCTACCGGTATAAAACTTGCAAATCCAGAACTCACTGTGATTACCGTCCTCGGAGATGGGGATGGCCTTGCCATCGGGGGCAACCATTTTGTTCACGCCGCAAGAAGAAATATAGACATGCTTACAATCGTTGTTAACAACTTTATTTACGGCATGACGGGCGGTCAGGTTTCGCCCACGACTCCGAGAGACACCTATGCTACGACGGCTCCGTACGGACAGATGGAAAAACCGTTCGATGCCTGTGAAGTGGCGAAGGCAGCCGGTGCCAACTATGTGGCAAGGGGGACGACATACCACATCACCATGACCCAGAGATTCATTGAACAGGGTTTAAAAAAGAAAGGATTTTCTCTCGTTGAAGTACTTTCACATTGTCCAACATACTACGGGAGACTCAACGATATGGTGGATCCATACGCAATGCTTGAATGGCAGAAGACTCATGTTTACCGTGTAGGTGGACGAGTTAAGGAAAACGCTTTTCCCATGGGTGTGATTCACGAAGGAGACAGACCTGAATACATAGAGACCCTTAAGGAAAAGTATGCTAAAATCAGGGGAGAGAAATAAGATGGGAAGAGTGGAAATAGCATTGACCGGAGCAGGTGGACAGGGATTGCTCCTCGCCGGTTATGTACTCGCAAATGCCGCCATTAAAGACGGCAAGGTTGCACTCCAGGCTTCCATGTATGGTCCTGAAGCCCGTCTCGGTTCCTCAAGATCAGATGTTGTCATATCTGACACGGAGATTACCTACCCCAGAGCCACAAGGCCAGATATCCTGCTCGTTCTCAACCAGGATTCCTGCAACAAGTATGTCAAAACTCTAAAAGAAGATGGCCTTCTCATCTGCGATATTACAGATGTAAAGCAGATTCCGGATGAGGAAAAGATTAAAAATATCTACAAATTACCACTTGCAAGGATTGCATCGCAGGAATTCGGAACACCACTCGTTACCAACATCCTTTCCCTCGGTTTCATTGCAGGTATTACCGGTATTGTGAGTAAAAATGCCCTCGAAGAGTCGGTTAAAGAGGTCGTTAAAAAGAAATTTGTTGAACTTAACCTGAAAGCACTTTCCAAGGGCTTTGAACTTGCACAGGAATACAAGGGTGGAAAATGACGGAGCTCACACTGCTTATTATAAAACCCGACGCAACTGCTAAAAGGGCTATTGGTGACATCATTTCTATGGTTGAAGATAAGTTCGAAATTCGCGGAATCGTAATGAAAACCCTTACCCGTGAAGAAGCAGAGAAGTTTTATGCTGTACACCGGGGAAAACCCTTCTACGAATCCCTCGTAGAATTTATGACATCCGGCCCTGTCGTTGGTATCCTGCTCTCCGGTGAGGACGCTATAAGAAGACTCAGAGAAGTTGTAGGTTCCACAGATCCGGCAAAGGCATCCCCTGGCACTATTAGAGCCAAGTTTGGGACAGACATTCAGAGAAACGCCGTGCACGCCTCTGATTCAAAAGAATCTGCCGAGTACGAAATACCATTTTTCTTTGAAATTCGATAAAATCAGGGGATTCAGCGGAAAATACCCGCTGAGTCCCCTTTTTGAAACTTTTACTCTTCTTCCTGGTTCCATATGAGGTGTCACGGGGATAAAGGGAAATTTTAGCGTCCCTCTTAACTTCACCTTCTCCCGGACTGGAGGTTTTGAATCTTATTAAATACCTGACATGGTGTTCGATAATTGTGTCAGGTCTCTTCATCCTTCTTTGTCATTTGTTTTCTCATATGGAGGTTCCAGATCATCAAGAAGAGGCTCCTCCATCTGTTTTAGCAGTCTGTAAAGGTGCTGTCTTGAGATCCCGAGCAATTTTGCAGCCATTTTGGTATCTCCTCCAGAAATTTTCATCACCCGTCTCACATGCTCCAGCCTGTATCTGTTAACTGATTCTTTCAGATTATAAACAGAGTACAGATTTCTGATATTATCCGGTAAGTTTTCAACATCAACAGTTTCCAGACCGGATATATTCCAGTGTATGATATAATTCAGAAGTTCTCTGACATTTCCTGGCCATGTGTATTCTTTCAATTTTTTCAGTGCATTTTCAGTAAATTTTACTTTTTTTAATCCTTTGTGCTTGATGAGATCGTCAATTATCTCTAATAAATAGTTTGATCTTTCCCTGAGTGGAGGTATCTCTATAACGCAACTATTTATCCTGAAATATAAATCCTGTCTGAAGATTCCATTTTTTACCGCCCTCAAAAGGTCGATATTTGTAGCAAATATGAGGCCTGCTTCAAGCTGTATGAATCTATTACCACCCACCCTTCTATACCTTCTATCGTCGAGAAATATGAGCAATTTTTTCTGATATCTAAGATCAAGGTTTCCGATTTCGTCGAAGAAAACAGTTCCACCCTGTGCTCTGTCGAGAAGCCCCTTTTTCCCGCCTTTCAGAGCCCCTGTGAATGCACCTTTTTCATACCCGAAAAGTTCTGCTTCAAATAGTTCGTTTTCTAAAGATGATATATCGATTCTAATAAATTCTCCTTTACGCCAGACTGAGTTCTCGTGAATGATTCTCGCAAGATAACTTTTACCGACCCCGGTTTCTCCGAGTAAAAGAATTGGAATTTTCCGATTAAATGTCTCTAAACATCTGGAGATTTTATCCTGCATATCCCAGGGCAACCCGTTAAATTTCATACGCACCTCCTGTCGCATTAACATATTTTACAATTCAGAACATTTTTATGCAACCATCATAACGATTCCCGGATGAGGGCGTGATATCCTTATCACGGAGGAGGATCTTCGGATATTCAGGGAGCACAAAGGAAAGATGTTTTTAAAGGGTTCAGAAGAAAATTATAGTGACCATTTACTTTATAATTTACCAAAACAGGAGGTGAGTATGTTTAAGATGATTGCTGTTGCTCTTGCACCGGCAATATTGCTCATGGTGTTCTTCTACATAAAGGATAAGTACGATAGAGAGCCACTAAGATTGCTGATGAAGGCTATTATCTACGGTTTCGTGGCCACGGCTATTTCATGCCTTGTAGAATGCATTATCGGGTATTTTATAAAAGAAGAGTCAGTAAAAGGATTTATCCCCACATTAGTTTACAGCCTGTTTGCAATAGCCTTCGTGGAGGAAGGGGCGAAATTCTGGTTTCTTGTGAGAAAGTTCTATCCTCATCCTGAGTTCAACGAGGTTTACGATGGAATTATTTATGGAGCCTTCATATCTCTTGGATTCGCTGCCCTTGAAAATGTTCTTTATGTGCTACATTTTGGTATGGGAACAGGTGTAACCAGGGCATTTACGGCTGTCCCTGGACATGCGATTGACGGATCCATTGCAGGGTACTATGTCGGCCTTGCAAAATTCACCCCGGGCTCGTTTAAAAGAAAACTACTGATGCTTTCTGGGTTCGTTTATGCAGTACTTCTGCACGGTTTTTACGATGCATCCATATACTGGGATTTGGGAATTTTTACGATTGTATTACTGTACGGAATCCTGATATTTGGCACTACACTGGTTCTTAAAAATATAAAAAGGTCCAAGTCCCAGATTTGAATATTAAAACTCCACAATATACTTCATGAGATTTCCACAAACATGGTATTGATAATTTCTGTAACATCTCAGGTCAGGGGCAGTTGAGACGAAGTAAATTTCATTTCCTATTCTAACCGGTTTACTCACCCACAGGTTAGTTACCGGAACAGCCTTAGTTACCCTTTTATCTGTAATTTTTAACCACTTTATGGCGTAACCACCAAGAGTATCCCCGAAGATTAAAGTGCTGTCGTCGTAAAAACTGAAATCCCATCCGAGACTGCTGAAGTCACCAACAACTCTATCTCTCTGTGTGTCGTAAATCTTTCCATCAGGCGATCCAACATACCTGCCATCAGGAGATACTGTTATGTGCCTTGTCGAAAATGGCAAAACAGTAAAAAGTTCCTCTCGTAAACTATCAGGGTAGAATATGAAGACAGAATCGTTGCGAATTCCGTAAATTGAAAGGTTGTCCCTTTTATAAACTCCTGTGTATCCCGGATTAACTGGCAAATATTCAAGACGAAAAGTGTCAGCTGATATATCGTAGTAACCAATCGCGGCTGTATCCCTAAACTGAATGAATATGGAATTAAAGAATACCGCAGCATCCCATACCGGTCCAGTCTCCTCTGATGACAACTGAAAATAGCCGTAACGAAAAACTTCAATGAGGTACTGGTAATTGAAAGTCTCATAAAGAAGGGCAAAACGGTCGTCCAGTAACTTTACAAATTCAGCTGAAAAATAGTAATCTACGACATAAACAAACTCTCGCTTGAGAGGCGGTATCTCAGGTTGACGGCAGGATGAAAAGAAAAGAAAGGGTAGGATAAAAAGAAAGGTTTTAAAACGCATAGCCAATACCTCCAGATATAATTTTGTACCTGAATTTGTCCAATGAGTTGTATTGTATGGAACAGTTCTCGATATCAACAGGAAGCAGGAACTCCATACTTTCGTATAAAATACTCAGTGTGACTCCTTTAAACCTGTATTCCAGTCCTGCTCCGAGGGAGGACGAATAATACTTGAAATCGTCTATTTTTAAATCGCGGAACATTTCAAATGTTTTGATACCCAGCCTGCCTGAAACTCCAATGTCGTATCCTTTCTGAAGAAATAGACCGATGTTATAAACAGGGGGGAGTCGAAATCTGAAGATTGCCTCCGCATGCGTGACTTCCTTCAGATACTCACGGGCTATTAATACATCACCCCTGCTTTTTATTGCACCAACCAACTGAAGTTTTGAAACTCTTATCCCGATGTTGAATAATCTCTCCGGGAAGAAATAAAATGTCCACCTTAGGGTCGTGAAATCCTGCGATTCTGTTTTTGTCCTTGAGTCTCTCTTCGTAATATCACCATTGAAGTTTGAGTATTCTACCTGTAATCGAACGGCCTTTTTGCCGGATTTGTACGAATCGGCTTTTAACCCATAATAACTCAACACAGGAAGTTGAACTGCGGTGATAGTATACCTTGTGCCATCAGAAAGTTGCATACCATGGAAACCAGTTGCAATTTGAGTTATAGAAAATCCCAGTACAGGTAACCCAACTGCAAACTCATAATTCACTATTATGTGGATTAAAAATCCAATCATAGTACACCTCCTGTCATTCGAGTATTTTATTATCATGTCACATAGGAATCAAGCCTTTGATGAGATACCTATCGGATAATCCTTATTTTGCCACAGGGGGCTTTAAAAATTCCCCCCTTTTCAAAAGAGAACTTTAGAAACACAGATCTCCCTTCCGAAATGGAGGACAAAAGTAGATCCATATCGCTAAAAGTACAATCCCCCTGTTTCCTGCTTCACCAGGGGGGATTTTGGAAGACGACAAATCCCCCTTGGAGAAGGGGGATTTAGGGGGATTGAAAAAGCGGAAACCATCCCCCTTTGGTTCCCCCTTCTGAAGAAGGGGGATTTTACGAACACTCTCAAAAAAAACTTGACACTATGCATTAATGAGTTATAGAATTTTTGAGTAAAAAAATCTGCCTGCCCGGATAAGGATTTCCCCCCTTATTCAGGAGGCAAAAGGAGGGTGTGATGAGAACAATAATTGTTGGTATATTGTCACTAATGTTTGGTTTTTCATCCCTCCATGGGATGGTGGAAAAAGAGATCTCAACGGAGCTTGCGTATAGTTATAGTCTTCTTGATTTTCTGTCAATACCGCTGGAATATATGTATTATACAGATCCTTTTACCATTTACCCGGGCTTGAATAGTGTTCAGATCAGATATGCTGAGAGTATGTGTTTTGGACTTACTCCCATGTCCTTCAAAGGTGTCATAAAGTTCAAATTTATCTGGGACCCTGATTCGGTCTGTGCAGGAGACAGTTTTCGTCTTTATATCGTCGCCTATACCGATACAGTTTACGAAACTGATCCTTATCACGGAGGTGGACATGAAGTTTACTCCAACTTTGGCTTCAGTATAGGGATGGGTTTTCAGAGAAGAAAATATAATTTCTCGAAACTGAGATTCGATGAATGGGAGGATTTACCCATTGGTTTCGGAATTGATGGAAATCTACATATTGAAGGTGATGGGAGATTACCCCTGAGTGGAGATACACTGGAAGGAGAAGACGAGCTGACTATCACGGGGATTGGCATGGATGTATTTTTACCAGAAGGTGGTGGTGGTGGTGGTGGTGGTGGAAAGAGTAGTCCTGACAGCCTGAGTAAAAGTGGCAGCGATGTTAGTGCTTCTGAACTCCTTGGTCTAATAGACTTACTTTCCGTGAATTTTGGATTTGGTATAAGGATTCGAGACGGCTATATAAGAGCAAGGCTTTCTCCTACATTTGGGAATTTCTATCTAAGTGGCCCATACGAGCTAACATGGCACCACCAGGGTGATACTCAAATGGTATGGGTTCATGTAATGCCACATGCAATTCGTGATCATTTTGGGGGAATCCTGCAATTGGCAGGTGAGTATGTTGCTCCATATTCATGGAGAGGCTTCGAGTCAATTCACTTTATGGGAATAGAGATAGGACGGTTTAGCAGTAGATGGGTGGAGGAAGAAAATCCTGTACAGATGAATTTTTCCCAACATGAACTTGAGGAAGTTTACATCCCATTGACGGGAGAAAGTCATGTACCGACCCATCCTGATGTAAGAATAGAAGATGTCAGGGTAACAACTTTTGAATCACGCCTCCCTACTCCACAATACATAACCCCGGAGGTTGGTAAAACATCCTTCGTCAACTTCGTGGTAACAAACATTGGAGATGGGGATCTGTGGGGATTTTCTCTCAAAATCATATATCCTGATACTGTGCACACCATAAGTTATCATGATACAACCATTTATCCAAACGGAATGATCAGTGTCACAGACACATATACCTGGCGAAATCCTGGCCTCTATGAAGTTAGATTCATAGCTATCCCAGATTCTGGGAATAACCAGGTTAATTATTCCAATGATACTCTTAATGTGAAGGTTTTTGTTCGGAAAAGGAATATCCTTGCAAGGATTTCCGTCGTTGATCGTGAAACAGGAAGCCACATCCCCATTTCTTCAAATTATTATTCGAGAATAAATGTTATAGGAATGCGTACAAATACCGTCGCAGTCCCTGACACTCTCGGTACAGGAATTTACTGGCTGGCATTGATACCGTGTGATGATACAGTGAATATAACTGCCATTCCTGATTCCAGCCATAGAGAGTTGTTTATGACCACGAGAAGAGTGCGAATGGACACTGTAAACTCTGACACACTGGATGTAAATCTTATCCTTTGGGGGAGGGGAACTGTTCAAGGTTATGTTTTTCTCCCTGATAGTTCACCTGCCGAGTCTGCCATGGTTAGTATTGCAGAAGTTAACCGAGTTTTCACCGATTCTACCGGATTTTTCATTTTTGAAAATTTACCTCAGGCAGATTCTATAACCGGCAGGTACAGGCTGAAAGTCTATCTCCCGGGGAGAATTTCAATTACTGACTCTTTTTATCTTCCCAGAAACGATACGGTTAATTTTACATTTTATCTTGAAAATTACGATACAATTCCACCTGTAGGACGGGTAGAGATCGATCCTGTAGTAACACGAAATTTTACCATTCATCTGTTTGCCAGGGATACACTGACTGCCTCCGGTGATACAGTTCCACCCGCCAGTGTTCTTATCAGAGATAATTTATCATCTTGGGATACAATTCCTTACGGACTGAGCTTTGATAAAACTGTCGATTGGACTATACATACGAGAACCAATCAAAATGAAGTCGATACGGTCTTTGTGAAATTCGTTGATTATGCAGGGAACATAGGTTCTGTAATTACCCAACCTGTGATAGTAGATCAAGAAGGTCCTTATGGAGAATTTACCATAAATCATGGGGACAGTATCACTTTCAATACCACCATTAGAATTACAGATGTATCAATCGATTCAACCCTTGTTCCCGTTAGAGAAATTCACATTCGTGAATTAGGTGGAGTCTCTGTAACATATCCTTTTGTACCGGGAGAGGAATACTCGTTCAGAGTATTTAATAACTATCTTGAAGGAGATCATATAATCGGTGTGAGATTTGTTGATTCTCTCGGAGTATCATCTGAAGAAAAATTCGACACGATTTTCGTCAGTAATTACGGTTCAGTTTATATAAACGATGATGAACAATTCACAAATGCATCTGTTGTCGATTTGACGATAGACGCTTATAAAATCCTTGCCCACAACACAATCGGTGATCAGCAGATGGGGGGATATCCTCTCGCACAGTCCTTTATCCCACATGAAAGTCAGATAACTGGTGCAAAAATTTTCTTTAATAGTGCTGAAAGCGGGATAAAAATCGCAATTTTCACTTTAACACACGATACAACACAAGATACTCTCTTCGACCAGGTTGTGCCTGGAGAGTTACTTGCATATCAGGAACTACCTTATCAAATTTCGAATCCTGAAGTCGCTGAAGTAAATTTTGATCCTCCTGTCACTGTCTATCCAGAATCCACATATTTTCTTGTAATTTTCAAGGATTCAATAGAAGAAGGTTATACAAATTTCAGCATAATTGCGGGAAATGACGAAAATTACACTGAAGGCTCACTCTACGGAAGTCCCATGAAGGGCCTCATGTGGTACAACATGGACGCGGATATGTGTTTCATCATAGAAGGATCTCTTGACTATATGAAGATATCCAATACCCCTGAATTTAATTCCAACTGGATACCTTTTCAGAGAGTTTATCATAATTGGGAGCTTGAACCTGGTGAGGGTTTGAGAACAGTTTATGTAAGGGTGAGAGGTGGAAATTTCGAGAGAACCTTCCACGATGAGATTTATGTAGATAAAACACAACCTGATACGGGATGGATCAGACTTTTAAATCACGGAGAATTTCTTGAAACTACACAGTGCACCCTTCTTGTTGGAGGAAACGATTCTTACTCTGGTATGGGAAGCTACAGAATTAACAACTCAGCCTGGTTACCTTTTCTCGTGCCCCCATTTACCATAATCTATAATGTGGATTCGGGGCCTCCCGGCCCAAGAAGCATAACAGCAGTCTTTAGAGATAAAGCGGGTAACTTTTACACATATCCTGACACTATAACTATAGATTTTGATCCTTATGGTCCTTCAGGGAGATTGGTTGTCGGGAACAACGGGGTATCCTCTTCCGATACAGTTTTAGTCCACATAGAACTCGATAAATACAAGGGTAAATACATAAGTATTGACAGTATGAGATTCTCCTTCAACAGAATTGACTGGGGTGAATGGGGACCGTTCACCACTGATACTGTTTTTGTCCTCCCCGGCTTAGGAATAAATCCGGTTTATGCAGAGCTAATGGATAACCATGGAAGAAGAAATATTCTTTTGGGCACCTGTATTGTGGATACTTCACCTCCGGAACCGGTGGTCAATGTCCGTGATGAGGGAGATTTGACGGAAAACCATAGCTACCTTTCTTTCTCATGGGACTGTCAGGGAGATTTTGAGTCGGGTATCGATCACTTTGTTATCAAAATTGCTGAAGACCCACAGGTGAACAATGTATTATATCAATTCGATGTCCCTTCAACTGTTAGAAACTACCCGGTAGGCCCGATGTCGCTTAGTGGAGGCTCCATTTATTACGCAAAAGTTGTTGCAGTTAATAGAGTGGGACTAACAAGAGAAAGTGAACCCACGGACGGGATAACTGTCGTGAACGGAATCCAGTGCTTTACCCTCATTTCTCCATCAGATTCCAGTAACTTGCGACATGGAGACACTGTACGATTTGTATGGCATGAAGCTCAAGATGTCATTTCAACAATAACAGAGTATTCGGTTTTCATAGACGATCAAATTGTAGCAAGTGTTTCTGACACAAGTTTTCAGTACATACTCAATCTTGACAACGGCTGGCACAGGTGGTATGTGGTAGCTCGAGATAGCCTCCTTGACCAGAGATCGAGTGACACCCTCTGCTTCCATGTGGGGAATTTCAATCCACCACCAGTGCCGAATCCCATTTCACCAGCTGACACGGCTTTCAATTACGATACCGTTAGATTCGTATGGTCACCGGGGAGTAAAAAACCTCCCATTGAAATAGAAAGAAAAGAAGAGAAAGTCAATGCCCTCGCAAGGGCAATAAAAAATAAACAGGATGTCACATACAACATAGAGGTCTCGGATGACAGTACATTTTCAGTGGTGGGAACAACAGGTGATACTCAGGATACCACCATTGTCCTTACCGTCCCCGAGGGTATCCTATGGTGGCGCATCTCGGCTGTTAACGAATGGGGCTCGTCTGAGTGGTCCATACCTCTAAGATTTATCGTGGATACCACACCTCCAGTGACACCTGTTCCCATCACACCACACGACACACTTTACACGAGCGATGTACAGTTTTCCTGGCATCCGTCAACAGACAATTTAACCGGAATAATGTATTACATCCTAACATGCTGGTCCCTTGATGGATTTATTGAAATTGACACATTGAATGATACGACCTTCACACTCACTACAAACGCAGGCGATTATTTCTATACCGTAGCTGCTGTGGATAGCGTTGGCAATGTTTCCACCTCAGATACCACCGCTTTTTCAGTCAGGCTGATTACCTTGCCCACTCCTGTTTTAGTGAGTCCTCCCAACGACACCATAATGGCGGTGGTAAACTACATAACTTTTTCCTGGGCACCTGGTAAAAAGTCTGGAGATGGGCGTTTCTCCTTAAATACACCCCGCATGTCTGTAAACTCAAAAGATTACATGTACGAAATCAGATTTTCTAACGATTCTGCATTTTCAAACATCAGGATAGTTGATACCACATCGGCAACAAGCATTACAGAGAACCTCTGGGAAGGTTATGTTTACTGGCAGGTCAGGGCGATCGATTCTACCGGCAACATCAGTTTGTGGAGTGCTCCCTGGAGAGTGGTTTTAGACACCACGAGGCCACAGGTTCCGTATCTCGTTTACCCACCTGACAGTGCGGTTATTGAGACGAATTCAGTTCACTTTATCTGGAGAAGTTCAAGCGATTTTACCGGTATAGACCATTACCTTCTTGGTTACGAGCACCTCTGGGGAGATACATCAGAAATTTACAGTGTTACAACCACAGATACAGAGATGGTTATCGATGGTCTTGAAAACGGTGAATGGACATGGTATGTCAACGCCTACGATTCAGCAGGCAACTATAAGTTCTCTGGTTACAGAGACTTTACAGTAAATTATCTGCCGCCGCTTCCCGTTCCCACCATCGTTCAGCCTTCAGGGAACCCATGGTTGCCTGTTCTTGTCGTATTTAAGTGGCGTATAGATTCAACAAAAGGCGGTATTTCCGAAAAGGAGGATCCTTATTACTTCATCGTTCAGGTAATGAGGGGTGAACCTGTTTACACGGATACCGTGACTGGGGATTCCATGTTTACCTTCCTGCCGAGTGGAAATTACACCTGGCATGTGAGAACCTATCAAAACGGAAGGACATCTGAGTGGTCACCAGTTGATTCCTTCCGGGTCGATGGATTCGCACCGTATCCTCCTCAGCCAATCTCACCGTGCAACGGATGCTTTGTAAACACATTGCCAGTTGAATTTGTATGGTCATCCACCACTGATTCATTAAGCGGACTCGTTGGCTACCGTTTGAGCGTGGCTGACAACCCTGACATGATGAATCCCATAGTTGATACTCTCATGCAGGA
>Ga0256833_1002420_pt1 | contig 13075 bp, 13 predicted proteins | sample 356284metaG_FD_190535 | JGI IMG/M metagenome (GOLD analysis project Ga0256833, IMG submission 190535) | Hydrothermal vent microbial communities from Mid Atlantic Ridge, Atlantic Ocean - 356-284 | ecosystem: Environmental > Aquatic > Marine > Hydrothermal vents | place: Atlantic Ocean: Mid...
TGGAAGCCGTAGTCCACGGCGGCTTTGGCGGCTTTCTGGTGCCAGGCCTGCACGGCTGCTTCCAGGCTGGGCCAATCCTGGGGGATGAAATCCATCACGGTGGTGGTGCCGCCGAAGGCCGCGGCTTTGGTGCCGGTGTAGTGGTCGTCGGAAGAGACGGTGTCGAACATGGGGAGGTCGTAATGCACATGGGGGTCGATGCCGCCCGGCAAGAGGAACTTGCCGCTCACATCGACCACCTCGGCGTCGGGCGCGACCAGGTCCTTTCCTATGGCGGCGATCTTCTCACCTGCTACCAGCACGTCGGCGGTGAACATCTCGGCGGCTGTGACGATAGTACCGCCGCGGAACAACAACTTTTTGGTCATTGGGAACCTCCTTGGGCAAAGGAAAGGTAACGGGAGCCCTTTCGCTGACGTCCCTTATTGTACCCTCGAATGGTAAAATCACGGTCATGCTTCTTCGCGTAGCGGCCATCTTTTTCAGCGTGGGTGTCTATGGGGCGTTGCATTCCGCGGCGGCTTCCCAGGCGGTGAAGGGCTGGGTACGCTTGCGTTGGGGGGCGCGCGCCGCCCGCTGGTATCGGCTGGCCTACAATCTGGTTTTTACTGCCTTGTTGCTGCCCTTGCTGGCCGTTCCTGCCGCGTTTCCCGACCGGCTGTTGTATGTCATCCATCCGCCGTGGCTGTATGTCACCACCGGGTTGCAGTTGGGCGGTTTGGCGCTGGCCGCCGATGCCACTTTTCGCACCGATTTGTGGGCCTTTCTGGGGCTCAAGCCCGAACCGAAGGCCACGGCGGAGGAGTTGGTGGTGCGCGGCGCCTATCGCTGGGTGCGTCATCCGATGTACACGGGTAGCCTGCTCATCCTCTGGGCGATGCCCGCGATGACGCTCAACTCGGTGCTGTTTTACGCCGCGCTGACGCTTTACATCGTCGTCGGCGCGATGCTGGAGGAGCGCCGCTTGCTGACCGCTTACGGCGAGACTTACGCCCGCTATCGCCACCGCGTTCCCATGCTCATCCCTCGCATCCCTATCTTTGGAGGCAAACCATGAAAGCCAAAACCGTCGCCGTCATCCAAACGCTCTTTGCCTTCGGCATCGTGGTGTGGTGGGGGCTTTTCTTTGCCCTCTTCCAGCACGACCCGGCCAACACGTCCGCCTATCTGGCTTTCGAGCGCGCTTTTCCACTGCCCGATTTGGTGTGGCTTACCCCCTTGCTGGTGCAAGCCGCGCGCGCCAACCTGCGCCGTAGTCCTTACGCTCTCCTTTGGACGGCGGCAGCAGGCGGCGCGCTGGTCTTTTTGGGATTGTTGGATGCCAGTTTCAACCTTCAGCAAGGCATCTACACCCGTTCATTGGGAAACGGCTTGCTCAACGGCTTTATCAACGTGGCCTGCATTGGCTTCGGATTGGCGAGCATTTCATGGAGCAAGCGCCAGGTGATTTCGCAAACGTAAAAAAAGCATAAACACCCCTGGGAAGAATCATGGACGCCTGCGGCATTCACCTGTAGAATTGCGCCCAATCAAAGCCCGGCACGCAGCGGAAGGCCGGGTTTTGCCGTACCTCAAAAAGAACAGCGAAGCACGGCTATGGCAGGAGTAGTAGGCCATCGGTCAGCGAGTCGGGGAGGGTGGAAGCCCGGCAGCGGCGCCCGCCGAGCGCCAACCAAGGCCAAACTCGCCTGCCTTTCCCTTCGGGGAATGCTCCGCCGGTGAAACCGTTGGGGAGTAATCGGCGGCGGGTGTGGCGCCCGTTAGCGCGCGCAAGCGGTCGGCTGCTGCTCGTGGCAGGCGTGCTCCCCTGGCGCGCGGCAAGTCGACAACCTGGGTGGTACCGCGGAGGTTGCGCCTTCGTCCCAATCGGACGAAGGCGTTTTTTGTTACCTCACTCTTTCTACACACCACGGAGGTGCTTATGGCTGCTAAGGGATGGGTCGAGATCGATGAAACATTGTGCAAGGGGTGCGAATTGTGCGTGAACTATTGCCCGGTGGGCGTTCTTGCGATGGATACCGAACGCCTGACGCCGCAGGGCTATCACCCCGCTGCGCTGGTGGAGGATGCTTGCACCGGATGCAACATTTGCGCCGTGGTGTGCCCCGAAGCCGCGATTACCGTGTATCGCGCCGTCAAGCCTCGCGTGCGCGCTACGGCGTGACGCTCCACCCCCAACCCAGATTGGAGGTTGTTATGCCCCGAGAATTGATGAAAGGAAACGTGGCTATGGCCGAAGCCGCCATCCGCGCCGGCTTAGAGGCCTACTTCGGCTATCCGATTACCCCCCAAAGTGAATTGCTGGAGCACATGGCCAAGCGGATGCCCGAGGAGGGGCGGGCTTTCCTGCAGGCCGAGAGCGAAGTCGCGGCCATCAACATGGTTTACGGCGCGGCCTGCACCGGTGCGCGGGTGATGACGTCCACCTCGGGCCCCGGCATCAGCCTGATGGCCGAAGGGATTTCCTACATTGCGGGCACCGAGGTGCCTGCCGTCATCGTCGATGTGATGCGCGGCGGCCCCGGCCTGGGCAACATTGCCCCTTCGCAGGGCGATTACCGCCAAGTGATCCACGGTGCAGGTCACGGCGATTTCTTCCCCATCGTGCTGGCGCCAGCGTCGGTGCAGGAAGCCGTCGACCTGATCGGCGAGGCGTTCGACATTGCCGAGAAATACCGCACCGTGGTGTTCGTGGTGGCCGACGGCAGCATTGGGCAGATGATGGAGCCGGTAGAATTGCCTGAACCACGCCCCCTTCGCCGCGAGCGCCCCGATTGGGCTGTGAGCGGCGCGGCAGGCCGCCCTCACCGCACGCTAACCTCGCTCTACCTCAAGCCGGAGGTGGAAGAACGGATCAACTTGCGCATTCTCAAGCGTTGGCAGGAGGCCGAAGCCAACGAGGTGCGCTATCGCGAATACTACTTGGACGACGCCGAGTTTGTGGTGCTCGGCTTTGGCACGGCTGGTCGGGTGGCGCTTTCGGCGGTGCGCGCTGCCCGGGAGGAAGGCATCCGGGTGGGCTTGTTCCGCCCGGTGAGCCTGCGCCCCTTCCCCTATCAGGCTATCCGCGATCTGGCGCAGCGCGCCAAGGCTTTTCTGGTCGTAGAAATGAACGGCGGCCAAATGTTAGAAGACGTCCAGGCCGCGGCGCAAGGCCAGGTGCCCATGCGTTTCTATGGCCGCATGGGCGGCATGGTGCCCTTCCCCGACGAGGTGTTGGAGGAAATCCGCACCTTGGCCGCCGACCCGCCCACCCCAACCGAAAACCCGCGCGCCCGCTGGCTGGCGCACATGATGCCTGCATGAGGAGGCTGTTATGACCGTTGCAGCGCCCCCCAAAACGAAGCACAACCTGAAACTGATCTATCAGAAGCCCGAATCGCTCACCGACAGCCCGACCCACTACTGCCCCGGCTGCACTCACGGCGTGGCCCATCGGCTGGTTGCCGAGGTGCTGGACGAGATGGGGCTGCGGGAAAAGGCTATTGGCATTGCGCCTGTAGGTTGCGCCGTGTTGGCTTATGAGTATTTCAACATCGATGGCGTGGAAGCCGCCCACGGACGCGCGCCCGCGATGGCCACCGGCATCAAGCGCGTGCTGCCCGACCGGGTGGTGTTCACCTATCAAGGCGACGGCGACCTGGCCTCCATTGGGATGGCCGAAATCCTACACGCCGCCGGGCGCGGGGAGCGGATTACCGTCATTTTCATCAACAACGCCATCTACGGCATGACGGGCGGCCAAATGGCGCCCACCACCCTGCCCGAGCAGGTGACGACTTCTTCGCCGCGCGGGCGCGATGTGGCTACCCAGGGGTTCCCCATCCGCATGTCGGAAATTTTGGCGCAGATGGATGGCGCGGCCTACGTCGTGCGACGCAGCCTGCACGACCCCAACAACATCCGCAAAGCCAAGAAGGCCATTCGGCTGGCTTTCGAGGCCCAGGTGCGCGGGCTGGGCTTTGCCATGGTGGAACTGCTCTCCACCTGCCCCACCAACTGGGGTATGACGCCCATCGAGGCCATGAACTGGGTGCGCGACCACATGGTACCCGCTTTCCCTCTGGGCGATTACAAAGTCGCGCCTGAACTCCAGAAACTGCGGGTATAAAAAAGGAGGAACCCCATGCAGACCGAAATCTTGATCGCCGGCTTTGGCGGGCAGGGCGTGTTGTTTGCTGGTCAGGTGCTGGCTTACGCGGCGATGGATGCTGGATACGAAGTAACCTGGTTCCCTTCCTATGGCCCCGAAATGCGCGGCGGCACGGCCAACTGCACGGTAATCATCGCCGACGAGGAGATCGGCTCGCCGCTGGTGGCGCATCCCAAAGTGCTCATGGCGCTCAATGCGCCCTCGCTGGACCGCTTCGAGCCGCAGGTGCAGCCCGAGGGGTTGATCGTGGCCAACGCGTCGCTGCTCAGCCGTCCCGTCGAGCGGCAGGACGTCACCGCCATCACCCTGAAGGCCAACCATATTGCCGAAGAACTCGGCGATCGCCGCATGGCCAATATGGTGATGCTCGGTGCGCTGAGCACGCATCTCCCCGTGCTGACGCTGGAGCAAATCAAAGCGGCGTTGCGGGACCACCTGCCGAAACGGAAGCACCACCTGCTGGAGGCCAATTATCGCGCCCTGGATACCGGGGCGGCGAGGGCTCGTATCGTGGCCTGAGATGCAAGCCGCCCCCGTCGTGCCTCGCCGATGGGGGCGGTTTTCTCTCCTCTAACCTCTATTGACTTCTTTTCCAACCTGTGCCATACTGGCTTCGTCTTTCATCTTTGATTAATGTTCCTGCCCCCTCTCAGGTGGAGCAAAGCGCTTTTCTGCCCCTGAATACTTCTCAAGCCAGGAGTTGCCATGCTGCGAGGTTTCCGTCATACGCTCAACAGCAGCCGCCTGAATCCCGGTGAAACCCAGTTGCGCGTCCAGAACGTGCATTTGAGTTTTGGCGGGGTGGCCGCCCTCACCGGAATCAGTCTGGACGTCCGCCAAAGCGAAATTCTGGCCATCATCGGCCCCAATGGCGCGGGCAAAACCAGCCTGCTCAATTGCATCAGCGGGCTCTATAAACCCCAACAGGGCAGCATTACTTTTTACGATGGCGAAAAGGAATACGACCTCATCAAGCGCCGTCCCCATCAAATTGCCCGCCTGGGCATCGCCCGGTCGTTCCAAAACATCGAACTCTTCCGCCACATGACCGTGCTCGACAACCTGTTGGCAGGCTGCCACATCCACATGAAGAGCAATCTCTTTCAAAGCCTGCTCTATTGGGGCCCTGCCCAGCGCGAGCAGATTGCCTTTCGTGAATTCGTAGAAGACATCATCGACCTGCTGGAAATCGAGTCCATCCGTAACAAAAAGGTAGGCACGTTGGCCTATGGCCTGCAAAAACGGGTGGAATTGGGGCGCGCGCTGGCGATGAAACCGGCCATCTTGTTGTTGGACGAGCCCATGGCCGGGATGAATTCGGAAGAAAAAGAGGATATGGCGCGTTTCATCTTGGACATCAACGAGGAACACGGCATCACCATCATCCTCATCGAGCACGACATGGGCGTGGTGATGGACATCAGCGACCGAGTAGCGGTGCTCAACTTCGGCCAGAAAATTGCCGAAGGCACGCCGGATGAGGTGCGAGCGAACCCGTTGGTCGTCCAGGCTTACCTGGGCGAAGACCACGCCCTCTTTACCGTCGGCGCAGGAGGCTCTCATGCTTGAGACATTGCCTCAATACCTGGTCAAGCGCGCCCAGGAAACCCCTCATCGCATTGCCCTGCGCGAGCGCATCTACGGCATTTGGCAGTCGCTGACCTGGCAGGATTATTACGACCACGTCAAGCATTTTGCGTTAGGGTTGCACGTGCTGGGGCTGAAGCCGGAAGATACGGTCGCCATCATCGGCGACAACCGCCCCGAGTGGGTAATCACCGAACTGGCTGCCCAGGCCATGGGCGCCAAATCCATTGGCATTTACCAGGACTCGGTTTCGGAAGAGGTGTTCGACATCGTCGACCGCTCTAAGGCTACTTTTGTGGTTGCCGAAGACCAGGAGCAAGTCGACAAGATGATCGAAATCTGGGATCGCCTGGAGGGGCGCATCCATAAGGTCATTTACTACGACCCCAAGGGGCTGCGCAATTACACCGAAGACTACTTGATGTATTTCTTGGACGTCGAGGCGCTGGGGAAAGAATTTGCTGCCAAACACCCTGATTTCTTCGAAGAACAGGTTGCCAAAGGCAAAAGCACCGACCTGGCCATCCTTTCGACCACCTCGGGCACCACCTCCCGCCCCAAACTGGCCATGCTGACCCACAGCAACCTGCTCAGCATGGCCAAAAACCTGATGGCGGTCGACCCCATGCAGCCGGATGACGAGTTCGTCTCCTTCCTGCCTTTGGCGTGGATTGGCGAGCAGATGAGTTCGGTGGCCTGTGGCCTCTACATTGGCTTCAAGGTCAACTTCCCCGAAGCGCCGGAAACCGTGCAACACGACCTGCGGGAGATCGGGCCGCAGATGATGTTCAGCCCGCCCCGCATTTGGGAAAGCCTGGTCAGCCAGGTGCAGGTCAAAATCGAAGATACCACGCCTTTCAAGCGTTTCATGTACAACTGGGCGCTGCCGATCGGCTATCGCATGGCCGATACCCGCTTCCGCAAAGAAACCCCTTCCTTAGGGTTGAAAGTGCTCTACACATTGGCCGACTGGCTGGTGTTCCAAAACATCAAAGACCAACTTGGCCTGCGGCGGCTGAAGTGGGCTTATACGGGCGGCGCTGCTCTCGGCCCCGATATCTTCCGTTTCTTCCACGCGTTGGGCGTCAACCTGAAGCAAATTTACGGCCAAACCGAGATCGGCGGTATTGCCGTGGTGCATCGCGACGGCGACATCAAGTTCCAGACGGTAGGCCTGCCCATCCCCGAAACGGAGGTCAAAATCGACGAGGAGACGGGCGAGATTTTGATGCGCTCGCCCGCGGTGATGCAGGGCTACTTTGGCAACCCGGAAGCCACCCGCGAAGCCATCGACGAAGAGGGCTGGCTGCACTCCGGTGACGCCGGTTATTTCGACGAAGACGGGCACCTCATCGTCATCGACCGCGCCAAGGATGTGATGACCCTGCACGACGGCACCAAATTCAGCCCGCAGTTCATTGAAAACAAACTCAAGTTCAGCCCCTACATCCGCGAGGCGGTGGTCTTCGGCGGCGATTGGCCCTTCGTCACCGCTTTCATCAACATCGACTTTGCCAACGTTGGCAAATGGGCCGAAAAGCATCAACTGCCCTACACCACCTACACCGACCTTTCACAGAAGCCGGAAGTGTACGCCATCATTCGGGAGCATGTGGTGCGGGCCAACGCCGATCTGCCGCCCGCGGCCCGCATCCGCCGCTTTCTGTTGCTGCACAAGGAACTGGACGCCGACGATGCCGAACTGACCCGCACCCGCAAGGTGCGCCGTCGTTTGGTGGCTCAACGCTACAAAGAACTCATCGATGCCCTCTATGGCGAAAATGATAGCGTGGAGATCGAAACCGTGATTACCTACCAGGACGGGCGCACGGCGACCATCCGCACGAACATCCACATCGAAGAAGTGGATACGGGCGCTTAGGAGAGAACCTTCCATGGATCTGTTCATCCAACTCACCCTGACCGGTCTGACCAACGGCGCTATTTTGGCGTTGGCGGCGTTGGGCTTTGTCCTGATTTACAAGTCCAGCGATGTGATCAACTTCGCCCAGGGCGAATTTCTACTCATCGGCGCGTATGTGTTGTTCGCCATGCTGGTGCAGTTTCATCTTCATTGGACGATTGGGTTGATTCTCACCCTGGTGGTGGCGGTGGGGGTGGGCGTTGCCGTCGAGCGGCTGGTGTTGCGTCCGCTCATCGGCGAGCCGATCATCTCGGTGATCATGGCCACCATCGGCCTGAGCAGCCTGCTGCGCGCCATCGTGAGCACCATCTGGGGCAACCAGCCGCGGGCGTTCCCGCCCTTCATCCCCAGCAAGCCGGTGCACATCCTGGGCGCGACGGTGGGCGCCGACCGGTTGTGGGCTATCGCCATCGCTGTGGTGATGCTCTTCCTTTTCAACCTTTTCTTTACCCGCTCCAAGGAAGGCATCGCGATGCGCGCCGTGGCCGACGACCAGCAGGCCGCGATGAGCATGGGCATCAGCGTGAAGCACATCTTCGCCTGGGCGTGGTCGATTGCCGCTGCCACCGCTGCCATCGGGGGGGCGCTGGTCGCCAACATCGTGGGCGTGGGCCCCGAACTGGCCGGATTTGGCCTGCGGGTGTTCCCGGTGGTGATTTTGGGCGGCCTGGATTCCATCCCCGGCGCGATCGTCGGCGGCCTGATCATCGGCCTGCTGGAGGCTTACGTCGGCGGCTACCTTGGCATGGGCCTCAATCAGGTGATTTCGTTCATCGTGCTCATCATCATCCTGATGGTACGGCCTTACGGCCTGTTTGGTCAGGAAATCATCGAGCGCGTATAGCCGTCTTTCCACTTGTCACTCGAGAGGAGCAGAACCTCTATGGTCTCCGGTATTTTCCACACCTCTTACGAATCGGATATGGCGCTGCGGCGCACGCCGGCGCAGAAAATCCGCATCGCGCTGTTCATTTTGTTCATCCTGGTGTTCCCCTTCTTTGCCGACAAGTACACCCTGACGTTGGCCAACCAGGTGGCCATCGCGACGATCGGTGCGATTGGCATCAACATCCTCACCGGCTACACCGGCCAGATCAGCCTGGGGCAGGGCGGCTTCATGGCGGTGGGTGCTTATGCTGCCGGCCTGATGACCGTGCGGATGGGGTTGCCGTGGTGGGCTTCCATCGTCATCGCCAGTTTCGTCACGGCGGCAGTGGGGGCGGTGTTTGGCATCCCTTCCCTGCGGTTGAAAGGGCTTTACCTCGCGATCGCCACCCTGGCCGCCCAAGAGATCATCTTGTGGGTGGTGACCCACTGGAAAGCCCTTACCGGAGGCGTGGAAGCGCTGGTCGTGCCTGATCCAATGTTGTTTGGCATCCGCATCAATTCAGACTTCAACTTCTACTGGCTGGCGTGGGCTTTGGCCGGCATCACGGCTTTGTTGACCATCAACCTGTTTCGCACCCACTACGGGCGGGCGTTCATCGCCATCCGCGACCAGGATATCGCCGCCGAGGTGATGGGCATCGACCTCTTTCGCTATAAGTTGCTGGCGTTTGCCATTTCGTCCTTCTATGTCGGGCTGGCGGGTTCGCTGATTGCCCAATACCGCAGCATCGTCACCTGGGAGCGGTTCACCATTGATGTGTCGGTACTCTACTTGGCGATGATCATCATCGGCGGCTTGGGCTCGGTTTCCGGTTCCCTGTTTGGGGCAGCCTTTATGACGCTGCTGCCTGCCTTCCTGACCAATGCCGGGCGGGCGTTACGGGGTGTCATTCCTTCTATCACGGCCATTATGCCTTTCATCCAACAAGCCACCTTTGGCCTGGTGATCATCCTTTTCCTGATTCTGGAACCGGAAGGCATCAAGAAATTATGGGAGGACACCAAAGATTACTTCCGGTTATGGCCGTTTAGTTATTGACCGAGGCTCACCCTGCGTCGAGGAGGTGCTATGGGAGTGTTCTGAAGTCAACAGCCGTTACTCGCCAAAAGATCGTCCTTTACTTTCTTCGACCAACTCAGGAGGTGAAATCATGCGTTCCAAATGGTCTATCCTGTTCGCCCTGATCGTCGCCGTGGCGTTGCTGCTGAGCGCCTGTGGTGGCGGTGGTGGTGCCAAGAAATCCGAAAGCATCAAGGTGGGCGCGATCTTCGACCTGACAGGCCCGACTTCCGACGTCGGCACCCCTTACGCCGAAGGCGTGCGTGGCTATGTGGACTGGCTGAACAACAACGGCGGTGTGGATGGCCGCAAGATCGACCTGGAATGGGCTGACTACGCCTACAAAGTCGACCAAGCGGAGCAGTTGTACTCGCAGTATGTCAACGACGGCGTGGTGGCCTTCATGGGCTGGGGTACCGGTGACACCGAAGCCCTGCGCTCCAAGATCGCTGCCGACAAAATTCCCTTCATGTCGGCTTCCTACTCGGCCAACCTAACCGACATGCAAAAAGCGCCCTACAACTTCCTCATCGGCGTGACCTATTCCGACCAGGCGATCATCGCCATTCAGTTTGCCATGCAGGATTGGGCCAAATCCGGCCACGATGGCAAGCCCAAAGTGGCGCTCATCCACCACGACAGCCCCTTTGGCGAATCGCCGGTGGCCGATGCAAAGGCTTTTGCCGATGCCAATGGCGTGGGCTTCATGCACATTGCCATGCCCAAGGGCGCAACCGATTACGTCGCCGAACTGGCGCAAATTCAGCAATTCGGCGCCAACTACGTCATCGTGCATACGGTTTCCAGCCCTGCCGCTGTGTTGCTGAAGGACGCCAAAAACCAGGGCCTGCTCGGCAAGATCAAGTTCATCAACATGAACTGGTGCGCCGATGGCATCTTGCTCAAACTGGCGGGCGATGCGGCTGAGGGCGTGTACGGCACCATCCCCTTCACTCCACCGAGCAACCCGGTGCCCGGCCACAAGCAGGCCGACGAATGGCTGAAGGCGCACGGTTCCAGCCTGAGCGAGAAGGGCGTGCACTACATCCAGGGTTGGTGGACGATGGCTGTGATGACCGAAGGCATCAAGCGCGCCCTGGCCAGCGGCAAGCCGCTCACGGGTGAAAACATCAAAGCCGCGCTGGAAACCATCAAAGACTTCGACACCGGCGGCGTGACCGCCCCCATCACCTTTACCCCTCAAAGCCACCGTGGTAGCACTGCTCTGCGCATCTATCAGGTGCAAAACGGGCAGTGGAAGGCCGTCACCGACTACATCTCTGCTCCCTAATCGTCTTGTGCTGTGCACACGCAGGGGCGGGTCGTGTGCCCGCCCCCTCCCTTCTTCCCTCATCCGCCTACCAGCGAGGATGCCATGCTCAGCCTCAACAATGTTGAAGTCATCTACAACAAAGTGATCCTGGTGCTCAAAGGCATGTCCATGGAGGTGCCCAAAGGTAAAATTGTGGGCCTGTTGGGCGCCAACGGTGCCGGTAAAACCACCACCTTGAAAGCCATCTCGGGTTTGCTCAAACCCGAAGACGGCGAGGTGACCGATGGCAGCATCACCTTCATGGGTAAACCTATCCACAACCACGAGCCTGAAGAAATCGTGCGCATGGGCATCTTTCAGGTGATGGAAGGCCGTCGGGTGTTCGAGCATCTTACCGTGGAAGAGAACCTGATCGCCGGGGCCTATACCCGCCGCGGGGGCAACACCCAGGCAGATTTGGAGATGGTGTACACCTATTTCCCTCGCCTGAAAGAGCGCTACAAGCAGACCGCTGGCTACCTTTCCGGAGGCGAGCAGCAAATGTTAGCCATCGGGCGCGCGTTGATGGCGCATCCCAAGGTGATGCTTTTGGACGAGCCTTCTTTGGGCCTCGCGCCCCTGTTGGTGCAGGAAATTTTCAACATCGTCCAGCGCATCAACCAGGAGCAGGGCACCACCATCCTGCTGGTAGAGCAGAACGCCAACCTCACCTTGCAAGTTGCCGATTACGCCTACATCATGGAAAACGGGCGCATTGTGCTGGAAGGCACGCCTGAGGAATTGAAAGAGAATGCCGACGTGCGGGAGTTTTACCTTGGCCTGACCGAGGTTGGCAAGCGCAAGTCGTATCGCGACGTCAAGCATTACAAGCGCCGCAAGCGGTGGCTTTCGTAATTCCCCCCGTAGGAAACGCTATGCCCTCTGACCTTTCCGAACTTATCTCCTATCTTGCCGCTCATGCGCCGGCTTTTGCCCACCGCCTGGCGCAGGCCGGACTGAGCGCCGCCGATATCCGCAGCGAGGACGACCTGAGCCGCATCCCCGTGCTGCGCAAGGACGACCTCATCGACCTGCAAGCCCAGCAGCCGCCTTTTGGCGGCTTGTTGACCGTAGAGGTCGGCGCGCTGAAGCGCGTCTACCAATCCCCCGGCCCGATTTACGAGCCGGAGGCCGACCGCCCGGATTACTGGCGATGGGCTTCGGCGTTGCGGGCGGCTGGCTTTCACCCTGGCGATGTGGTGCTCAACGCCTTCGGCTATCATCTGACGCCCGCCGGGGCGATGTTCGAAGAAGGTTTGCGCGCCGTGGGGTGCACGGTGTTGCCCGGCGGAGTGGGCAACCAGGAACAACAAGTGCGCGCCATGCACGCCCTCGGCGTCACCGGCTACGTGGGGCTGCCCTCGTACCTCAAGGCTTTGCTGGACAAAGCCGACGCCCTGGGCCTCGCGCTCAAGGTGGAAAAAGCCTTCGTCACCGCCGAGCCGCTGCCCCCTTCGCTGCGGCAGGAATTGCAGCGCCGCGGCGTGCATACCGTGCGCCAGGGCTACGGCACGGCAGAGTGCGGCAACCTGGGCTACGAATGCGAAGCCGAAAACGGCTGGCACATTCCCGAGGATGTCATCGTGCAGGTGTGCGACATCAACACCGGGCAGCCGTTGCCGCCCGGCGAGGTGGGGGAGGTGGTTGTCACCGTCTTGCATCGGGAATATGCCCTGGTGCGGTTCGGGACGGGCGACCTTTCGGCTATTGCCACCGAGCCGTGTACCTGCGGGCGCACCAGCCCGCGTTTGGTCGGCTGGCTGGGTCGGGTGGGCGATGCGGTCAAAGTGCGCGGCATGTTCCTGCATCCCCGCCAGTTGCGCGATCTGATGGCGCGCTTCCCCGAAGTCAGCCGCTGGCAGGCGGTCATCACGCGAGAGGCGCACAAGGATTATCTCACCCTGGACGTCGTGGCCCCGGCAGCCGCCGCCGACCTGGAGGAACGCCTCGCCGCCGCGGCGCGCGAGGTCCTCAAGTTCCGCCTTACGGTGCGGCGGGTGGAGGCTTTGCCCCCCGACGCCCCTCCTATTCGGGATACCCGCACCTGGGAGTGATGCCTCGGCGCACGGGCCGAAAAAACAAAACAGGGCGTTTGGCTGTTTGCCGAACGCCCTGTCGCTTTCCTGCGTTGCCTCACGCGAGGCGGAAGGC
>Ga0256833_1002421_pt1 | contig 13075 bp, 12 predicted proteins | sample 356284metaG_FD_190535 | JGI IMG/M metagenome (GOLD analysis project Ga0256833, IMG submission 190535) | Hydrothermal vent microbial communities from Mid Atlantic Ridge, Atlantic Ocean - 356-284 | ecosystem: Environmental > Aquatic > Marine > Hydrothermal vents | place: Atlantic Ocean: Mid...
GGCTTGTGGGGGCCATTTTTCTGGTCTATGAATTTCTGGTCTTCCTCTGGCATTCTCTTCCGGCCTTTGATCCTTTCTTTCCCTTGCTGTTAAGTGGTTTTTTTTGGCGCTTAAGGCCAGCGGCCTTCTGGGGGGCGGTAGTAACATGCGGGCTCCTGGTTGATCTCTTTTCCTCTAAATTTCCGGGTCCTACGGTTTTGGCTTACATAGTAGCCCTTCTTATCTTCCGGGAATTAAAAAAAAGGCTTGCTCTCCGGGGTTTTTTCCCGGCGTTACTTTCTTTGATCCTGGCAATTTCTCTCTGTGAGATCTTAAGGCTTGCGGTCTTTCCCGCCCTTTTTGAGATAAATTTACCCGAGCCGGCCTTTTATTTTGTGGGTAAAATAACAATTTTTACCCTGGGATGGGGTTTTTTATGCTGGCTCTTCTGCCAGTTGTCTTTGGTGCGTCATGTCTTTGAACTTTCGAAACATCACCGAGCCTGATAAAGATCCTTTTGCCCGGCGTCTTAAGTTCATAACGGTCCTGGTAGGGGTGGTCTTTTCCGCTTTACTTTTAAAGCTTTTCTTTTTGCAGGTTATTAAGGGGCCTTATTACCGGGAACTGGCCCGCAAAAGAAGCTTGCGGGTGGTAAGCCTTCCGGCACCGCGGGGCAATATCTACGACCGCCGGGGGCTTCTTCTGGCGGGAAACACCCCCTCATTTGCCCTTTATGTGGATCCGCGTGTTTTGAAGGGACAACGGGGAGATCTCGTCCTCCGCCGGCTGGCAAAAATCCTGGGAGAAGAATTTCCCTCTCTTAAGCAACGCTATCTTGTCGCTCGACGCAAAGGAGCGGGCAATCAAGTTCTGCTGGTAGAGGATCTTGACCGGGACATGGTGGCCAAGATCGAGGCCCGCCGATACTTTTTGCCAGGAGTAGTGATCCAGGTGGAGCCCCAGCGCTTTTATCCCCTGGGGGAGGCGGCCTTTCACCTGGTGGGCTATGTCTCCCGCGTAAATGCCAAAGAACTAAAAAGGCTTTCTTCAAGGGGCTTCGGACCGGATGATTTCCTGGGCCGCTCGGGCCTTGAGGCCCAGTTTGAAGAAGTATTGCGCGGGAGAAAGGGTCGTAGGCTGGTAGAAGTAGATGCTTTGGGGCGTATTAGACGGGTGGTAACAGAAGAACCACCTCAGATCGGGAAAAGTATTCTTCTGACTGTAGATAGCGTCTTTGAGAAGGAGGCTTACAGGCTCTTAAGCCCTCGTTCCGGAGCCCTGGTGCTCCTTGATCCGAGGGATGGCCGCCTGTTGAGCCTGGTAAGTGCTCCTGGCCTTGATCCTCACCGGTTTTTAAAGGGATTTTCTTACGAGGAATGGAAACAGATCACCCGGGATGTAAAAAACCCCCTTTTGAATAAGGCCATTTTACCCTATCATCCGGGCTCCACCTTTAAGCTGGTAACAGCTATGGCCGCCCTGGAGAAAGGGCTCATCTCTCCCACCAAAGAGGTCAATTGTCCGGGATATTATCGCCTGGGCAGGCGTCTTTTCCGTTGCTGGAAGCCCTGGGGGCACGGGAAGGTGGACCTTATAAAGGCCATAGAGGTCTCCTGTGATACCTACTTTTATTATCTGGGGGAGCTGGTAGGGATTGATACCCTTTCCCGGTTTGCCCGGGCCTGTGGTTTCGGGAGAAAAACAGGCCTTGGTTTCCCCGGGGAAAAAGCAGGGCTTGTGCCGGACCGAGAGTGGAAGCTAAAGGTCTTTAAAGTCCCCTGGCAGAAGGGAGAGACCCTTAATGTTGCCATAGGGCAGGGGGCCTTGACGGTTACTCCTCTTCAGCTGGCCCGTTTTCTGGGAGCCGTGGTAAACGGGGGCCATCTTTTCGTTCCCTGGTATGTCTATCAGGTGCTTGATCCTTACGGCGAGATCCTTGAAGAATTTGGCCCCCGAAAGGAAGGGAATCTTCCTGCTTCCAGACGGACTTTGAGACTCCTTGAGAAAGGGCTTGTGGCCGCGGTAAACGGCGAGGAAGGCACCGGCCGGGCTGCGAGACTCAAAAAAGTACTTGTGGGAGGGAAGACCGGAACCGCCCAGGTAGTAGGCATGAAAAAGAGGATCAAAAGCGAAAAATTACCCTATCTCAAACGCGACCACGCCTGGTTTATCGCTTACGCCCCGGCCCAAAAGCCCGAGATAGTCATCGTGGTCTTTGTTGAACACGGAGGGCACGGGGGTTCTGCGGCCGCACCTCTGGCAGGTAAATTTTTGAAGATGTATTTTGAAGGAAAATGGCCTCGTATTTGAAAAAATTTTCCAGACTTTCCTGGCCTCTTCTCCTGACCACCCTTTTTCTGGTGGCAGCCGGGGTGCTTAATCAGGCCAGTGCCTCCCTGGGCGGTGTTTTTTTTAAAAAACAGCTTTTGTGGTTTTCTCTGGGAGGGGGGCTCCTTCTCCTTCTGGCCCTCTTTGATTATCAAAAGCTTCTTTCTCCTCGTTTAGTTTTCGGGGGATATGTGTTGCTTTTGGTGCTTTTGATCTTTTTGACCCTCAAACACACCAGGTGGCTGAGGCTCCCCGGGTTCAGTTTACAGCCTTCAGAATTTGCCAAACTTTTTCTCATTTTTATCTCTTCTTTGATCCTTTCCCGGCAGGAAGAATCTCTCCGGTTGAAGACTTTCTGGCAGCTTTCTCTTTTCAGTTTGCCGTTAATAGGTCTGGTTGCGATCACAGATCTGGACCAGGGCGGGATGCTTTTTCTCATTTATCTTTCATTTGTCTTGGGAGCCGGGATTTCACGTCGCCTCATTTTAGGGGGGCTTATTCTGGTATTTGTTCTGGGGGTCAGCCTCGGTCCTTATTGCTGGAAACTTTTGAAACCTTATCAGCGTGCCCGCGTGGAGGCCTTTTTGAATCCTGAGGCCTTTGCCCTTGATCGGGGCTATCAGATCATTCAGGCCCTTATCGCCGTGGGTTCCGGGGGGCTTAAAGGCCTGGGTTTTAAAGAGGGCCTTTCAAGCCGTCTCAATTACCTTCCCGAAAAACATACGGACCTGGCCTTTGCGGTGTGGGCGGAAGAATGGGGGTTTATAGGTTCTTCTCTCGTTATCCTGGCCTTCTTTTTTCTGATTTACCAGATTTTAAAACTGGGCATCCAAATTAGAGAGCCTTTGGGCCGTTATATTTGTTACGGAGTAGCCGCCATGTTTTTTTGGGAGGTTTTTATAAATATCGGTGGAATTCTCCATCTTTTGCCGGTGGCCAGTGTTCCACTTCCTTTTTTGAGTTACGGAGGCTCTTCGGTCCTGGTGAATCTGGCTGCTATCGGATTGGTTTTAAGCATTTCTCAGCGCCGTTATTCTTTTCGATAGCCGTTTTGGGCGGCAAAATCTTCAAATTTTTCGCTAAAACTCTTTCTTTGAGATAGAAAGAATGATTGACACCCCCTTGGAAATGATGTAAAAGCGCCAACATGAATAGTTATTCATTTAAAATCTCTTGCGTGAGGAGCTTAATCCATGCTGAGTTTTGACATCACCCTTATCATTCAGATCATTGAAGCCCTGATATTGACCGCCATTTTAAACGTCATTCTTATCAAGCCGGTGATGCAGGTCCTCAAGGAGCGTAAGCAAAAATTTGATGGCCTGCGGGAGGAAATAGAGCGTTTTACCAAGGGGGCAGAGGAGGCTCTTAAGCAGTATCATCAACGTCTTAATGAAGTTCGTATGGAAGCCAGCCGTAAGCGAGAGGAGCTTAAGCAGCAGGGCCGGGCTGAGGAACGCAAGATTCTGGAAGCAGCCACCAAGGAGGCCGACCAGCTCAAGCACCAGATGCTTTCTCAGCTTGCGCAGCAGCTTCAGCAGGTAAGGCAGGCCTTGCAATCACAGGTTGAAACCTTTGCGCTTTCTATTGCGCAGAAGCTTTTGGGGAGGTCTTTATGATGCGCCGGTTAGGGGCCATACTGGTAGTTCTTTGTCTATGGGTGGCGGTGCCGGTTTGGGCCGTAGAGGAGCATGCTGCTTCTCCGGAAGCAGGAGCGGTTCATGAGGCGGGAAAGGCCCTTCATGAGGCAGGGCATGCGGCCGCGGTTCACGGGGAACACATGGCAGAGGGGCACGGAGCGGCGCATGAGGTAAAACCGCATGTTAGCAAGCAGCAGGTGCGGGATCTTCTGTGGTGGGGCGTAAATTTTCTGGCCCTGGTCATTATTCTGGTCAAGTTTGGGCGGGAGCCCCTGGTAAATACCTTCCGTTCGCGGCGAGAAAAGATTGAAAGCGAATATAAAGATCTTTCCGAAAAGCGGGCTGAGGCCGAGGCCAAATACCGGGAGTATGAGAAGAAACTGGCCACTCTGGAAGAGGAGGCCAAAAAAATAATGGAAGCCTTTATTGAGCAAGGGGAGAAGGAGAAAGAGAGAATTATTCGTGAGGCTCAGGAGACTGCTGAAAGGATCAAGCAGCAGGCGGAATTTTATGTCCAGCAGGAGCTTGAAAAGGCGCGAGAGGAGCTCCGGAAGGAAGTGGCTGAGCTTTCCGTAAAGCTTGCGGAACAAATCATAAAAGAAAAGATTACCCCGGAAGATCATAAGCGTTTGGTCCAAGAATTTATTGAAAGGGTGGTGCACTAGTGCTTAGGACAATCGTTGCTTTAAAATACGCCAGGGGTCTTTTTGCAGCGGCCAAGGATGAAGGTAAGGTCAAGGAGTACGGGGAGGAACTCCGTAAGGTGTCGGAGTTTCTGACCTCTCAGCCAGAGATCCTGGAGGTGCTGGAAAGTCCCATCCATCCTCCAGATCTCAAGATGGAGATTATTGAGGAGATAAACAAGGCCCTTGCCGTAGAGGAGGCCGTGGCCAAATTCTTGCGCCTTCTGGTAGAGAAACGCCGTATTCATTTTATTCGTGATATTACAGATATGTATCAACAGCTCCTTGATGAGGAGCTCGGAATTGCAAGGGCCGAAGTTCGGGTGGCCACAGAGCTTGATGAAGAAACCCAGAAAGCTCTGGCTGAGGCCCTTTCCAAAAAGATTGGCCGAGAGGTAGTGCTCCACGTGGTTCAGGACCCTGAAATTTTAGGTGGGGTAATGGTAAGGGTAGGCGATCTGGTCCTGGATGGCACCATCCGGGCCCAGTTAGAAAGATTCAAAGAATCCATTATAAGGGGTGAGGTGTCCTGATGCAGGGGATAAGAGTAGAGGAAATCAGCGATCTTATTAAGAAGAGAATTGAGGAGTATGAGAAGAAGGTTGACCTTAACGAGATGGGTGTCGTCATCTCTATTGGTGACGGTATCGCCCGCGTATATGGCCTTCGAAACTGCCAGGCCATGGAGCTTATTGAGTTCCCTGGTGGTGAAATGGGGATTGCCCTCAACCTAGAGTTTGACAATGTGGGTGTGCCCATCATGGGTGACGCCACGAAGATCAAAGAGGGCGATATCGCCAAGCGGACGGGCCGTATCGCTGAGGTCCCGGTAGGGGAGGCGGTTCTTGGCCGGGTAGTAGATCCTCTTGGTCGTCCACTGGATGGTAAGGGCCCCATCCAGGCCAAGGAATTCCGTCGTATCGAGCTTAAGGCTCCCGGTATTATTGCCAGGCGGCCGGTTCATGAGCCCATGTATACCGGGCTTAAGGCCATTGACGCCATGACGCCTATCGGTCGGGGTCAGCGTGAGCTCATCATTGGTGACCGTCAGACCGGTAAAACAGCTATTGGCATCGACTCTATCATTAACCAGAAAGACAGCGACGTTTATTGTATCTACGTGGCTGCCGGGCAGAAAAAGGCCTCTGTGGCCCAGATTGTTGAGGTCCTGAGGCGGCACGGAGCCATGGAATACACCACGGTGGTAGCGGCCTGTGCTTCTGATCCGGCAACCCTGCAATATATTGCTCCTTATTCCGGGTGTGCCATGGGTGAATATTTCCGTGATACCGGCCGGCACGCCCTGATCATCTATGACGACCTTTCTAAGCAGGCCAACGCCTATCGTGAAGTGTCACTTCTTCTTCGTCGTCCTCCTGGTCGTGAGGCTTATCCGGGTGACATTTTCTACAACCACTCTCGTTTGCTTGAGCGGGCGGCGAAGCTTAATGAGCAACATGGTGGTGGGTCTCTGACGGCGCTTCCTATCATTGAGACCCTGCAGGGTGACGTTTCGGCCTATATTCCCACGAACGTTATTTCTATTACTGACGGTCAGGTCTATCTGGAACCAAGCCTCTTTTTCGCAGGCATTCGTCCGGCTATCAACGTTGGTCTTTCGGTTTCTCGCGTGGGAGGTGCGGCCCAGATTAAGGCCATGAAACAGGTTGCAGGTCGTTTGCGTCTGGAGCTTGCGCAGTATCGTGAGCTGGCAGCCTTTGCTCAGTTCGGCTCCGAGCTTGATCGGGCAACTCAGCGGGTCCTTCACCGTGGTGCCCGCCTTACTGAAATATTGAAGCAGCCACAATATCAGCCGCTTCCGGTAGAAAAGCAGGTATGTATCCTTTTTGCCGGCACACGTGGGTATCTCGATGAAATGCCACTTGATGTCCTGGCAGACTATGAAAAAGAACTCTATGAATTTATAGAGTCCCGCTATCCGGAGATATATACTGAAATCAAGGAAAAGAAGGAAATTAGTCCGGAATTGGAAGAAAAAATGCACGCGGCCTTTAAGGAATTTAACGAAGAGTTTAAAACCAGGCACAATGTTGAGCCGGTTCCGGTACCTTAAAGGATAAGGGTGAGGAAAGATGCCGAACCTGAGAGATATTAAACGTAAAATCGAAGCGGTAAAAAAGATCGGCCAGATTACCAGGGCCATGAATATGGTCGCCGCGGCCAAACTCCGCGGTGCCCAGGAGAGGGTTGAGCAGTTCCGTCCCTATGCCTCTAAGTTTAAAGAAGTTATTAACGAGTTAGCAGCTTCAGGGGCGGTTAATCCTTCTCAATTTGAGCTCATGCAGGTGCGGGAAGTCAAAAAGGTGGAGATCATACTTGTGACGGCGGACCGGGGTCTGTGTGGGGCTTTTAATGCCAACCTTATCAATACCTGTGAGAAGTTTATCAAGCAACAACGGGCTGAGGGGCGGGAGGTTTCTTTGATCTGTGTGGGTAAGAAAGGGGCGCAGTATTACCGCAAGTTTGATTTTATGCGCCAGGCTTATGAGGATGTAATGGGACGGGTGGAGATGTTCAATGCGCGAGCGGTAGCGCGGGAGGCGATGCGGGCTTTTATCGAGGGTGAAGTGGATGAGACTTATATCATCTACGGTTATTTCATTAACGTGGTGCGGCAAATTCCAAAAACTGAGAAGTTACTCCCCATCAGTGTAGAAGAGGAGACCTCAGAGGGAGAGGCCGAAAAGAAGATTTCTGGCTCTTATATTTACGAGCCGGAACCAGAGGAGCTATTTCAGCAGATACTTCCCCTTTATATTAACACGCGGGTTTTTGCGGCCATGCTTGAGACCGCAGTAAGCGAGCAGGCAGCCCGGATGACCGCGATGGATAACGCCAACCGGGCCTGTGGAGATATGGTGCATAGTCTTACGCTCCTCTTTAATAAGACGCGTCAGGCCTCTATTACCAAAGAATTGATGGATATAGTGGGCGGTGCAGAAGCCCTTAAAGGATAGTAAAGTTTAGCCAAGGAGGAAGAGGCGATATGGCCGAAGAAAAAGTAATGGGAAAAATAGTTCAGGTAATGGGACCCGTTGTAGACGTTGAATTTCCTCCCGGAAAGGTTCCCAAGATTTTAGATGCTCTCCGGGTTACCAACCCTGCCATTGACGATCGGGAATGGAACCTGGTGCTTGAAGTGGCCCAGCATTTGGGAGACAACGTGGTGCGGACCATTGCAATGGACACCACGGACGGTCTGGCGCGTGGTCAGGAGGTATGGGCTACGGGGCAGCCTATTGTAGTGCCTGTAGGAAAGGCCGTGCTGGGAAGGATTATGAATGTGGTAGGGGACCCGGTGGACGAAGCCGGTCCGATCAACTCTGATAAGATGTATCCCATTCACCGTCCGGCTCCAGCCTTTACCGAGCAGGATGTTACTATCCGGGTGCTTGAGACGGGTGTTAAGGTTCTTGATCTCCTGGTTCCCTTCCCTCGTGGTGGTAAGATGGGGACTTTTGGCGGCGCCGGTGTGGGTAAGACCGTCGTAATGATGGAGATGATTCACAACATCGCCATGCAGCACGGTGGTATCTCTGTGTTCTGTGGAGTGGGCGAGCGGACTCGTGAAGGAAACGATCTCTACCTCGAAATGAAAGAGTCTGGCGTTATCGATAAAGCAGCCCTGGTTTATGGTCAGATGAACGAGCCTCCCGGGGCACGGGCCAGGGTGGCACTTACCGGGGTTACAGTGGCCGAATATTTCCGTGACGAAGAGGGGCAGGACGTTCTTTTCTTCGTAGATAACATTTTCCGTTTTACCCAGGCGGGTTCTGAGGTTTCGGCGCTTCTGGGTCGTATCCCATCCGCCGTTGGTTATCAGCCTACTCTGGCTACGGACCTGGGTGCCCTTCAGGAGCGAATTACCTCTACCACCAAAGGTTCTATTACTTCAGTTCAGTGTGTTTATGTTCCCGCAGACGACCTGACAGATCCAGCTCCGGCCACTACTTTCGCTCATCTGGACGGAACCGTCGTTCTTTCACGTCAGATTGCAGAGCTTGGAATTTATCCCGCCGTGGATCCGCTGGACTCTCAGTCTCGAATCCTTGATCCTAACGTCCTGGGTGAAGAGCATTATCAGGTTGCCCGTCAGGTCCAGCAGGTGCTCCAGCGTTACAAAGACCTTCAGGACATTATCGCCATCCTTGGTATGGATGAGCTTTCTGAGGAAGACAAAATCATCGTTTCTCGGGCACGTAAGATTCAGCGTTTTCTGTCGCAGCCCTTCCACGTGGCCGAGCAGTTTACCGGAACACCCGGGCGTTACGTAAAACTCGAGGATACCATTCGGGGCTTTAAAGAGATTCTGGAAGGTAAATATGACGACTTGCCAGAACAGGCCTTCTACATGGTAGGAACCATTGAAGAGGCTGTGGAGAAGGCCAAGCAGATGGCAGCGGGAGGTTAATAATGGCCCGTATCCTTTTAGAGATCGTGACTCCTAGTCGCCTGGTGGTCAGTGAAGAGGTTGATATTGTTACGGCGCCAGGAGTTGCCGGGGAGTTTGGTGTGATGGCCAATCACGCGCCGATGGTAGCGGCCATCAAGATTGGTGAATTGCGCTATCGTGTGGGAGATCGGCAGGAATTTCTGGCGGTAAGTGGTGGTTTTTGTGAGGTGAGCGGCAACAAGATCACTTTCCTGTGTGAGGCGGCGGAGAAGGCTGAAGAGATAGATGTGGAGCGGGCTCTGAAGGCCAAAGAGCGGGCCGAGCGGCGGCTTCAGGAGGCAGCGGCCAAGGCCGAAAAGATTGATGTGGCGAGAGCGCAGGCCGCGTTGGCCCGGGCTCTGGTAAGGCTTAAGGTAGCGGAGCACGCCCGTTCGGCCAGAGCGGCTTAAGTTTAATTTAGCCAGGTTGAAAAAGGGGCAACTTCGGTTGCCCCTTTTTTATTTTTTGGGGGGCTTATGTTAGCAGTTTTGATTCTTGCCGCGGGAAAGGGGACCAGAATGAAGTCTCCCTTCCCCAAAGTTTTGCATCTCCTGGCAGGAGAGCCTCTCCTGCTTCATGTCCTTGAGACGGCCCTTAGTCTTCAGCCAGAACGGGTTTTAGTAATCGTAGGGCATAAGGCCCATTTGGTAAAAGAGGTATTGTCTCCCTACGCCGTTAAAACCGTCCTGCAAAAAAAGCAGCTCGGGACAGGACATGCCGTCATGATGGCCGCCTCAGACCTTGAAGATTTCAGAGGGGATGTTCTGGTCCTTTGCGGTGATGTGCCTTTGATAAAGCCGGAGACCTTAAAGGATCTTCTTGAGTTGCACCGTAAACAACAGGCAGCAGTAACTGTTTTGACCGCAAAGGTAAAAAAACCTTTTGGTTACGGGAGGATTGTGCGGGGTGCCGAAGGCCTTGTAGATTACATTGTGGAGGAGAAAGACGCTTCTGATGCTGAAAGAAGTATCCGCGAGATAAATACCGGCACCTACATTTTTCAGAAGGAATTTCTCTTTGAGGCCCTGAAAGAAATCCGGCCTGATAATGTTCAGGGAGAGTATTATCTCACCGATGTTATTGGCCTGGCCCGCAAGAGGGGCTTAAAAGTGGCGGCCTTCTGCCTTCAGGACGAGACTGAAATTTTGGGGGTAAATAGCCAGTTCGACCTGGCCCTGGCAGAGAAGTTTTTTCAGCAAAGGCTTAAGGAAGGTTTTCAAAAACAGGGGGTTACTTTTATTCTGCCAGAGATGGTTTATCTGGAAAAGCGGGTTCAGCTTGGGCCCGGTTGTGTCATCTACCCTTTTGTAAGTTTACGCGGTAAAACAGTCCTTGAAGAAGGGGTAACGGTTGAAAGCCATTGTGACCTGAAAGATGTAAGGGTTTGTGCCGGGGCTTTTATCGGGGCTGGGAACATTTTGGCAGGGGGAGTAATTCCACCGGGGAAGAGACTTGCACCGACAAGGGTCCTTATTTAAGCTGCCAGAAAGAGCGGAGGAGGAAGAGATGGAATTTCAGGAAATCAGGCTTTTAGAAGAAAGGCTTGCCAAACTGCTGGAATATATAGAAAACCTGCGACGGGAGAAGGCTTCTTTGGAAGAACAATTGCGCACCAAAGAGGCCCAGATTCAACAATTGCAGGGAGAACTTGAAAGACTTCAGGGAGAAAGACAACAAATCAAAGATAAAGTTCAGGAGCTTTTGCATAAGATAGATCAAATTTCCCTTGAAGGTTAAAAAGATTGGAAAAGATCGTTGAATTTCGTCTTTTAGATCAGGTTTTTTCCTTTAAGACGGATTTGCCGGAAGAAATGGTGAAAGAGATCCAGCATCTTTTGAGCCAGAAAGAAAGAGAGATTCAGAGAAAATACAAATTGCTGCCGCCTCTCAAGGTGGCGGTTTTGATGCTCTTACAAATTTCCTCAGAATATGTAAAAATAAAAGATGAACACGAGGCTTTTAAAAGGGCTTTATTAGAGAAGGCCTCTAAAATTGACGATTATATCAAAAAAGGTTCCCTGGGGTGTGCGTGATTAACCATTTAGCCTGCCGAGCCAACAGCGAGACCAGAGGGAGGCTCCTCTCCTTCCGGAGGTATGCTCCGCTTGGCGGAGAAACCGTAAGGAAGGACGAGCCACCCACTTATGTGAGACGGGTCTCGTGCGGGCCGGTTAACACGGCACCCCGGGGTTTTTAAAGGTTTCCCCGTAAGGGTTTTGCTGGCCGCCAAGGCGGTCGGTGAAGGGATTTAAGGCCGGTGTGCCTCTATATATTGAAAGAAAGCTTTGATTCGGTGGAGGTTGGCAGCGGTTTGCCGAATCAGTGTTTCTTTCTCTGAACAATAAAATTCCAGATTCCCCTCACCTGCCCGCCTTGCCCTTACGGGGTAGTCACCCGAAAAAGGAGGTTTTAGCCATGGAAGTCCTCTTGGTGGTGGTTGCCCTGGTAGTAGGTATCGGGGCGGGCATACCCATCGGTATAAAGTATAAAGAGAAAAAAGATGCCGAAAAGCTTGGCGGTGTTGAGAGCCAGATTCAGCAACTCCTTGAAAAGGCCCAAAAAGAAGCAGAACAGCTGAAACAGGAGGCCAAACTTCAAGCCCGCGAAGAGGCTCTTCGCTACAAGGAAGAACTGGAAAGAGAATTCGAAGAGAAGAAGCAGAAACTTGCCCACGAAGAGAGTCGTCTTCGGGAGCAGGAGACCCGCCTTTTAGAGCAGGAGGCCCGGTTAGCAGAACGAGAAGGCCATTTAGAGCGCCGCAGTCAGCAACTTGACCGTCGCGAGGAAGATCTGGCCCGCAAGGAAGCAAGCCTCCGAGATAAAGAAGAAACTCTCCAGAAAAGGGAGGAGGAATACCAGGGTTTAATCGAGGCGCAGAAAAAAGAGCTTGAAAAGATTGCCCATCTTACGGTGGAAGAGGCCCGGGAGATCGTGCTTAAAAAGGCCGAAGAGGAGGCCAAGGAGGAAGCGGCTCGCATCCTTATGCGGGTGGAGACGGAGACCCGTGAAGAGGCCAATCGCCGGGCCCGGGAAATCCTGGCTCTGGCTATTTCCCGCTGTGCCACGGATTTTGTGACGGAAAAAGCGGTCTCGGTGGTTCCTCTGCCCAGTGAGGACATGAAAGGCCGCATAATAGGCCGGGAAGGCCGTAACATCAGGGCCCTTGAGGCTGCTACCGGGGTGGATCTCATCATTGACGATACCCCTGAAGTGGTTGTCCTTTCGGGGTTTAATCCCCTGCGGCGTGAAGTGGCAAGATTGGCCCTAGAGCGCCTGGTATCAGACGGGCGTATTCATCCGGCTCGTATTGAAGAAGTGGTCCGCAAGGTGGAAGAAGAGCTTGACGCCACTATCAAAGAGGTAGGCGAGCGGGCGGCCTTTGACGTCGGGGTTTACGGCCTTTCTCCGGAGCTTCTGCGTCTTCTCGGGAAGCTCAAGTACCGCACGAGTTATTCGCAAAATGTCTTACAGCATTCCATCGAGGTGGCCTATCTTTGCGGAGTGATGGCGGGAGAGCTTGGTCTGGATGTCAAGAAGGCTAAGCGTGCCGGTCTTCTTCATGACATAGGAAAAGCGGTGGATCAGGAGATGGAAGGCCCTCATGCCCTTATTGGAGCCGAGCTCGCCAAAAAATACGGAGAAGACGAAGAGATCGTAAATGCCATTGCCGCTCATCATGAAGACGTCCCGCCGGAGTCCATCCTTGCCATTCTGGTCCAGGCGGCGGATGCGGTCTCCGGGGCCCGTCCTGGGGCTCGGCGTGAACTGCTAGAATCTTACATCAAGCGGCTTGAAAATCTTGAAAGGGTGGCTACCTCTTTTGCCGGGGTGCAGAAAGCTTACGCCATTCAGGCCGGGCGGGAGATACGGGTAATTGTGGATTCTGGAAAAGTCTCCGATGAAGAGGCGGTCCTCCTTTCCCGTGATATTGCCAAAAAGATTGAAAAAGAGCTCACTTATCCTGGCCTTATCAAGGTAACGGTGATCCGTGA
>Ga0256833_1002422_pt1 | contig 13074 bp, 14 predicted proteins | sample 356284metaG_FD_190535 | JGI IMG/M metagenome (GOLD analysis project Ga0256833, IMG submission 190535) | Hydrothermal vent microbial communities from Mid Atlantic Ridge, Atlantic Ocean - 356-284 | ecosystem: Environmental > Aquatic > Marine > Hydrothermal vents | place: Atlantic Ocean: Mid...
GCTGAGGTCCCGGGGGTTCAAATCCCCGCGGGCCCACCACAAACGTATACACTCCTTAAGTTCTGTATGTGGAGATTACTTAGCGTAGCGCGACTATTTTTATCGTTTTCTTTCTTATTATAATTAATCTGTTATATATATTTTCTATTCTTTCTAGTGAGGAGAGTATTCGCTCAGCTATGTACAAGGGATTTAATGGCGGTATTCGTAGTAGAATTACTCCTGTAATGCTAGGATTTAAAAGTGCTATTCTTCCAAAGTCTTTATCAAACGTTATTATAATTCTCCTCTCCTTTATAGCCAGCTCTACGACTTCCTCATCGCTCATGCCTGGACTAAGCTCCCAGACCGAGACCACGTCATATCCTTTTTCTCTAAGTGTGACGATAACTGTTCGAGGAATATTTTCATCTGCTAGAAGTCTAGGCTTTGACAATAACTTCCTCCCTCAAAACCCTGGCAGCATACCTGATAGCTGCCAGCACATCTTCTCGTGAGAGGTGCGGATACTCCCTCAAGATGTCATCTATGCTCCAGCCATTAGATAATAACTCCAAGATAAAATATACAGGAATTCTAGTTCCCTTTATTATCGGTTTGCCTCCCATAACTTTGGGATTGACCACTATTCTATCTTTGGCTCCAGACAAGAGCTTTCACCCAAATACTGTTGCAACGAAGCGCCTTTATTAGAGTATCCGAGAACCGAACATGCATATCCGGTGTAGATTAACATCATCGTTGATATCCATTCTGTTTGCCACTTTGGATTGCATGAATATCGTTGATATGAATTCATGTATATCTTTGCGCTCTGGCAGGGCGGAGGTTCCGGGGGTTCAAATCTCCGCAGGCCCACCACTCACCAATTACTTCTCGGCCGGGATGGCGTTTCTCCTTCGCGCCTTCCCCGATTTCCCTAGGCTGGTTTTATCTCCTCGCGTCTGCATAGTCTTACGTGGGTAGTTGCTATGGCTCAGGAGGTTATCGTTGTCCGCGGACGCCTGGCTAGGCGTGTCCGGGAGGAGGCTGAGAAGCTGGGCGTCACTGTTGACGAGTACCTTGTGGAGCTTCTCTCCCAGGGCCTCGACCCGGAGAGCAGGGCGGTAGAGTATGCTGAGGCGGCTCTGCAGTTACTGGACGAGGCACGTGAAGAGTTGGACAAGGGGAATGTGCGGCAGGCCTCTGAGAAGCTCTGGGGCGCGGCTGCCCTGGCAGTGAAGGCCTACGCCTCCTGGAGGGATGGGAAGCGTTTGACGAGCCACGGGGAGCTGTGGGAGTACAAGAGGAAAATGGTTAATGAACTGGGGGAGTGGGTTGGTGATGCATGGGCCCGGGCCACGGAGATGCACGTCTGCTTCTACGAGGGCTGGTGTGCAAGGGATGATGTCGAGGAGGCCTACAAGAGGATAGAGAAGCTGGTAAGAGAGGTAGCCTCTAGGATTGGAGAGGGGGGAGTAGGCTCCGACTAGGTCAAGCCTCTGCCCTTTAACATACTTGACATAATAGTAGCGAAGACTTTATTGGCCACTCCCGCGTGTTGGTGTATAACGTGCCTTAGCTAGCGTTGGTTTCTACTCATTATTAGGGTCTACCACGTTGTAGGATCCTGCGGGCTCCTATTTTCCACTCTACGATATTGTGTGCCGCCCGACCTGCATAGCCGGCTTTTCAGCCGAGGTGGCTCATCGTCTAGTCCCTAGTCCCCACTATCCCGGGGCTTCTTGAGGGGTTCTCCCAGGGAGTCTACTGCGCCTGCTCTATGCGGCCTCGACTGTTGCTTCTATGCTTACCTGCCTCTTTAGGGCGTTAGCTATTGGGCACCTGGACATCGCCTCCTCTACTATCGCCTCGGCCTCCCGGGCGGGGATTCCTCTGGCTTTGACGTGAATCACCACGTCGTGGAGCCCCTTCCTCTCGGCGCGGGGCACCTCCCCCGTGAGCTCCCTTAGATCCACCGCCGCCTCCACCTCGACCTCGAGCGACTCGATGCTCGCACCCCTCTCCTTGGAGACCCTCCTCGAGAGCGCTGCTATACAGGCGGCGAGCGCTGCAAGGGTGTACTCTATGGGCGTCGGGACACCCGTGCCTCCGAGGGGGCGTGGGGGCTCCGCGGCTAGCAGGTGCTCGCCTCTAACCCTAGCTATAACCGTTGGAGCAGGCCCCCAATAGGCTATAGCCCTGGGCCTAGCGGTCCCCAGGCCAGACACAGGCCGTCACCTCCGCGCTTACGCCTGGCGCTTCGGGCTAGAGAGGCTGTGCCACGTTGTTTGACTCCATCTAATGGGGTGCCGCTAGATAATAGGCTCGATAATTAATACCCCCAACCCACCCCCGAGTGATTAACCCCCCGCGCATATCCTCAGCAGGGCTATGAGGCGCTTGAAGCCATGCATGGAGTCGGCGTACTAGCAGCCTTCGCCGCTGCCTACGCCGCGCTGGTAGCCGCTGTCGCGGCGAGGCTTAGGGTAGTCGAGGCCATAGCTGTCCTCATAGCCGTATACGTGGGCCTCAGCTGGTCCTGGGCGCAGGCTGGGGAGGGCCTCGTAGGCGTCTTCACGCACTGGGTCGACTTGAGGGTCTTCATATACATATTCTTCAGCATGCTGCTAGCCGGGATCCTGAGGGAGAAGGGGATACTGGACCTCATGGTTGACTCGGCTGGGAGCGTGGGGTGTAGGTTCAGCCTCGTAGCGGTGCCCGCCATGATAGGGCTCATGCCCATGCCGGGGGGCGCCCTCGTATCGGCTATAGCAATGAAGAGGAGGTACTTCGAAGACGCCAGGATCTCCAGGGCGTGGGCCACCTACCTCAACTACTGGTTCCGCCACGTCTGGGTGCCTAGCTGGCCCCTCTTCCAGAGCCTACTCATAACAGCGGCAGTATTCACAGTCAAACCTACCCTGATAGCTTCCCACACATGGCCCGCCACCCTCGCAGCGATAATAGCCGGCCTCGCGGTCTCAGCACCCCTCCTATCCAGGCTCAGCTGCCCCAGGATTAGGGGCGGCGGGGCCCGGGGGCTCCTGTTGAGCCTCTCCCCCTTCATCCTTATAGCCGTGCTAGCCTTCGGACTTAAGGTTAACCTCCTCTACAGTCTAATAGCCACGGTAGCCCTCGTGGCGGCGGTACTCAGACCCAGCAGGGAGCAGTGGAGGAGGGCCCTAAGCCTAGCGGCTAACCCCAGGATACACGTAGTAATCCTGGAGGCCCTGCTATTCAAGAACATACTAATACTAACGGGGGCGCCGCAAGCACTCATGAACACCCTCCAGTCGAGCCCCCTACCCCTAGCGGCGGTCGTGTACCTCATACCCTTCGTCCTCGGCCTAAGCGCTGGGGGAGAGACGTTCTTTGCCGCGACGGCGATGCCCCTACTCGCAGGCATCATAGCCAGTGGCGGGGACATCAATTGGAGGCTCCTACTCCTAGCCTACACCGGGGGCTACCTGGGAGTCATGGCTAGCCCCGTCCACCTCTGCATAGCCCTCACGGCGGAGTACTACGAGTCAGGCCTCGGCAGGCCCCTAGCGCTCTCGCTCGCCTCGATCGGGCTAACCACCCTCCTCGTCGCCCTCATCGGCCTTAGACTCCCCTAGTATCGAGGAGACCTCCCTGCATGACTCGCCCGCCAGCCTAACGGCCTCCTCGAGGAAGCCGCGGGCGGCCCTCGCCGCCTCGAGGAGCCTATCCCTACGCCTCGCAGCCGCCTCCTCGAGGCTCTCGGCTAGGAGCCTCTCAGCTATCAGGCGCATGAGTAGGATCCTCCTAGAGTATACTCTCTCCCACCTCAACCCACTCGACTCGACGTACCTCCAGTGCTCCTCTATGGCGTCCACTAGATCCCTGATGCCCTGGCCCATGACGGCGCTCGTCCTCAGGAGCCTCGGGGTCCAGCCGCCGGCCCTGCCTATCTCGCCCTTCTCGAGTGCGAAGTTCACGTACTCGTAGGTCTTCGTGGCCTCGGGCTTATCGCTCTTGTTGACCACGTATATATCACCTATCTCCATGACACCCGCCTTGAGGGCCTGTATGTCGTCGCCCGCACCCGGCATTGTTACTACAACTATCGTGTGGGCAGCATACATTATGTCGACCTCCGCCTGGCCGACGCCCACAGTCTCTATCAGTATCTTATCGTAGCCCAGGGCGTCGAAGGCCTCTATGAGTGCGAGTGCCGCCAGGCTAAGGCCTCCCCGGAGCCCCCTAGTCGATATGCTTCTTATGAAGACCCCGGGATCCGTGCTATGCTCCTGCATCCTGAGCCTGTCACCCATTAACGCGCCCTGGCTCAGGGGGCTCGTGGGGTCTATCGCCACGACAGCGACCTTGTAGCCCCTCCTCCTAAGCTCGCCTATCACCCTCGAGACGAGCGTGCTCTTCCCAGCCCCGGGTATGCCCGTGAACCCTACAACCTGAACGCCGCGAGCCATGGATGCGAGCTTCTCAACAAGCCTAGCAGCTACGGGGCCCGGCTTCTCTATTAGTGTGAGAAGCCTCCCCATAGCCCTCATCTTACCCTCGAGGGCCTCGCTAAGCAGCTTCTCGACAAGAGGGGGGAGTTCGACGGCCACCCACGGCCACCCGGGGCCTACGAGGACTTGGGGGGCTTATAGTAGAGGCGATTAAGCCTTGTACAATGCCCTAAGCCCTAGGCGGTGGCTGGCCCCCGACCCTACAGCGGGGTGGATCCTCTGGAGGCCTTGGAGGCTATAATGAGTCCCAATGCCGCTCCCAGTATGTCGAGTACCGCCCCGGGGTTCCAGCGCCGCGGCCTCCAGAGCCCGTCGAGCCATTCCAGGGCGTCCTCCAGGCTGACTCTACCTCTCTTATAGAGGGCAAGAGCCACCCTAGCCTCCTCAAGGGCCCTCTCGTAGGCCCGGAAGCCCCACTTAGCCGCTATCAGCGTGTCACCGGTAGTCGCTAGTAGGACTAGGAGGGCCTCGAGTGCGGCATCCCTCAGGCTCCGCCCACCGCTGGTGATACGCTCCATCAGGTGGTAGGCCCTCAGAGTGAGAGGGTACCCCCGAAGCAGCTCGTTGTGGACGTGATCCCACCGAGCAGCCTCAAGTACCTCGGGCAGCCCGAATCCCATGGAGTCACCTCCACCCGCATCGGGTAGGGGGCCCTGGTAGCGGCCTAGGTGGCTGGGCCTGAAGGTTGAGAGGAGCCTATAGTAGGCCCTAGCCGCCCTGGGTCCTGAGGACAGTGCTATCCTAGAAGCCTCCCCCGCTAGCTCGGCGGGGGAGCCGCAGCCTCCAATCCTCGGAACAGCCGCTGCTAGGGGCACCATGAGGAGGGCCGTGCCCAACCCGATGTTGGTGGCCTCTACCATCGAGCTGCGGGCGAAGGCCTCCATAATGCCTCTATATGCCTCTAAACCCTCCGCGATAGCCTCATCAGGCGAGGCCCGAGCGGAGGCTATACACGCCTCCAGGAGCCCCCCCGCCAGCGCCGCCCCGTGCAAGGCGAAGTCGTGGAAACCCTTATCCTCGTGAGACCTGCAGGGGGTCACAGCGCCTGGCTTAGGGTGGAGCCCAGCCTCGACCACAGAGCCGGAGGCTAGTAGGCTAGAGCACCTAGAACATAGAGTATACAAGACAGCGGGGCTCGCCGGGGAATCGTTCCGCATCGGCTACCCCTCGGGGTCGCTCCACCAGCTCACCGCCCCGCGGAACCGTAGTGCTACGAGTAGGAATATTATGGCTGGGCTGGGATCCCCCAGTCAGGGGGACCCCCTTAAAAAGGGGGTTCAAGGCTTTGCTTTATGGAAGGATCCCAGCCTCTGTGGGCTGTTAGAGTAGCCCCTCCTCCTTGGCCTTCCTCACAACTTCAGACTTGAGCTCCTCCTTAGTCTTCCCCTCGGTGCTGACTCCTAGCTTCTTGGCTAGCTCAACTATAAGTTCGTCGCTTACCTCCTCTTTTCCCTCTCCACCGTCAGCGCTCGCGCTAGCCCCTGTCTCCCTAGGAGTCTCCGCGGGAGCTCTTGCCCCGCTGGTTGCAGGTGGTGCTAGCGCGGGTTTATTTTCCTCATCATAGAACCCCTCACTAGCCTTTCTGAACTCCCTTATAGCCTGTCCGAACCCTCTGGCGAGCGCTGGCAGCTTCGAGGGCCCTAGGATTAGCAGTAGTATTACTAGTATTATTAGGAGTTCATCGCCTTGAAATATCATGCCCATAGGTTTACACCCTCTACAGCGGGACCATATTTCTATGGGGAACGGGCGATTTAAGGTTTTACCTCTCCCCACAGGGAGTCAAACCCGGCTCCGGGGATCTCCCCTCTTTAGGGGAGCATTACCTTCAAGGCTAGCCTGTGGGCGATGTATAGGGTTGCGGCTAGAAGTATAGCCGTGACTATGAGTGAAGTTAGGGGGTCAACGTACTCCCAGGTGTTGTACATGCCGAATCTTAGGAGGTCGGTGATGTATACTGAGGGGAAGAAGTACGCTAGCCCCGCTAGGATACGGGGTAAGAGTGCCTTGGGGAAGAGTGTCCCCCCGAGGAATATCATGGAGAACCTTATGATGTTGAGTACGGCCACCGCCTGGACGGGGTTATAGTAGAGTGAAACGAGCACGCTCAGGGCCGAGTAGAGGGTGGAGCCCAGCACTACCCCGGCTAGGAAGTAGGCTGGCCTTATCATGGCTACATGGCCCGTCATGATATATGCGAGGATCCCCGCCAGGCCCGTGCCCCCTATACCATAGATTATCCCTCCCAAGCTCTTCGCAACCACGAGCTCCGCGCTACCTACGGGCATGTAGAGGACCCTCTGCATAGCCCCGCTCAGCTTCTCGAAGCTAACCGCGACCTGTGACATGCTAGTTGAGGCGAACAACATTGTTATACTGAGCATCGCTGGGACGACCCTGTACTCGCCGAGCATGCGAGCGCTCAGGTCTAGGAGGGCTATCACGGTTAGGGGGAAGAGGATGCCCCAGCTTATGACTGGAGCCTTCGAGTAGTACGACTTGAGGTCCTTAATGAAGATAGCTACCACGCGCTGGAGCCCCCCACCCCGCACCGACAAGTTCTTCCCCCCTCCTCAGCCTCCTCTATGTGGTGGAGTAGCACGTCCTCCCAGCTGGGAGGGAGCACCTCCACGTCCTCCACCTTTAAGCCGAGGGACTCGAGGGTCTCCCTGATGGCCCAGAGGGCGTCGAGGGCCCTCTTCACGGTGACACTCACAGAGCCAGGGGCTACCCGGAGGCCTGAGGGATCGTAGGAGGCTAAGGCCTCCTGGAGGGCTTCCTCCAAGCGGCTGGCCTCCACCTCGGAGCCCCCCGCCCTGTAGTAAACGGTTATCCTCCTAGCGGAGAGCGCCCTCCTCAGCATGGAGGGCGTGCCCTCCACCAGCTTCGCGCCCCTATAGATGACTAGGAGCCTATCGGAGAGCTCGGCTGCCTCCCCTATATTGTGGGTGGAGAGGAGTATAGTCTTACCGCTCCTCCTCAGCGCCGCGAGGCGCTCCCTCAGCCTCGAGGCGGCCACGACGTCGAGGCCACCCGTCGGCTCGTCGAGTAGCACCACCTCCGGGTCATGTAGGAGTGCCGCCGCTATATCAGCCCTCCTCTTGAGGCCCTTGGAGAGCTGGCCGTACCTCCGGGAGGCCACGGCCTCGAGGCCCATGAACTCTAGGAGCTCCCTCATCCTACGCTCGGCCTCACCGCTGGGTATACCGTAAACCCTCGCTATGAATAGGAGGTTCTCCCTCACAGTTAGCTCGGGGAAGAGGCTGGGCAGCTCCGGTACCACGCCGACGAGGGCTTTGACCCTGAGGGGCTCGCGGGAGGGGTCGAGGCCGAGTACGCTGACCCTACCCCGGGTGGGCCTGAGGGCCCCCGCTATAGCCCTTATGGTGGTAGTCTTCCCGGCCCCGTTAGGGCCTAGGAGCCCATAGGTCTCCCCCCTTGGGACCCTGAAGCTGAGGCCCCGTAGAGCGTATACCCTCCCGAACCTCTTGACGAGACCCTCAACTTCTATAGCGTAGCCGCCCACTCCCTCCCCCTCCCGGGGCTGTGGGTGCTTCACTTTAAGGTTAACAGCTGCGTGTGGAGGCGTGGGTGACCCCTTGAGGGCGCTGGTATCCGTGGCTCTCGCTTGCACCGCCCTCCTACTTGTGGCGGCCCACCCGCTAATAGCCGGCGCAGGCTCAAGCACCCCCTGGAGGATCCTGTGGCCCACATTCAAGTACTCAATGAGTAGGAGCGGGTTCCTCGATGTGAGAAGCCTCTACGGGAGCTTCCATTATAGGGACTTCAAGGTACTCTGGAGGGTCAAGACCCAGCTCTGTATATCCTCAACACCCGCAGTCGGCGACCTCAACGGCGATGGGAGGCCGGAGGTTGCCTTCAGCTCGTGTGATGGCCACCTCTACGTGGTTGACGGAGCCACGGGCAGGATCCTCTGGAACTCGACCACCGGCGGGGGCTTCGCCAGCCCGACTATCTGGGACTTAGACGGCGATGGGAAGCCGGAGGTTGTAACCATGGGTGCCAGCGGCGTCGTCTACTGCTTCAATGGAACGGGCTCGGAGGAGTGGGAGGTGCCCGGCCGCTTCATCAGGGGGTCTGTCGCCGTAGCTGATATCAATGGAGACGGTAGATACGAGGTTCTAGCCCCCAGCTTCGACGGGTACCTATACGTTATAGAGTATAATGGGAGCGTTGTGGATAAGATAAGGGTGGGCGAGTACCCCGCCTCAACCCCCTCCATCGCCGACATCAACGGGGACGGGCTGCCTGACGCCGTCCTAACCGATGGCCCCGACCTGGTGGTCATACTATTTCACGGACTCGGGAGGCACAGCGTCTACCATGTGGATCTAGGCTCCATACTAGTGGGGCCACCCGCCTTGGCCATAATCGGGGGCAGCCACCCCTACGCCGTAGTTGTCAGCGAGGACTGCAGGGTATTCAAGGTCGACCTGGCCAGGGGCTCCATTGATGGTGAGGCGAGGCTCCCCGGGGCGTCGGAGTGCTACTCAGCACCCTCCATAGGCGACGTCGACGGCGATGGAATGACCGATATAGTTGTTGGCAGCATGCAGGGCCTCTACGTGCTTGGCTGGAACCTCACCGTGGAGTACGCCTTCCCCGAGTTCAAGGTATACACCAGCAGCCCCGTGATAGCGGATATAGACGGGGATGGGAGGAACGAGATACTCATAGGGCAGGAGACGGGAGAGTTCGACATCGTCGACATATCCCAATTCAACGGGGAGCCGTACTCGGAGATACAATGGCTCCTCAAGACGGGGGGGCCCATAATGGGATCCGCCGCCGTGGCAGACGTTAACGGGGATGGGATGCCCGAGATACTCATAGGCAGCAGGGACTTCAACCTCTACTGCATCACCGGCATACCAGCACCCCCAGCCCAGCCTACCACATCCACGAGCCCGGCTACTACCAGCAACACGGTAGCAACAGTAGGGGTACCCGCGGGCACCCATAGAAGCACCCAGACACCCTCCCCCAGGGCGAGCGGCTCTCTAACACCAGGCCCCGGGGGCTGGGAGGCCAGGGTTAACGTTGAGATAGTAGCCGCGGCGGCCGCCTTCGCCGTGGCCGCCTCGCTTCTAGCGTATATTGCTTCGAAGCGCTAGCCGCCCATGGCCGCCCGGGCCAGTTCCCTCAGCCTCGAGGGATCCAGGGGCGCCCCGGCCCTGCCCCCAGCCCTCACGTAGGATCCCACTACAACCCCGTCCACCAGGCTCCTCACCCTCCTCAACAACTCGGGGCTAGCGCCACTCGCCAGGTAGACCCTGAGCCCCCACCTTCTAGCCTCCCTCGAGGCCCTCTCGAGATACTCAAGAGCCGGGGGCTCCCCGGTCCGGGGGCCCGTCACGGCCACCCCCATGAGCCTCAGGGGGCCGCGCCTGTGGGCACATTCCGCTATCTCCCACTCAACACTATAGCCCGGGGAGGTGGGTAGGCCGTGCTTCACGTCGACATCCGCTAGGATCTCGAGTCTAGGCGAGAGGGGGCCCAGGAGCGCTAGGGCCTCCGCCGCCTCCCTGAGCCCGGGGCCTATCAGGCCCTCCGGCGTCAGCCTGGGGGCGCAGAGGGCGTTCACCCTAACAAAGGAGGCCCCGGAAGCCGCGGCGACCTCCAATGCCTCCCGTGGGGCGTTCCTGAGGAGGCTTACACCCACGCGGAGGCTCGTCGACTTGGAGACCTCCCACGCCACTATAGCGGTTAAAGCCAGCGCCCCTGGGTGGGGCCTCACGGAGTAGGGGGCGTCACCGTAGTTCTCCACTATTACCCCAGTATACCCAGCCTCCTCCGCTAGCCTAGCCTCCCTGAGGGCTCGCTCCACTATCTCAGCCGGATCGAGGGCCTTGCCGAGGGCGTAGGCAGGCGAGCCTGGTGTAGGGGGTAGGTGTATGACTAGAAAGAGCTCGGGGGTCGACTCCAAAGGTTACCTCCCCTACTTAGCGGTTGATGCCTTGGATTTGATGTAGTCCACTAGAAGCCTGACCCCCCAGCCCGGCGCTAGGTTCTGGGGCCAGTACTTGGGCGCCATCGGGCCGGCGTCGCTTCCTATGCCTGGGCCCGCTATGTCGATGTGCGCCCACTTCTTCCCGTGGGTGAACCTCTCGAGGAAGAGCGCCGCGCAGATCGCACCGCCAGCCCTCATGGCCGCGTTGGCTACCTCGCCGAGTGGGGCCTTCCTCCCCAGCATTACCTTGTACTCGTCCACGAGGGGTAGCCTCCACACCTTCTCGCCGGTCCTCCTCGAGGACTCCTCTATGCTCTTGGCTAGGGTGTCGTCGCGCGTGAAGAGGGCCGCGTAGAGGGGGCCTAGGGCTATCCAGGCCGCGCCTGTGAGTGTTGCCAGGTCTATGATCTCCCGGGCCCCCAGCGCCTTGGCGGCGTAGGCTAGGGCGTCGGCTAGGACGAGCCTCCCCTCAGCGTCGGTGTTCGTTACCTCAACGTATGTTCCATCCCACATCCTTATGACATCACTCGTCAGGTAGCTGGAGCCGCTTGGCACGTTTATCGCCGCGGGTAGTAGTGCTACGAGGTTAACCTTCAAGTGGAGCCTAGCGACGGCCCATGCTGCCCCGGCGACCGCCGCCCCGCCGGCCTTGTCGGCCCTCATCTCGTAGAGGGACTGGCTTGGCTTGAGGTTGATTCCACCCGAGTCGAATACCAGGGTCTTACCGACGAGCGCTATGGGCTCGCCCTCCCCGCCGTTGTACTTTATCACTATGAGCCTCGGCTTCTCCTCGCTTCCCCTGCCAACGTTCACTATGCCTCCGAAGCCCTCCCTGAGCAGCCTGTCATAGTCGAATATCTCCACCTCAACATTCTCTAGCTGGGAGAATAGGTCGCGCAGCTTCTCAGCTAGCCTAGGCGGGGCCACCTCGTGTGGGGGGGCGTTAGCTATGTCCCTCGCCAGGTAGACCCCCTCAGCGACCGCTACTGCCTCCCCGGCCTCTCCCCGGTCTAGGTCTACGTATACCTTGGACAGCTTAGCCTTCTTCTCGTTCTTGAAAGCCTCGAACCTATAAGCGCCCAGGAGGGCCCCGACCAGGCCCTCGGCCCCAGCGCTTCCCAGGGGCTTCAGTGCAAGGGCGGCCTCACCGGACTTCTCGACTATACCCTTAACGGCTGCCGCCATGGCGTTGCGCGCGTTCTCGAGTCTCTTAGCCTCCTCGTCCCCCTCAGAGCCCGCACCGACGAAGTGTATGGCCCTACCGTCATCGGTATACCCGGTGAAGACTTCACCCACGTCGCCCTTGAACCTTCCGGCCTTCACTGCCCTCGAGAGGGCCCCGCCCGTGAGTGAGTCGGCCCTCTCAACGATGCCCTCCAACTTAACGTTGCCGTCCCCACCCTTGAAGACGGGCACAACTATATCACTGACCCTAGCCTCCAGGACATCGCCCTCGACAACCTCGACCTTGGGTGGCCGCGTGTACAACATCCCAGGGACACCACCTGGGGCCCGTGGTGGTAGTGGGTTAAAGGGCCTTAGCATTACTCCCCCACAGCCGGAGGCTAGAGGCTCGTGGAGCCCCACCACTTGAGCCACTCGACCCACTCCCTGGCCGCGTCGCCGGGCGAGGGCCAGGGTGGCTGCGGGTGCCTGGACTCGTACCTGTAGCACCTGGCGGCTATCACGGCCGCTTCCTTGAGTGGGGAGTCCTGGGGGGCGATGGATCCTAGCGCCTTGAGGATCCCTGTGACGCCTATGGCCCTGCAGGGGCGTCCCCTGATGAGCCTGCATGCCTCGAGGGTAGCCTCTGATAGGTTGCAGGTGCACGCAACAGCGTTTAGCCAGACCCCGTCGTAGCGGCCCTCACCCGCTGCCTCGAGGATTGCTGATACCCCGGAGACCGGTGAGAGTGGTGCGCACTCGAGGTCTGGAGCGAGGCCGATGCGGGAGAGCGCGTGGACGAGCCTCCACTCCGTGTGGTAGCCCCACCTGCCGACTAGGAGGCCGGGTCTAACTATGGACCAGGCCCCCCTATGGGAGGCTATTATCCTCTCGCCCTCAGCCTTGGTGGCCTCGAAGGGGGTCTCAGGGGTCACAAGCGCGGGGTCGAGGTGTCTCTCCTCCTCGACGACCCTGGAGCCCGCCGCGGCCCCGGCCACCCTCCCGGGGGCGGTGACTGCGCTGACGTAGACTACCCTGGAGCCCAGGCCATCGGCGGCCTCGACTACCACCCTCGCGAGGTCTACGTGGGCGCTCCACATCCTACTCATCCCCCCTATAGAGCCGGCTAGGTGATAGTAGACGTCACCGCCGAGCGCCTCCAGCCCCTTAGGGTCGATCTCAGCCTCGAATAGGCTCAGCCTAGCACCCCGCCCCTCCAGGTAGCCCGCCAGCCTAGGCCTCCTGACGGCGCTCGACCTCCTAGCGGCAACCACCACCTCCCACCCATCGCTGATGAGCCTCTCGGCGAGAGCGGCCCCCAGGAAGCCCAAGCCGCCTACCAGCACAGCCCTCAATGCCTAGACCCGCAGCACCCTAGGATCACCGGGCGCCTATAGGCGGGGCTTAGTGCCCAGCAGAGACTTCATGCTGTGCGGGGGTGTGCGCGCGACGGGCGGCTTCGAG
>Ga0256833_1002423_pt1 | contig 13069 bp, 13 predicted proteins | sample 356284metaG_FD_190535 | JGI IMG/M metagenome (GOLD analysis project Ga0256833, IMG submission 190535) | Hydrothermal vent microbial communities from Mid Atlantic Ridge, Atlantic Ocean - 356-284 | ecosystem: Environmental > Aquatic > Marine > Hydrothermal vents | place: Atlantic Ocean: Mid...
TATAAAATGAAAACCTTACCCCCAGAATGGCAAAAACAAAGAGCTGTGCTTATGGCATTTCCTCATAAAAATTCAGATTGGAACAGTAACTTAAACTCTGCCCTTGTTCCTTTTATTCGTATTGCACAAGCGATTGCCTACAAGACTCCTGTATATATTATTTGTGATAGTAGAGATACGATAAGTGGGCTTTTCTGTTCTACTAGAAATATGAGTTTTATTGAGATAGATACTAATGATACTTGGATACGTGATTTTGGATATATCTCCATTATAGAAGATGACAAGGTAAAACTACTCGATTTTCAATTTGATGGTTGGGGTGGTAAGTTTGATGCTACTTTAGATAATCGTGTAAATAGGATTTTACATCAAAAGGGTTATATGGGTACTACACCACTTGAGACTATTGATTTTGTATTGGAGGGTGGGTCGATTGAGTCTGATGGGTTGGGAACGATTATGACCACTTCTAGTTGTCTATGTAATCCAAATCGTAATGGTGGGCTTTCTAAAGAGGAAATTGAATCAAAACTCAAAGAGTATTTAGGAGCTAAAAGGGTTTTGTGGCTTGATTATGGTTATTTGGCTGGAGACGATACCGATAGTCACATTGATACTTTAGCTCGGTTTGTATCAGTTGATACGATTATGTATGTTCAATGTTTAGATGCAGAAGATGAACACTATGTTGAGCTTAAAGAGATGGAGGAGCAGTTAAAAGGGTTTAGAACGTTTAATGGAGAAGCTTATAGGTTACTGCCACTACCGATGGTTTCGCCTAAATATAATAGTAATGGAGATAGATTACCTGCTACTTATGCTAATTTTTTAATTACCAATGGTGCTTTGGTTTACCCTACTTATTCAGTAAAAGAAGATAAGATGGCTCATAATATTTTTAAATCTCTATTTCCAAATAAAGAGATAATTCCAGTAGAGTGTTCACGGCTTATAGAAGAGGGTGGTAGTCTACACTGTTCTACTATGCAAGTTCCATTTTAAATATAATTTGATTATTTGGTTTTAGCTCCAAAATTTTGAGCCCAATAGATACCATAATTACTATCTTCTTTTACTACAATTGCTACTCCTACCTCTTTGTAGCTATCTTTCATAATATTGGTACAGTGAGCAGGACTTTTTAGCCATGCTTTCATTACCTCTTCTAAATTTTTTTGACCTCCTGCTATATTCTCTCCTACTGTGTAGTAGTTTGTGTATCCATTAGCAACAATTCGTTCATAAAATTTACTTGGTTTTCCATCTCCTGTAATATCAGACTCTGTACCTGAACCATCATGAGAAAAAGTATTGCTTTGGGCTAAATCATTAGCATGTTCTAGTGCTGATGCGTATAGGTCACTATTCCATGTTAATGGGTGTGTCGCTTCCATAAAACCACGATTTGGGTCATCAGGATAACAGTCTCTAGCTACTGAACGAGCTTTGTTTATCGCATCTAAAAGCTCTTGTTGAGTTACTGTTATTTTTGTTAAGCTCTCTTGTTGGTCTAATGTTTGAGTAGGAGAGTTTGATGAAGCCTCTCCACAACCTACGACAAGAAAGGCAGTAGCGATAAGTAGATACTTTCTATTTTTTAAGCTGATTTCAAACATTTTAAATCCTTTTTTCTTTGTTTATGTTTTATATTATGAATAATAACATAAATAAACTTAAAATTTTATTTAACATATAAAAATAAGTTAAAATATATTATTTTTACAAATATTAAAAAAAATGTTAAAATAACATTTAAAAAAAAGGATAAGTATGAAAATAGCATTAATTCAAAAGAGATATTATAATAGCAAAGAGTCAACGATAAGAGAGACCATAAAAGATATAGAAGAGGCATCTAAAAATGGTGTAGAGTTGATTGTGTTGCAAGAGTTGCATCAAAATGAGTACTTTTGTCAAAGCGAAGATGTTAAATTTTTTGATTACGCCTCTTCGTGGGAAGAGGATATAAAATTTTGGTCAAGAGTTGCAAAAGAGAGTAGGGTGGTTCTTGTTACTTCTCTTTTTGAGAGACGTACGGCAGGACTTTACCATAATACAGCTGTTGTGTTTGATAAAGATGGTTCGATTGCAGGTAAATATAGAAAGATGCATATTCCTGATGACCCTGCTTTTTATGAGAAATTCTATTTTACCCCTGGAGATTTAGGTTTTGAACCAATTGATACATCTATAGGTAGATTGGGGGTGTTGATTTGTTGGGATCAGTGGTATCCTGAAGCTTCTCGTATTATGACTCTAAAAGGGGCTGAACTTCTTATCTATCCTACAGCTATTGGTTGGTTTGATTCCGATAGTCAAGAGGAGAAAGATAGACAGTTAGATGCGTGGATAACTATACAACGCTCACATTCTATTGCCAATGGTATTCCTGTGCTATCATGTAACCGAGTAGGTTTTGAAGAGGATAGTTCTGGTGTGATGGAGGGGATACGATTTTGGGGTAACTCTTTTGTGGTTGACCCACAAGGAGCTATCTTGGCTAAGGCAGGAGAGGAGGAGAGTATTTTGTATGCTGATATTGATATGCAACGGACAAAAGAGGTTAGAGATATTTGGCCTTTTCTACGTGATAGACGAATTGAGGCTTATAGTGACTTATTGAGACGATATTGTGATTAAAATTTTTATTATAAATTATATTTATTATAACTTAGGTAGAATAGATTAAAAAAATGGAGAAGTTTATGAGTTATGAGATATCAAAAGTAGTTAAAGGGGAGAGTATTGATTTCAAGATGCCATCTCCAGAGTTTTTTGAAGCTATTGGTAGAGAAGAGGGTATGCGTAAGTTGATGTATGACTTTTATGATATTATTTATGAGAGTGATATTGCAAATTTTTTTCCACAAGAGGAGGAGGAGTTTGATGAGGTCAAAGAGAAAAATACAAAATTCTTTATTCAAATCTGTGGAGGCCCAAAGGTTTATGAGGGGCAAACAGATGGTATAGATTTAAATGAGTATATGATTAGACTTCATGATGATTTCTCTATATATGAAAAATCACGTTATGAGTGGCTTGGTTGTATGGAAGAGGCTCTTAGAAAAGTAGAGATAGAGCAGAGAATCAAAGATGATTTTTGGAATTATCTTGAAAACTTCTCTAAATTAACAGTCAATACCTTTTCTGATGGGTCTGTATATTATGCCGATTATAATCCAGGTCAATAATTAATATTTTATATTAATATTAACTATTAATAGATTTATTACTATTTTTCTCCTATACTTTAGATAAATTATCTATATAAACTAGGAGAGTATATGAGACGTATAAAAATATTAACAATTGGATTGACAGCACTGCTGTTAACAGCTTGTACCAAAGAGGTTAAAAGTACTATTGCGTATCCTGCAGGTGTAGAGAGACCAAGCTTGACTCCATATGAGTTAAATGTGATTGCTGAAAAGATTTATCAAAATGAGACAGGTGGAAACCCTAAATATCTAATGTATTGGTCTCCAAATGAGAATTTTGCTTCGTTAGGAATTGGGCATTTTATCTGGTATCCACAAAATGAGCCAAAACGTTTCGATGAGACATTTCCATCTATGATAGATTATTATGTTGCCAATAAAGTAGAGATACCACAATGGTTACTACAAGCACGAAAAAGAGGTGCTCCATGGAGAGATAAAAAGGCATTTGAACGTGCAAGAAGTGATAAAGAGTTTCAGCAGTTAAAGACTATACTTATGAATACCAAAGCTTTACAAACACAGTTCTTTTTTGACAGATTACATGCATCAATTCCTGAAATTATCAAATATGTTGCACCACAATATAGAAAACACATAGTAGATAACTATAACGCATTGGCAAAGACAAGAGGAGGTTGGTATCCTTTAATTGATTATATTAATTTTAAAGGTAAAGGAATAAAATCAACAGAGCGTTATAATAATCAAGGTTGGGGACTTCTACAAGTACTTAAAAATATGAGACCTGTACAAAAAGGAGCAGGAGCATTAGCCGAGTTCTCTAGGGTTGCTTATCTTATATTAGAGAGAAGAGTTCGTAATTCACCACCAGAAAAAAATGAAAAAAGATGGTTAAGAGGTTGGAAAAAACGTACAGATAGTTATGCAAGACCAATCCTTTAATAAATCTTAAAATAATTCTAATTTTTCTAAAATTAGAAAAATTAGTAAAAGTGAAATATATAAACACAAAATTATGGATAACGTGATATAATATTTATATATTTTATTCAAGTTTGTTTTTGTTGTAAAATATGTTTTACTGTTTAATGTGTTGAAGGAGGCATAGATGAGAGAGGTATTACTTGTTGGATTATCGGCAATAGTGGGGTATATTGTCTTTTCTGCATTTAGTGTTACAGGAAGTTCCCAAGAGGCACTTCGTAGAATAATAGAACAGCCACATACAGATATGCAACTACAACAAAAGTTGGAATTTTCTAAATTGGCAAATGATAAAGAGGCACGATTGATTGTTTTGGAGAATCAACATAAAAAAGACCAATTAAAAGCATATGAACATATCAAAATAAATGAGAAAGAGAACAATACCAAGGTAGAATTAAAGCAGATTGATTATAAAACACAATCTACTATTGCCAATATGAAATTTAATGCTAAAAGTATGGAGACAACACAGAGAAATTATATCTATATATTTTTAGCTGTGCTTCTTTTCTTGCTTATAATTATCTATCTGCGTTATCAAAAAAATTTATCTACAATGGAGTTGGAAAAAGAGAAAGAGTATCAAGAGATGATAGCTAAAAAAGAGTATGCAGAGCATATTTTAAATCTATTAGCAACAGGAAACCTTACCTTTGAGACAGAACGAAAGCTTTTAAAAGTTTTAGATGAGATAAACGGGAAAAAGGTAGAAGAGAAAGGGACTATTCTCTATCATCCAAATCCAGAGATTGCTCAATTGAAATCTAAAAATTAAAAAAATTATAAATTTAATCTTAATTCAAAGATATTTTTACCATTTTTATGAAAATAGTTTAGTTTATAATTTAATCGTTGGATAATATTATAGACAATATATAGTCCTAGTCCAAAACCACTGTTGCGTTTCTCCTCTTGTGTAAATGGTTCAAGATAGTAGGATAGAGGGTGTTCTAAACTTTTTCCTGTAGAGATAACTTGAATTGTCTCTCTATTTGCAATAATAGTTGTCTCTTTTTCTCCATATTTTAGTGCATTATCCAAAAGATTTTTGATAGCTAATGATAGGAGTTTTCTATCGGTAGTTATAGCTGAATCTTCAATATCTATATCTATTTTGTTTTTATTGGAGATAAGGAGATTTACAGCACTATTTATAATCTCATTAAGTGTTGTTTGGGCTATATTTGGTTGAAAATCTTGGGTTGTTATTCTCTCAACATGTGCTAAATCACCAATAAGCTCATTCATACGTTCAAAAGCACGAATAAGTGTCTCTTTTCCTATGCCATCTTCAACCATTTCTGTAGCAATACGTCCTCTTGTAATAGGTGTCTTTAGCTCGTGCATCATATTTCTCATAAATAGATTTTTGGATTCTAGCAGTGTACGAATATGATGGATTGCATTATCAAAACTTTGTGCTATCTTACCTATCTCATCATTACTCTTTTGGGTAATTTTAATATTCATATTCCCTTGTGCAAACTCTTCTATTTTTCTATTTAATTTTTTTAGAGGAGCTAGTTTTCTAATAATTGCAATATATAGAAATATAAATAAGATAGCAATAAGTGTAGCAACTAAAATAGTAATTTTTACACGTAAACTTTTTGGTTGCATATCTTTTAGCATAAGGTTATATCCATATCGTTTGAGATATATATATTTATTATCTCCAATGCTCAAAATCTGCATACGACCATAGACAGATTCTCCCTCGAAAATAACTGTACTTTTACTAAGAATTAGCAACCTACTCTCATTTAGTGCTACAGGTTTTACATGAAAATTTTGATAAAACTTCTTTTTATCCTCTTCTGTAGGATTTAGTTGAGCTGTAGAGAGTAAAATATTGGATATAAGTTTATATCGGTTTAGTTTATCTTTTTTCTGTTTCTCTTTATCCCATGAGATAAAGAGAAACAGGGCTGTTACAAGTAGAGATAGAACCAAGGCAAACAGAGTATTGATAAAAGCAGAGACAGAGATATCTTTCATAATATTTCTCAAAACTCTATTACTCTAAACTTTTTCAGTCAAAAGATAACCAATACCTCTAACAGGTTTTATATAGGAGTTTTTGTTATCTACAAGAGAGAGTTTTTGTCGTATCCTAGAGATAATAACATCAATATTTTTAATAGAGCTATTGTCATCAATATGTTCTGAATCATAGAGTAGATGCTCCCTTGATACAGCAGAGTTTTTCTGTTTAATCAAAATTGATAATATATCAAATTCAGCAGCTGTCAATTCAAGAAGTATATTTTTGAAAATAATATGACGTGCATCACTATTAAGTTCAAAGAGAGACTTTTTTTCTAAACTATTTTTTTTACTTTGTGTTCTTCTCAATATCGTTTTGATACGTGTAACCAACTCTCTTGGGTCATATGGTTTTGGCATGTAGTCATCAGCACCTCTCTCCATTGCAATTACTTTATCGGTAATATCATCTCGTGCAGAAGAGACAATAATGGGAATAGGGGATTGTTTCCGTATCTTTGGTATCACTTCAAGACCATCAATCCCTGGCAGAGTTAAATCCAAGATAATTAAATCAAACTCATTTTGGGTTAAAAGTGAAAGACCCATGTATGGTTCTTCGGCAGACATAACTGTAATATCAAATTTATTGAGATATTCTGTTAGAATTTGAGCGATTTCATAATCATCTTCTATCATTAATATTTTTATGATGGTAAATCCTTGTTTTTATAATTAAGAGGGAATAGTATCAAGAGAAAGATTAAAGGTAAGTAAGATAGAATGTTATCAGCATTGTTCACAAGGGCTATTACAAAGGAGGTCTAAATATGTTCTATCAAGGGAGTATATTTCAAAGGAGTTCAATTACATACTTAATCTTGTGAACAATGTTGATAACATCTTTTCTTCTTAACCGTATTATAATAGATAACTATTAATAATCAAACAATGAAATATTAATGAATAGTTAATGGTCTACTATGCTATACTATCTACTTACTATATATAAAGGATTTATGTGGAATTTTGGAACCATATTTATGAAAATTTTAATCCCATAGCTGTTGATTTTGGCTTTATCTCTATACATTGGTATGGGATTATGTATATATCTGCACTCTTAACGGCACTTGGATTTGCTAAATGGATTATCAAAAAGGATAATATGCCTATATCAGAGCTTTTGATAGATAACTATTTTATTTGGATAGAAGTAGGTATTATTTTAGGAGCTAGAATTTGGTATATACTCTTTTATGACCCCCATACATCATACTATTTGACTCAACCTTGGCAGATATTTAACCCTTTTTCAAATGGAGAGTTTGTAGGTATACGAGGAATGAGTTATCATGGTGCTGTTGTGGGTGCAGGTATAGCCTCTTATCTATTTGCACGAAGAAATAGAGGTCAAATTTTTAAGATACTTGATGTTGTAGCACTCTCTGTGCCTGTAGGTTATATTTTTGGACGTATTGGAAATTTCTTAAATCAAGAGTTGGTAGGAAGAGCTACTGATGTTCCATGGGGAATCTATGTTGATGGAGTTCTTAGACACCCTTCTCAACTCTATGAAGGGTTTTTGGAGGGAGTGGTTATTGCTATAATTCTTTTCCTCTATCGAAAAAGAAAAGAGTTTGATGGAGCATTGATTGGTATTTATGGCGTACTTTATGGTATAGCTAGATTTATAGTAGAGTTTTACAGAGAACCTGATTCTCAATTGGGCTATTTATATGGAGATTGGCTTACTATGGGACAGATTCAGAGTTTTGTCATGATTATTTTATCTATAGGTATCTATTTTTTATTTAAAGGACTAAGTAAATAGTGATTAAATATTAAAAAATATGTCAATATAGGTTAAAACGTTATATTATGTTTAATACTAATTATGATATAATCCCCTAATTCACATTAGGAGTATTTATGAAAAAGTTAAATATCGCGTTATTAACTCTAATTACAACAACTAGTATCTATGCAGGTGGGGTATTTACAGAACCCACCTATGAGACAGAAGATATTGAACTTGCTGAAGAGGCAGTAGTAGAAGAGTATCCAACAGAAGAGCAATATGTCGCACCTAAAGAGGAGTATGTTGCACCAGTTGTAGATAAGGAAGAGTATATAGAAGAAGAGGCTACACCACCTCCACCACCACCACCTCCTCCACCTCCTCCTCCACCACCTCCACCACCAGTTGTTAAAAATATTAAGACAAATGGTTTCTATGCAGGTATTGGTATAAGTACAGCAAAATTTAAAACAAATTGTAAAGGTACGGGTACATCAACCTGTTCACGTTCAGGTAAAGATAGAACAGCAGGTATAATGGGAAGAGTTGGTTATGATGTCAATCAATATATAGGTGTAGAGGCTAGAGGGATTAAGACAAATTGGAAAAATGATGGTGGTAGAGTTCAACATCTTGGTGTTTTTGTAAAACCAATGCTTCCTGTTGGAAAACAGACAAATCTCTATGGTTTAGCTGGTGTAGCCAAAACAACTACACAAGGTCACCTACAACGAGTTAATGCTAAAAGTTTTGCTTGGGGAGTAGGTGTAGAACATGATATTTCTGAAGATAGAGCAAAAGAGGGTCGATATAGTAGAGCGTTTGATGGTCATGGAGACCAAGAGAAGGGATTAGGAGTCTTTGCAGATTATGAACGCCTAATTCAAAAGTCTGGTTCTCCTGATTTAGATACTCTCAATGTTGGTGTAACCTATGACTTTTAATCTAATCTTTTAATGGTTCTCTTTGGAGTATAAATCAATATAGAGTCTAGTAATTGCAATCAAAAATGCTGTAATTGCTGGACCTAAAATCATTCCCCAAAATCCATAAGAACTCATACCTGCTAAGATAGAGAAAAATATAAGTAGTTCATTAATCTTGATAGAGCTATGTAGAATATCCTCTTTTATATATTTGATAATCATAGGTTTAATAAAGGTATCTGCAATAATAGAGATAACAATGACCGAATAGAGTGCTATAACAATCGCACTATTATCGTTGTAATAACTCCATGCATACAAAGAGACAGGAATCCATACAACAGCACCACCAATAATAGGAATAAGTGAAGCAAATCCATATATTGTTCCTAATAGTAGACCATTGAATCCATAATAGCTACTTATTATACCAAAGAGTATTCCTTCAAAAATAGCAGTAACGACAATAGAGTAAAATACTACCTCCATAGTAGATGAAATTTCGGTTAGAATCTTTGTCCCTTTTTTGTCAGATAGAGGAAATAGCGACTGCATAAGGATAAAAAACTGTTCAGAGTAGAGATTTATAAAGTAGTAGAAGAGTGTTACAAAAAAAGTATTTTTTACAAACTCTACACCCATTGTTCCTGCATCTTTTAGTGTGCTAAAAAGACTCAAAATCTTTTCACTCTCTATATTGTAGTCTAGTACACCTTGAAGCATCGGTATCTTATCTAGTTGACCTATAATTTTAGTAAGAATTTTAGTGATAATCTCTTTGTCTATATTGACCATATAGTGGATTCCAATAGTTGCGATATATGATATAGGTACAAATAGAATAATAAGTAGAAGAAAGCTTAAAATTAGAGAGCTTACATTTAGAGAAGATATTTTATTTCTTAATTTATAGTGTAGATTTGCTGTTGCCATAGTCAAGAGTAGGGCGACAACAAAAGAGAGTAGAAAAGGTTGGTATATACTGTATGCACCTAAAATTGCAAAGGCAAAAAGTACAGCTGTTATGTATTCATTTTTTCTCATAATAGTCTATCTTTATTGTGTGAGTTTAGTCTAAAGTAAGAGTATGTTTTTTCGGTTGCTATCCGTCCACGAGCTGTTCGTTCTATATATCCATTAGCCAAAAGATAGGGTTCAAGTACATCTTCTATCGTTCCTTCATCTTCGCTTAATGCTGCTGCAATAGTTCCTAGTCCCATTGGTCTACCTTTTGCTGATATTAAAAACTCTAGTAGTCGTATATCCTCTTCATCAAAACCCAAATCATTCACCCCTAACTGGTCAAGTCCATATTGTGTTGTTTTAAGTTGGATTGTATCTTCATTGGCAACTTCGGCAAAGTCTCTAATACGTCTAAGTAGCCTTAGTGCCAATCTAGGTGTTCCACGGCTTCGTTTTGCTATCTCATGAGAGGCTTCTTGCTTGGTAATTTTATTTAGCTTGATAGATGCCAATCGTATAATCTCTCCTAACTCTTGGGCAGAGTAGAACTGCATTCTAAAGTGCATTCCAAAACGTTCACGCAATGGGTGTGAGAGCATACCTGCACGAGTGGTTGCACCAATTAGTGTAAATCTAGGAAGCTCTATCTTGACTGTTTGAGCAGCAGGGCCAGAACCTATAATAATATCTAGTCTAAAATCCTCCATAGCAGAGTATAAAATCTCTTCAATAGCAGGAGACATTCTATGAATCTCATCTATAAAGAGTATATCTCCCTCTTCGATATTGGTTAAAATAGCAGCTAAATCTCCCGATTTCTCTATCATAGGTGCTGAAGTAGTCTTTATTTGTGCACTCATCTCTGTTGCGATAAGATTAGCAATAGTAGTCTTACCTAGCCCTGGTGGGCCAAAAAATAGAATATGGTCAAGAGCCTCTTTTCGTCTTCTACTTGCCTCAATAAATACTTTTAAGTTTTTTTTTATCTGCTCTTGACCAATATATTCGTCCCAAGATGAGGGTCTTAGAGATACCTCTGCTATATACTCATTATCAAATTTCTCTATATCCACAATACGTTCCACTATAACCTCTTAGATATTTTTCTTGATGAAATTATACTATTTTGTATGTTAAATATTGGTTTTAGTTATTAACCTAATAACTGAAACTACTGTTTGGAAATTCTCTATTTTTTACCTCAGATGTATATCTATCTAATCCCTCTTTTATAAGTTTTGCACCATTAAGATACTGCTTTACAAATTTTGGTTTAAACTCTTCAAAAAATCCAAACATATCTGACCAAACTAAAACTTGACCATCTGTATCGACTCCTGCTCCAATACCAATCGTTGGTATATTTACAGCTTGGGTTATCGCCTTTCCTGCTTCAGGTTTGACACCCTCAACCACGATAGCAAATGCTCCTGCTAACTCTAGTGCTTTTGCATCTTCTATAAGCTTTTCAATATCCTCTCTATCTTTTCCACGCACTCTATATCCACCATCAGAACGAACAAATTGTGGCATTAGTCCGATATGACCCAAAACAGCAATAGAGTTATTTGTTAGAGCTTTTACTATATTAGCTCTCTCTTTTCCACCCTCTATCTTTACAGCTTGTGCATCGGTCTCTTGATAGGCTCTTGTTGCATTCTTGATAGCATCAACTTCATTGGTGTATGAACCAAAGGGCATATCTAAAACTATAAGTGGCAGTGATGCACCATTACATACAGCTTGTGTATGATAAATCATCTGCTCCATTGTTGCTGATAATGTATCATTTTTCCCTAAAAAGCTCATATTGAGGCTATCCCCAACCAAAATAATATCAACCTCTCCATCAAATAGTTTGGCAAATAGGGCATCATAGGCAGTAACCATCGTAATTGGTTCTACCCCTTTCATCTTAGCAATTGTTGTTAATGTTACTTTTTTAGCAACTCTTTTAGTCTGAATACTCATTATTTTTCTACCTTATAATGGATTAGTTTAACTCTTTTATCAAAAAAAAGTATAATAGCACTATTAATTTAGAAAAGAGTTTATATTGAAAAAATTAGTTGCATATATTACCACAGGTTACCCATCGTTAGATTTTACCATTGATATGGCATTAGCCTTAGCCCAATCAGGAGTAGATACTCTTGAATTAGGAATGCCTTTTTCTGACCCTGTAGCAGATGGTCCAGTGATAGAAAAAGCAAATCTAAAAGCTCTTCAAGGTGGATTTAGACTTAATGACCTATTTGAAGCTTCAAAAGAGATTTCTCCTCATATTGATACCTTATGGATGGGATATTTTAACCCTTTTTACCATAAAGGTATGGAGTTTTTTATAGAACAAGCAAAAGAGAGTGGTGTAAATGGATTTATTATTCCAGATTTACCATTAGAAGAGGCTATTCCTTATAAACCAATGATGAAAGATGCAAATTTATCTTTAATAGATTTTATTGCTCCAACAGACTCAAAAGAGAGAATTAAACAGATTGTAACGGATTCTCAGAAGTTTATCTATCTAGTAGCCTATGCAGGGATTACAGGTTCAGGACAAAGTGAAGAGTTAGAACCAATTATTAGCAATATAAAAGAGTACAGCAACACACCTTTATATGTAGGTTTTGGGGTCAATGAAAAGACAGCAAAAGAGAAAGCCAAAGGGGTAGATGGTGTTATTGTGGGTTCTGCTTTTGTCAATGTTCTTTTAGACGATAGGTTAAATTACTCTCAAAAGATTAATAAAATAGCTTTATTAGCTAAAGAGATTAAAGAGAAGATAAACTCTTGACAAATATCTTTATTAGTGTTATAATTAATGTTCCTTTATAGCCTATGGGGACGACTTGGTTTCGACTGGAATAGTCGGAGCTATGTGCATGTCGGACTGAGCAACTCCGTGATACGGCTCAAATTGCATAACTGCAAACAATACAGATTACCGTCCAGCTTACGCAGTAGCGTAAGTTTTAACCTCTAGCAATAGAAGGACTGCCCTGCTAGTGAGTGTCATCTTAGCTAGATTTTTGGGTATCACATCTGATGACTATGCTTGGTAGAAGTCATGCTACCTTGTGAGAATTTTGACTGGTCTTGTATAGCTTGGGGTGTTGAGCGAAACAAGATAAGATTAATCAATACCATCTAAACATGTAGATTCATAGCACTAGCTATTTTAGGACTGGGGTTCGATTCCCCACGTCTCCACCACACTA
>Ga0256833_1002424_pt1 | contig 13067 bp, 10 predicted proteins | sample 356284metaG_FD_190535 | JGI IMG/M metagenome (GOLD analysis project Ga0256833, IMG submission 190535) | Hydrothermal vent microbial communities from Mid Atlantic Ridge, Atlantic Ocean - 356-284 | ecosystem: Environmental > Aquatic > Marine > Hydrothermal vents | place: Atlantic Ocean: Mid...
GGGCGAAAGTCTTGTAGCAAATCGTTCCATCGCACCTCCTCAACATACCTAAACCTAATAACTAAACGGCCACAACCGGAAGTAATCTTTGACGTCTTCCCACATCTTCTTCAAGCCCTCCGGCTCTAAAATCAAAAAGAGGATGATCACCAGGCCGAAGGTGGCTTCCTGAATGAAGGGCATAATGGTATTGATGGCCGGGAAGACTTTACGCAAGGCTCGGCCCGCGTTGGTCAACAAGGCAGGCAATAGGGTCATAAACGAGGCGCCAAACAGCGAGCCGGAAACCGAACCCATGCCACCAATGATGATCATCGCGAGGTAAAGCACCGAAACATCTAAGGTAAAGCGTTCCCAGGTCACGATGCTGCGATAGTGCGCCAGCAGCGCCCCCGAGACGCCTACAAAGAAGGAAGAAATTGCAAACGCCAGCAGTTTGTAGCGGAACAAGTTCACGCCCATGACCTCGGCGGCAATATCCTGGTCGCGAATGGCGATGAACGCTCGCCCGTAATGGGTGCGGAAAAGGTTGAGCGTGAGCAAAGCCGTAATGCCCACCAGCGCCCAGGCCAGCCAATAGAAGTTGAAATCGGCATTCATGCGCAGGCCAAAGAGGTGGGGGTCGGGCACCACTAAGGCTTCCACGCCGCCGGTCAAGCCCTTCCAGTGCGTCACCACCCAGAGGATGATTTCCTGCGCCGCCAAAGTGGCAATGGCCAAGTAAAGCCCCTTCAACCGCAGCGAGGGGATGCCAAAAACCGCCCCCACTGCCGCGGTGACGAAACTCGCCACCACAATCGAAAGATACCACGGCATGCCCAACCGCACCGTCAGCAAGCCCGCGGCATAGGCGCCCACCGCCATGAAGCCGCCCTGCCCCAGGCTGATTTGCCCGGTGTAGCCGGTGAGGATGTTCAAGCCAATCGCGCCAATGGTGGCAATGGCAATCTGGTTAGCCAGGGTGAGCGTGTACTTGTTGGCAAAGAAGGGAAACAGCAGAATGAAGATGATGAACAACACAATGCGAATTTTCTGCGCCGGGGTGCGCCGCAGCGCCATATCCGATTCATACGAGGTATGGAAAACACCAGAAACCATAACCGCCTACTCCTCTGCAGGGGAACGCCTTACAGGCTACACGCGCTCGATGATTTCCTGACCAAAGAGGCCATACGGCCGCACCATCAGGATGAGGATGAGCACGATGAAAGAAATGACCTGGTTCAACCCCATGCCGATGTAGCCGCCGACATAGGCTTCCAGCAGGCCGATGATCACCCCGCCCACAATCGCGCCGGGGATGGAATCGAGGCCGCCCAAAATCACCACGGGGAACACGCGCAGGCCAAAACCAGCCAGTTCCGGCCCCACGCCTACGATATTCGCCACCAGCGCGCCGCCGATGGCCGCCGTCATGGCCGCGATCGACCACGCCCACGCGAAAATGCGCTTCACACTGATGCCCATGCTCATCGCGGCCTGTTGGTCGTCGGCCACGGCGCGCATGGCAATGCCCTCCTTGGAGCGGGTGAAGAAGAGGTTGAACAAGAAAAGCATGACCCCCGCAATCACAATCGCCCAAAGGCGGTCAGCCCCTACCGTCGCGCCCAGCACATGCACCGGCTTGCTGGGAATGAAGGCCGGGAAAGCCCGCGGCTGGTTGCCCCAGATGGTGCTCACAATAGCCCGCAACAGGCTGCTCAGCCCAATAGTGGCCATGATGACCGAGATGATCGGCTCGCCGATCAACGGGCGCAGCACCAGCCGCTCGACAGCCACGCCCAGGCCAACCGCGACCAGCAGGGTCAGCACCAGCCCCACCGTCCACGGGAGCGAGAACTGCACTAACATGGAAAACATCACATACGCGCCGATGAGCAAAAACTCGCCCTGAGCGAAGTTGATGACATCGCTGGATTTGTAGATGAGCACAAAGCCCAACGCCGCTAACGCCAGAATGGCGCCGTTGGTCAGGCCGGTGAGGGTGAGTTGGATGAACAAATCCATGATTGGCCTCTCGGGGGGAATGCAAGTTGCAAGTTGCAAGTTGCAAGATGCAGGATGCAGGATGCAAGTTGCAGGATGCAAGTTGCAGGATGCAAGTTGCAGGGCAGGGGTGCTACTTGCTGGCCGCGTCGGAAACGTCGACGTCTTCGATGCGCAGGTTGGTGCGGATGGTCGCGGTCCGCCCGTCTTGATAGGTAATCGTGGTTTCGACGGGCACGCTGGTCGCGTCGCTGTAAAGGGCGCTGATGAGGTCGTCGTAGCGCTTGGCAATCAGGCGGCGGCGCACCTTGCGGGTGCGGGTGAGTTCCGCGTCATCAGCGTCGAGTTCCTTGTGCAGCAACAGGAAGCGCCGAATGCGCGCCGCCGGCGGCAGGTCGGCATTGGCCTGCAAGACGTGCGCCTTGACGATTTCATACACCTCGGGCTTTTGCGCCAGGTCGGTGTAGGTGGTGTAAGGCACCTGATGCTTTTCAGCCCACTTGCCGACGTTGGCAAAGTCGATGTTGATGAAAGCGGTGACGAAAGGCCAGTCGCCGCCAAAGACCACGGCTTCCCGAATGTAGGGGCTGAACTTGAGTTTGTTTTCGATGAACTGCGGGCTGAATTTGGTGCCGTCGGCCAGGGTCATGACGTCTTTGGCGCGGTCGATGACGATGAGGTGGCCGTCTTCGTCCAGATAGCCCGCGTCGCCAGAATGCAGCCAGCCCTCCTCATCGATGGCCTGCGCCGTGGCTTCAGGGTCGTGGTAATAGCCCTGCATCACCGCGGGGGAACGCATCAGAATTTCGCCGTTTTCGGCAATCTTGAGCTCGGTTTCGGGAATGGGCAGGCCGACAGTTTGGAACTTGATGTCGCCATCGCGATGCACCACCGCAATGCCCACGATTTCGGTCTGGCCGTAAATTTGCTTGAGGTTGACGCCCATCGCGTGGAAGAAGCGGAAGATGTCAGGCCCCAGGGCTGCGCCACCGGTGTAGGCCCGCTTCAGCCGCCGCAGGCCGAGTTGGTCTTTGATGTTCTCGAACACCAGCCAGTCGGCCAGAAAATAGAGAATTTTCAGCCCCAGCGAGGGTTTTTCTTTGCGGAAGCGGGTTTCGGCCATCCGGTAACCGATGGGCATTGCCCAGTTGTACATGAAGCGCTTGAAGCGGGTGGTATCTTCGATTTTGACCTGCACCTGGCTGACCAGGCTTTCCCAAATGCGGGGCGGGCTGAAAACCATCTGGGGGCCGATTTCCCGCATGTCGTGCTGCACGGTTTCCGGCGCTTCGGGGAAGTTGATCTTGAAACCCACATTGAGCGCGCAGGCGACCGAACTCATCTGCTCGCCGATCCAGGCCAGCGGCAGGAAGGAAACGAACTCGTCGTCGGGTTCCATCGGGTCCACGGCCATGAGGTTCTTGCCCATGCTGATGAGGTTGCCGTGGGTGAGCATCGCCAGTTTGGGGCGAGAAGTGGTGCCAGAAGTCGTCGAGAGAATGGCAAGATCGGAAGACCTGCCCCGCGCGACGCTTTCCTCGTAAAAGCCGGGATGCTCTTTCTCGTATTCCTTGCCCAGGGCTTCCACATCGAGGAAGTACATGAGGTAATCTTCCGTGTAGTTGCGCAGGCCCTTGGGGTCGTAGTAAATGACTTTATGCACCTGGCCTTTCAGTTGCGGCCAAATTTCGATGAGTTTGTCAACCTGCTCCTGGTCTTCGGCGACCACAAAAGTGGCATCGGAGCGGCTGACGATGTCGAGCACTTCCTCGCTCACCGAGTCCTGGTAAATGCCCACCGACTTCGCGCCCATAGACTGGGCAGCGAGTTCGGAAAAGAGCCACTCGGGGCGGTTGTCGCCGATGATCGCCACGGTGTCTTCCGGCTTGAGGCCGAGGGCATGCAGGCCCAGTGCGAAATATTTGACGTGGTCGTAATATTGCTTCCAGGTGACGGGCTGCCAGATGCCATAGATGCGCTCTCGCAACGCCACCTTGTCGGGTGTGCGCTCGGCGTGCATCGCCAGGTATTGGGGGAGGGTTTCAGGCATTGGGGCCTCCTGCTGCACCGGCGGCAAAGGGGAAGACTGCCTGCTCTTCACCCAGGTAAGCCTGCACCACGACCGGGTTCTTGCGGATTTCATCCGGGGTTCCCTCGGCAATTTTCTGGCCGAAGTTGAGCACCGCGACCCGGTCGCTGATATCCATGACCACGCCCATGTCGTGCTCAATGAGCACGATGGTCACGCCGTGTTCTTCGTTGACGTCAAGGATGAAGCGCGCCATGTCTTCCTTTTCCTCGCTGTTCATGCCAGCCATTGGCTCGTCCAGCAAAAGGATGGCCGGCTTCATGGCCAGGGCACGCCCCAGTTCCACCCGTTTCTGGAGGCCATAGGCCAGGGTGCCCACTTTCTTGTCGCGGATGGATTCGATTTCCAGCAGGTCGATAATATCTTCGACGAATTCCCGGAAGGCAATTTGCTCGCGCTGGGCGGGGCCCCAGTAGATCATTGCACTGAGCAGCCCGCTTTTCATGTGAACATGGCAGCCCGCGAGGAGGTTGTCGAGCACGGTCATGTGGCGGAAGAGCTCGATGTTTTGGAACGAGCGGGCAATGCCCAGGCGGGCGATTTGGTGGGGGCGCTTGCCGATGAGTTCATGGGCGCGGGTGCCGTCGTAGAAAGTGATGCGCCCCCGCTGGGGTTTGTAAAGGCCGCTGATGCTGTTGAGCAGGCTGGTCTTACCTGCCCCGTTGGGGCCAATGATGGCGAAAATCTCGCTCTGGCGCACCTCCAGGCTCACGCCGGTGAGGGCCGCGACTCCGCCGAAACTCAGGTGCAGGTTTTCGATGAGCAACTGGGTTTCACCGGGTTTGAGGCGGCTGCTGTTGAGGGTGTGGCGGAAACCTCGCAGCATAACAACTCCTTGCCTCTCCGGGGGCATCCCCGGGGCGGATGGGGAAAGTGGACAAATATACGATTTGCAATCGACCCAAGGGGTGACGTTCGTCATGTTGCCAATCGTGTTGCTCATCAGTATGGCATATCTTAACGAAAAAGTCAACGGGGTTTTAACGACAAATTAATACTTCCCCCTTGTGACACAGCGCGCTTCAGGTGCCTCACCCCTGCCCCAAGCCGCGGGGCACATCGCTGCGCCAGAACGCGGGGGCCAGCAAGCACACCTCCATGAAATGAAGCAGCCTGAGGCAGGATAGCCCCCCACCACTCCCCAGGCACACCTTCAGAGACATCATTTCGTCGGCGGCAAGATATCCTCAACGTAATCCAGCGTTGCTTCGCAACCAGCGGGGAAATGAGCCCGAACGTGCTCCCAGTCCATCCGGCGGGGCCCGCCCTGGGCACGATCGCGGTAGGTGCGCAAGAGCGCTTCATAGATACAGTCCGGGCAATTATAGTCAGCGATAGTGAAACGCCACAAGTCTTCATAGGTGGCGATGCGCCCCGGCGCCGTGTGGGCAATATTGCGAATGGTTTGCCCTATCTGCCAGCAATGGGCACGCAGCAAGCGGGCGAACAAGTCTAAGCTATCAGGCACCCGTTGCATATCAATGCCAAAATCGCAATCACTGCAGGTCAGATCCGCCTGAACCCAAAGCGAGCCGTAAAGGAAATTGCGTTGAGAGGAAGACAAGGCGGGGTAACCATGCAAGCATTTCCAAACGCCCAACATGGAGTTGCACATTTGCCGAAAAAGCCCCGTGTCCCAGAGCAAAAGGGTATCCATGCCTGCGGGCGAGAGTTGCCCAAAACCCACTTCATAAGCCCGGGGATATTTACCAGGCCAAAACTGGCTTTCCCTGGCCAGCAGGCGTTTGAAAAGCACGGCTGGAATGCCCGTTTGACGGGCGGCGTTCCATATCTCGGGGTCAAATTGGTTTTGCCATGCTAATACGGCTGTGCGAGCATGCTGCAAACCACAAGGGGAGGCAACACCACCGCTTTCCAGGCCGCCATGAGGACAATCAGCGGCATCGACAACACCGCTGGCGATAAGGCGTCCCGCCAAATAGACGTACGGCACCTGGGTTTCCAACCCCTGGGCATCGGCCGGAGTGCGGGCCCAATCTGGCAAATGCTGCACGGGAGGCAACGCTTCCCACGCCTGGGAGCACATATCGGCTCCCTCATCTCGCCAACCCTCACCCAGGACATCCACAACAGTACCACCCGCCTGGGCAGGCGTGAGACGCACTTTTGCCGTTATGGTACGATTAGAGTGTTTCTCGGTAGAAATAGCCGTAATCTGAAGGGAATAAGTGACCGATTGACCTCGTGCAGGCAAGGAAAGTTCACACACGTTGCCCGCGCAGTGCCTGGTTGGCTGTCCAAAGATGCGCACGTTCAGAGCGGTAATTTTGGCATCAGGGAGAGGCTCTTCTGCCGAGATTTGCAAGGAGACTGGCGCAGGGCAGCGGAAATGCGGCAAATCGGGGATGCAATTTTGCAATGAAAGATGGACTTGAGGGGGCGGATAGACTCGGAGGACCGTATGCGAGACGATTTCCTGTTTTACAAAATGCAGGTAGTATCCTTCGCAAGTGGTAATATCGCCCCCTTGCAAAGCCGCCTGACAGGCCGGCGTCATGCTCCACGCTTTGTAAAGGTCCCACCCACAAAAGCGATAAATGTCGTCAGGTGTTGGTTCTTCAGGGTGGTTGATTTTTAAGACACAAGCGACGTGATTAGGGTCTTTCCAGGGCAGCAACCACCAATAGTAAAGCGTTTCCACCACCTTTTCTTCGCGCCAGCGCGGGGGCAGTTTTTGAGCCCTTGCACGCTCCGTCCTCAGAGCAGCAACAGTCAGCCCAATGACTATGAGCCAGATGAGGCTTAAGAAGAAACGGCGGTAACCTGCCACATTTGTTTTCCTGAAAATGGCGTCATACTGGTCAAAGAATGCAACAAAACGGGTCTTTGAAGCACAAGAGCGCAACAAGCCAGCCTCGATGACAATCAACAATCAGGACATTTTCTACCCAAAGTGTTTCCTGGCGCGCAGAAGTTCCTTTTGTAAGGTTGTAAGACACAAGCCGCTGCATCGTGTCATCGCCTGGTTCCACAAACCACCTTCGCAAGCCAGAAGGAAACATGCACTGGCTTATAAAACGTGCAATGCCCTTTAGACAGCCCCAGAGCGCCTTCGCCCATTAGGGGCAAATGTGCCGCTCCACAGCCCTTGCCAACCGTCTCAAAGCAGACACCCCTGTGGTGACCGGATAAGGCACACAAAACAGGCCTATGACTGCGGCAACGGCAAAACCGTGGGTCAACATGACCGTAAAAAACTCGCTATTCGTCATGGCAAAAGTTGGAATAGCAAGCAGCGCCAGGGCAAGTCGAAGATCCTTGCCCTGAAAAACAATATCAAGGGCCTGCAAAAACAAGGCTAACAGGAAAGGAAAAACCATGCTGCCCCAAAAACCTGCATCGGCAAAAAAGGAAGCAAAGATGTTAGCGTTAGCGCCTACAGAAGGACGGTTGAAAAAATACGCCCCTATCACGTAAGGGATTCCCTGAGGATAGCGAGGCAACATCCACCATCGAAAAGGCGCATGTGCGCTAAACCAATTGAGAGGATGAAGGGTGAAATAAGCAACATAATAGAAATGTAGTTGCGCAGGTATGAAAAACACTCGCCGCATGAGAAGAGCCACGCCCCACACCGTCCAATGGCGGCTTAAACCGACAACCACTAACAACCCTATCAGCCCCATAACCGCTTTCAGCCAGAAAGTTTGACGATACCGCGTAAGCCACCACAACAGGGCCAAAATCACAGCTGGAACTGCGAGCGTGTGCTTAAACCCCGCGATACTATACAAATAAAGCAACCCCGCTATGGCACCAACACTCCACCAATATTTTCGACGGATGACACCATATGCCAGCAAAAAAGGCAGAAAAACGTTGGCCGACCATATCAGGGCATATTGGAAAACTGGCCCTCCGCGAGAAACAAAACGCGCCCGCACAGTATAAGCCTCTGCAGGGGAAGGAATGCCACGAGGCAAGCCAAACCGTACCACCAGCAACGAAATCGCCGCCACAGAAGCCCCGCCAACGACCAACACGGGGAGAGCAAAACCACTCGTCGTTTTCATGCCCACGAAAACGGCTTTAGAAAACGAGAAACGTACTCTCCTCAAGGCATAGAGTGTCAGAAATTGAACCGTTAAGAGGTAAAACGCCAAAGAAGCAAGAGTAGCATTGCCCAAAAACAAAACTAAAACAGGAACGTATGTGAAGAAGAACAAATAATTCAAGACATAGTCAGAAACACGCTGGTTTTCGAGAGGAAGGAACAAAGCAAAAGCGACCAGCAGCAAAATCCCCATTCCCCAAGAAAACACACTTCGTGGATGCCAAACAAACCCCTCATAAGCATACACCGGCGCAATGAAGCGGTAATACTCGTATACGAGCAATCCGCTGTAGCCGAACATCAGCGCCAAGAAAAGCAATCGTTCCTTGGAGACTCTAATCATACCTAACCTCAAACAGCCTGCTCCACGCAATCAGGTTCAGACAACGCCACGTATGTGCTGCCCACGGCTGCTTGCCTGTGAGTGTGCGCCTCCACCCTTCGATAACGCTGCCCATTTTGAGAGCAGGGATGCTCTCTCCGCTCACGAAGGTGCTTTCCACCCATGGTTTTAAGCTCTGTAACCATGCTCTCTCCGGCGTCGCAAAGCCAATCTTATCCTTACGCGCCAACACGACCTCAGGGACAATCCCCCTCATGGCTTCACGAAACACCGCCTTGCTTATCCCCTGATGCGAAATCAAATACGCCTCAGGCAAATTCAACAAAAATTGAGCCATCGCTGGCGTCAAAAACGGGACTCTACTTTCTATCGAGTGCGCCATAGAATTCCGGTCTTCGTATCGCAGCAAATGAGGCAGGGAGGATGAAACCATCGTTTCCAACAACCGCCGTCTGAGGTGCTCCCTGCCAAATCCAATAGAGGAATTGGGAGAAAACGTGACATCTCGGTCTCGGAACCATGCCTTGTTCAGCCAAGCAGGCACCCGACGATGTCCTCCAAGCCAGCCGGCCCGCATACGCCACGTCGGAGGCAACATCTCCGCCACCACGCGCATCCACGTATCTTTGCGCCCTGGCAACCGAGAAAGGCGCCGCAATAATGCCATCGCAGGGCCCCATTGCCCTTCAGCAATCAACGATGCCACGCGCGCAGCGCCATAGTAAGTATATCCCCCCAAGAGCTCATCCGCACCCTGCCCATCCAGCATCACTTTGACACCATATTCCTTAGCCAAACGAAAAACACGATATTGGGCATAAATACTGGTGCTTCCAAAAGGCTCGCCCTGGACTCGAATCAATGCATCAAGGTCATCTACCAATTCATGAGGGGAAACTATCACTTTATGCACATGGGCATGACTGGCTTGCCCTACGACATCGATAAAAGGCTCCTCCGAAAGATAGCTTCCCTTTGCAATAAAACTAAAAGTGTGGATCTCTGCGGAAGGGCTCAAATGCCTGATAGCCATTACAATGGAGGAAGAATCAATACCTCCAGAAAGCGCTGTACCTACAGGCACATCGCTCCTCAGGTGCAACGCAACGCTCTCCAAAAACAGTTCCCTCAAGTGCTCCGCTGCTTCTTCAAAACTCAGATCTATCGGTGCGCCTAACTGCCACTTCCAATAAGGTTGAGGTTCAAATGCATTAAAGTCGCCCAGCGAGATTTCAAGATAATGACCTGGCGGCAATTGGGAAATTGCGGAGAACATGGTAGCCTGCCCGTCATCCGTAATTCCAAACCGCAGGTAACGATACAAGCTCTGGGGGTCCACGGTGCGAGAAATGCCTGATAGCTCCAGCAAAGGCGGAATCTCTGAAGCAAAGGCAATGCCATCACGATATCGCGTAAAATACAAAGGCTTAATGCCAAAAAAATCGCGCACCAAGAAAACTTTGCTTTCCTGCACATCTAACAACGCAAAGGCAAACATGCCTACAAAGCGTTGCAAACTGGCAATCCCCCACGATTCCCATGCCGCCATCAGCACTTCAGTATCAGAGGTGCTATGAAAAACGTGGCCTTCTCGCTCCAAACGCTCCCGAAGTTCCACATAATTGTATATCTCGCCATTGTAGACAACATAATAACGGCGAGAATGAGAGGGCATCGGCTGCCATCCTGCTTTAGACAAATCAAGGATAGCAAGCCGCTGGTGAGCAAAACCTACTTGCAAGGGCATCGACGACTCAATGTGAGAAAAGAGTCTCACTCTCCCATCCGCCATGGCTAAATAACCGGCATCGTCTGGCCCCCGATGCTGTAACCTCTGCGCCATCCGGCGGAGCGCCCTTGCCTGGTCAGTCGGTGTTTTCAATATCAGTCCTGCAATACCGCACATGGTTTGTTGTCCTCGTGATATTCTTGCCTGATCAAAATCACCAACAGTAGCAAATAAACACCATACAATAAGCCTTGCAACCACGATATCAATATGAGAGCCTGAAGAGGGCCTTGAATCGATACCCAGAGCGGCAAAGACACCACAACCACCGCGGGGATATCATAAAGCAATTTCGTCCATGGATGTTTGGTCAAAAAAATCGCCCGCGTCACCGGACTAACGGCCAACATGCCTATCAACCACGGCACCATTTCGGCCATCATATCGCCGCTGATCGCCCACTGAGGGCCAAATATCACGGGGGTTAATCTTGGCGCCAGCCACCACGCCAAACCGCCCATTCCAACAGCCAAAACGCTCAATTTTGCTACCGTCGCCAGCAAGAAACCCAACAACTTTGTCGGATGATTGTGTGCAAGGTCAGCCGCATGCCCGTAAAACACGTCTGCTACTGCAGCTCCTATCAAGCTCATCGGAATACTGGTGACTTTCTGCGCCAGCGCTAGTGCTCCGCCAGCTTCTATGCCATACACACTCGCGAAAATGGGCACTGCAGCCATCAAGGCCACGGTATCCAGTAATGCCGAAGGCAAGAGCGTTAAAGGATACACCCTGTACTTAAGCAGCACGTTGAAAGCGCCCGAAGTACGAACACGCTCCTCTCCCCCACGTAGCGAAAAAGCGCGCCACAAGATCAACAAACTACCAAAACGCCCCATCGATTCCCCCACGATCATCCCAAATGTCTGCCAAACAAACAGCGCCCCTTGCGCAATAGCCCGAAGTACTGAGCGCCCTAAAGCAAAAGCGCCAATCAGACGGAATTTCTTATGTCGGATAGCCCAATAACGGAGGATTTGCCCCCATACCGTCACCACCAATGTCAATGAGACCAATGCACTCGTCCACAAAGGGAAAACACCGTACCCCAACACCCCGTAATGTTTGAACGCCCCGAAAATAATGCCTGCTACCACGGCAACGACGACAGCAATGAGAAGAGCGCTGCGAACAAGGCTATTGGCTTCCCCATCGTCAGGGGCTGCAACAACCGCAACCTCATAACGAAGAGCACCAGCCACTGACGCCACCCCCACAAAACTCATAAACAGCCCCCACAGCCCAATATCTCGCGGGGTGTACAACCGAGTAAGCACGGGAAACGCCAATATCCCCACCCCCTGGGATATCACTGTGCTCCCCGATAACGTCAAAACTCCCTGGGCAAATGAGCTCTTCTTGAAGCGTAATTTTATCTTACGCATCAGAGGCAAAAACACTGAAGACCCTTTGCCAGGCATCATAATGTGTACCTGTTCCCATCGGGAGTGACAATACCTCACAGGCGGCGCGTTCAGCCTGAGGCAACGCCCCCTCAGGCCACGCATACACCGGCAGGCGGTGGACAGGTACAGGGTAATAAATCATCGTGCCCACGCCTTGCTCTGCCAGGCGTTGCCGCACCTCATCCCGCCGGCCGTGCAGCACCCGCACGGTGTACTGGTGATAAACATGATACGCGTAGGGCTGCTCGGCCGGCAACACCAGCCCCTCCACGCCAGCCAGGGCTTCGCGGTAACGGGCCGCCACCTCGCGCCGCCGCGCGTTCCATTCATCCAGCACCTTCAACTTGACCCGCAGCACCGCGGCCTGCAACGCATCCAGGCGCGAGTTGTAGCCCAGCATCTCGTTGTGATACTTGCGCCGCGCGCCATGCGTGCGCAACATGCGGGCCGTTTCCGCGATTGCGGCGTCATTGGTCGCGATGAGGCCACCATCGCCCAGCCCACCTAAGTTCTTGGTGGGGAAGAAAGAAAACGCGCCCGCATCGCCCAACGAGCCCAACTTGCGCCCCTTGTACGCGCCGCCAAAGGCCTGGGCTACATCTTCCAGCACTTTGAGGCCATGCTCGCGAGCGATTTTCAAAATGGGGTCCATATCGGCCGCGTGACCATACAGATGCACCGGCAAGATGGCCTTGGTGCGAGGCGTGATGGCCGAGGGAATGCGTGCCGGGTCGATATTGAAGGTCACGGGGTCGATATCCACAAATACCGGCGTGGCACCCACCAGGCTAATGGCTTCTGCAGTGGCGAAGAAAGTAAAGGGGGTGGTAATGACCTGGTCGCCGGGGCCAACGCCCAACGCGCGCAAGGCAATCACCAATGCGTCGGTGCCCGAATTAACTCCCACCGCGTACCGGACGCCCAAATACGCAGCCACCTCGCGCTCAAAAGCCTCGACTTCGGGGCCTAAAATGAAGCGCCCGGAACGCAATACCCGGTCGATAGCCTCATGGATTTCGTCCCATAGGGCCTCGATTTCCGGGCGCGGGTCATAAATAGGAATGCGAATGTCGCTCATAAGCCCTCGTCAGGCAAGTTGTGCAGGTATTCGACGTGCTGCTCATCCAGCCAGCGGTAGCGGCGGCCACACTCGCGGCAAACGGCTTCCTCGCCCTCAAAGTGCAGCGGCACCCCACAACGGCAAGCCCAGCCGATGACGCGAGCCGGAACGCCGGCCACCAGCGCGTAGTCGGGCACATCTTTGGTCACCACCGCACCGGCAGCCACAAAGGCCCATTCGCCTATCGTCACGCCGCACACCACCGTGGCGTTGGCGCCGATGCTGGCCCCGCGCTTGACCCGTGTTTCCAGGTAGTCGT
>Ga0256833_1002425_pt1 | contig 13066 bp, 8 predicted proteins | sample 356284metaG_FD_190535 | JGI IMG/M metagenome (GOLD analysis project Ga0256833, IMG submission 190535) | Hydrothermal vent microbial communities from Mid Atlantic Ridge, Atlantic Ocean - 356-284 | ecosystem: Environmental > Aquatic > Marine > Hydrothermal vents | place: Atlantic Ocean: Mid...
ATTTGAAATTATCGGAACTTCCGGCGTAAATATAATTGGCGAAACCGGCAAAGGAAGGCCAATATTCCGTACGAGCCAATTTAACTTGAGCGTTGTCTAATTTTTGTTTAATCTTAAGTGTTTTTATATTTAAATTGGAATGTAGCGCTTCATCTATAAGCCCCTCCTCCGAAGGGAGCGCTTCCTTTTTGTAATCCATTTCACCGGCGACTTCAATTTGTTCATTTTGATCAATATTCAATAAGATTTTCAGACCGCCGAGCGCTTCGATATGCGCGTTTTCCAGTTGCTGCAAAATTGGACGGATATTTTCTACCTGCACTTCAGCCTGCAATTGTTCGAATTGTGATACAAGTCCCTGTTTGCGCATGGATTTTATTGTCTCCAAATATTCTTTGGCATTGGAAAAGCGGCCTTCTGCTATTTTTAACAAGTCCTTGGTTAATATAACGCCGTAAAAGGCTTTTTTAACGTTTAATACCGTCTTGGATATAACGCGTTTTATGTTTTCTTCCGATAGCTGTAAATATATTTGCGCCGCGCCAATACCCGTAAGAACACGGGCGCTGAATATGATTTGCGTTAATTCAGCCTTGGTTTGATAATTGTTCGTTTGCGCAAAGGCTTGGAGTTTGGTGTCTATCGGTAATAATTTATTCGGATCATAAGGTATTACGGCTTCTTTGAAGAGCACTCCGTAAGTAGCATTGTTTAACATAGCGGCAAAATCGGGAAAAGGCATTTTAGGTTTTTGTAAGAAGTGCGAAAAACCCGCGCTGAAATCAATGGATGGATAAGCGTAACCATAAGCTCCGTCTACGCGAGCTTGCGCTTTATCAATTTCCAGTTTGGCCAATTCTATATCGCGGTTGTGCTGCAATGCGATTTGTATGGCGTCGTCAATGCTTAAAATACGTTGAGCTTGAGCGGGAGACCATAAAAACGGAGTCATTAATAAAAAAAGATATTTTCTTACATTGTTCATAGCATTACCTTACTGTTGTATCATTTAATATATTTTCTATTATTTTATTGTATAGAAATTTCAAAAACCAACCTATTTGGAATATTTTCAATATTATTTTCGGAATATTTTTGCATACGCGCAATTTTTGATTCCCGCTTTCGATGGAATAACAAATAGTCTCTCCAATCCTGTCAGTCCGAACGTTCCTATCGGGTATTTAAATTTTTCCATTTGCTGCATTCAGATTGTCCCATTAAATCGGACAATGGCGCCTCCATGATGTTCACTATTATTCTCATTAATCAATTTGTAACACTATGTTCTTGCTATATAGGGATATCAAAAAATAATATAGCTTGGCAAAGCGTCTAATAAAAGCAATTTTTTTGTCATTTCGATGATCCTTCACAAGCGGGTAATAAATAATACCGCTATTATATTCGGGGGAATTTTTTTTACGCTTAATAATTCCTTGTCGCTATAATATGGTCAGCAACGTCATAGTATTTATTTTTTAATTCCATCAAAAATATAGGATATCAGACGTTTAACCGTTTTTGAAATTGAATCGAAATCAACTTCATAGATAAATTCCGCTTCGGAAAGACGGTAATAATTATTAAATACCGCCGTTATCAAAAGATCAATATCCCGAGAAAGCTGTTTGGCGTTATGCCTTATTAATTCACCGCAAGCCATACCCTCGTTTAATAAAGATTCGATTAATTTGCATTGATTTTTTTGAAAATCCGGATAATGTTCTCGTAATACCTTAGTCATCTCCAAATAAGATTCTATGCGGATGGAGTATTTTACGGCACGTTGCTGTACAAAATGAATCAGCTCATTTAAAACCTGAATAATTTTCTTGCTGACCGCGATATTTTTATCCAATATCTTTTTTTGTTTTTCTAAAAAAACCGCAACCTCATCCTCAATCAGTTCAAGAAATAAACTTTCTTTATTGGGAAAATAGTAATAAAGTGAATTCTTTTTGAGCTTCATCAAGCCGGCAATATCGTCAAGCGTCGTTTTATGATAGCCGTATGCGGCAAACATTTTGCGGCCGGCGTCCTTAATACGTTCCTTCTTTTCGTCAAATTTTTTCATTTGTATTTTCGATATTTTTGTTAAAATGTTCGAAAATTTAAAAAATAAAACTTGATATAGCAAATAAATAAGAGAATTTATGATTTCATAATGGTGTAAATAAAAAAACTTGTCGCTTTTGGCTTTATTTAAACCATGTGAATAAATTTTGTTAATGATAAAAAATTCCCATGAGCGGTGCGATTTGGTTTACATAAGTCGGGGAAAGGCGAGCGGGAAAAAGAAATCAAAAATTTTTGCAAATATATTTGAAATATGTTATAATGCCATTTCTTGTATTTAGAAGACTATTGTTACGCATCGTTATCCGAACGAAAAACCGAATTATATCGGACTTTTTATAAACCGTTCTATTTTGTAAAGGATAATAATTCAATGCTTCGACCGAATCAATTTCAAATTAATCAAGCATGGATCGTATTTAGATTGAGTAAATCGCCTATTGTAACCGAACAAGACGGCAATTTTAATGTGTTTGCGCTATTGGATGCCTCAAGTTGCTTTATTATGGCTACTATGTTTGTTCGCGTGGAAGACGCCGAGCCGTCTCAGTTAGCGTCTGTTCGTTTTTTGAAAGACGGATATTCTCACTATAATCAATATCCCGAAACGCTATATATACCGTCCAAAGAGAGGGTGGATTTTTTAAGCGAAGAAGCGGAAAGTCACGGCATAGAAGTGGTTCGTATCCCTGAAAAACAACTATTGCCGTTTATTGGCGATGCCCGTAAAATGTTTAAAAAATTCGGAATGGCTTGAAAAAAGCAATTCAGTTCAAAGTCGCTAAAACTAAGGCAATTTTTTTGCGAAAATAAGGTTGATCTCTTCATAAGTAAATGAGTCGGGCAAAGTTTCTTTTATGGTTTTCAATGATTTCCCCTTGCTCTTATCTGTTATCTCAAGAATTGTTTTTTGTTTTGAACGAGAAACTTCTCTGTTAATATCCACATTATATTCAAGATTGATACATTTTACGAGATGATTGGCGATTTGCTCATATCTACTGCCGTCCATTTCCGAAATCTGTCTAAGAGAAAAACATCCTTCAAAATTTTGATATGTTGTAATATGCGATTTTTCTTCATCGGTCGCTTTTTTCATTGATATTGATTCGTTGTGCCATTTGTTTTCAAATGGGGATTTTTTCTAAGAAAATCATTAATCTCTTCCAAAAAATGGGGGCCGTATTTTTCAACTCTCTTCGGCCCGAATCCTTTAATCATTAATAATTCGGATAGGGATACAGGCAAATAACGGCTGATTTTTTTTAATACCTCATCGCTGCATACAAAATATGCCGGCATATCATAGGCTAATTTCAAACGGCGTTTTTTTAGTTTGTTAAACAGTTCGACATTATAGTTATTTTGAATATCGGACTTTATTATTTTTCTTTTTTTATCGTTGTAATTTTTCTGCCTTTTTTCTTTATGAAAATTCAGATTGACTGAAAGAATAGGATATTCGTCTTCGCTTTTTATTACCCGTCCTTCACGAATAAGTTGATAGATGATAGCAATTACTTTTTTACGATCCATGCCTTTTAATAATCCGAAATAATGGCTGCGATCCAATCCATTCTTTTTAAAACGTTGATAATCCAAACCGGTTAACAGACTGGCAATGGTTGTTACGCCGTACGTTCCGTCAAACTCTTCAATACAATCAAGGATTGTTTTTTGGGAAGCGGAAACATTACCATACTGATCAGCGGCGTTCTCTGTTGCCTGCGGATGCCAGTTTAAACATACGTCGCAGGCGCGGCAGTTGTTTTTAGGATATTTTTCACCGAAATAAGCCAGCAGATATTTTCTGCGGCAGATGCGTTTTTCGATATATTTTTCCAATTGATCGAGTTTTTCGTATTGCCGTTGCATGCGTTCTTCATATATCTTAAAATCAATACCGATTTTATCCCACGGAACGCGCTTGGAGGTAATTTTTATACCGCGGCCCCTAAAAGGCGGCGTGTAAATTAAAATGCCTTTGTGTTCAATCTCACGGATGGCGTTCGAGAATTGTTCGTGCGTGATTTTTTCCGCATTTAAAAGATTTTCCAAGGGCACGGGCTCTCCGTCATAGGGTAGTAGCCAACTGACTATACGTTTTTGTATGTCGGCACGCGCTACTTTTTTTAAGGCGCGTTTTTCATCTATGTTAAAATCGACCTGGAAAGTAACGGTTTGCCGATTCATACGTTGTAGGATACCGTATTGTTCAAAAAGTTTAACGGCGGAAGCTACGGACATTTCATTGGCGCTGCAGGCTTCGCCAATTTCCCTGTATGTAAGGTAAATATCTTCGCGCTCCAAATCGAATAAAAAGTTATATACCTCTTCCAATACGGCTTGAGGGGGATAGTTGTTTTCGATAAAAAATTCTTGCAGTTTGCGGTCCTGATAGTTGTAAAAAAGAATACAGTAGGATATTTTGCCGTCCCGACCGGCGCGCCCTGCCTCCTGATAATAAGCTTCGAGAGAGCCGGGCATATTATAATGCAGAACAAAACGCACGTCAAACTTATCAATACCCATACCGAAAGCGTTGGTGGCTACGATAACCGGCGCATCATTATTCAGCCATTTATCCTGAGCCTGATGACGTTTTACTTTATCCATTCCCCCGTGGTAGCCGATGGCTTTAATACCCATCTCATTTAGCATTTCACTAATATCATCTACCGCGCGCTGCGTGGAAACATAGACAATACCCGATCCTTTAATGGTCGGTAAAATACGCAACATTTCTTTATTTTTTTCTTCGTTGGAAAGGACGGCTGCAAAATATTTTAGATTAGGACGATCAAAACCGCTGATAAAAATCTTAGCGCTCGGTCGATCAAGCTGTTTAAGGATATCCTCCCGCACTTCTTTAGTAGCCGTTGCCGTAAAAGCTGCTACGGGAGGGTTGCCGATATAATTGATTATCGTTTTTAATTTGAGATAGGAAGGGCGAAAATCGTGACCCCATTGTGAAATGCAATGCGCTTCGTCTATCGCTACGAAAGAGACCTTGATTTGGCTGATCAATTTCATAAATGCGGCGGAATAAAAACGTTCCGGAGCAATATAAAGTAATTTATAGTGACCTCGGCGCACATCGTCAATACGTTGCTGCGCTTCGTCGATGTTTAAGGTGCTGTTGATAAAGGTGGCCGGTATTTTAAGGACGCGCAACGCGTCAACTTGATCTTTCATTAAAGCAATAAGCGGCGAAATAACGATAGAGACATTATCGAAAATCAATGCGGGGATTTGATAGCAAATGGATTTACCCCCGCCTGTGGGCATAATCCCCAACACATCCTCGCCTGCAAGGATAGCATCTATTATTTCTCGCTGTCCCTTGCGAAACGCCGGCAAATTAAAACGTTGCTGTAATATTTTTAAGGGATCGTTATTCAAATTGAATCCGTAAAGAGCTAATATTTTAATCCGTTATTGCCATTTCCACGAATTGTCGGGAAAAGTCCATAAAACAGAACGCATCTCAAACCGCCCGCTTTTTTAAACATAATGTACGGTTAAGCTTTCGCCGCCGCATTTCATCGATTATACAAGTCGGCAAATTTTCAAAACGCTAGACCGTTTATCCTTGGATATTTTAATCAATCGGAGTTATTCCTTTTCTCTGTTCTCCAAGCGGTCTTCATCCCGTTCTTTGCTTTCACGCAGCATATCTTCCGGATTGTCTATAATCGGCGATTCATCCAATGATTTCCAATTGAAATTTTCGTCTAAAGGATCCAACGCTTTTTGAGCGTCAAAAATACGCTTATCAACAGGTAGCGCTTTATAAGGCGTAAAATTCGCTTTATCCGTAAAAAAATCGGCCATATCCGTTGCTCCGGCGTCATATTGATTGAGATAAGGAAGTCCGAGCACATTAAAAAAGGTTTTAAAAATACTGCCGAAACTATAATGAACTTTGCTAACGTAATGTCTTTTAACATAGGGTGAAATTACGAGTAAAACGCTGCGATGAGCGTCCAAATGATCAACGCCGTTTTGCGCGTCGTCTTCGGTGATGACGATCAACATATTTTTCCAATATTTTGTATGGGAAAGAAATTCCACGATACGACCAACTGCAAGGTCGTTATCGGCCATATAACTTTCTCTAAAAGGATAACCCTCTTTAGGGCGTTCGCCCGCGCCGTGATCATTAGGAATGATTACCGTCAGAACCTGCGGCATAGTTTTACTGCTGTTAACCCATTTTGCATTAAATTCTTTAATAAACATATCAATACGAAATTGATCCGGAATAGAAGTGTTATATGTGGGATAAGTTTTAGACGTTTTACTGAAAATAGGCGCGGGAACGGGGAAATTGGCTACGTGCCGTATACCGGTAAATTTATATTCCTGTTCATAACTGGCCGGCTCAAACATAATGCCGAAGCCGAAATTGTAAAAACTAACCCGATTGCGTTCCATGTGTTCCCACAAGGACCCCGCTTCATTATAATCTTCGGGATAGATGGCGCCGGCCGCTCCGTTCATAGCCAGGCTTCCCGGCGCTCTTGATTTCGGGTCATAACGCCGGTTGCCGCCGTAACTAGCCACCGTGGTTGTTTCTACCCATTCATTGGGATAAGTATTCACTAACCAGCGATGTCCGTCGGCCGATACATCGGAATCCACATAAAAATTGTCACCGAGAGCAAATTCTTCCGCAAGATGCAAATGGTTGGGCATAACCGTCACATTTTCCAAACTGTGTGTATGCTTTTTATTGCTAAAACTAACATTCCGCCCGTAACGGGCAATAGAGGGATCGCCTTCTACATTTTTTAACTGACCGAATATTTCATCAAAAGTGCGATTTTCTTTGGAAATAAATACAATATGCTTAATAGGCGATTCTTTTTCTCCCCCATATAACGGAATAGGATTATTTTTACGGTTTTCAAACTCTTTGGAATCGGCATATTGCACCTTAAAATTATTATCATTTACTTTTTTCGTTAAATCTTGCAAGCGGGAATCATCGGGAATATCAATTACCGAAACCGTTCCTTTCATTAGACTGCCGATATAACTGCCTTCCGGTCCTTTTTTAAATGTTTTACCGCCATTAGGGCCGCTGCCATAGCCCTTGGCATTAGCCACGATTAATTTCTTTCCGTCCGGCGTAACTTGCAATTTTGCAGGGAACCAACCCACCGGAATATGGCCGATAACCTTTAAACTTGGAATATCAATAATACCAACGGCGTTAATGCCCGCCTCTGCCACATATAGCCGTTTTTGATCCGGCGAGGCAGTTAGACCAAAAGGAATAACGCCGCGAAAGTGTTTTACGGCACTATGAGGTTTCAAATAGATGTGCGTAATAATGGTATCGCGCTTTATATCAATTACCGAAATATTATCATTGGTGCCGTTGCTTACAAAAACATAATTATCGGTGGCGGCAAGAGAGTTGGGACTTGAACCGCCTACGGCGGGAATATCTTCTACCATTTCGCCGACCAATGCACCGGTTTTAATCTTAGCAATTACTTTGGGTCGGTCGGCTTTTAGGTCGATCGTCCATACGGAAAACGATTCGGGAACATTAGGGTCGCCAAGCCCCGGAACATTCATCGTATCGTTCTTAATTCCTTTACGCATCTCTTTGGAATTAAAAGCAAAAGGAGGAAATTTCAGCGCCGTCTCTTTTAGATTTTTCTCATCCAAACCGGGAATCAATTTATATTCGAACATGCCGACGTTAGCCACATAAACTTTGGATTCATCAGGCGACAGAACAATTCCGAACGGATAGCGACCTACCGGAATATTATGAATAACTTTTTTTGTTCCGGTATCGACGATTAAAACGCGGAAATTCATCTGGTCTACGGCATAAATACGGCTACCTTCTTTATTCATTATCAGATCGCCGATATATCCGTCCGGATACTTTTCATCGTTGACGGATGTTTCACAATCGATTATGCCTTTTTTTTTACCGCTGTCAATATCAAAAAGAATGATTTTGTTTTGTTGACCGCCGGAAACATAGACCGTTTTTCCATCGGGACTAACGGCTAGCCCCATAAATACCGAAGCAAGAACGCCCTCGTCTGTAGCGGGGCCAGGGGGGATTTGCATAACTTGCGGATTATCCGACAATAAATTCTTAATAATGGAAATAGAAAGCGGACGAATGCCGGAGTTAGCCGTCACGGCAATATTGCCGCTACGGCTTAGAGTTAAACCGTAGGGATGCGGCGCGACTGTAATGTTTTTGCCAAGCGGCGTAATGATGCGTCCGTTTGGCAATACGGTTTCACCCGAACGATCGATAGCCGTATAACGATTGCCCGCAGGGGCGCTTAGAACAGTTATTTTTTTCTCCGTTTTGCAGGAGGAGAAAAATAAAATAATAAAAATAATGATAGCAGTTGATTTAAAATTTTTCATTTTTACCTCGTTTTTTAAGATTAAATTATTGCAATAATAATAATCTAATACTCAAAATACAAATTTATCGGATAATTATTTTTCTTGTGCAAGAACGCCCGAAGTCATTAATTTATAAAGTTCGATCGACATACGCAATTAAACGGAATGTTTGTTATTAAATTCTCGATTTATTTAATATCTATTAATATCGAAATTTCAAAAAATACCCTATTAAGGGCATTTTCATTTATTTTTGTATTATTCTCAATTTTGAAATTATATATAGTTCACATAGGCCGTATTTTAGATTCTTCAATTTATCGAAGAATGACAATGTTGGACTTTTTTATTGCCGTTTCAACATTCTTCTTCTCCTTGTCATTCCTGATCCCGTATTGACGGGACGGGAATCTAAATCTTGGTATGTTCTATATTCAGATTCCTTCTTTCGAAGGAATGACACATTGACGATTCTACCCGTACTTTTTTTATTAATCACTTTACGATTCTATGTTCTAACAAAAATAATTTTGAAACAATATGTTTTTTTTATATTTTTCAATGATTAATCGTTATTATAAAAAAAATTATGAAAAATTATACTGTTATATATTTTTTATTTATAATTCTCCCATTATGTGCTTTTTCACAGGTTGAATCCAATTCCGACGCGCCTTACGGCAAACCGGTAAAAGAGATAAGGATCAATGGGTTAAAAAAGACTAAAAAATATATTGTTGTTCGCGAATTATCCACCAAAGTTGGTGCAATCTGTTTAAAAAAGAACTTATTACAGGATTACGCCCGTCTTGATATATTGGATATTTTCAGTGAAATAAAAATATATCCTATTATGAAAAACGACAGTGTTGTCGTAACTTATAATCTTGTTGAAACGTTTAATTTACTTCCGGTTATTGCCATGCAGATAAATGATGAAAACGGCATTTCTGCCGGAGGCGGAGTAAAAATACCAAATCTTTTCGGACGGGATATTTATTTATCTGCGCGGGCGCTTTTCGGAGGAGCGACAACAGTAGAATTAACGCTGGATCAACCGTGGGTCTTTTGGAAAAGAGCCGGTTATCGTTTTGACTATTTTCATCGGAACCGATTAAATAAGGGTGCTAATTTCAATGAAATTGCCGATGAAATGTATTTAAACCTATTTTTCAACATTTCCGATTTCTGGAAATTCGGAATTCATTATGACTTTGTTGTTTTAAAAAGCGATAAACCGCTTATTACGCTTTCTCCCGATAACATTGATCATATTTTCCGTTCCGGAATCTATTTTGCACTGGATACCCGCGATGCCTATATGGACACCAAACGCGGCTGGTGGAATGAAATCTCTTATAATCGGGAAATGAAACTTCTGAAAAGCAATTCCGATTTTCATCAGTTGGATATTGATATCAGGCGCTATATTCCGCTTAAATGGGATCGACAATGTGTTGCTCTATTTTCATTATTAACCCTAAGAACAGGCCTTGTAGGAATAAACATCGCCGATTGGCAGCAATTTAATCTTGGCGGAACGAATACGGTGCGCGGCTGGGATTTTGCTTATCGGCGCGGGAAAAACCAATTTATAAACACTTTGGAATATCGCTATACGGTAATAAAACCGCAACTTTTGCGTCTTCCTTTTAATTTTAATATCAAAACAGGATTACAAATAGCTTTATTTAGCGATTACGGTTCCATTTGGGATGAGAAAAATGAATTCGCCGCTAATAATTTTCTTTTAGGATACGGAATCGGTTTTCGCTTTTTCATGCCCTTGGTAGGTATGTTACGTGTTGATATCGGATGGGGGCAAAAAGGAAAAGGCGCATTTTTGCATCTCGGTTCCTTTGAAAAACCTGTTATTACCCGCCGCCGCGTTCGTTGATTATGATTTGCGCAGCCAATAAAACATCTCCGACCATGTTGGTTTTTTCCCCTGCATAAGCGTGGCCATTCTAAATATTTTTGCAGCAATATAAATAACAATAACGTTAGAGAGCAGCATTACAATCGTCGTAAGGTATATTTCGTTTGTCAGACTTTCCGCGCTTAAGGGAATGCGGATTATCATAAAGAAGGGCGTCAGAAAAGGGATATAACTTAGGATGCGTATCAATTCCGAATCGGGATTGGTGAAAATCATTAAGGATAACAACATGGGAATAATAGCGATTGTTCTTAAAAATTGATTGATTTGCTGGGCGTCAAACTCATTGGAGGAAACCGCTCCCACGGTTGTAAAAATAGCGCCGTAAAACAAAAAACCGAGAAAAAAATAGAGCAGAAAATAGAACGCGTTGGCCATATTTATATAATCGATTTCATGAGCGGGAATGAAACCGCTGACAATAAAGATAATCGTCAGCGCAAACCAAATAAACAATTGCATAAATCCGAGAAAGCTTAAACCGATAATCTTACCGCCCATAATCTGACCGGAAGTGGCATAAGAAAGCAACACTTCAATAACGCGGTTGGATTTTTCCTGCAAAACACCGCTGAACAGAAAACCGCTGGATGTAAAAATAGCCATAAAAAGCAAAAACGCGCTGAACAACGGGCCGTAGAATTGTATGTAAAAATTCCATTCGCGATCGCTGTTTTCCTGAATATGGAATTTACGGATTTTAACCGGTCTGAACCATTTAAGCACGCGTCCTCGTTCTATTTTATCATTTAAAATACGTTTTTTAATGGCGATAGTTTGCAGTATGTTCTCAAAACGTTCCCATTCTAAAAAATCTCCGGGATTTTTCGTATGATATTCAATTTCCAAATCATCGGTAAAGGTAAGATAGGAATTAATAACGCCTTTTGTTAAAAGCGAATCGGCTATTTTTTTCGCTTCAAATTTATATAAAGAATCCAAAGCGTTTTGATAACGGTTTAGCTCGATATCAATTAACTCCCGTTCTTCGCGTACCTGCTGTAAACGGTTGTATGAACTTTCCAAAAGATATTGCCGGTTTTTTAATCTTTGATTTTTATAATAGGCCGTTCTTTCTTTTTTTATGTTATTATAAAGAGTAAAAATAGAATCGCGTTTATGGCGAACTGCACGCAGCTCTCCGACCATATTCAAATAGGCGTCGGAATTAGCGGCGGAAATTTTAAGAACCATATATTCCGGCGTGTTATTTTCCAATTTATAATTTTTATTTAACTCGCTTTGCAGCTCGCCCGCAATATTCTGACCGCTTAAGTCTATGGCGCCTATAAGTTTTGTGGATACTTCGGCGCTATATTGAAAAAAGTAGATGGGAATAAATAAAATAAGCACAAATAGAAAAGGCGAAACGAGAGTATTAAACAGAAATGAGCGGGATTTAAACCTTTTGGTAAATTCCCAGAAAGCGATTCTGAAAAGATTTTTCATAATCCGACCTTTTGATTATTTGTGTTTTGCATCTCTTTTTGTATCAGTTTAATAAAAATATCGTGCAATGTGGGTTCGACTATTTCGAATTTTCGTAATTTTATTTTTCCCTTGGTCATATTAAAAAAATCGCTGATAGTAAGCTTCGGTTTGTTCAGTGTAAATTTGTAGGCATTGTTTTGCTCTTCAATGATATTAATACCATCGATTTCATGCAGAAACGTTAAGGGATTATCGGCTTCAATGATAAAAGCGTCCTCGCGAAATTTCCTTTTAATTTCGTTGAGTTTGCCTTTTAAAATAACTTTTCCCTGGTTGATCAGACAAATATCATCGCATATCTTTTCGACAATGTCCATTTGATGCGTTGATATAATCAGGATTTTATTCATTTTTTTATATTCGTTGAGAATATCGCGCAGCACAACCTGATTTATAGGATCGAGCCCCGCAAAAGGCTCGTCTAAAATCAGTACGTCAGGGTCGTGCAAAAAGGAGGCGATAAACTGAATTTTCTGCTGCATACCCTTTGAAAGCTGATTAATGCGCGAATCGCTATAATCCACCAGCCCCAATCTATCGAGATAACGGATTGCTTCCACCTGAGCTTTGCGCTTTTTCAAATTGTTCAGCGTACCGAAATAGACCAGCATATCCAAAACGCTCGCTTTGGGATAAAGGCCGCGTTCCTCCGGAAGATAGCCGAAATGTATCGAGGATTTTTTATCGCGCGGTTCGCTATTATAAAGTATTTCCCCTGAATCCGCTTTTAAAATATTCATTAAAATACGCATTGCCGTAGTTTTGCCCGCGCCGTTAGGGCCTAGTAAACCGAAAATTTTGCCGCCTTCTACTTTAAAGCTGAGATTTTCCAAAATGACTTTTTCATAAAAGGTTTTATTGACGGCTTTTACTTCTAAAATATTATCCTGCATTATTTTTCCGATTTTATGTTAATGGTCGAATTGCTTAGATCGATTAACTTCGTTTTAAAAAAATCGACTTTACTTTGCGGGATTTTGACGCTCATTTCTATATGATCGCTGTAATCGCTCGCTTCTATACGCCCTTTATATTCGTTTATAACCCTGCGCACCAAGTTTTCAAGTTCATAACTAAATGTGAATTTCAGGGATTCCGTATAAACTTTTATTTTGATCTTACTATTTTCAAGCACTTGTTTTGCCGCTTCGGAATAAGCCCGTA
>Ga0256833_1002426_pt1 | contig 13058 bp, 11 predicted proteins | sample 356284metaG_FD_190535 | JGI IMG/M metagenome (GOLD analysis project Ga0256833, IMG submission 190535) | Hydrothermal vent microbial communities from Mid Atlantic Ridge, Atlantic Ocean - 356-284 | ecosystem: Environmental > Aquatic > Marine > Hydrothermal vents | place: Atlantic Ocean: Mid...
AAAGGCCATCGTCGCCCAGGCCAGTGATGACCGAAAAGTCAGATGTCTGGTCAGAAGCGAGGAGTCGGTGAACCCGGGAACATTAAAACAAATGATGGGTGAAGGTCATCTGGTGTTGACCATTGAGTCGGATATTTCTGAGCCATACCAGGGCATCGTGGCACTGGAGCAGGATACCCTGGCCGATTTGTTAACAACTTATTTTAAACAGTCTGAACAACTTGATACCCGCTTATGGCTATTTGCCAATCAGACTTATGCGGCTGGATTATTGCTTCAGGAACTTCCTGATCAGCAGGATGCTCAGAAAGATTGGGAAAGAATAGTCATGCTGGCAAATACGGTTACTGAGCAGGAAATGTTGACGCTGGATTGTGAGGAAATGCTGCATCGTTTATTTCACGAAGAGCAGGTGAGACTATTTGAACCTGAACCGGTTGAGTTTTCCTGTCATTGCTCCAAACAAAAAATCAGTGAGACATTATTGTCCCTGGGAAAGGACGAATTAACACAATTGCTTCAGGAACAGCAAACTGTGACGGTGGGTTGTCAGTTCTGCGGGCGAAACTATTCATTTAGCCAGGACGATATACAAGCTTTGCTGGATGACCTGGATGCCATGAATGAAAATAATTTTACCCGTCATTAGGCCTGGGTCAGGCGTACTCTATTTTTTAAGCACATTACCCGATTATTGATTATGAAAAGATTTTTAAGAATGGCGTTGATTTTTAGCCTGTTATCTACCATGACAGGCTGTTTTTACTGGTGGCGTGCTTATCAGACCTATCAGCAAATGGATGAATTTGACAAATATTTTGCGATTACGACCGACAAGGGATTCACCGTTCATTTTAAAGACCCTATTATGTTGAGCGATGATTTTGTGCAATTGGCTAAATTAAGACCCAGTAAGGAATATGATACGCCCGAGGGCAAGGTGTTTCATTATCTGTTTCGCAAGATTGACAGCAATGGCAATATTGTTAAACCGGAAGTCAGTTTTTATTTTGATTTGACCTTTAATGATGAAGATCGCGTTAAAAGCTGGACTTTTTCACCGTTATTTTTACAGATTGCCCCACCGGAATTTTTGGAAATGTCTTTCCGCTCATTGGGCGCAGCCGATATTAATACCGAAGCCAAACAACTTAAGGTTGATACCAGTAAACTGAAAAAAACCGATGCAAAATTACCGCTAAAATCAGTAGTTGTCAAAAATTTGGGTGAGCCGTTGTCTATAGAGAACCGCGAAGACAGTGAAGTGTATCTTTATCACTTCAGACTGGAAGCCTATGATATTGAAGAAGGTTATGAAGACAGAGCTTTGAGCCGATTGAAATTAACCTTCGACAAGAAAACCCAGGAAATGATTAAAATGTCAGGACGATTTGCCGGTCTTAAAATATCAATCAACTACCGTAATTATCAGAAACGGCAGCTGGCAAAACAATAATGAATGGGCTTTATACAACATCCTGCCTTGTGATGGCAGGATGCTGAATAAACCTGGAATAACCCGTGTTAAGCGTTAAGAGACTGAACGCCGTTTTTTCGTTTACTGAATGACAGCGTAGAAATCAGCGCAAGCAGTATCAATAATATTGTCGATGGCTCGGGAACATTGGCTGAGCCTGAATCTGGTAATGTGGAAACGGTTGCCAGCAAGATACTGTCGTTAGCACAATTCATGGTCCAGTGGATATTGAATGCGCTGCCATTCCAGCCAGCAGCAGTCAATAGATTCAGTGCAACCCCGACTTCGTAAAAATAATGCTCATCGTTTTGCCAGTCACCGTATCCGGTAACGGCTGAGCTGGAGATGGCAAGATTGGCAGTACCTAAAGAATCGCCGCTCAATATAGAGGTAGGGTGTTCAGATTTTACATAACCTGTTGAAGAGTTGTCATTCCACAGTCCTTCACCCCAGGTGACATTGTTATAGACTCCACCTGCTACCCCAAAGGTATCCCAGCTTGGTTTGACATTAATACCCAGTTCATAGCTGCCATCCTGACCAAAATCAATGGCAAAATCACCGGCCCCATAGCTTGTGTTTTCAGGGTTGTGCCCTGTAGCCATCCCTATATAAAGTGTTCCATTTTCAATACGGGAATACAGGGCTTCCGCATCGTAGGCTTGTCCACCATAGCCTGGGCTCAAGTAGTTGGCATGTTGGTCTTCTACGATGTAGTTGGTGCCTGCATTCGGCGTCCAGACAGAATTCCCGCTACCGGGTGATATTCCCCAGTCACTTAAATCACCATCAACGGTAATCGTGTCAGCGTTGGCGGCATTGATTGATCCCAACAACAAAATGGGAAACAGGATTTTATGTTTCATAAGTTCACCTTATAGTGTGATTAAAAGCTGTACTGAAGTACAAACAAAATTGATGCCAACTTTGCAGGCCTTTAAAAATCGCTAGTTTGCGTTACACTTGATGCTTATTGACTGACAAATTTGTCAGTCTGCTGCCATTAATGGCAGGACATGACACTTATTAAACGACTCTTATGATTAAAAACTCGATTTCATTGCTGTCTATATTGGAAAAGCATGAAATGCCGTTTGTATTGATTGATTCAACTTGCTCGGTTGTGGGCTTCAATAAAGCCTATGAAAAACATATAAGCGGAGACAAGGATGATTATATTGGACAGACTTGCTGTCGGGATTACCCACAGTGCCGTCACCAGGAATTATTTAACAAGCTTGAACCCTATGATTACAAGGATGAAAAAAACGGCTATCACTTTCGAGGCTATCCTTTGCTGGATAAGGATAATAGGGTTTTACTGGCCGAATCGGTACTGCCATTAATGAAAAAAATAAACACCGCTAAAATGGTGGGCGAATGCCAGGCATTTATTCAATATCGTAATCAATTACTCAAGGCGGCTGAATCATCCGCACCCGTGTGTTTATATGGAGAGACCGGTACAGGAAAAGAACTGGCCGCCGAATTTATTCATCAGCATTCCAACAGGACGGGAAATGAATTTGTCATTGTTGACTGCACCGTATTAAGTGAAGAGTTGTTTGAAAGCGAATTATACGGGCATGAAAAAGGAGCGTTTACCGGTGCAGTCAGCGGCAGAAAGGGTTTGTTTGAGACAGCGGATAAGGGAACCCTGTTTCTGGATGAAATTGGGGAGCTGCCTTTATCGCAACAACCAAAGCTGTTGAGGGTGCTTGAAAGTGGGCAGTTTCGGCGGGTAGGTTCTGCCAAAACCTTGACAACCGATGTCAGAATCATAACCGCAACCCACCGGAATCTTGCAGAGATGGTCAAGCAAGGCAAATTCAGACAGGATTTGTTTTATCGTTTGTCTGTTTTTCCCGTTGAGGTACCGCCGCTACGACAACGCATGAAAGATATCCCAATATTGGTAAGGTTTTTGCTTGATAGCTTGGGTAAGCGGGAGGGTGTCAGCTATTCGATAGATAATTCGGCGCTGAGAAAATTATTGCAGCATTCCTGGCCTGGAAATATCCGGGAATTAAAAAACTGCTTGCATCTGGCTGCCAGTCTGTCGACAGATCATCATATTACGGTGGATGATATTTTATATATGCAGGAGGTGCCACTGGAAGATGATGAAGATATGCTGGATTTGTCAGATAACCCTTTGCAGAAAATGGAATATGACGTGATTAAAGAATTGATTGAAAAGTATCAGGGCAAGCGGAAACTGATTGCGGAAGAATTGAATATCAGTGAGCGGACCTTATACCGTAAGTTGAAGCGCCTTGAACTTAATTGAGAAATTATAAATGAAGCCATCATTACTTAACTGGACCTACCGGTCAATTGATTCAGTTCAGGGCATGTTTGATTCACCGGTCGACATGCGTAAAAAAATCAGTCGGATTAAATCATTGCCGCCCATGCCGGGAATGACGGCAAAATTGATGCAGCTGGCAGCCGACCCATTATCCGATGGTAACAAGCTGGCTGAAATTATTGAAATGGATCCTTTGTTAGCGACCCAGGTCATTCGCTGGGCCAATTCTGCTTATTTTGGCTACAAAGGGAAAATAAATTCAGTTCGCGATGCCATTAACCGGGTGTTGGGGTACCAGGTCGTCTTTGATCTGGTTTTGGGGTTGACGGCATTAAAACCGTTGAAGGCTCCCATTGAAGGCGTTGTCGGCATTAGACAGTTCTGGCGACATGCCTTGGCCAGTACCCATCTGTCCCAGGCCATTAATAAAAAGATTGTTCAGGACTTTAAAGTGGAGCCGGGCTTATTGTTTACTGTGGCACTGATTCATAATATTGGTTTTCCATTATTGGGGAGTCAGTTTCCAGATGAATTCAATATGCTTGAAAATTTGATTGCCGCCAATCCGGATATAGCCATCGTGAGGCTGGAAAGATTTGCTTTTGATTTGGACCATTCCGAGCTGGGAAGCTGGTTGCTCAGAACCTGGTCGATGCCAAAAGCGATTGTGGATGTGGTGTATCACCATCATAACCCGGAATACCGGGGTGAGCATTTTCAGGCGAATTTGCAGGTTTATTTGAATGATTGTCTGTTGGCTATTCTGGGCTATGGGGATGGTGAAAAGTGGGACAGCTATCTTGAGATTGTGGAAATGTTGGGCCTGAGTCTGGCAGATTGTGATTTGTTGATGGAAGAGTTTGTGACCAAGGAAGAGGATATCAACAGCCTGGTGGAGATTTGTCTGGGGCAGTGATTTTTAATTCTGCACTTCCCTGTGCAGAAGCAGAATATCAGGATGGTTTGATATTGCTGATATGCAGTCCACATTCCTTTTTGTTGTCACCTTCCCACCACCAGCGTCCGGCCCGTTCATGCTGGTTGGGCAGTACCGGTCGAGTACAGGGTTCACAGCCTATGCTGATATAACCCTGCTCATGGAGTTCGTTGTATGGAACCTGCCAGGCTTCGATATAATCCCAGACCTGGGCGGAACGCCAGTTTAACAGCGGGTTAAATTTGTAAAGCGGTTTGTCATCGGTAGAAAAAGCTTCATCCAGTTGTACTTCCGGTATATCGGCGCGGGTATCCAGACTCTGGTCTCTACGCTGACCGGTAATCCAGGCATCCAGCGTGGCCAGTTTGCGTTTCAACGGTTCCACCTTGCGGATAGCGCAGCATTCCTGGTGGCCGTCCTCATAAAAACTGAACAGCCCCTTATCTTTTACAAAGGGTTGCAGTATCTGGTAGTCGGGGGTCAGCAATTCAATATCGATTTGATAATGTTTTCTGACTTTTTCGATAAAACGGTAGGTTTCCGGATGCAGTCGCCCGGTATCCAGAGAAAAGACTGCAATATCCTTGCGGATTTTTGTGGCCATGTCGATCAGCACCACATCTTCGGCACCGCTGAAGGAAATGGCAATATTGTCAAACTGTTCCAGGGCGGCTTTCAGAATCGGGTTGGGTTTTTTGTCTTTCAGGCTTGCCTGCAAGCTGTCTAAATCAAATGTATTCATGGTTTCTGGGCAAAATATTGCTGTAAAAATTCATCAAAACTTAAGCTGTCGCTGGCTTCGATTTCCTGTTGTTTCAGGTGTGACATTTTAGCCAGCTCCTGCAGATATTGGCGTTTTTCATCATCAAGACTGTTTTCGTCAAAATACTGTTGATGTTTTTCGGAAACATTAATGCCATAACAACCGAAAGGCTGTCGGGTGGCCCGCATTTCAGACAATATTCGTGCTGAAGGGGTCAACTCTGCATTTTCAACCCGTTTGATTTGTTGTTGTAATGCCTGTTGATAGACACCGGTGTTATCATTTTGATCCAGCACTTCGCAAATCACTTTCATGTCATCCAGTATTTTATTAGCCCAGTCTTTAAGCAGTATTTTTTGACCAAAATGGTTTAACTGAACATCGGGGCGGCGACCATCATGAGCAACGATGAGTTGATTGGCATTGTTGATTTGCCGTTCTTCATCGCCCTGTAAGGGACTGTCCTGCAGCAGGCAATGCAACAAAAAGGCTTCCAGAAAGTGACCTTTTTCGGCATCTATACCAATCGGGTTAAAAGGGTCCAGATCCAGCGATCTGACTTCGATATAACGAACGCCCCGGCGTTTTAAGGCCAGCGTGGGCTTTTCACCGGAATTGGCAATCTGTTTGGGACGGATGGTGCTGTAAAACTCATTTTCAATCTGCAAAATATTGGCATTGAGTTGCTGATAGTCCCCATTGACTTTAACACCGATTTTTTCATATTCAGGGTAAGGCGTTTCAATTGCCGCGCTCAATGTTTTGACATAACCCTGCAGTGAATTGTAATCAATTTGCAATTGTTCCTGGTTTTTACTTTTGTAGCCGATGTCACTCATCCGCAGCGAGGTGGCATAAGGATGGAACAGGGTGTATTCGTCAAATTCGTCGAACTGCTGCATCAAATGCGGACGACTTTTAAAAAAGCTTTTGCAAATGGCCGGAGATGCGCCAAACAGATAAAGAATCAGCCAGCCCTGACGCTGAAAATTACGAATCAGGCCGAAATAAGCCTCAGAGACAAATTCATCCAGTGATGCAAAGGAGCCGCTCTGCTGATGCAGAACCGGCCACAGAGCAACCGGGACGGAATAATTAAAATGAATGCCGGCAATAGCCTGCATGGTGCGCCCGTAACGATGCCATAAGCCTTTGCGGTAGACATGTTTCATCTGGCCGATGTTTGAGCCGCCGTATTCGGCAATACGAATGCTTTCATCACCATTGATACCGCACGGCATGCTGGTGGCCAGCAGCATTTCATTATTCAGGTTTTCATGCACAAACTGATGAATATGACGCATGGAAGCCAGGGATTCTTCCACATCGGCAAATGGTGGCGTGATAAATTCCAGCAGTGCTTCGGAATAATCTGTGGTGATATGGGGATGGGTCAGCGCAGATCCGAGGCTTGCCGGGTGGTCGGTTTGTGAAATTTTACCGTCCGGGCCGATACGGAGACTTTCTTTTTCAATGCCTTTCAGACCGTTTTTTAGCAGATGCTGTTGATTGTGATCCAGGAGATAGCGTAACCGGGACGGGATGTTATTTTGTTGTATGCTCATTAAAACAGTGATGCGCGATGAACGTGCCTTGGTATAATCGGACTATTATACTAGGTTAGATTGTTAATAGTGAAACAGAGTACAACAAAACCACCCGCCGATATTCTGCATTCGGTTTTTGGTTATGACCGGTTTCGGGATAATCAGCAGCAGATAATCGAGCAGGTGATGGCCGGTCGGGATGTGCTGGTATTGATGCCGACCGGTGGCGGCAAATCGTTGTGTTATCAGATTCCGGCAATAGCCAGAAATGGCGTGGGCGTGGTGATTTCGCCATTGATTGCATTGATGGAAGACCAGGTGAATGCCTTGCATTTACTGGGTGTCAGGGCAGCCTTTTTAAATTCTTCACTGTCCTTTGAGCAGGTTCTGGAGGTTGAAAATCAGCTGCAACGCGATGAACTGGATTTGTTGTATATCGCGCCCGAACGGCTGATTACCTCACGAACTCTGTCCTTGTTAAAGCGTATTAATATTGCCTTGTTTGCCATTGATGAAGCGCATTGCGTATCACAGTGGGGACATGATTTTCGGGTCGATTATCTTCAGCTTTCCTTATTACATGAGCAGTTTCCCGAGATTCCGCGCATTGCGTTGACGGCGACTGCTGATGAAAAAACCCGCGCCGAGATTATTCGGCGGCTGGCGTTGGAGCAGGCGGAGGTTTTTGTCAGCGGTTTCGACCGGCCAAATATTCGTTACCGGATTGTGCAAAAACAAAATGCCCGGCAGCAATTGCTGAGTTTTATTCGCAATGAGCATCAAGGTGACGCAGGGATTGTCTATTGTCTGTCTCGAAAAAAAGTGGAAAGCACCGCCCTCTGGTTACAGGAAAAAGGTGTGCAGGCCTTGCCGTATCATGCCGGTATGAGCCATGAACTGCGCCAGCAGCATCAGCTACGTTTTTTAAAGGAAGAAGGGGTTGTCATTGTGGCGACCATTGCCTTTGGCATGGGCATAGACAAGCCCAATGTACGTTTTGTTGCGCATTTGGATTTACCGAAGAGTATCGAGGCTTATTATCAGGAAACCGGCCGGGCAGGGCGTGACGGTCTGCCGGCCAATGCCTGGATGGCTTACGGCTTGCAGGATGTAATTACCTTAAGACAAATGATGGCTTCATCCAATGCCAATGAAATTCACAAACGGGTCGAATATCACAAGCTGGATGCCATGCTGGCCTTATGTGAAACCATTCATTGCCGGCGGCAGGAATTACTCAGTTATTTTGGTGATGAATTACCTAAGCCCTGCGGCAATTGCGATACCTGTCTTGAACCGGTCGAAACCTGGGATGGCAGTATGGCGGCACAACAGGCATTATCCTGTATTTATCGCACCGGACAGCGTTTTGGCGCCAGTTATCTGATTGATGTGTTGCTGGGAAAAGCCACAGAACGGGTCGTACAGTTTGGTCATGACAAGCAATCGACTTTTGGTATCGGCAAAGAACTGGATGAACAGCGCTGGCGCTCGGTTTTCCGGCAGCTGGTGGCAAAAGGTCTGGTGGAAATTGATTTTGAAGGTTATGGCGCGTTTAAATTAACCGAGGCCTGTCGTCCGGTTTTGCGTGGAGAGACCGCGCTGATTTTGCGCAAGGATATTCAGGTTAATAAATCCGCCGGCAAGAAAAAGTCAGTCAGTTATGCCAATCCCGAAGACAATCTGCTGTGGAATGCGCTGAAAGCCAAGCGGCGTGAGATTGCCGAAAATCAGGATGTGCCGCCTTATGTCATTTTTCACGATGCCACATTAATGGAAATGCTGGAGCTGAAACCTGAAACTCATCAACAAATGGCGCGTATTTCAGGCGTGGGTGAAAAAAAGCTGGAGCTTTATGGGGATGATTTTTTGGCGGTTATCGCTGAATTCAGTCATGATTCGGGGGTTGAGTTTACCGATACAGTTGCCGAGACTGTGGCTTTATTTCGTCTTGGATACGACATCAAACAGATTGCCCGGCAGCGGGAACTGAAGCCGGATACCATCTACAATCATCTGGCCCGGGCGATAGAGCAGGGGCATGTTTTGTTGAATGAAGTGATTGAATTACCGGAAAAAGAGATCGCCAGCATAGAAGAGGCTTTACGGGAGTTGCCGGAGGAACAAAAAACCTTGAAGCCGGTGTTTGAACAGTTTGATGGCGATTATGGTTATGGGATAATTCGCTGTGTTCAGGCGAATCTGTTGTTACAGAAATAGCTTTTACGCCAGTTCAAGATTATCCTGGATATTTTCAGAAAACTGGTAACGGGCCTGCAGGCAGTGGCTCAGCCATTTTTCCAGAAAATAATTCAGTTTCCATTTGTACTGCATGATTTCCAAGGTTTTATCAGCCGATTGATAGACTTTATAGACCGCTTCCCGGGCGTGGTCACTGATGACTTCAACCAGTTTTGCATCACAATACACCCGAATCACCACGGCCGGCAGCATGAAGTCATCCAGATTCCGGGCAAAATTGTGGCTGAGCCGGATGGTCAGGGTGTGTCGGCTTCTTTCCAGTATGCTGAGATGCAGGCTGGGTTTTTCAGGGGCAATGCCCTGAGCGCCGCGTTGATAGTTTGTTAAGTCCGGAATCAGTTGCAGCAGTTTCTGGTAATTGGCTTCACAGACTTTTTCCAGACACCAGGAGGTATTGACGGGGTGAACCAGACTCATGCTCAGTCTTCCCGGTAACAGGCGCTGGCGCTGGACGTTTCCCACAAAACCACTTGATCAACATTAAACCCTTGCTGTTTGATATGTTGATAAATCATTTTGCTCAAGATTTCAGCAGTGGGGTGGTCATCCAGCGTCATAAAGCGTTCGTTGGCCGCTGTTAAAGCCGGAATAATCGGGTCGTCTTTATGTAGTAAAAAATTATGATCAAGGTGCTGGTCAATATAGTTTTCGACACAGTCTTTAATATCGGAAAAGTCGCAGACCATTGCCTGTTCGTTCAATTGTGCCTGTTTAATGGAGATAGAGGCTTTGACGCTATGACCATGCAGATTACGACATTTTCCCGGGTGATTCATGAGTCGGTGTCCATAACAAAAATAGACTTCCTTGGTGATGATATACATAAGTGAGAAGGGTTAATTACCTTTTATGCTCTTGATAATGGCAGCAATTTCATATTGCTGGTTTTCTTTTTCGGTACAACGCACCACTTCAATCAGCGCTGACATGGGGGGTGTGACCGAATTTTTGGGTTTAACGCAAACATCCATGGCAATGCCAGGCTCATAAGGGCTATCAGCAATAAAAGACAGTCCCGCACCACTCAGAGAGGTACAGACACCGCTTTTTTTCTGATCTGAATCAATGGTTTTATAGTCGATGTCACAATCTACATTCATGCGAATATAATTACGTTTTTCATCATATTCCAACATATTCATCCCCTGGCGTTTGGCCATTGTTTTAATAAAAAATAACTATTCAGCATGTTTAGATATTTACTATCAGTCGCTTACTCCAGAAGACGCCGTAAACACATCCATGCAGGCTTGAATGTGACCTCCCTGTCACATTCACTTTTTCCGTAAGCAGCTGATATTAAATTTATTTTTCTTGCAAAATACCCTGAATAGATACAATAAAATTATCTAACTGCCCGGTGTATTCAATGTTTTAACACCGGAAATGTTGTTTTGTTATTTACCTATTTATAGCCAATAAAACCAGAATTTTCCAGTTGCTGCTAACTGGTTTGATTTTATCATTGCCAAGGCCGTGAGCATGAATATTTTTTATTGATGTGACGAAGCCGGGTAATTTGTGTAATATTTCCTGCCTTTGAGCATTTTAAATACAACCAGGATTTATCAATGAGCAAGTCAATTGTACTGACCGGAATTACGACGACAGGAACCCCACATCTCGGTAATTATGCCGGCGCCATTCGTCCTGCAATCGAAGCCAGCAAAAATGATGATGTCCGGCCTTTTTATTTTCTGGCCGATTATCATGCACTGATTAAGTGCCATGAGCCTGACCGGGTTAAACAATCCAGTCTGGAAATTGCAGCCACCTGGCTTGCTTTGGGGCTGGATACTTCCAATGCGGTTTTTTACCGTCAGTCTGATGTTCCGGAAATCATGGAGCTGACCTGGATGTTGACTTGTGTGACGGCCAAAGGTTTGATGAATCGGGCGCATGCCTATAAAGCGGCTGTTGCCGAGAATGAGGAAGCGAATGGAACTGACCCGGATAAAGGCATTACCATGGGACTTTTCAGTTATCCGATTTTAATGGCAGCGGATATTTTGATGTTTAATGCCGATAAAGTACCGGTGGGCAAAGACCAGATTCAGCATATTGAAATGGCGCGGGATATTGCCAGCCGTTTTAATCATATCTATGGTGAACATTTCACCCTGCCGGAAGCGGTCATAGAAGAAAATGCGGCGACTATATTGGGATTGGATGGCCGTAAGATGAGTAAGAGTTACAACAATACCATCCCGCTGTTTGAGAAAGAAAAGAAATTCAGAAAGCTGATTAACAAAATCAAGACCAATTCTCTGGAGCCGGGCGAGCCGAAAGATCCTGAAGGTTGTACTTTGTTTGGCATCTATCAGGCCTTTGCGTCGGAGCAGGAAGTGGCCGCCATCCGGCAGCAATATGCTGATGGCATCGCCTGGGGAGAAATGAAAAAAATTCTGTTTGAAAAAATCAACGATGAAATCGCACCGGCCAGAGAGCGGTACGAAGCTTTGTTACAAGCGCCGGAACATATCGAAGAGCAACTTCAGGACGGGGCAGAAAAAGCCAGAGCCATCGCCACGCCTTTTATCCAGGAGCTACGGGAGGCCGTGGGTATTTCAAAAATCGTGAACAGTTAAGCGATGGATAAAATAGTTCCCGGACAACGCTGGATCAGTAATACAGAGTCGGAACTGGGCCTGGGTTTGATTCTGGATGTGGATTTTAATCGCATTACCGTGTTGTTTCTGGCGACCGGTGAAAGGCGGGTCTATGCCCGGGATAATGCGCCATTAACCCGGGTTGAATTCAGTCAGGGTGACACGATTGAATCATCCGACGGACTTAAATTAACGGTTCAGTCGGTTTCAGAAGAACAGGGCGTGCTGACTTATCAGGGTGTTGATGCACAGGGAAACAGCCATGAGTTGGTAGAAATGGAGCTGGATCACCATACTCAGTTTAACAAGCCGCAGGACAGACTGTTTACTGGTCAGTTTGATCCGGCTTCCTGGTTCCGGCTGCGTTATGACACCTGGCAAAGGCAGCAGCGGTTTCAGCAATCTGAGGTTAAGGGTCTGCAAGGGGCGCGGGTGTCTTTGATTCCCCATCAGATTTATATTGCCCATGAAGCCGCCGGCAGAATGCAACCCAGAGTCATGCTGGCCGATGAAGTCGGACTGGGTAAAACCATTGAAGCGGGGTTGATTACGCATTATCGCCTGTTGAATGGCCTGAGCCGGCGGGTATTGATTATTGTCCCGGACTCTCTGGTGCATCAGTGGCTGGTGGAAATGCTCAGACGCTTTAATCTGCAGTTCAGTCTGTTTGATGAGGAACGCTGTCTTGAAACCCATGAGGCCAACCCATTTTTGTCTGAACAGCTGATTATCTGTGCGCAGGGCTTTTTCAGCAAACACCCTAACCGCATGGAGCAGGCATTAGCGGCTGAGTGGGACTTACTGATTGTTGATGAAGCCCATCACCTGCAATGGGATGAAGACAATGTCAGTCTGGAATATCAGTTTGTGGAGCAATTGGCGGCGATAACGCCCGGGGTTATTTTATTAACGGCGACACCCGAACAAATGGGCGCAAAAAGTCATTTCGCCCGGCTCAGGTTGTTGGATTCAGACCGTTTTTTCAGTTTTGAAAAATTTTTGCAGGAACAAAAACAGTTTGAGCCGGTGGCAGAAATTGTGCATAACCTGCTGAAGCAGCAGCCACTCAGTCCGGATGAGTTGAGTCAGCTACAGGCCGTTGTTAAACATGATCAGGCGGATGCTTTACTGGCGCATGTCAATGATGAGGAC
>Ga0256833_1002427_pt1 | contig 13055 bp, 12 predicted proteins | sample 356284metaG_FD_190535 | JGI IMG/M metagenome (GOLD analysis project Ga0256833, IMG submission 190535) | Hydrothermal vent microbial communities from Mid Atlantic Ridge, Atlantic Ocean - 356-284 | ecosystem: Environmental > Aquatic > Marine > Hydrothermal vents | place: Atlantic Ocean: Mid...
AATCTATGATAGTTAAAAGGCAGGATGGGTAAATAGTCCACCGCCGCAAGCGACAGTCGGGCTATTTACGTCCTGAAGAGTATTCGCACCCGGTGTGTGCTCAATGTAAATGTATATTTGGATATAACTGGTATGATTAGTCTTCTAATAAAACTAAGAGGTTTGCAGAATGACAATGGTAGAGACATTTAAGCAATTTTTTACTCCTGCCAAATTTAGCAAGATACTTATTAATGAATTAACAATTTCTTCTCCTAAAAAAATAATTGATCTTACAATTGGAGAAGGATCATTGTTGATAGAAGCTAAAAAAAGATGGAAAAAAGCAGAATATTATGGTAATGATATAGATATAAATTGTTGCAAAAAACTTTCTTGCATATGTCCAAATTTACACTGTACAAATTATGATATCTTTGAATATAAAACAATTCAGAAAATATACGAACAAGTTGGTTTAGTTGATTTATGTGTTGGAAACCCCCCATTTCATAAAATTAAAAAGAATAAAGACATTGAAAAGCTCTTAAAAGAGTTTAATTTGGATGATTTTCATCGGGGTAAATTTATTACATCAGAATTGCCATTTATACTTCAATGCCTGAAATTATTAAAGAATAATGGGGTTTTGGCACTTATTTTACCTGATGGATTTTTTACAAACAATTCACTCTCAAATTTTAGAAAGTTTTTAATTTTTAATTACACTATTGAAAAGGTAATCGAATTTCCTGTAAACATTTTTAAAAATACTGCAGCAAAAACTCATATTCTAATATTGAAAAAAAAATTTACTAAAAAGGAATATACAATAAGGCTATCTAATATAGAAGGAGAAGCCATACATATAGATTTGGCAGATGGGATCAAAAGACTTGATTTTTCTTTTTACAAATATATGAAGTCTCTTAAAAACAACAATGTAAAAGAATTACATGATGTTGCAAAAATATTTAGAGGAAAACCGAAACATCTATTGAAAGATGTGCCAACCCAGTATGTAATACATACAACTTCATTCGAAAAAAAGATGATTTCTAATCAATTACAATCATCATATACTCTTGAAAAATATTCTGAAAAAATTGCAGTACCTGGAGACATAGTTTTAGCTAGAGTTGGGACATCTGTTGTTGGAAAGGTTTCCATAGTTCAAAAAGGATATTTTATACCAACAGATTGTGTAATTGTTATCCGATCAAGTAAAGATCTAACAAACTATATCTTTAGATCTTTATCTTCTGTAAAAGGACAAAAGTGGATTCAAGCTTTTAGCAAAGGGGTAGCAGCACGACACATAACTATTGAAGATTTGAAATGCTTTCCAATAAATAGTGAGGTTATATGATGTTTAACTTGCCCTCAGAATGGGAAACCTTTTATGAAGATATGAAAAAAACTGCACTTAAATACATAAAAATAAATTTTTGGGAAATAGAAGAAGATGATTTTTTACTTTGGTTACAAAACTTTGAAACAAATGAAGAAAAATTTATAGCAGCACTACTTATTTATAGATTAATTTATAGAAATAAAGCGGCACTTCTATCAATGTATAACTACATAATAGACATCATATTGCCAAATGAATTATCACCTTTCGGAATTGAGTTTCCTCCACTTGATGAGTTACATGCTAAATTGGAAAATGGTAGAGAATTACAATTAAGATTTTCTACAATAGAAGGTGTTGATAAGCAAACAGGAAAAAGTGGTAGTACAATTTTAAGATACTTTGAGAGGAATGGAGGTTTTCATAAAAGATTGAAAATCTCAGCAAATATGCTAAAGGGTATTGATAGAAATTCTTGTAAGGTTGTAGTTTTATTTGATGACATGATGGGAACGGGTGAACAGTTTAACTTATATTTAGAAAAATATTATAAAGATTGTGAGGGGCTTATAGTGCTCTATTGTCCACTATCTGCAACTCGACATGCTATAGAATCATTTAACAGTGAGAAATATTCTAATGTAATAATATCTCCAGTTGAAATACTTGATGAACAATACAAATTTTTTAATATAAGCTTTATGCCTAAAATTGCTGAAGATATAGACTTAGAAGAACTTAGAAGTATATATACTAACTTAATGGAAAGAAAAACTAAAATAAAAGAACTCTTTGGAAGATCTGGTCAAGAATTAACATATGTGTTTGTTGACTCAACGCCTAATAACACATTGCCAGCCTTATGGTATAGTGATGATATTTGGACACCACTTGTACCAAGATAAAGGATAACTATGCAACCAATGCTATCACAAATTTTCAAAAAAAACAGAGCTGAGGAATTTCCTGATGACTTATGGGGAAAATATGTTTTACCATTGAACTATGCTCAATTTAATTTATTACATGAAACAAAAGGTGTAAAAGTTGTCGGCGGAAGGGGTACGGGTAAGACCATGTACCTTAAATATCATGCCTATAATACACAATTAAGTAAGCAACGAATGTTGATAACAGAAGACAATATTAATACCATAGGCATCTATTGGAAACCAGATACACATTTTGTTCAACTAATTAACAAGTCCTATCTAAATGATAAATGGGATGCAGTATTTAATACTTATGTAGCGTTGTCGCTTATGATGAAGTTTTTAGAGTTCATTGATGTTTTTTTGGACTCTAATTATCATGATGAAGATACTAAAGAGAGATTGAAAAATTTTACAGTGCCAAAAGATTTTTCTGAAGAATTAAACATCAATCAAGAAGTTCTTTTAATAGAATTAAAAGAAAGAATAAGAGGTTTTTTGTTTAAGTTGCAAAATTGGCTTCATAATCCAATCAAAGATTTTCTTTTTTACCTTGATGGAAAAGCAACTATTGAATATATAATTCAAATATGGAAAGATAATAATTTTTTCAAAAAAACAACTTTTCACATTTTTATTGATGAGTTTGAAAATTTAAGGGAAGAACATCAAAAAATTATAAACACTTGGATGAAACATGGAGCCTCTCCGCTTATATTTAGCATTGCTTATAAAAAACACGCCTATGTATCAGATAATACTACAAGCAAAGAACACACTCAAGGAAGAAATGATCACCGCATAATTGATTTAGTGGATGATGTATATGCAAAAACGGATGATGATTTTAAACTACTCTCCGCCGAAATCATAGCATCAAAAATTCAGGAGTATGATTCACAATACAAAATTGTTGATAATGACAAAATATCATCAGAAGAAGAAGTTAAATATAGAAGATCCATAGAGTATAAAAATAAAATGATTGAATTTGTAAATAGCATATTTCCTTCTTTGCGATATGGAGAAATTGCTGCTTTAGTAATGTCAGATAAAACATTAAAAAACAAGCTGATTAAAAATATAAAACTCGCACTAAAAACAAAAAACTCTACCTTAAAAGATTCATATTTTTATGATGATGATTTTCCAGAAGCATCAGTGGTAAATGGAACTCTTTTGTTTAGAACTAGGACAAAGCCTGAAGAACTGAAAAAACTTTTCAATGACTACAAAAAAGCAGGTGTGCAGTCTCCATCTGTAACTGCTTACAAAGAACAAATTTCTAATGCTCTGGTTGGTTCAATATTATATATTTATATATCGTTTCCACAAAGGATATGCCCTATATACGCAGGTTTTGAGAGATTCTGTTTGATGTCTAGAAATAATTTACGACATTTACTTGAATTGTGTTATCAATCGTTTGTAGAACTTGAGAACTCTAACAATTTAGAACAAAAACCTATAAAAGTAGATTTTAATCTACAAGCAAAAGCTGCAAAGTTTTGTAGTAGACAAGAACTTGATACAATTTCTGAGCTAGGGTCTTATGGTAAAGATTTACAAAAAATAGCAAATAGATTAGGAATAATTTTCTCTCTAAAACAAAAAATAAAAACTCAAAGTAAGCCTGAAAATATACATTTTTCAGTAGAAACACATTCGTTGGAGACAATTGATGAAAAGTTTAATATTTTATTGCATGAAGCTAAACTGTGGAATGTACTGCAAGAATTTGACGGAACTACCAAGGACACAAGCGATAGTATTTCGACAAAAGAGTTTATGTTAACTCCTATTCTCGCTCCATATTATAAGATTAGTATGAGAAAGATACATAAAATTGTTTTTAAACCAGATGAAATTAAAACAATTTTTTTAAAAAGCGATACTGAATTTGATAAATTGTATAAAAAATTTGTTAAAGAATGGAAAATTGAAAATGCTGAAGACCTAGGTTTGTTCGGAGAAAACTACTAATGTGGAGATTTAGAAATATTAAGACTTATTTCAACCATGACGAAGTTTCATTAGAGAAAGATACCATTGCATATCATGGTGATTTTCTTTTAGATGATAGAGGCAAGTATGTTCAGTCATTGCTGAATAAATTTGTTGAGAAAAAAATTTATTTAAAATATGATGAAAATGATTTTCTTTTTTTAGTCAATGAAAATAATACAGAAAATAAACTAAGTAAGTTTGATTTAAAAAATAAACTATTAAAACAGAACATTTCCCATTCAGTAGTTATTGATGCAACTACATTGAGTTTTGCAGAAATTCTTTTTCTTCTAAGTGATTTAAATAAAATAAAAGATGTTCAAAACATACATATTCTATACGTTGAACCATCAGAGTATAAGTTCCTCAATAGTTCAATTACGACATATGATGAATTTGCACTGTCAGACAAGTTGCAACAATTTCCACCTTTGCCAGGCTTTACAATAAACACCGAACTTGAGCACGTTGAGCTGGTTGCCTTTCTGGGATTTGAAAAACAAAGACTTGGGCAAATATTCTCATCTGAGGAAGTGATTTATGACAACTTTATACCAATAATCCCTTTACCAGGTTTTTCTCCAGGTTGGGAGAATAGAACAATAAATAATCATTTGAAATTTTTTGACCCAAGATATCGATTTTCTAATGTAAAGTATGTGTCAGCCAATAATCCATTTCAAACACTAAAGATATTAGAAAAGTTAGCTGCTGCAAGAAAATGTTTCAGAGTAGCCCCTATAGGAACAAAGCCAAATGCAATCGGGTGTGCAGTTTTTCTTGTAAACAATGAAAATAATGATGAAACCAACTTTGGTGCATTATATGACTTCCCCGTAAAAAGCAAAAATCGCTCGTCTGGCGTTGGTAAGGTGCATATTTATAATTTATTTAAAATCGATTAGTATTTATAGTGACTTCCATCCCATATTCTGCTCCTATAATTTCTGTATTATACACTGTGCAGTCGGGCTGGGGGTCACTATAACGGAATGATCGAAAGGTTTTTTCGAACGATCAAAGAAGAATGCATCTGGCATCACAACTTCAAAAATATCAAGGAGGCAAATGATATCATCAGCAGGTGGATCGAATTTTACAATCGGGAACGAAGGCATTCGGCGCTGCAGTGCAAAACGCCTTATGAAGCGTTTCGTTTAGCGGCTTAAGTGTGCAGAAAGGGAGGGGTCAGTACACTGGGGCATAAAGATGTTTCCATTACGCTCAAGATATATACCAAATTTATCGAAGAGAGCGACGAAATACGCTTTAAGAAAATAGAAAAAATGGGCACACTTATGGGCACACTCACGGATGAGAGCCTTTAAGATGCCCTATTTATAGGGGTTTTAGCGTGAAAATAAGGGTCTATTACGAAGATACCGATGCAGCGGGTATAGTCTACTACGCCAACTATTTGAAGTTTTGTGAAAGAGCGCGTAGTGAGCTCTTTTTCAAAAAAGGTTTTTCGCCGCAAAGTGAAGAGGGGTATTTTGTGGTCAAGAGGCTCGAAGCGGAATATATCAAGCCTGCCAAGCTTGGAGATCTACTTGAAGTCACTACCGAGCTTGTAGAGAAAAGAGGAGCCTCCATACTCTTGAAACAGTGTGTCAAAAGAGAAGGGAAGACTATTTTTGAGATGAGTGTAAGGCTAGCTTTTTTGAAAGATGCAAAAGCGGCGAAGATTCCCGAGAGTATCTACTCGCTCATATCGGAGTGGAAGGTGTCGTAACTCTCGTTTAAAACTCCCTCATCATCGTAGTAGATATCGGTAATATTCTCATCTTCGGGCAGAGTAGGGAGCTCTTTTGGGATAAAGCGGTAGAGCCCCGCTTCATATAGTTTAATATCATACTCCAAAGATCCGTTTACAAACTCCTCTTTCGCAACTCTCGGCTCTGCGGTTTTGGCGCTGAAATAGCTGTCTACTCCCACCACTGTGGCGTAGTTTAACCAGTTAAATCTAATGTCTTGATTTATAAGCGATATATTCTCGCTCAAAATTGGATCCAAAGAGCCTATGGAGCTGGCCAAAACCATATTCTCCCTATCGTGGTATTGCGTCAGGGTCAGAAGCAGGGGAGAGTAGTTTATCTGCGTGCTAAGCACTTGCATAGGTTTGAAGTCTGCCAAAGTGAGCTGAGAGAGAAAGAGGCTGCTTTTTACGACAGGGGTATTCAAAAATATCGTCGATTGGTTCAAATCTTCGTGCCGCTCTATGAGATCTTTGTAGTAACCGCTTCTATTGAGAACCAGGCTCTCATTGACATCTACTCTGGCTTCCACCAAAGTGGAGAGCATTTTTGAGATGGAGGATGCATCGGAAACGGTGATGGTGGTGGCGTTGTACTCGACGAGACGGGAGAGCAGATCTATTTGGGCTCCATAATCTATCCCGCCGAAACTTACCATATCGTTTGTACAATCGACTCTGTTTCTGTGCAGAGTAGGAATGTAGATTTCGGTGTTTAGGTTTTGGTTACAGATATATTCGGCTCCCTTTAGCGTAACCGGAGCCACAACAAGATCGTAAGTGCTTCCAGAGAGGCTTTCAAGCGCCGTTTGCATTGTGGAGTTGCTTTCATCTTCTACCGGAAAGAGCTCCATTTTAAAAGGGACTTTTCTGTTTAGAAGGTAGGCTAAAACGGAGTTGCTGGTAGTGTAGGAGTATTTGCCGATAATCTTGTATGGAACTATAAAAGCTACTTTGAAAGTCTCCGAAGAGTATATCTTTTGAGTAATATTGAAAAGGGTCATGTAGCTTTGTCTTATAGAAGCGAGCTCCGTATCGTTTATATCTTTGGACTTTGCCAAAAATGTAAATATCTGCCCCTCTTGCAGAAGCTTTTCAAGCTCCTCTTGTGAGTACTCTTCGACATCGAGGTCTACGATGACGTTGGATGGAAGAGGAATGGGTGAGAGCAACTGAATCTGTGCGTTTACAAGCGTATAAAGAAGTATAAGTCCAATCAGTTTTCGCATAGAAGCCTCTTGATCTTTAGTAGGTCCTGGTAGACCTCTTTTTTCGCAGACGGGTTCCTCAAAAGATAGCTCGGATGATAGGTTGGTATAAGTTTGTAAGCACCCATATCCACCACCTCTCCTCTAACTTTCGTGATGCCGCTTTTATCTCCCGTCAGGTAGTGGTAAGCCGTAGCTCCCAGGGCAACGACCACTTTCGGTGAGACGATCTCTATCTGTTTCATAAGGAATGGCAGGCAGGTGTATGCCTCTTCCGGAGTAGGCACCCTGTTGTTTGGAGGCCTGCACTTGACGATGTTCGCTATATATACGCTGCTTCGGGGTATCTCTATGGCGTTTTCTATCATTTTCGTCAAAAGCTCGCCTGCCCGTCCCACAAATGGCCTGCCCGTCATATCCTCTTGAGCGCCCGGCCCCTCTCCGACAAACATCAAAGAGGCGTTTGGATCACCCTCCCCAAAAACCGTTTTGGTTCTGGTTTTGCAAAGTGCACACAACCTGCACTCCGCAACGATTCTCTCCAAAGCCTCCAAGTCGTTTGGCAGTGTAGTCGCAGGAGCGTTACGCTTCTCCACGAGAGGTACGTAGCGAATGCCAAGCTGTTTGAGCTGGTAGAGTCTTTTCAACTGCAGCGCATTATAGAGTCTGTTCATGGGTGATAGTGTAGATTAAAAGGGGTTAAAAAGAGGTTAGGGCGCCAAAAGACGCCCCAAAATGAGAAAGATTCGTTAGTCGGTTACTTCAACCGTTACCGGCTCGTTCTCCCAGAGGCCATGCTTTGTGCAGTAGGCTTGAGCTACGAGTTTCAGTTTGTTTGTAGTAGGTACTATGTTGAAAGTCACTTCCGCATGTCCTTTGTGACCCTCTCCACCGAGCATTCCTGCAGTGAAAGTAACTTCACCCAAAAGAGTTTCGCCGTTGAAGAGGCGGATGCTTTCGATGAAGTGGTCAGGATCGTCCGGGTGAGTGTACTCTTTACCCATTACTACACGTACAGGGAATTTTTCACCCTTTTTGGCCGTGCTGTCGCAATATACGAATGGCGAGTGTCGGTCTATGTAATCCTTCTTCGCTTCTCTCTCTACCGTGTCTATATCGACATATCTGTTGATCTTTGGCATATCGTTCTCCTTCTTGTGAGTTTTTGGTTTGGACGTATTGTATCTATTGATCCGTTAAAGAAGATAAAATTTATCTTATTTTCCAAAATATTTAAAGATCGCTGAAGCTTGCGCCGAAAAGGCGCACGCTTTAGACGAACTCCGGTTCAGAAACGTTGTGCTGCAGCCCAAGCTCTTTGGGGTCTATGCCAAGCGCAAGACCTATGAGTTGCGGGAGATGGAGTATCGGCAGTTTTATATCTCTGCCCATCTCTTTTGCTACCGCATTCTGCTTTACATCCATATTTAGATGGCAGAGAGGGCAGGGTGTGACCATCATGTCGGCATCGTTGTCTATAGCATCCAGAAGTGCCGTACCCGTAAGCTTGTGCGCAGTGTGAGGAGCCTGAAGATCCGCATGGAATCCGCAGCACTTGTTTTTACTCTCGTAATCTACACTCTTACCCTTTAGAGCATCGATGATTCTGTCAAGAGATGAAGGGTTGTACGGGTCTTCACCGCCATTGTATTTGCTCATTAGAGGCTCTTTTTCAAAAGCCTCTTCACCACCGCCTTCACCGATATCTTGCGGTGCATTATGTTTTCTGTGCAGATGGCTCGGTCGTATATTGTGGCATCCGTAGAATGCGGCAATATTGAAGTCATCAAGAGGTTTTACAACCTGCTCGGCAAGTTTGTCGAGACCGTAGTCGTCGATGATTGCATAAAGAAAGTGCCTTACCGAGCTTGTACCTTTGTACTCAAGGCCAACTTCCGCCAACTTCTCGTTTACCTGAGACTTGAGGTTCTCGTCGGTGTCGAGTCTCTCTTTGGTCATGACCGTATTTAGCTGACATGTGTTGCAGATGGTTACCATGTTCAGGTTCTGCTTTTCTGCATAGCAGATGTTTCTAGCATTTAGAACGAGGGAAAGGAAATCGTCGAAATCCTGAAGATGACTCGCCCCGCAGCAGCTCGCTTCATCGAGCAGTACCAGTTCTATACCCAGTTTCTTGGCTACTGCCAGAGTAGACATAAGAAGTTCAGGGGTCGATTCTCTCGCCGTACATCCTGTATAGAGTGCATATTTAAGTTCCGCCATATTCGTCCCCTTTAAAATTTGACTTTCGATGAGCTTTTTACGAGAGTTTTGATCTCGTCGAGATTTTTCGACTTAGGCATATTCCAAGGCATCACTATCTTACCCTTTTTAAACATGGCTATAGCCTCCGGCATATGTTTCATAACGCCAATATTACCTTCGGAGTAGCGTACAAGCTCCCCTTCGTCGAGCAATCCATGTTTGAGTATGGAGTGTTTGAATCCAACAGCATGTCTTGTAGCGACATTGTCCTGAGCCATACCCTCTTCGAATATCTGGTTATGAAGCTTTGTTATCTTACCTATAGGGTCCACATCTTTCGGACACGCTTCCGCACACTCGAAACACTTGACGCAGTCCCAAACGCCGGGCCCCATTTCGCGTACCTTCTCGAGACGATCTCTTTTCGCGGTGTCACGGACGTCGGCGTTGAAGCGGTAAGCTTTAGCAAACTGCGCCGGACCGAAATACTCTTCGTTCACCTCTACTGCGGGGCAAGCGTAGTAGCAGTTCCCGCACTGTATGCAGTAGTCAGCTTCAAGCAGCTGCTCAGCATCGTGCGGAGAGACTTTTATCTCCTCTTTCGGATGTTCGTCTATCTCAGCGACAAGGTATGGTTTGAGCTTATCATGCTTGCTCCAGAAATCTTTCTTGTCTATTATCATATCTTTTACGACACGTTTTTTGCTCTGCGGTTCAAGCAGAAGAGTGTCTGTTTCGAAAATATCCACAAGTTCCCATACATTCTGTTTGCACGAGAGGACCGGTTTGCCGTTGACTTTTATGGAACAGCTTCCGCAGATTCCGTGTCTACAGCTTCTTCTGTAGCTGAAGCTTCCGTCAAACTCCCACTTGATACGGTTCAGAATGTCCAGCACAAGCTCATCTTTGCCCACTTCCATCTCATATGTTTTAAAGTAGGGCAGAAAATCGGTCTCCGCATTGAATCGGAAAGTTTTAAAGGTCAATTTTTTGGTTATTCTTTCACTGCTCATCGCCCATCCTTAATATTTTCTCTCTTGAGGTTCGAACTTGCCAAGCACCACATCGCCGTACTCTATGCTTATTTGACCCTCTTCGTTCATCGTAGCAAACGTGTGTTTGAGGAAGTTTTCGTCGTCACGCTTAGGATAATCGTCTCTGTAGTGGGCTCCCCGGCTCTCTTTTCTCGCTATCGCACCTTCTACTATAAAAGTGGAGTAGTCAAGCATATGACCGAACTCTATAGCCTCCTGCAGATCCGTGTTGAAGATCTTGCTCTTGTCGTCTATGCGGATATTTTTATATCTCTCTCTAAGCTCCGCAAGTTTGGCTCTTTGATTCAAAAGGGTCTCTTCGGTTCTGAATACTCCCGCATTTTCCATCATACTCTCTTGTAGTTCCGAACGGAGTTTTGGCACCGACTCGGTTCCGTTGTTGTTCATGCAGAATGCGATCTCTTTGAGCATCCCGTCGGCGTCGCTTTCGGTAACTTCATGGCACTCGAGCTTTCCGCCCTCCAGATCTTCCACTATATGAGTTCCTACGTGTCTTCCGAAGAAGAGAGCTTCAAGCAGGGAGTTTGCCCCGAGTCTGTTGGCTCCGTGTACGCTAACGCAGGCGCATTCGCCGGCTGCGTAGAAACCGCGCACTATCTCTTTTGGACTCTTTTTGACATGGCCGTCTATATCGCACGGGATACCGCCCATGGAGTAGTGTGCGGTTGCCGCTATGTGAATAGGCTCTTTTATCATATCCTGACCGAGGAAGGTAATGGCCAGGTCTCGAAGTTCGGGCAGGCGTTCCATTATGAGCTTTTCGCCAAGATGTGTCAGGTCTATGGCAACCGCATCTTTGTTGGGGCCTACGCCGCGCCCTTCAAGAATCTCCTGTGTAATAGCTCGACTCACGACGTCTCTGGGTGCAAGTTCCATCTTTTCGGGAGCGTATTTCTCCATGAAGCGCTCTCCGAGACTGTTGTAGAGGCGTCCACCTTCTCCGCGCGCAGCTTCAGATATCAAAATGCCGCTTCCTGCAAGTCCGGTTGGGTGGAACTGAACAAACTCCATATCTTCAAGCGGGAGGCCGTGCCTCGCCACGATGGAGAGTCCGTCACCGGTGTTGGCGTGAGCGTTTGAACTAATCTTGAAGGCTCTGGCGTAACCGCCCGTGGCGAACATAGTCGCTTTTGCATTGAATATTGCAGGTTCGAGGTCTCTGATATTGTAGGCGACGACACCTTTTACGACTCCATCTTCATAGACGATGTCGGCTACGTACCACTCGTCGAAAAAGGTGACGTTTTCACGGTGGGCCTGCTCGTAGATCGTCTGAAGCAGTGTAAGCCCGGTTCTATCTTTGGCGTAGCAGGCTCTCGGTTTGGATTGTCCGCCGAAAGGTCGCTGCGCTATGGTTCCATCTTCGTTTCTGCTGAAAGCGGCTCCGCTGTTTGCTATCCAGCGGATAGTCTCCGGCGCTTTTGAGCACATAAGCTCCACCGCATCCTGGTCGGCGAGGTAGTCGCTTCCTTTTATGGTATCGAACATATGCAGGTCGATGTCGTCATCTTCGCTTAGTGCGGCGTTGACACCCCCCTGTGCAGCTCCCGAGTGGCTTCTGAGAGGGTGCAGCTTGGTAAGTACCGCTACGCTTTTACCGGCTCTTTGAAGCTCCCGTGCTGCTGCCAGTCCGGCCAATCCGGCACCGACAATCACAACATCGTATTTATGTATCTTTATACTCATTGAGACGCATCCTTTGTAATGTGACATGGGAATATGGGTCAATTATACATATCGAACTCTATAATTAACTTTAATCTTCTCTAAAAGCGGCAGTTGCATTGGCTAATGTGTTACAAATGTTTTCACGCTATTTTGCCATTGCAATGGTATAATCACTTTCATGAACAAAGAGGACTACTTCATAAACTGCTTTTCAAAAAGCCCGTTTATCGGCGACGATGCCGCGGTTATAGGAAATATGTGCGTCAGCCAAGATGCGTTTTTCGAAAATGTCCACTTCAAAAGGGAGTGGATGACTCTTCGACAGATCGCCAGAAAAGCTATGCTTGTCAACATCTCAGACTCCATTGCGATGAACGCACTGCCCAGATATGCACTTTTGACCGTTGCCATTCCGAAAAGTTTCACCAAAAAAGAGTTGAAAGAGCTTGCGGAAGGTTTTTTGGATGTAGCTAAGATGTACGATGTGCAGATCGTCGGTGGAGATACGATAGCCAACGTCAAGCTCGACATCTCCGTAACCATTCTGGCCGAGTGCAAAAGAGCCGTAAAAAGATCTGGTATGAGAGAGGGGGACCTTCTGGCCTATACCGGAAAGCTTGGGGGCTCTTTGAAAGATTTGAAGCGTCTTTCAAAAGGCCGGAAGGTAAGCGAAAGTTCCCGCTTCATAACGCCGGTTTTAAGAGAGAGCTTCTTTTACGAAGCGGCCCCTTTTGTAAGCTGTGCCATGGATATTTCGGACGGCCTCTTCAGCGATCTTGAAAAGCTTCACCGCGTCAACAGACTCGGTTTTGACTTCTTTTGGGATATTCCCAAAGAGGTTGGTTGCAGCGGTGAGGAGTTCGAAATGCTGTTCGCTTTCGACCCACGCTTTGA
>Ga0256833_1002428_pt1 | contig 13054 bp, 16 predicted proteins | sample 356284metaG_FD_190535 | JGI IMG/M metagenome (GOLD analysis project Ga0256833, IMG submission 190535) | Hydrothermal vent microbial communities from Mid Atlantic Ridge, Atlantic Ocean - 356-284 | ecosystem: Environmental > Aquatic > Marine > Hydrothermal vents | place: Atlantic Ocean: Mid...
ATGTCGATCGTAACCATTAAATATCGGAGAGAACTAATACAAACAGGATAAGCAATGGCTAAAACAATCCGAGTAAAGAACGGGTATAGGTTACTGATGAACCTTTATTCAGACTACAGAGTCAAGATCTATGAGTACAATTCCAAAATCAAGGAGACAGGCTACTATCTGAAGCCTATACACATAGTCCACAAGTCCCTCGGCAACAAGAAGATAAAGTACCTCTACTTCGGGCGGTATTGGTACAAGGTCGTCAAGAAGAACAAGGGATTCCGCTGGATATACGTGGGCAGGGAGAAGCCCGATCCAATGCTCCCTGACCCACCTATAATCCCGTTCGAGGGTATAGGTGTTGTCGTTGACGGCGAGGATATAATGCTAGATGAGAAAGGATATAGAGTGCTCAACGAAGTAGCGAAGATGGTCATGAAGGAGAGCCTAGATTCACTAATAAATAGGGGGAAAGCCGGCACTGAAGAAAGCGCGAAGTGATGTCAAAGTAGGGGGTCACGGAAGTAGTGCCTCCGCTTTTTACTAAATACCCCTATCTTATCGACTTAAGAGCCCTCCTCTCAAGGCTATATGGAAGCACACCTCCTCTAAGCACACTGATTAACATCCCAAGGTTTAGGAAACACGCAGTAGAGCTTCTTGAGAGCGCCATTAAAGGAAAGAAAAACAGGCCTATAGCTGAAAGCGAAGATATCGCCATAATCGGATTTTACCTGTCATTAATTATAGCAAATGCCGTTGGAAAATGGATAACTACTAGACTGGCTGACAGAGAGAGTAAGTGGTTCGTCACTCACGCCATAACTGAGGAGGGCGCCCTTCTCGAAAGGATAGGGCGGGCTATAGGGGCGAATGTAGAGTACCTTGGAAGCCTAGGCAACCCCAACGGCTTGTGTGTAGACATAGCCGTGTATAGGGGGGAGAGGATCAGAGAGTGCTACCCTTACAGGATGCCGATACCGTCGTACTTAAAGGGAATCGAAACACTGAGGACACAAAAAAGATGGATGTTGGTGAACAGGATCGTTAACAAAGGGTATGTCTACCTAAGCAAGCGGGACTTAGTTAGGGTACTCAGTGAGTTCGTGAAAAGGAGGGTACTAAACCTGGCCAGCGAGTACTCGACATACCTGAGCGAGGTTCCGGAGAACCTGATAAAGGAGGATACGGAGAGACTGAGAGAGCTCGTTAAAGATGTGAGGGGGTTCACTGAGGAGAGGCTGTCCTCAGAGGCGATCGTTAAGGCAGGGATAAGGGAGGAGTTCTTCCCTCCATGCATAACTAATATAATGAATTCACTACTGAAAGGCGAGCACCTCAGCCATGCCCAGAGATTCGCGCTCGCCACATTCCTACTGAACGCCGGCGCTGATGTGGAGTACGTGCTCGACATCTTCAGGCATGCGCCCGACTTCAACGAGAAGATAGCGAGGTACCAGATAGAGCACCTCGCCGGGCTAAGGGGAAGCAGAAAGAGGTACAGCGTCTACAGCTGCGACAAGATGAAGTCCTTGGGCATGTGCGTGGCGGAGTGCGGCGTTAGGACACCGCTTCAGTACTACTTTAAGGAGTACAGGAGGCACCTAAGAAAAACACTATCCTCTCGCGGCCAGGGAGACGCTGTCCCCTCTGAACATTGAGGACTATCTTCCTAGCAGATACCCTGGCAGGTACACCTAAATCCGCTTCAAGCACCTTCCCACATCGAGGAAAGAGCCATACCACCCTGTAGCTGTACTCCGCTACCTCCTCACCGTATTCGTCTATGTACTCGTTTACGCCCTGCCTTGGCTCGAACGGTATCTCTATTATATACTCGATGAATGCCCTCCCTTGAACACCCTCGTAACCAAATGCCACATGAACTACTTCTGCCTTAACCTCCTTTCCGTTTATGAGTATTCTTTCGGAGTCTAGGTACGCCTGCATGTTCCTCCGGAGTCTGCTGGCCTCCTCTCTGGTCCTCCTCTTTGATGAGAGTATTTCCTTGAACTCGAGTTCCGAGTCCTCGTAGATGTAGAGTACGTGGTTCGTTATTAAGCCGGGTGACACGTTAAAAAGCCCGTGAGCGAAAATGGGCCTCAATCTATCAGTACCCTTCTGTCCTCCTTTATGGCGTTGAGCACTACGGACGTAGCTGTCTGTATGACCCCGTCTATGTTGCCTATCACGTCTAGGAGGCGGGCCAGGTCCTTGTGGTCCTTGACGAGCACCTCGAGCATGAACGTCCACTCACCCGTTATGTCGAATATCGCTCTCACGTCCTTCAACGCCTTTAACTCTTTAACAATCGAGTCATACTTCCTCACATCTATTGAGAGAAACACCAATGCCCTTAGCTTGTATCCCAGGACCTCTGGGTCAACAATAGCTACTATCTTCTTAATTATTCCCTTCTCCCTGAGGCGCCGGACCCTCATGTACACAGTGGATGGGCTGATCCCGAGTTTCCTCCCTAATTCGGCGTAGGTTATGTCGGCATTCTCTTGATATATTTTTAGAATTTTCTTATCTATCTCATCCAATATTTCCTGTACCACGCTATAACCCTCTATAGATATTGATAATATCCATTAAAACATTTTGTTAGGCTTTCGGGGCAAGCAAGTACTTCACGAAACCTCCTTCAGCGAGCGGAAACAGGATATTGAGCGGTACGCCGCCCCCAAACCTGACCTCTATAGTCTGGACGTGCCCAGCCAGATCGATAACTTTCGTGATATAGCCCTCATCGTACCTCTCGCTCGTCCCCGACTCCGGGGCCTTGAGCTCTAGCAAGGAACCAGCTATCCTGGAGAGCTTTGCCTCAGCACCTATCTGAACACCCCTCAACACTAGGTCATCTCCATGCGCTTTGAACTCTATTGTCTCGGAACCCTTTAGATCCTTTATGGCGGTCTTGAACGCCGACGCTATCGCCTTCGCTTCCACCTCGAACTCGAGCTCCGGCTCGGGCAACTCCTCAGCAATTACCTCTATCGAGCGGAACCTGTACCTCCTCGTCACGTTACTCTCGATCACAAGCTCGTAGAACTCCTCCGACGCCTTGAACACTAACTTATCGGTTTTCTTGGGTGTAGGGACTGCCTTGATAAGGCCGGCGACATTAACACCCACATTAATCGGTTTCTTCACCTCGTATGTGAGGAACGCGTCGGTGCCGAGGTTTATGTCTAGAAGGGCTACGCGGGCCGGGTCAAGCGCCTTTATCCTGAGGCCTTCCTTACTGAGGGTGAAGAGGGCCTCATCCACCAGCGAGCCGAGGGACTTCATCAGCACCATGAACGTCTTCGCCCCCGGGTACTCGAACTCCACAGCCCACTCAACGTCGTCGACCATCAGAACCACCCGAATCTAAATTACGTCACTCAGTATAATATCACTGAAGACGGAGCCCAGGTGATGAGGGCGACTCCGGAGCTGAGGAGCGATCTCGATGACGAACCGTGTGAGGGCTGAATAAATGAATAGGAATAAAGAGTGAGTCCCAACGTTTTTAATTTGGTGCCCTGAGTTAAGGCCTGGGAAGCGGGCGATGTCTCTCATCGACGTAGAGATTGAGGCAAGGAAGATTATTGAGGAGGCCGAGAGGAGGGCCAAAGAGATCATTGAGGAAGCAAGGAGGAAGGCGGAGGCGTTCAGGAATGCGCCGATCGAGAACCCCTTGAGCGAGGAGGAGATACGGAAGATCAGGGAGGAGTACGAGAGAAAGCTGCGTGAATTCGAGGAGAAAAAGAAGGAGGAGTTAGCCGTCATGAGGTCTAGGTTCGAGCAATACAGGGAGAGGCTCGTAGCCGAGCTCGTGAGGATGGTGTCGGGGGTCGGGCAGTGAGCCTGATCCTCTCCGTGCCAGAGAGACTCGTCTACGCTAGAGTCATCACCATAAGCGACAACGCTGACAGAGTCCTTAAGATCCTTCAAGAAGAGGAAGCGATCCACCCAGAGCGCGCGGGGAAGGCAACTGAGGAGGACATAAAGTTCGTTGAGGAACTCCGCCGAGACGTGGAGAGGCTGGATGACATAGTCAGTCGAATGGAAAAAATGCTCCCCTCCCCCGTGCTGGTTTCTTTGGAGAAGGAGAGAATAATAACGAAGCCTGTGTACGATGAATTTAAGGAGGTTCTGAGGGAACTCGAGCAGATCAATGAGAAAGCCGAGATTATGGCAGAGAACATAGAGAGACTCAACGAGACACTTAGCGAGACCAGGAAGCTTTATGATGTTATCACTGCGTTAGCACAGAAATATGGGAACAGTGCGGCGCTTGAGCTGAACTATGATGGCGAGATAATATTCACAAAGGTGGTCTTGCTTGACCCGCGCTCACTAACAATAATGAAGGAAAAGCTACCGGAGGAGGTGGTGGTCATTGACGAGGTCCCGCTTGGAGAGCACATGGTAGCGGTGGTTGCGGGGCTTAGTGGGTACCGCCACGACTTCATGCGTATAGTATCGGAGGTTAGGGCCGAGCCCGTTAATGTCCCTGCCGTGGAGAAACCCTTGAAAGAACTCGTTACTGAATTCGAGGGGAGGATTAAGGAACTGGAGAACATGCTCAAGGATCTAAAGGATAACCTGAACGAGCTAGTGACGGGATCCGTTAATTTACTGGCTAAGGCCAAGGTCATAGGCTCAATAATTAAGGACCGCGTGAGGGCCCTCCTCAACGCCGTCCGAGGCGAGTACCTCATAGCGGTGGAAGGGTGGCTGCCCGAGAAAAAGATCCCGGATCTAGAGGCGAGACTGTCTAGAGAGGCCCCAGCGTCAGCTATTACCAAGCTTGACCCGAAGAGGGAGCCGCCAACGCTGATGAATAACCCGAAGCCCGTGAAGCCGTTCGAGCTAATAACGAAAATATATGGGGTCCCCAGGTACAGCGAGTGGGACCCGACCCCTCTCATCGCTTACTCCTTCCTCGTATTTTTCGGGCTCATGTTCGGCGACTTCATCTATGGCCTCGCCATGTTCATACTCGTCGCCTTCGTGCTCGATAGGTCAGGCCTCATAGACGACCCCACATCCCCCGGGTACCTGACGCTCAAGAAGGTGCTGATGATACTCTCAGGCGCCTCCATGGCGGTGGGCCTGCTCTCCAACACGTTCGCGGGCTACTCAATAGTAATAGAGAACGGTGTCCCCACGATGGTGCTTGCGGAGAACGCTGGACAAATACCGTCACTACTTAACCTTGCGGATCCGTTGTTCTTCATAGTGTTGGCCATAGTCATAGGGCTAATTCACGTGAACATAGCACACACAATATCTCTAGTGAGGGCACTAAAGGAAGACAATAAAGGAAACGCCATGGCAGAGGCGGGTCTCTTGATCGCCGAGGCCTTCGGCATACCCTACATAAGCCACACGATGCTGAACTACGATCTCCTACCGCTTCCCGAGGATATTTACAGGTACCTCCTCTACGGCTCACTCGCGGGGGTAGGCATACTCATAGCTGGCAGACTAATAGGGATGAAGGGTCTAGGCATACTGCTCTGGCTCTTTGACCTGACGGGTGTTTTAGGCGATACGCTGTCATACACCCGACTAGCTGGGCTCGGGCTAGCCACGTACTTCATGGCTAAGTCGTTCAACAGCCTCGCCACTGACGCGGCGTTTGGGATAGCTAGCATAATAGGTGTCCCGATCGTGGGTATAGCTGTTGGGATAATCGCAGGCGTCATAATAATGCTTCTGACAAACATGTTGAACATAGTATTCGGTATTATAGGTGCATTCGTTCACTCCCTAAGGCTCTGCATGGTCGAGTTCCTGCCGAAGTTCTATGAAGGTGACGGGAGAGAGTTCCTGCCGATAACTGAGAAGATACCTAAGATCGTCATGGTTGGCTCTCCGTACTGATGGCGAGAAAATATTCATTTTTCAACGTATTTCTTTTAAACCCCTGCCAAGGCACCTTTTTGGTGCTAAGTAATGGCTGGAGAGATTGTTGACCCGAACTACCTGCTAGTATTCTTTGGCGCCATCCTGGGAATGACGGGGGGCTTCATAGGCTCCGCCCTCGGAATATCTAAGGCAGCCAGCTCAGGCCTGGCAGTACTGGGTGAGGACGCTGCGTACTTCAAGAACGTCATGCTCCTGGCAGCGCTTCCGATGACACAGACGTTCTACGGCTTCGTCTTCGCCCTCTACACACTCACCATAGCTCTGCCGGGTATGATGTTGTCAATGACCCCGTTAAAGGCCGCCGCAATATTCTCGGTCGAGGTCATGGTTTTCGCCGCCGAGCTATACTCAGCGAACAAGCAGGGCGAGGTGTGTATGTCGGGCATCATGGAGCTACCGAAGACTAAGGGTAAGATAACTACGTCGACAATGATCCTCGCTGCTTATGAGGAGATCTTCGGGATCCTCGGCATGGTCTTCGGCATCGTGATGCTATCCCTAATCGCCCCGCTATCCATCTGAGGAGGCGGGGTGGCGAGGGACCCAGGATGTCGGCTGAGCGGCTGAGGGAAGAGGTGCTGGCGAGGGCGAGGGCCAAGGCCGAGAAGATAATAGAGGATGCCAGGCGGCAGGCAGAGGAGATCGTTAGGAAAGCCCAGGAAGAGTACCGAAGGCGCCTTGAGGAAGCCAGGCGCGAAGCATATCACAGGGTCGTTAGTGAAGAGAACGAAAAATACATCAGAAGAGTGATGGAGCTAAACATGGAGGTACTGAAGGAGAAGAACAAGATGATCAAGTACATCGAGGAAGAAGCTAAGAAACGCTTGGCAGGGCTAGGCCCGGAGGAGAGGCTGGCCTCACTCAAGGTACTCATACAGGACGCCCTAAACACTGGGATGTTCAGCGGGACGTTCCGGGTGAGGGTGCGCAAAGAGGATGAGGAACTGACTAGAAAGGCCCTAAAGGATCTCGGACTTGAGGCAGAGGTCGTGCCAGACCTTGACGGACTCGGCGGCGTAATCGTCGAGAACGAGGACTCGACGATCGCCGTGGATAATACTTACGAGACAAGGCTCGAGCAGGCTATGAAGGCAGTCATAGCTAAGCTGAATGAGCTGGTCTTCGGTGAATGACATGGACCACAGGGACAAGAGGTTTTTCATTGCGCTGAGGCTGAAGACATACAAGTCGATCACGCCCGAGGCAATAACCAGGCTTGAGACAGCGACGGTAAGCGGTGTAGGGGACCTAATAACTATCTTCTCTCCCTACGATGTCGGTCAGTGCGTGGAGAGGGAGGTGAACCTCACCGAGAAGACGGGGCTCCTACCCATCCAGAGGGCCCTCTTCAAGTGCTGGACCGGCTGGCTCAACAGAGAGGCACACCTCTCCAGGGTCTCTGGGAGAGTAATGAAGGCTGTTGAGATTCTCTCTGCGTACTGCCGCGTCGACTGTCTGGCACGCTTCATATCCTCCGGAAGCGACGTCTGTGGGATAATGGGCTCCGGAATGTACGGTGAGCTAGGGAGCGAATGGGGGATGAGCGACCTCCTGAGAGCTCTCAAGAGCAGGAAGCTTATAGAGGCAGAACTCCTCGAAGAGGCCCTTAGGGAGCTCACGGTGAGGGAGGAGATGCCTGACGCTGAGGCCAGGGAGAGGATAGCTATAGAGCTTCGCAGACAGTACTTTAGGAAACTGAGGGAGGTGATGGCACCCTTTAAGAACAGGAATCTCATGACCGCTATCTCGCTCATAGAGGTAGTCGAGACAGTAGTGAAACCCGACCTGAGGAGAGCGGCGAAGGGCGGGGAGAGCGAGCTACCCAAGAGTCTCTGGAAGCTGGGGGAGAGGGTCGTTAGTGCCGTGCGGGAGGTCTCCGGCGACGACATCTCCGTGGTTGAGGCGCTGGTGAGCGGCGCTCCCACCTTCATTCTGCACCATCGCCTCGGGTTACTGCCGGTGGGGCCCTCTACCATGGTACATTACTTCGTCACTAAGTGCTGGGAAACGTTCTTTGTGTCACACATCATTTATTCGGTCTTGAAGGGGGCTCCGCCTGAGTATGTAAAAGAATGGATAAGAAGGTGGGGTGTTCTTCATGAGCGGCTTTATTCGTAAGGGAAAGATAGCGGTCATAGGTGACGAGCCCTTCGTCAAGGGCTTCATGATGGCGGGTGCCAGCAAAGGATTAGTTGTTGATACTACGGCGCCGGAGAGGGTGGCTAAGGAGGTCAAGAGCTTCGTTATGAGGGCTATGAGTGTCTATGGGGCATCGGTTTTCATAGTTCACGACTCCCTCAGGCCCGTTCTTGAGAGGCTCGAACTAGGTTCTTCCCCTCTAATAGTCTATCTCCCGGACCTGCGCACGGTCGGGAGGATGGATGTACGGAAATATTATTCGGAGCTAATCCGTAAGTACCTAGGTATTTCGCTGGAGGTGTGAAGAGTGGTAAAGGGTAGGATATGGAGAATTTCCGGGCCCCTAGTGGTTGCGGAGCAGATGCATGGCTCGATGGTTTATGAGGTCGTCTACGTAGGTGAGGAGAGGCTCATTGGAGAGATTATTGGCATGCAGGGTGACAGAGCCTTCATTCAGGTATATGAGGACACCTCAGGCCTTAGAGTGGGTGAGCCCGTCGAGGGCTCAGGTGACCTTCTCTCTGCCGAGCTGGGGCCCGGAATCCTTGGAAGGGTGTTCGACGGCCTCCAGAGGCCTCTCTCGGACATGGAGCTCATAGTCGGGCCGTTCGTGGAGAGGGGTGTCAAGCTTCCCTCATTGCCTAGGGACAAGAAGTGGGTGTTCCGGAGAAACACTAACCTAAGGGTTGGTGATAAGGTAAGGCCCGGGGACGTGCTCGGCACCGTGAAGGAGACCGAACTGGTTCTCCACAAGATCATGGTCCCGCCGAATGTCCACGGCACTCTCGTTGAGGTGGCGGGGGATGGTGACTACACTGTCGAGGACGCGATAGGGTACGTTGACGTCGGTGGAGGGAGAAAGGTCGAGCTAAAACTCATGCACAGGTGGCCCGTGAGGAAACCAAGGCCCTACCTATCCAGGCTCGAGCCCACGGAGCCCCTGATAATCGGGCAGCGTGTCCTCGACATGATGTTCCCGATAGCGAGGGGTGGTAAGGCAGCCGTTCCGGGTGGGTTCGGTTCCGGCAAGACAGTGTTGCTTCAGACGATGACTAAGTGGGCCAGGACACAGATCAACATATACGTCGGGTGCGGCGAGAGAGGCAACGAGATGGCTGACGCGCTCCACTCATTCCTCAAGCTGAAGGACCCGGAGAGCGGTAGACCTCTTGCGGAGAAGGCTGTCTTCATAGCTAACACCTCGAACATGCCCGTCGCCGCTAGGGAGACCAGCGTGTTCCTCGGTGTCACGATAGGTGAGTACTTCAGGGATATGGGATACGACGTCCTCATGGTAGCTGACTCCACCTCAAGATGGGCTGAGGCAATGAGAGAGATCAGTGCCAGGCTTGAGGAGATGCCCGGTGAGGAGGGCTTCCCGGCATACCTTGGCTCGAGGCTGGCCGAGTTCTACGAGCGTGCCGGCAGGGTAAAGTGCGCTGGCTCCCCAGAGAGGACTGGGTCCCTAACAATAGTCGGCGCTGTCTCCCCGCCGGGCGCCGACTTCAGCGAGCCAGTCACTCAGAACACGCTAAGGTATATCGGTACCCTAATAGCCCTCGATGTGGCCCTTGCGAACAGGAGGCACTTCCCGGCCATCAGCTGGCTCATCAGTTACTCGCTCTACGTCGAGACCCTTGCTAGGTGGTGGGAGAAGAGGTTCCCGAACTGGAAGGCGATGAGGGACGAGGCCCTCGAGATACTGCAGAGAGAGAACGAGCTAATGGAGATCGTCAGGCTCGTTGGCCCGGATGCGCTCCCTGACAGCGACAAGCTCCTCCTCGACGCGGCGAGGATGATTAGGGAGGACTTCCTCCAGCAGAACGCCTTCCACCCGATAGACGCCTACTGCCCACCAGAGAAGACTGTCGGCATGATGGAGGTCATACTGACGTTCTACCATGAGGCCAGGAAGGCCCTTGAGGCTGGCGTACCACTCGAGAAGATAAGGGCACTGCCCGTGAGGGCTAAGATAGCAAGGATGAAGGAGGTCGAGTACGACAAGTTCCCCTCAGTCAAGAAGGAGCTCCTTAAGGAGATACACGAATCAATTAATTCCTTAATAGGAGGGGGTGCAGCGGCATGAGCCTGAGCGTTAAGGAAGTTAGGAAGGCCCTAAGCGCTAAGGGCTCCCTACTCCTCGTCGAGGCCATCCCAGGCATAAGGTACGGCGAGGTAGTCGAGGTAACCCTCGGCACAGGCGAGACAAGACTCGGGCAGGTTATAGATGTCTCGAGGGATGTCGCGGTCATTCAGGTCTTCGGCGGAGTCAGCGAAGTCAACACGAAAGCGGCCAGAGTGAGGTTCAGGGGCGAGACGCTCCGCATACCCGTATCACTAGACATGCTCGGCAGGATATTCGACGGCCTCGCCAGACCAATAGATGGTGGGCCACCGATCCTGCCCGAGGACTGGGCAGACATAAACGGCGCACCCATAAACCCCGCCTCAAGGGAGCCCCCGTCGGAGTTCATAGAGACCGGTATCTCCGCAATCGACGGCCTGTTCTCCATCGTTAGAGGGCAGAAGCTCCCGATATTCAGCGGCGCCGGCCTGCCGCACAACAGGATAGCTGCCCAGATAGTCAGGCAGGCAAGGGTCAGGGGTAAGGGAGAGAAGTTCGCCGTGGTCTTCGCCGCAATAGGTGTGACGTACGAGGAGGCATACTTCTTCATGGAGAGCCTAAGGCGCACGGGAAACATAGAGAACATTGTTGCGTTCATCAACACCGCTGCCTCCCCGGTCATCGAGAGAATAGCTATACCAAGGGTCGCCCTAACTACTGCCGAGTTCCTTGCCTGGAAGTACGGGATGCATGTCCTGGTCGTCATGACAGACATGACCAACTACTGCGAAGCCCTGAGAGAGCTCAGTGCCGCAAGGGAGGAGATACCCGGAAGGAGGGGCTACCCAGGCTACATGTACACTGACCTGGCGACGATCTATGAGAGAGCCGGAAGAATAAGGGGCAAGGACGGCTCCGTCACCCAGATGCCCATACTGACGATGCCCGACGACGACATCACTCACCCGATCCCCGACCTCACGGGCTACATCACCGAGGGCCAGATAGTGCTGTCAAGGGACCTGCACAGAAAGGGCATATACCCGCCAGTCGACGTCCTACTCTCCCTCTCGAGGCTCATGAAGGATGGCGTCGGCCCCGGGAAGACTAGGGAGGACCACTACCAGGTCTTCATGCAGCTAATAGCCGCCTACACAGAGGGTCAGTATCTGAGGGAGCTGAGCGCCATAGTAGGTACGGAGTCCCTCAGCGAGAGAGACAAGAAATACCTCGCCTTCGCAGACCTCTTCGAGAGGCGCTTCATTAACCAGGGCGAGTACGAGAGGAGGACCATAGAACAGACCCTTGACATCGGCTGGGAACTCCTCGCGACGCTCCCGGAGGAGGAGCTGAAGCTCATCAGCGTCGAGAACATCAAGAAGTACCACCCCAAGTACCGCCGCAAGAGCAAGGGTGAGTAGGTGAGATGCCGCAGCTCCTTAGAGTAAGGCCGACGAAGATAGAGCTAATACGCCTGAGGCGCAGGCTGAAGACAGCTAAGAGACTACATAAGGTGCTGAAGGACAGACTCATCATCCTCTCACAGGAACTCATAGACACAGTCAAGGAGGCCGCTGACCTGAGGGAGAGTATTAATGAAAGACTTGTTCAGTGCCTCACACGCTACATCGACGCCACAGCATCGTCAACCGCCGCCGAGATAGAGGAGTACGCTACCAGTAGGTACGAGGAAGCGAGCGTCGTGCTCGGCACGAGGGCAGTGGCGGGCATAAGGGTCCCTGTAGCTGAGCTGGAGAGGGTTGAGAGGAGGATTGCCGCTGAGAGGTTCAGCGCCGCCCTCATCAGGGTGGGGGCCTGCTTCGACGAGATAATGGAGGACGTGCTCAGGCTGGGCGAGCTTGAGGCGTCGATAGCACTCATGGGGAGGGAGGTATCGAGGGTTAAGAGGAGGGTCAACGCACTAGAGAACATCTTGATACCTAGAATGGAGGCCACTATAAGGTATCTGAGGATGAAGTTCGAGGAGAGGGAGAGGGAGGATAAGATGAGGCTTAAGAAGGTCAAAGAACTCCTCCAGAAGAGGGCAGGTTCCAGTGAGGGGAGATGAGTTCGAGAAGTACCTATCGCACGAGCTAAGGGTTGTTAACCGCTCACTTCCCAGGGTCCGGAAATCACTGAAGACCCTTCTTGAGGAGCGCTACCCCCACGTCCCCACCAGGGACGGCGGAGCTCACATGTTCCGCAAGAGAGAGCTCATCGCAGCAGCGGAAGTCCTGGGCGATGAGGCCGAGGAACTTCTTCTCCCAATAGTTCTCGAGTTCCAGGTGAGCGCCGAGAGAACCTACGCCGTGGTTAGGGATCCTGTTGCAGCAAAGCTCATCGCTAGGATCCTCGGCCTGCCTGAGGAGACCCCAATATTCGTCTACCCCGTGCAGTTGAGGGAGCTGAGGCGTAGAGTAGGGTCATTGATAACATATGCCTTCCTACCTTAAACCCTATCTTTAATTACCCCAGCACCCACTAACTAACGGGCTCCTAGCACCCAGCGCCCAGGTGGCCGCCGTAGCGCAGTTCGGTAGCGCGCGGGGCTGTGGACCCCGAGGTCCCGGGTTCAAGTCCCGGCGGCGGCCCCACAACCCCTCTTGTTCTTATTCTCTCGAACAGGTTAACCGCTATATAACCACCCAAGCGTCGAAGCACCCCTGGAGAGATCTTGAAGTTTACACATAACTCCGTCTGTCTGGCTTTTAGCATGGAATCAATGCAACAATACCCCGAAGGATTTGTTATTTGGTTCAAGCCTACGACAAAAGATTATCTCGTTTAATATGAGGCTACAACAAACTAAGGGATCATCAATATGAATGAGCAACTACTAGATTGAGAACAGTCATTAAGGTCTGTACTAATGTGGCGGAGGGATAGGGAGTGTCTATAAGACTGGCTGATGTGGAGGTGTACGTGCCCGACACG
>Ga0256833_1002429_pt1 | contig 13052 bp, 14 predicted proteins | sample 356284metaG_FD_190535 | JGI IMG/M metagenome (GOLD analysis project Ga0256833, IMG submission 190535) | Hydrothermal vent microbial communities from Mid Atlantic Ridge, Atlantic Ocean - 356-284 | ecosystem: Environmental > Aquatic > Marine > Hydrothermal vents | place: Atlantic Ocean: Mid...
TTCCGGGCGAGCGGGGTCACTCCGAGCACCGCCCCCAGGCGATAAAGCCACGGGGAGAGCTCGGGGAGCAGGGAGCCCGAGGCGAAGGCGGCGAGGAGCAGGGCGGCGGTGGCCAGAAAGGTTTTTCCCTTCGTGGTGCGGTACCAAGGGGGCTCGGTGTTTTCGCCCTCGGGCGCTTTCAGGCGGTAGCCGAGCGGCTCGATCGCGGAGCGGAGGGCTTCCTGGGGAAGTTTCCCTCGGACGGTGAGGGTCCCGGTGGCGTAGGCGACCCTGACCTCCACCGCCCCCGGGAGCTTCTTCACCGCGCGCTCGATCTTCACGGCGCAGTCGGCGCAGTCGAGGCCTTCGACGTAGTAGGTGCGTTCGCTCATCACGTTGATTGTATGAACATATGAACAGGTATTCAAGTGTTAGAAGATCTCGCCCTTGTTTCCTGACCGGGTGTCAAGCGAGCATCTAATTCTCGCCGGCGGCTTGCAAGCACGCTTTGATGCGCGGCCCGAAAACGGCTTTAAATTTTTCCGCCGTTTTTAACATCCACTCGTGAAATCGGGGCCATTCCTCCTTATTTTCGATGCTGCCCGATAAAAAGGTTTCAATGCGGCTTGCTTGCTTGTCGGGCAAAGCAGACCATTCTAATGGTACTCCCAAGGAGTGCTCGATCGAATCTTTTTCTCTGTGCAAGCATTGAAAAATCAATCGATTTTTAGGAATGTAAAGCGCTACTGAAATACGCTTCCGCGGGACGTTAACCGTAAGGGCGATATGCGCATGGGAACTGCCAATGCTGAGATCGTAATAATTTCGGGGGCCGGGATTTCTCAGTTGAAACGAAGTTGTTTTGTGTCGGGCATACTCTTTAAACGTTGTCCAGTATTCGTACTGGAGAAGCTGTGTCTGAGTGATCTTATCGGAACCAAAAGCCCGTTTTACCGTACGGGCCCAGTCGTTCGGTTGGGCAACGATGTGAAACTTTGGTGCGTAAGGCGAGCCTCCTATCTGGTACACTTTGATCTGGACTAGGAAAAATCCCACCTCTTGATCGGTGTGCTCGTTCAGCCACTCAATCGCGCGCCTATGCTCCTCGCGAACGTCACCGACGATCCATACAATTACCGCCACATCCAGTCCCGAAGCGTAAGTTATGAGTTTGCCCAAGTGCGCGTGATCGGTGGCGGTAAGTTGGTTCTCAATCAACACCTTCCTGCCGGTGCCAACCTCCTTTGCGAGGATATCGGCCTCGAAAGACCCCACCGGTGCTTCACGCTGCACCAATTCGAGTTCGATTCCAAGCTCTTCAGCAAGTAGGTTCAAATTTTCTTTCTCTGCTAGCCAAGATGAAAAACTTCGTTCTTCGTGCGCCCAAACTTTGCGTAGTTCAATCTCGGAAAGCCTTGCTAGCTCCGGCATGGCGGTGACTAACCCCCTAATTCGGCTGCGTGCTCGAGCGCGGCGTCCAGGATCTCGCGGACGTGATCGTCGGCGAGGCGGTAGAAGACCTGGCGCCCCTTGCGCTCCCAGGCCACCAGGTTGGCCTGGCGCAGGACCCGGAGCTGGTGGCTTACCGCCGATTCGCTCATCGCAAGCAGGCTCGCAAGGTCGCAAACGCAAAGCTCCCCGGCGGTGAGGGCGGCGAGGATCTTGAGCCGGGTGGGATCGGCGATCGCCTTTAGGAGGACCGAGGCCACCCGGGTCGCCGCCTCGTCGGGGATGGCCGCACGGGCCCGGGCGATCTGGTCCGGGTGCAGCGCGTGCACGCCGCAGCTCGGGGCCTCGGGTTTCACCCTCTTATTTTCGCACGCCGTGCAACAATAGGGCCATGCGGCTGAAGCCCGGCTGGTACCTGCTCTTCCTCACGCTGCTTTACGCCGCCCTGGTTACCTACGCCTGGCAGCGGAGCGAGCGGCGGCTGGCCGAGCTGGCCGCCGGCCGCGGGGTGGTCGCCGAACCCGCCCCAATGCCGGAACCCGAGCCCGGCCCCGAGGCGCCCGCCGCCCTGGCCTACGTCCTCCCCCTGCCCGGGGCCTGCCTGCCGAAAAACCCCGCCCACCTGCCAGGGGCGCCCCGGAAATATCGCAACGGGGTTTCCTACGGCTTCGTCTTCACCGGAGACGACGCCTGCGTCCCGGTGGTCTACGGCGCCGGGGTGGTGGCGGCGGCTCCGGGCGAGGTGATCAAGGCCGACCGCGACTGGACCCCGCCCACCCGGGAGGCGTTCGCGAAACTGATCGCGGCGGTGGCGGAGGGGGCGAGTCCACAGCAGATGGACCGGCTTCGGGGGCGGGAGGTATGGATCCGCCACCCCGACGGCCGGGTGAGCGTCTACGCCCACCTCTCGGCGATCGCGCCCTGGGTGGAGGTGGGGGTGGAGGTTGCCCGCGGCGACTGGATCGGAAACGTGGGCAATAGCGGCACCGGCTCCGAGGCCGAGGGGACACGGGCCGGTGCCCGGTTGCTCTTCGAGCTCTGGCGCGGCGAGGTGGGGGAGGGCACCTACTTCGGGGAGGGGATGGAACCCGAGGAGGTGCGCAAGGCGGCTTCGACCTTCTTCGTGCATCTGGCGGAGTGAGCGATGCGGGAAGCCTTTCTCGAGGTCTGGAAGAACCCATACGTGCGGGTGTTCACCTATCTTGGGCTTTTTTACCTGGTCTACCTCTTCTTGGTACGGGCCGCCGAGGTGGTGGGGATCTTCGTCGCCGCCTACACCCTTGCCTACCTCGCGAACCCGGTGCTCGGCTGGCTCGAGCACCGGCGCGTGCCCCGCTGGGCGGGGGTGCTCCTCGTCTATCTCTTCGGTTTTCTCTTTTTGGCCCTCGCCTCGGTGCTCGTCTACCAGGTGGTGGCCCAGCTCTCGGTCTTCGTCGCCGACCTGCCGAGCCTCGTCGAGGGGCTGCTCGCCTGGCTGCGGCGGGTCGCGGGGGTCCTCGACCGTAGCCTTGGGCTTGGGGAGGAGCTCGAAGCGTTTTTGCGCCAGGCCTCGGGGGACTTAGGCGCGCTGCTCGGGCAGTTCACCCAGACCTTCCTTTCCTGGCTCGAAGCCCTGCTCGCCGGGGGCAAGGGGCTCGTGGCAGGGGTGGCCCAGGTGGTCGGTGGGCTTTTCCAGCTCGTACTGGTGCTGCTCGTCGCCGCCTACCTGATGCTCGACTTTCCCCGGGTAGGCGAGACCTTCCGGGCCCTGGTGCCGAGGCCCTACCGGGGGTTTGCCGAGGAGCTTGCGGTAAAGCTCGACCGGGCGGTGGGGGGCTACATCCGGGGGCAGCTGGTGGTGGCGGCGCTCGCCGGGCTCACGCTCGGGGTGGGGTACGCCCTCTTGGGGATCCCCATGGCCGCTTCCCTTGGGTTCATCGGGGCGGTCTTCAACCTGATCCCCTATCTCGGCGGCCTGGTCTCGCTCCTGCTCGCGGTGTTGCTTGCCGCTACCAAGGGCTGGATCTTCGTGCTCGGAGCGGTCTTCGTCTTCGTTATCGAGAACCAGCTCGAAGCCAACCTCTACTCCCCTTGGGTGCTCTCGAAGACCACCGAGCTGCACCCGGTCTCGGTGATCCTCGCGATCCTCACCGGGGCCACGCTTTTTGGCCTATGGGGGGCGCTACTCGCGGTGCCGGCGGCGGCGTTTTTAAAGCTCCTTTTCACCGACTACTATCCGAAGAGCCGGTTTTACCGGGAGGGCTGAACTCCTGAAGCAGCGCGAGGAGTCGCTCGGCGGTGCGGCGGTTGCGTCTTTCGATCTCGGCCCGGCGGGGGATCGCGAACGCGGGCTCGGGGTCCTCGAGGGTGGGGGTGAGGGGTTGGCCGAGCGCTGCCTCCCAATGTCTCCGCCAGGCTTCGGGGAGGACCTCGGGCGGGGTTTTCCCCTGGACCAGGAAGTATAAAAGCGCCCAGACCCGAGGAGTCGCGTCCAGGGAGTAGCCGCCGCCCAGGGTGAAGACGATGCGGCCGCCGGCGTGGGTCTCGGCGAGCTCGAGCAGGCGGGAAAACGCGTGGCGATAGGCCCGGGTGGTGAGCAAGAGGTCGGCGAGGGGGTCTTGGTGGTGGGCGTCGGCTCCGGACTGGACCAGGATCAAGTCGGGTTGAAAGGCTTCCAGCGCCTGGGGAACGACCCTTTCAAAGACTTCGATCCAGCTCTCATCCTCGGTGAAGGGCTCGAAGGGGAGGTTCAGTTTGGTCCCCACCGCTGCCCCCCGCCCCAGCTCGTGGACGAACCCGGTCCCGGGGAAGAGGTAGCGGCCGGACTCGTGGAGGCTCAAGGTGAGCACCCGGGGCTCGTCGTAGAAGATCCACTGCACGCCGTCGCCGTGGTGGACGTCCACGTCCACGTAGGCCACCCGGAGGCCCTCGTCCAGTGCCCAGCGGATCGCGATCGCGAGGTCGTTGTAAACGCAAAAACCCGAGGCCCGGTCGTACTGGGCGTGGTGCAGCCCACCGCCGAGCTGGAGGGCGCGGGGGGCCTTTCCGGTGGCCACCCGCCGGACCGCCTCGAGGGTGCCCCCCGCGAGGGCGCGGGCGGCCTCGTCGATCCCGGGGAAGGCGGGGGTGTCTCCGGTACCAAGGCCGTAATGGGCGAGCTCGGCGCCGCCCTCTCCCCGGCTCGCCGCCTCCACCCGCCGGACGAAGCGCTCGGCGTGAACCTTGAGCACCTCCTCCCGGGAGGCGGGTTCGGGCTCGATCCAAAGCGGGCGCTCCCCGAGCGCTTCGAGCAGGCTTGTTAACATCTCGAGCCGGCGCGGGGTGAAGGGGTGATCCGGACCGAAATCGTAGGTCAGGTAGCGGGGGGAATAGACTACCGGGACCATGGCTTTTCGGGCGGCCAGACCACCTCGAAGCCCCGGGCCCGGAGCTCCTCGGCCAGGGGGCGGACCTCGAGGGTCTCCACCCGGAGCACGTTCATCACCCGGTCGTCCGCCACCGGGTAGGTGAGCACCGAGTGGATGTTGATCTTTTTTTCGGCGAAGAAAGCGGTGAGCCGGGCGAGTTCCCCGGGGCGGTCGGGGAGGAGGACCTCGAGCCGTCCGGCCGGCCGGGTGGCACCGGTGAGGACGATCAGGGCGTCAAGGAGGTCGATTCCGGTAATGATCCCGACCAGCTCCTTGCCCTCGAGCACCGGCAAGCACCCGATCTTCTCCTCCCGCATTAGCCGGGCGGCGTCCTCCACCGGGTCCAGGGGATCGGCGGTGAGCACCGGGCGGGTCATCGCCTCGTGGACCTTGGCGTCGCAGGGTAGGGGGTTTTCCCGCAGGTTGCTGGTGGCCAGCCGGATGTCGCGATCGGTGAGAATCCCCACCAGCTCGCCCCGCGCGTCCACCACCGGCAGGTGGCGGATGCCCTTTTCCCACATCAGGCGGTGGGCTTCGTGAAGGGTCGCCTCCGGGCCGATGGTGATCACCGGCCGCTTCATCACGTCCTTGACCAGCATCGCCCTTACCTTACCGCTACTTCTCGTAGGGCTTGCCGATCGCGGCGGGGGGTCGGGCGCGGCCGATGAATCCGGCGAGCACCAGCATGGTGAGCACGTAGGGGAAGGCCTGCAGGATCGGCGAAGGCAGCACCCCGGCCCCCTCGATCTGGATGCGGAAGGCCTCGGCGAAGCCAAAGAGCAGGGTGGCCCCGAGGATGCCGAAGGGGTGCCACTTGCCGAAGATCAAGGCGGCGAGCGCGATGAAGCCGCGGCCGGCGGCCATCATCCGGATGAACTGGTTGATCTGGTCGATCGAGAGGTAGGCGCCGGCGATTCCCGCGAGCACGCCGGAGAGCAACACCCCCTGGTAGCGCATCAGAAAGACGTTGATCCCAAGGGAGTCGGCGGCCTCGGGGTGCTCGCCCACCGAGCGAAGCCGTAGGCCCCAGGGGGTCTTAAAAAGGGCGAAGTAGGTGACGGGCACCAGCACGAAGGCGAGGTAGACGAGGGGGCTTTGGTCCAGGATCCGGCCGAGGGGCGTGGCGAAGAAGTCCTGTAGGAAGGGGAGGTACGCCGACATCGGCAGGATGCGGTGAACCACCTCCTTGCTGGCGGTGGTGTTGTGGTAGAGAAAGAGCAACACGATCGAGGGCAGGCCGAAGGAGAGCATGTTGATCGCGGTGCCGGAGACGATCTGGTCGGCCCGGTAGCGAATCGAGACCACCGCGTGGATCCAGGCGGTGATCACCCCGGCGACGATCGCCGCCAGGACCCCCACCCAGGGAATCCACCAGATGCGGACGTTGGGGTCTTGGGCCAGGTAGGGGGCCTCGAGCAGCTGCACCGTCACCGCTGCCGCCAGGGCACCGAAGTTGATGATCGCCTCGAGCGCGATGTTGACCACGCCCGAGCGCTCGTTGAACATGCCGCCGAGGGCGGTGAAGAGGAGCGGGGTGGTCTGCCTTAGCGCCCCGGCGATCAGGGCGACCAGGAAAGCGGTAGAGAGGATATCCACTTAGGCCACCTCCTTTTCCCGCTCGGGGGCGAGGCGTTTTAAGAACTCGGCGGCGAGCAGGGGATCGGTGAAGTAGCGGGGCAGGAAGCCGCCGGCGGCGATGAAGAGGACGATCAGCGCCTCGAGCACCAAAACGAGCTCGCGGCTGATCCCGAGCTGCAGGTTGAGCTGGAGCCCGCCGGTGAGGAGCACGCCAAAAAGCCCGGCGGCGAGCGTGACCCCGATCGGGGTGTTCTGCCCCATCAGGGCCACCGCGATCCCGTCGAAGCCCACGTTGTAGGGGATGGACTGCTTAAAGCGGTACTCGTCGATGCCCCCGCCGAGCACGTAGTGGGTGGCGGCGAGCCCCGCCAGCGCCCCGGCGATCGCCATGGTGAGGACGAGTTTTTGGGTGATCTTGACCCCGGCGTATTCCGCCGCCTTGGGGGCGAGCCCCACGGCCCGGAGCTCGTAGCCGTGCTTGGTGCGCCACATGTAGAAGTTGTAAAAGGCGACCGAAAAGAGCGCGATCAGAAAAGCGCCATTCAGCCGCACCGAGGCGAGGTCGGCCCCCACCTGGGCGGGGATCCCGGGAAGCAGTCCGCCTACCAAGTAGCCGGCCACCGCCGCCGCCAGCGAGGCGAGGACGCGGGAGCCGAGCTCGAGCTTCTTGAAGAAGAGGTAGTAGCCGAGGAGGAGGAGCAAGAGCGCAAGCGGCAGCGCGAGCGAGAGCTCCCCGGGGCCCGCTCCTTTAAAACCGAGCAGATTCAAGAAAAGCGGGATCCGGGCGGCCTCGCTGATCTCGAGGCTCTTCGGCTCGTAGCCGGGGGCCTTGAAGGGGAAGTGAACCACGTGGCCGAAGAACGACCACTCGTTTTTCGAGAGCAAGAGCAGCATCACCGAGAGGGCGATGTAGTTCATCATGATCGTGTTGATCACCTCGTGGGCCCCAAAGCGAGCCTTGAGCCAGCCTGGGATCGCCCCCCAAAAGGCCCCGCCCAAAGCGGCGGCGGCGATCGCCGCCGGAAGCACCAGGAACTTAGGGCCGGGGAGGTAGAGCCCGGCGAACATGGCGAAGACCGCCCCCATGATCAGCTGCCCCGGGGCGCCGATGTTAAAAAGCCCCGCCTTGAAGCCGAAGGCCACGCTGAGCCCGGTGAAGATCAGGGGTGTTGCGATTAGCGCCGATTGGAAAAGGCCCGGCAAGGTGAGCACCGGGCCGAAGAGGAGCTGGAAGGTGTAGGTGACGAGGTCGAGCTTGGCCACCAGGTAGCCGTAGGTGGAAAGCGGCTCCCGGAGCCCAGGAATCGGCCGCAGGAGCCAGACCAAAACGCCCCCCGCTACCATCGCGAGCAAAAGGCTCACCGCCGGCACCACCACCCCGCGGTAACGGACCAAGAGCCCGGCTCCCCCTGGGGTGTGCATCCGCGCGAGGACCAAAAGGAATAGGGCGTAAAAAAACTGAAGGTAAAGCCCGAGCGAGAGCGAGTAGCGCTTTAAGGGCGGCCTCCGCGCGCCGGCTTCGAGGGCGGCGGCGTTGACCTCGGCCACCTGGCGGTAGAAGGCGTAGGCCTCCAGGGCGAAGAGCAAAAGCCCAAGCCCCCCGAGAACATAGAGCGCCTGGACCCGGGCCCGGCCCTTCAGCAAGAGGTAAGCGAGGCTCGCGAGCAGGGCAAGCCCCACCCAGACCCAAAACGCCAGTGGGACCCAGCCTAGGTCGAACGCGGGCACGCGAATGCCCCCGGGGTTGACCAGGCCGAAGGGGGCGAGGAGCACCCCTTTGCCGCCAAAAGCGCGTTTGATTACAAACCAGGGGCTTACCGCCGCAAAAAGCGCGAAGAACAGGCTTACCAGGGGGACAAGGGCGCGGCTCACGGGGGGTTATTTTACGCCAGTTCCCGCCGTAAGATGCGCCCGTGGACCCGAACTGCCGGAATCCCCGCCAGGTACGCGAAATGTTCGACGAGATCGCGCCTCGCTACGACCTTTTGAACCACCTGCTCTCCTTTGGCGTCGACTGCCGCTGGCGCAGGGCCGCCGCTGAAGCCGCCCTCGCCAAGGGGCCGCGGCGGATTCTGGACGTGGCCACCGGCACCGGGGATCTGGCGATTCTTTTGAAACGGCTCTGCCCGGAGGCCGAGGTGGTGGGGCTCGATTTCGCCCCCCGGATGCTGCGCCGGGCGCGGAAGAAGGCGGCGCGGGCCGGGGTGGAGCTTACCTTGGTCGAGGGGGACGCGCTCGCGATGCCCTTTCCCGACGGCAGCTTCGACGTGTTGACGGTGGCCTTTGGCTTTCGCAACTTCGCCGACTACGAGGCTGGGCTCCGGGAGTTCTACCGCGTCCTTGCCCCCGGCGGGCGGGCGGTGATCCTCGAGTTTCCCCCGCCCCCGAAGCGGGCGTTCGGGCGGATGGTGCGGTTTTACTACCACCGGGTTCTGCCGGCGATCGGAGGGGTGGTCTCGGGCAAGCCCCAGGCCTACCGCTACCTTCCCGAGTCGGTGGAGCGCTTTCCCGAACCCGAGCAAATGGCCGAGATGATGAGGGCGGCGGGTTTTACCCCCAAGATCCGGCTCTTGACGGGGGGGCTCGCTGGGCTCTTTATAGGGGATAAGGGTGCTTGAGCTCGCGCTCTTTTCGCCCGAGGTTCCGCCGCGATACGTGCTCGCCCTCGAGCTCGTGCGCGAGGCCATCGCCGGGCAGGTCTACGAGAACCCGGTTGCCCGTCTCCTTCATGCTCCGAGCGGAATTCTCTGCGAGTTCAAGGCGCCGCTTTCCGGCGTCTACGCTCGACTCGGTCCGGCGGTGGCAGAGGTGGTGGACGAGCGGGGGGCCCGGAGGGTGGTCTGGGAGGCGCTTTCCCGGGCCGAGGAGGGCGGCGAGATCCTCGTCGTCTACGACGAGCGGCGCTACTACTCCAACGTGCCCCAGCCTACGGGCGAGCCGCTCCTCCGCCCGCCCTATGGCCTTCTCCTTTGGGCCGGGCGGGAACGCTGGGGGCTTTTTTTCACCGGGCGGGAGTTCCTCTTCTTCCGGCTTTCGGCGGGGTTGCCGGTGCTCGGACCGGTGCGCGAGTAAAATCGCCAAAGTGGAAGGGTTCGAGGTTCTGGTGGTGGGAGCGGGCTTCGCCGGCAGCGAGGTCGCCTACCGGCTGGCCCGGTCCGGGCGGCGGGTGCTGCTCCTCACCCAGAGCCTGGACTCGCTCTTTTTGCCGGTCACCCCGGTGGCCGACCCTCCTGCCGAGGGGACGCTCTTTGCCGAGGTATACGAGGAGGGCCTGCGGCCCTTTTTGCTCCACGCCCGGGCCAAGTGGCGGCTCGAGGCCGAGCGGCCCCGGCTCCACCTCCTCCAGGCCACCGCCACCGCCCTTTGGGTGGAGGAGGGCCGGGTGGTGGGGGTGAGGACCTGGGAGGGGCCCTCCTATCGCGCCGGAAGGGTCGTGCTCGCGGTGGGGACCTTCCTCGGGGCCCGGCTTTCCGTGGGCCAGATCGAGGAGCCCGCGGGGCGGCTCGGGGAGGCCGCCTACGACGACCTCTTCGAGGATTTGAAGGCCCACGGCTTCGCCTTTGCCCCGGCCGAGCAGCAGGCACCGCCTTTCCGGGGGGCGCCTGGCTACCGGGTGCGGTTTTACCGGTTTGCCGACGGGGAGTGGGATCCGAACACCTTCCGCCTACCCCGGCTTTTCGGGCTCTACGCCGTCGGCGCCTGCACCAGCGGCGGCCGGAGCTACCGCGAGGAGAGCCTCGCCGGGTTCCGGCTCGGCGAGCTTTTGCTCGGCGAGCTCGAGGAGCCTTCGGGTGAAGGTGCTTAGGGGGACGCTTTGGGGATCGGTGCCGGGCCAGGCGCCCCGGGCGTGGAGCAGGGTGGCCTCGATCCGGCGGTGGGTGAGGGCGTAGCGGAACGTGCCGAGTACACGGGCCTCGCTTACCTGATAACGGGCGAGGAGCCGCTCGCGGCTCTCGTCCAGGGGAAGGCTAAAAAGACCACGCCAGGGGGCGCGGGTTCGTTTTTCCAGTACCGGACCCCCCTGTCCCTCGAGGTACAGGGCGAAGAGCCGCCACGCTTTTGCCTTTCGGGAACGGGGAGCGGGGTAGCGCTCCGGCGCGGCCTTGCCCTGGCAGCCCGGGCGCAGGGGGCAGGCATCGCAGCGGGGGTTTTGCGGGGTGCAGAGGGTGGCGCCGAGCTCGATTAGGGCCTGGTTCCAACTGCCCGGGTCCTCGCGGTCGAGGATCGCCGCCGCCCGGGCCTCGAGCTCAGCCGGGCTCGGGTTTTCAAGGCCGTAGTAGCGGGCGAGCACCCGGCGGGCGTTTCCGTCCACCGCCGGGACCGGCTCGCCGAAGGCGATCGAGGCCACCGCCCCGGCGGTGTAGCGCCCCACCCCGGGGAGGGCGAGAAGGTCCTCGAAGCTTCGGGGAAAGCCCCGTTCGGCGATCTTCCGCGCCGCCCGGTGCAGGTACTCGGCCCGCCGGTAGTACCCCGCCCCCTGCCAGAGGGAAAGGAGCTCGGAGAGCTCGGCCCGCGCCAGGTCCTCGGGGCGGGGAAAGCGGGCGAGGATCCGCCGGTAGTAGGGCTCGGCCTGGGTCACCCGGGTCTGCTGCAAAAGGAGCTCCGAGACCAGGATCGCCCAGGGATCCCGGGTCCGCCGCCAGGGGAGGTCCCGGGCGTGCTTTCGGTACCAGCGAAGGAGCGCCTCGCGATCAGCCGCCCTCACCCAGGAGCCTCCGATGTTCGGCCATCAGGCAGTGCCCCCGCCACCTTGGGCGCGCGTTCGAGCGCCCCCGGCGGCAGTCGGACAAGGAGCGGACCTTCTCGACCTCGCCTAGCCCGCTCAGAATTCGCTCGCCGAAGAGTGCCCCTCCGGCAAGGCGGGGGTTCGCCGGGAGGATGCGGTAGCCCTTCCCGCGAAGGTGCGCGGGCTGGCCGGGAGGGTCTTTAAGGGCGACTAGGACCTGGATCACCCGCGCTCGGCGGAGGAGGTTGCGTATCGCGGCGTTGCCCACGTATCCGAGCCTACCCAAAGGCGACCGGCGGAAATGGGAAGGGGTTCGGTATCATCGGGGGCATGAAGCGCGCGCTTTGGCTACTTTGGCTTCTCGCGGTCACCCAGGCCGCGCCTCCCCCCTTTCCTGAAAACGCCCTCGGTCTCGGCTACCGCCACCCCGGGGCCGGGGTGGTCGTGGCGGGGACGGTGCTGCCCTTCGCCCCGCTGGGCCTGGAGAGCGGGGCGAGCCTCTACCTGGCCGCGGACCCGGGTTTCGAGGACCTACGCGGCTACCTGAACCTCGGGGTGTTGGTCTTCCCCGGCCTGGCGGTGGGGCCCGCCTTCGGGGAGGTCGGCGGATTCGTGCGGTTCGACGGGGTAAAGGACGCGTCTGGGGCAGGCCTCGGCCTTGCCCTCGGGTTCGCCGGGGGGCTCGAGCTCGACGCCCCCCTTCCCTTAGCCCTTTACGCCCAGGCCGGCCCCGGCTTTCTCCGGGGCTTCCGGCTCGCCTGGGGGGTGGGCGTGCGCGCCTACCCCGCGGAGGCGCTCGCGCTCGAGCTCGGGGCCGACGACCGGCTCGGGCTCTACGCCGCCCTTCTCTACCTGTGGTGAGGGGTACCCGGCTCCGCCGGCTCGAGCACGGGCTTTTTGCCCTGCCCGCGCTCGGGTTCCTCGGGGTCTTTTTCTTCTACCCCTTCCTCGAGGTGGTGCGCTTTTCCACCTGGCGCTGGTCGGGGCTAAGGGCGCCGGAACCGGTGGGGCTAAAAAACTACGCCGAGCTCTTTTCCGACCCGCTCTTTTGGCAAAGCGCGAAGGCCACCTTCCTCTTTGCCCTTTGGGTGTTGCCGAGCTTTCTCCTGCTCTCGATCCTGATCGCTTTCTTGATCGAGGGGCAGCCGTACGAGCGCTGGGTCAAGGGGGCGCTCTTTTTGCCGGGCCTCGTCACCGTGGGGGCGGCGAGTACCGCCTGGTACACCCTGCTCGCCCCCGAGTACGGGGCGCTCGCCGCCTTTTTGCCCATTCCCGCCTGGGACCAGGAGCCCTTCTGGGCTATGGCGATGGTGGTGGCGTTTACCCTCTGGCGCTACCTCGGCTACGGGGTCTTGGTGGTGAGCGCTCACCTGAAGGCGATTCCCCCCGAGCTCGTCGAGGCCGCCCGGGTGGACGGGGCGAGGCCTTTTGAGGTCACCCGCTACGTGGTCCTCCCGCTTTTGCGCCCGGCGGTGCTCTTCCTTTTGGTGGTGGGCTCGGTGCTCGCGCTTCAGTCCTACGTCGCCGTCTTCCTGCTTACTCGGGGAGGCCCCTACGGGGCCACGCGGGTGCTCGGCTACTTCGTCTACGAGCTTGGATTCGAGAACTTCCGCCTGGGCTACGCCGCCGCCGCCACCACCGTGCTCCTCGTCCTCACCCTGCTGGTGGCCCTGGCCCAGGGCAAGCTCTTGGAGGAGCGATGAGGCACGCGCTCGTCTTCGGGATCGTCCTTGCCGTGCTCCTGCCCTTTCTCTGGATGGCCTACGCCGCCTTTTTGCCTCCGGAGATCGTCTACTCCGGAGACGTCCTTTCAGGGTTCGGGTTTACCCTCGAAAACCTCAGGAAACTCGCCCCCGAGGGGTTTTGGCCGAGGCTTTTCTTCTCCCTCTGGGTATCCGGGACGGTGGCGCTCGCCCAGGTCTTGACCGCGCTCC
>Ga0256833_1002430_pt1 | contig 13048 bp, 13 predicted proteins | sample 356284metaG_FD_190535 | JGI IMG/M metagenome (GOLD analysis project Ga0256833, IMG submission 190535) | Hydrothermal vent microbial communities from Mid Atlantic Ridge, Atlantic Ocean - 356-284 | ecosystem: Environmental > Aquatic > Marine > Hydrothermal vents | place: Atlantic Ocean: Mid...
AGATATAGGCTATGACCCGACTGCATTATTACTTTACCAAAATTTAGCGTAAAGCCCCTAGTTTTAACTATGGGGACAACCCGACCTACAAAAGCCCACGAACTTTTTTTAAATCTTCAAAAACCTCTTTTTTTAGAGAGGGGTTTTTCAATAAAAAGCTAGGGTGATAGGTTGCTATATCTCTGATTACACTCTGTTTGGGCATGGGGTTTATTTTATCTGCTTTCTATTATATTTTGTTTAGGAGAGTCTATCTACTTTGACTTTTACCTCTTGATAACATGCTGAATCTCCCTCTTCACTAATGATAGATGGGGTTAAAAAGTTTATACCTATGGCATTTGAGTAGATTAAAATAGTATCATCTCTCATACTCTCATCTATCTCTACTATAAAGTTATGCTCTCCATATTCTGAAGAGACTTTGACCTCTTCTCTATCATTGAAACCCAATGAGCTATTACATATTACTCTATTATCTCTATAAAATTGTGTGTTTAGAGATTTTTTACCTTTAGGGCTAAGTAGCCAATAATCTTCTATGATTTTCTCTTTTTTACTCTTTCTTCTAGCTCGTGTAAACTGTTTTGTTTTTATAAAATCATCTCCATACTCATCAGGAAAAATAAACTCCTCTTCGCAATCTTCTCCAAAACCATCTTGGTATGGTATCTCTTGGTATGCAGGGGATAGATAGTATCCATTTACCTCTTGGCACTGTTTTAACCAAAAATCAAGATAATACTCTTCATTTTTTAGTGGTTCAAATCCAAATAGTTGAAGTAGTCTATTGGTAAATTCATACTCACTTATGCCATAATCACACTCTTTAATCTTTCTTATAGGGTTGACATAGTGGTGTGCATAGCTTAGGCGTATATCCTCTTTTTCCAAGAAGTTTTTAGCAGGGATAACAATGTCTGCCATTGCTGAAGTCTCATTCTCATATAGTCCAAAGTAGATAATAGTTTTTGTCTTTTTTAGCTCTTCTATAACTCTATTTGAGTTTGGCATAGAAGCTACTGGATTTCCACCTTGTATAAGTACGGTTTCAAAATGGCTAAAGGGAGTATCTACTTTTTGAACTTTATCTGCTTTCACTCTAAATGGATTATCAAATCCGAGTTTAGAGTTACCTAAAAATCCAACACCACACCCCTCTTTCCCAAATTTACCTAAAATAACAGCCAATGAGTCTATCGCTTGGAGTGTTATATGACCTGTTGAGTACTTTTGAACACCATTTCCTACTAAAAAAACAGTTTTTTTACCATGAATAAGCTCCAATAGACTACCCATCTCTTTTAAATCTGTTCCTATATAGTCTAAAATAGGGCGAATTCTAAACTCTTGGGTAAACTCATAATACTCTTCATAATCAGATGCAAACTCTTCTATAAACTCACTATCTTGAAAATCTCCCATAAATGCAAAACGAGCTAACATCACAGCTGTAAAAAAATCTGAACGAGGAGAAATTTGTAGATGTAAGTCGGCTCTTTTTGCAATATCTGTTTTGACAGGGTCAATAACAATAATCTTTTTCCCCTCCAAATGTGGTATGAGATGAGAAGCTGTAACGGTAATATTTTTTCCCCAAACGACAACAACTTGGGCTTTTGCTATCTGTTCTGGAGGCAATATATGATTTACTTCACGTCCCTCTATAATCCCTGCATCTCCTGAACCATCACATAGTGTTCCTTTTGTTGTTGTTCCCTCTATCTTTTCAAAGAGGAGGTTTGTAATCTCTTGCATTACTCCAAAGTTTCCTGAACCTCTCCATAAGAGTTTAGAGTGAGTATCCAAAGCCTCTTTTGTAGCTATTAAGGCTTCCTCTAGTGTGGCTTCTTGACCATTTATCAACGGTTTGGTTATGCGTGGTTCATTTGGCATATATCTATTGACTACTGCACACAACGCACCATTGGAAGTAGGGTGATTAGGGTCAGCTTGAATCTTGCCCTCTATTGCAACCATACCACAAGCATCAGGACAATCTAAGCCACAGGTTGTTTTTATCTCATTTTGCATTATTTAAACTCCACTTTTAGTAGTTTTGAAAAGCTATTTTTGGGATTTTTGATTAAAATCTCTGTTCGATATGAAGAGATATACTTTTTATCAGTAACCGACCATATTTTGTAGATTTTATAATTAGTTCTCTTATTATCTATATAAATAGCTCTTTTTCTTATCTCTTTTAACTCATCTGCTTCTAAAAAAAGCACTAATTTTGCAGAGGTTAAATCTTTTACTATAGCTAAAGGTGTTCCCATATTTACAAAATCTCCCTTATGTACCAATAGCTTATCTATAAACTTATTTTTGATATGAATACTCTTTTTTGAGATACTATCTTTTAGTCGTGCTATCTCATAGTGTAAATCTATTTTTTGCTTTTTTAGTGAGTCTATCTTCTCTTTTGTCGATAGATATTGAGTTTTTGCATTTATATATCCATAAAAGGCATTATCTTTTTGTGTTTTAGAGGCAGAGATTATTGTTGATAGACGATTATAATACTCCTCTTTACGTTCAAGGGAACTTTGTAGGGCTATCAATATATTATTATTGGTCTTTATCATTCTATCTATAATCTTTAGAGAGCTACGGCTACTCTTTAGTTTAATATTATCTAGTTTATCATCAAGTTTGATAATGGTACTACTTGATACTTTTGTTCCCTCTAGCTTGATTTTTGCCATTGTTACTTGTGCCAAAACAGCAGATTTTAGAGTAATGGACTCTATGGGTTCTAATTTTGCATAGTATACTTTAGAGAAAAGAAGTAAGGGGGTTAAGAGTAGTAGTAATATTTTCATCGATAAAACCTCTTTTTAGCGATTATAACAATGAAAGCTTAATTAGGTGTGACGATAAGCCGTGTTCTGTCGTGGGTAGTTATTTATCTAGGCGTATTGTTGCCAATACACTCAAGCGAGACACCATTGTCAATCTAATGACTTTGTGAGATTTTTACCATATGCCTCTTGCTACGAACAGGGTTTACCTAGCTACCTATGTTACCATAAGCACTGGTGGTCTCTTACACCACCCTTTCACCGTGACCATCTACCTATTATGAAATAGGGGAGGGGGAAGAAGATTGACTCTTCTAAAATAGATAAATGGCTGTCTACTCTCTGTTGCACTTGCCCTCAGATTACTCTGGCCATCTGTTAGATGGAGTTCTATCTCACATGTAGCACGGACTTTCCTCTCGTGACTCATTATAAGCCACCAGCAACTACCTATCACACCTAATGGAAGTATAACATAACTTTTTAAAATAGATAATTTAGCTCCAAACGAACTTCATTATAGGAGGGGTCTTTTTTATCTGTAATTTTATGGTCTTGATTTACAAATGCTGTTCTTAGTTTGGTTGTAAGGTTTGGATACTTATGAAATTTTTTGATAAAATCAAATGTTAAAACATTGACATCGGCAGATACTCCCGATTTTTTATCATCGAAATCCTCTTGTGCATAACGCATCATTATTTTATTACCATCTATTATATTATAATCTGCACGTACCATAAATGTTTGGGTATTTGCATACCAGTTTGTCTGTCCCATAGCTCTTGTATATCCAGATGTTGGGAATCCACGCCAAGGAGTGACTAGGTCTCCTTGGTCTGCTATCTTTGAGTATCCTAAACGTAGTTTTCCTGCTCCTTTGATAATATCTATTTTTCCTGCTATCATTGATGATGATAGAGTATTGGGATTTTTATATCCTATTGTATTTTTACGAAGGTTTGCACCTCCTATCTCTCCTGCCCCATTATCAAATTGTTTTAGGTATCGTATAGATGGTTTTATCGTGATATTATCTCTTTTTATTTGGTATGAACTCTCTATAATCGCTGTAGATAGTAGATTGGGAACAGATATAAAATCTGCTGTTAACGTTGTGTTTTTGATAGTTCTATTTTTTAGATTAACTACAATAAGTCTATCTTCTATATCCTTCTCTTTGAGTTTACTAATAGTTAATCCACGGTGCATTCCACTATCATCATTCTCTCTATATGAAGCAAAAGGCTCTGTTGAATCATCATACGCTAAAACATGATGAAAGGAGTCATGGTCACGTAGTTTCTGTTTGGTTATATATGCCATTTTCATTTTGGTTTGGGAAAAGGGATAGAACTCTGTATAGAGACCTTGAAAGGTGTTTGGAACCATTTTGGTATCATTTGATTTAGCAAGGGTTGTCTCCATGATAAAACGACCTAACTTAATACGACTCTTACCCAATTTATATTCGAGATAGTTTTGAGCAAAAACAGTGTTTCCATAATCTCCTTTCGTAGCAAGATTGTATCGGTTTAATGTATCTTTTCCTGAACGATATTGTGATGCTTTTATCGAGTCATGCCAAGGATTTTGAGTGGTATATATAGCTGATGTAAATGATAATCCATTGTAGTAGGCACTTTTATATATTAAACTCCCTCCAACTCCAATAGCATAATGGTCAACTCCTTTTGTTTTAGTGTCAAAATTAAAGTAGTTAAATCGTAAACGACTATAAACAATACCCTCTGATAGAAACTCTCTTAAATTGTCTACATCTTTTGGTACTCTATTATATTTGAGTGTCATGTTTGATTTTAGTATTCGTTTTGTATCGCTACTATCAGCATATATTAGAGGTGGAATAGTTAAAAACAGTATGAGTATAACTCTCATTTAAATCCTTGTTTTTAAGGCGAAGTATATCCCTAGAACCTATTATATAGGCTCTTTTGAGTAAAAATAGATAATATTGATAAAATTATGATTATGGGGGTAACAAGCTTTAATTAGTTGCGTTATAATACGCTCATTAATTTGAGAAGGGTCATCAATGCAATCAAGCTTTTCTACATTAGATTGGATAATATTTGCTTCATACTTTTTACTACTTATCATCACTTCTGTTATATTGAGCCAAACAAAGATTAAAACATCAAGAGACTATTTTACAGGTTCAAACTCTATGCCTATGTTGGCTGTGGCTATATCTGTTTTAGCCACATCACAATCGGCTGCTACCTTTTTGGGAGGTCCTGAATACTCATATAAACATGATTTAACCTTTTTAGGCTTTTATCTTTCAGCCTTTTTGGCTGTTTGGTTTGTAGCAAAAGTTTTAGTACCTAAATTTTATGCTATAAATGCAATAACCGTTTATGAGTATTTAGAACATCGTTATGGAGAGACCTCTAAACGCTATGCTGGGATTATGTTTCTAATAGGTAGGCTTTTTGCCTCTGGTGCTAGACTCTATATTGGTGCTTTGGCTATCTCTATGATACTCTTTTCTGATATATTGGCTATTCATATAGCTATCTCTATTGCTATATTAATGATTGGAGCATTGGGTTATACCTATTTTGGTGGGGTTAAGTCGGTAATTTTATCAGATATTATTCAAGCCGTTACCTATGTAGGGGCAGGGGTTGCTGTTCTTGCATATCTATACTACTCTATAGATGCAGACTTCTCAACAATAATGAGAACACTCCAAGATGATAACAAGTTAAGATTAGTTGACTTCTCTTTTTCAGGTGGTTTTACGATATGGACACTCCTTACAGGTTGGTTTCTACTTAATATCGCAGCATATGGTCTTGACCAAGATATGACACAAAGAGTATTGACTTGTAAAAATAGAAAAGAGGGAGAGAGGTCATTAATCTATGCAATTATATTTACTATCCCTGTTGCTTTTCTATTTCTGGTTATTGGTCTGCTTCTCTATATCTTCTATCAACATCCTGAACTATCGCATATCTCTTCGTCTTGTGTCGACCAAAATGTAGATGGGCAGAGTGTCAAGATATTTATGTTATATATCTTAAATGAGATGCCAGAGGGATTACGAGGTCTAGTAACAGTGGGGGCTATCGCTGCAGCGTTATCCTCAACCAACTCTGTACTATCTGCTATGTCTTCTGTGGCAGTTGAAGATATATATCGACCTTGGTTAGTAAAGGGTAGAAGTGAACAGCACTATCTAAAAGTGAGTCGAATAATGGTTGTTGTTTTTGCTCTTTTACTCTATGCTATGGGAATGCTATCGTTCTATTGGCAACAATATACCCAGTTGCCTCTACTCAACTTTGCTTTAGGTGTAATGGCATTTGCCTATGCGTCACTTTTGGGTGTCTATTTTTCTGCTATTTTTACCAATAGGGGTAATGAAAAAACGGTTCTTTGGGCATTGATAGGTGGTTTTATGACGGTACTTCTACTGCAACCCTATATCTTCCCTATCAAAGTAGATTTCTCTATTATGATGATTGTAGGTACATTGGTCTCTTTTAGTATTATGATGACAGGAGAAGATAAGCGTGTCTAGTCTCTATATAGGTTTAATGTCAGGAACATCTCTTGATGGAGTAGATGTAGCTCTATGTGAGATAGATAATAGTAGTTGTATCTTAAAAGCTTCATACTTTTTGCCTATGCCTATGGAGTTAAAAGAGAGTATCTTAACGATTATAAATGGCAAAACAACTCTAAAAGAGGTAGGGGAGATAGACCAAAAGTTAGCTCTATTTTTTTCACAAGGTGTCAATCTTCTACTAGAAAAAGAGTCTATAGAGTCAAAGGATATAGTAGCTATAGGTTCTCATGGTCAAACCGTTTGGCATGAACCAAATAGTGGGGAGTTATCTTTCTCTATGCAGTTAGGTGACCCATCACGATTGGCTGTTTTGACAGATATTGATGTAGTAGCTGATTTTAGAGCTAAAGATATTGCTATGGGTGGGCAAGGTGCTCCTTTTGCTCCTGCTTTTCATCAGTTTCTATTTTCTCATCTACAACCTTGTGTTATTCTTAATATCGGAGGTATGGCAAATATATCTATTTTAGGTCAAGAGTTAATAGGGTATGATACGGGCTGTGGAAATGTTTTGATGGATTTATGGATTCAAGAGTATAAGAGTCTTCCTTATGATAGAGATGGAGATTGGGCAAAGTCAGGTAAGGTTCATACTGAATTACTCAATTTAATGTTAGAAGATGACTATTTTAACTTAAAATATCCTAAAAGTACAGGGCGTGAATATTTTAATAAGAATTTTTTAATAAACTATTTAGAACGATTTGGTAAAATATCTAAAGCAGATGTTCAAGCTACACTTTTAGCTCTTACTGTTCAATCAATTAGTAATGAAATTGAAAAGTTTAGTGTTGATAGAGTATTAGTCTGTGGTGGTGGAGTGAACAATCTCTTTTTGATGTCTCAATTACAACAAGAGTTGCCTCATTTAGAGGTTGCCTCCACCCAAAAATATGGTATACGTTCAGACGATATAGAAGCAATGATATTTGCATGGTTTGGATACAAGAGATTAGCCAAAGAGCCAATCGAACTCAAATCTGTAACAGGTGCAAAAGAGAATAGAATATTAGGTGGAGTTTATGCAAAAGATTAAATCATGGATTGATACATTAGGATATAGCGATTATAAATTGGAGATGATTAGTGGAGATGCTAGTTTTAGAAGATACTTTAGATTGGTTGTAGGAGATGAGAGCTATATCATAATGGACTCATCTATGGATATAGATAGTATCTATCCCTTTATTGATGTATCTGTTCGATTGCTAAAAGCAGATGTTCAGATACCTCGTGTCTATAAGCAAGATATTGAGCAGGGTTATCTATTGCTAGAAGATTTAGGAGATGTTCATCTCTACAATAGATTAAGTGATATGAGTGCTAAACTACTCTATACCAAAGCTATTTATGAGATTTTGAAGATGCAAAAAGCAGATACAATAGGGCTAGAGAGTTATGATAGAGAGTTTTTGCGATTTGAGATGGATTTAATGCAGGAGTGGTATATCCAAAAATATCACGGTATAGAGTTGGATAGTCAAGAGAGTAATATATTAGATTCTATGCTTACACTTATAAGTGATGAGGTTCTCTCTCAACCCCAAGGCTGTTTTGTTCATCGTGATTTTCACTCAAAAAATATTATGTTTGGTAAGAGAAGTAAACTCTTTGTTATAGATTATCAAGATGCTAGAGTAGGCTCTATAATGTATGATTTGGTATCACTTCTAAATGATGTCTATATCAAATTTGATAGAGAGATGGTTGTTGAGCTTATTTTAGAGTTTAAACAGTTAAAGGGGATTACAGATGTGAGTGATGATGAGTTTATTCGTTGGTTTGATTTTATGGCAATTCAACGGCATATCAAGATTTTAGGTATTTTTGCTCGTCTAAAAATAAGAGATAATAAACCCAATTATATTGATGATATTCCAATGACATTGAGTTATATAGAAGAGAATATAGCTAGATATAATGAACTAAAACCTTTGGAGTCTATATTAAATAAAATTAAAGGATAAAAATGACAGCTATGATTTTGTCAGCAGGGTTAGGGACACGTATGCGACCACTAACCGACCATACACCTAAACCTCTACTAAAAGTAGGAGATAAACCTCTGATTGTTTGGCATATAGAGAGGCTAAAGGCATCAGGATTTAGCAATATTGTTATCAACGTTGCCTATTTAGGTCAACAGATTATAGAGTATCTAGGAGATGGCTCAAGGTATGGAGTAGATATTCGATATTCTGATGAGCGAGATGAGGGTGCATTAGAGACAGCAGGAGGCATCTTAAAAGCTTTACCTTTACTCTCTGATACATTCTTGGTTATTAATGGAGATATTTGGACAGATTATCCATATAACTGTAACTTCTCTTTGGATAGAGGTATATTAGCTCATTTACTCTTAATTGATAATCCAGAGCATAATCTTAGTGGCGATTTCTTTTTGAGTGGAACTTCAGATAAATATACCTTTTCAGGTATTGGATATTATTCTAAAGAGATGTTTAAAAATTTAGAGTATGGAAAACAACCATTAGCACCACTGTTGTTTAAAGCTATTGATAGAGAGGAGTTAACCACAGAGTATTATAGAGGTTTATGGTACGATATTGGAACACCCCAACGTCTTAAACTTCTTAATCAAAAATTAAGCTATAAATAGAGTACAATATCACTATTTAGTCACATTATTATGGCAAAATAGTGTCAGTTTTAATTAAGAGTATTCAAAATTATTTTTTTTTATTCTTATGTGGTCTAAAGGAGGCAGGAAGTTCAGTGAAAGTATTAAAAACTTTAAATATATTATATGTAGAAGATGAAGAGAAAATTATTGAAAAGTATTCGTATTTTTTAAAAGAGTTATGTCACACACTCTATATTGCTCGTGATGGAGAAGAGGCTTATAAACTCTATAAAGAGCATAAAGTTCATCTAATTGTTATGGATTTCTTGATTCCCAAGATGAATGGAATCTCTTTGGCTAAAATGATTAGGGCAGAAGATGAACATACTGCACTAATTGCTTTAACAGCACATTCTGATAGAGAGATACTTTTAGATATTGTCTCATTGAACTTCTCTGCTTATCTTATCAAACCTGTTGGACGTGTTGATTTGATGAATACTCTTTTAAAAGTAGCCAAAAAAATAGAGAGTGGACGGAATATCCCCTTAGCATACGATTGTGTTTGGGATAATAAAAGCAAAACACTCTTCTGTTCTGATGAATCGGTAGTTTTGACCAAACGAGAGTTAAAGCTTTTTGAACTCTTAGTAAGTAAAGCAGGAGTTCCATGTAATGAAGATGAGATTTTCTTTTATGTCTGGGGAGATGATATAGACCGTACCATTACCAACTCATCTATTCGTACTTTAGTTAAGAATTTACGAAAAAAGATACCCAAAGATTTAATCAAAAATCAATATGGTGTAGGATATAAAATAGCATTTTAATTACTATTAATATCTTTTTTTAAATAGTGTGCCACTCCATCTTCATCATTAGTCTCTTTTAGAACTATATCTGCTATCTCTTTTACCTCATTTAGGGCATTATTAACTGCTATAGATGTACCTGCTAGTCTAAACATACCTATATCATTGAGACTGTCTCCAAAGACGGTTGTATCTTCTGTAGAGCGATTTAGATACTCATGAACACTATTGAGTGCATGGGCTTTATCTCCTAATGGGTGGAGTATGGTCAAAAAATAACAGTTCATATAGTTTTCAGGGGCTAATTTGACCTCGATACTATCTCCAAAAACTTTTTTTAGATGCTCTGCTAGAGGTCGTAACTGATTCTCCTCTCCCATATAGACTATTTTTAGGGTATCGTCAGCCCCTTCTATCTTTTTATGAAAAGATAATCTTTTGTCAGTTGCATAGTTATGCTCTATTAGATATGATTGATAGTTGTTTAGTAGTGGAGGAATAGCAAAAGTCTCTTCTAAAGATTGATGGTCATTTAGAGAGATTACAAAGGGTTCTATTTCAAAAGAGTTACTCTCATCAATAATAGCACAAGAGAGTTCTTTTGAGAGTGTTTTAACATCAATGAGTTTTTTATCGCTAGTGGCTACCATAGCCCCATCTAAGAGTATCAGAGGTACTTTTAGAGAGAGTCCTTTTAAAAATTCATAGCTCTTAGAGAAGCTTCTAGCTGTGGCGATTGAGAGTAGGGCATGGTCTGCTTTTTGATTCCATATCTTTTTAGAGAAATCACTTACTCTTTGGGTACTCTGTAGAAAAGTATGGTCTAAATCGGTAATATAAAGTTTTTGCATTCTATCTATCTTTTTAAGTAATTATACACTATTTGTTATTGAAAATCTGCTACTATTTCCATTATGGAAATTTTTACTCAACTTATTTATGGCAATATTGGCTTAATGATGATAAAATATAAGTATAATTAACAAAAAACTGATTATAATGAGACACTACAAATTATAAATCTCCATACAGCTTTCAAGAGGAACTATGAGCGAACAACAACAAAAAAAATACAATAATAAGAGAAATCACAACAGAACACATGTTCCTGTGCAGGGATATAAGGTCGAAAACTTACAATCTAAATCATTAGAAGAGCTAGTAAAAATAGCCGAAAAAGTAAAAGTTGAAAATCCTAATGAGTTTAAACGAAAAGACCTTATTTTTGAAATTCTAAAATCACAAGTAAAGCAGGGTGGATTTATTCTCTTTACAGGTATTTTAGAGGTTATGAATGATGGTTATGGTTTTTTAAGGAGTGAAGATGGAAATTTTGCTAACTCACAAAATGACACTTATGTTAGTGGAACACAGATTAAACGTTTTGCTCTTAGAAATGGGGATATAGTCACAGGTCAAGTTAGACAACCAAAAGACCAAGAGAAGTATTATGCTCTATTAAAAATAGAAGCTATAAACTATCTGCCTCCTGAAGAGTCCAAAAAACGACCCCTTTTTGATAATCTAACACCTCTCTATGCTACAGAGCAACTTAAACTAGAATATCACCCAATGAAGCTTACAGGGCGTGTACTTGACCTATTTACTCCAATAGGCAAGGGGCAAAGAGCATTAATCGTAGCTCCACCACGAACAGGTAAGACTGAACTTCTCAAAGAGTTAGCTCATGGTATTTCTCATAATACTCCTGATGTATCATTGATGGTTCTTTTAGTAGATGAGAGACCAGAAGAGGTTACTGATATGCAACGCTCTGTAAAAGGGGAAGTATACTCCTCTACCTTTGATTTACCTGCACAAAATCATGTCAGAACAGCAGAGATGGTCATAGAAAAGGCTAAAAGACGTGTAGAGAGTGGTAAAGATGTTGTAATACTCTTGGACTCTATTACACGACTTGCACGTGCTTACAATACTGTAACTCCAAGCTCTGGAAAAGTTCTCTCTGGTGGGGTTGATGCCAATGCTCTTCATAAACCAAAACGTTTCTTTGGTGCTGCTAGAAATATCGAAGAGGGTGGAAGTCTCACTATTATTGCTACAGCTTTGATTGAGACAGGTAGTAGAATGGACGAGGTTATCTTTGAAGAGTTCAAAGGAACAGGAAACTCAGAAGTTGTATTGAACCGTTATGTATCTGAACGTAGAATCTATCCTGCTATTGATGTGACAAAGTCTGGAACACGAAAAGAGGAGCTTATGGTTGCTCCTGATGTTATGCAAAAAGTATGGGCAATTAGAAATGCTATGCAGGGCATGGAAGATGTTGAGGGGCTTAAATTTTTATTCTCTAAAATGACTAAAACAAAAACAAATGAAGAGTTTTTAGCCATTATGAATGGTTAGTTTTTATAAACGATGAAAATAGGTGTTTTTGACTCTGGAGCAGGGGGGCTTTCTGTTGTTAAATCACTCCTTGAGTCCAATCTCTTTGATGAGGTAATCTATTATGGGGATACAGCTCGTGTCCCTTATGGTACAAAAGATAAAAATACAATTATTCGCTACTCTCTTGAAGCTTTAGAGTTTTTTAATAACTTTGATATAGATTTGCTTATTACAGCGTGTAATACGGTCTCTGCTTATGCTTTAGATGAGATGAATGCTCAAAGTAACTATCCTGTTGTTGGTGTAATCGAAGCAGGGGTTATGGCATTAGAGAACTCTTCTATCAAAAAAGATGATACCATATTGATTATAGCTACACGTGCTACTATTGGCTCTAAACGTTATCAAAAATCTTTGGAAGAGTTAAATTACTCTAATATCATAGCATTACAGACAGGTCTATTTGTACCTTTGGTAGAGGAGGGTATATTTGATGGAGAGGTTTTAGATGCAACAATGAGACACTATTTTTCCAATATTAAAATTCCTAAAGCAATTATTTTAGGTTGTACTCATTTTCCTCTTATTGGAGAGGCTCTTCAAAACTATTTTAATTCAAAACCTATATTAATACATTCAGGAGATGCAATAGTTGAATATTTGGAGGGTCAATATCAACTATCTGAAAAAAGAGAGAGAGCAAATTTAAAGATATTTGCCTCTGATAATGTAGTAGGGCTTAGAGAGATAGCCAAATATTGGCTATAGTATCCCTACTGCTTCTCGAACTATAGCCATCTTCTTATCGGCTATTGCTCTCATTTTTTTAGCTCCATCACTTAAAATATCTCTAACTAAATCAGGATTTTTTAGATACTCCTCTCGCTTCTCTCTTGCC
>Ga0256833_1002431_pt1 | contig 13048 bp, 12 predicted proteins | sample 356284metaG_FD_190535 | JGI IMG/M metagenome (GOLD analysis project Ga0256833, IMG submission 190535) | Hydrothermal vent microbial communities from Mid Atlantic Ridge, Atlantic Ocean - 356-284 | ecosystem: Environmental > Aquatic > Marine > Hydrothermal vents | place: Atlantic Ocean: Mid...
CCCGGCGGGATCGGTACGGCGGTGGAGGCCCGGGCATTGGGGGTCGAGAAGATCCTCCTTTTGGAAAAGAGTGACAACCACTCCGATACCATCCGTAAATTCTACAAAGACAATAAACGGGTAGACAAAGATTGGCAAGGACAATTGGTGGAGATGGAGGGGAATATCCCTTTTATGGACGGGACGAAAGAGAGTACCCTCGATTTTTTTGACTGCCTTATCGATCAACACTATATCGAGAGCCATTTCCGATGCGAGGTCGACAAGATCAGCAAAGACGAAAAGGGGATCTTTACCGTGCGTGCGGGCTGCGGCGAGTTTCGCGGTCGATACATTGTCATCGCCATCGGTAGGATGGGTAAGCCCAACAAACCTTCCTACAAGATCCCGCCCTCGATTCGGAAATTTGTCAATTTCAATCTGGATCAATGCAACAAGGGCGAGAAGATTCTTGTTGTAGGCGGCGGAGACACGGCGACGGAGTATGCGGTGGAGCTCTCCCGATCCAATGAGGTAACTCTCAACTATCGGCGAAAAGAGTTGACCCGTCCCAATCCGACCAACATCAAGTCGATCACCGAAGCTTTTAAGACGGGGAAGGTGCGCCCGCTGCTTGGCGTCGATATCGAAGGGCTGGAGAGCGAACACGGGAAAGTCAAGGTTCTTTTCAAAGACGGGCATAGCGAGATCTTCGATCGGGTGATCTATGCCATCGGAGGTACGACGCCCGTGGATTTTCTGAAAAACGCCGGCTTGCAGCTGGATGCTTCGGGTGAACCGGTGATTAAGGAGAATCTGGAAACCAGCGTCGAGGGGATCTATATCGCCGGGGACATCGCCTTCAAGAGCGGCGGCAGTATCGCCATCGCCCTCAATCACGGTTACCGGATCGTCCAGGACATTATCTCTCACGGGAAGATCCATCTCACTCCTCCCCCCGATCTCAAGAAAACTTGCGGGGAAGCGTAGACCTCCTACTCTAATTAAATAGAGAAAGGGGAGCGGCGTTTTTTCTTCGGTTTATGGAGAGGATCGAGGCGCTTGGCGGGAACTTTGAAGCTCGCCTTTTTATGGCCGGCCATCGACTCCCAGATGATCTGGTCGTGGAGATAGATGTCGTAGAAGAAGTAGTCCTTTTTCCCTTTTCTTCGGACGGTAAAGTAGACGATATGAACGGGGATGGCTTTGGCGAGTCTGATTGTCGTAGGCTTGTTGCTGTCGAAGATCTCTCGGAGCTTCCCTTCGCTATAGCTTCCCCGGGCAAAATGGAGTAAGAGTTTCATAAAGTCAAAGGGTCTCTCGACGCGCATGCATCCCGAGCTGAAGACTCGGTAGCGGTAGCCGAAGAGCTTTTTGTTGTCGGTATCGTGGAGATAGACCGAGTATTTGTTGGGGAACATGAATTTGACCCGTCCCAAGGCGTTGCTCTCACTGGGAAACTGGACGAAGCGGTAGGGGATGGGGCGAGTATCGTGCTCGTAGCTGAAGAGTTTCTGCAAATCGGGCTCCACTTCGGGAGCGTTGGGTTTGTAGGAAGTAAAGACGTGGATATTGTGCTCTTTGAGATACTCGGGATGCTTTTTGAGCATCGGGATGAGATCCCGGCGCACCAGGTTGTCGGGGATGGTCCAGGTGGGATTGAGGACCATGTAGGTCATCTTCCCGTCAAAGATCGGCGTCGGCCGGTCGATGCGACCCACGACCACGTCACTGGAAAAGATCGCCCGTCCATTTTGATAGAAGCGCATCTTGAATTCGGGGACATTGACCTCTACATACTCTTGCTCCCAACTGTGGGGGTAGAGTTTGAGCTTTTCCAGGTTGACGAGGATTTTCTTGACATATTCGCTGCGAGGGGTGTTGAGGTAGTGGATCATTTTGTTTCCGATGAAGTCACCCGGAGGGAGCTTGAAGCGTTTGCGAAAGCTTCGGACCGCCTCGGCCAGCGCCCGGTCGAATTGGCTGTCTTCGGCGAGACGTTTGGGGTAGTCCCCGAAGAATTTGAGCATCCGTTTGATCTGGGGGATTCGGCTGTCGCTATCGCCCGGGCGGAGTTTTCGCCCCTCGGATAGTCGGGGAAAGTCTGGCATCTCTCGGTATTTCTGAAGCATTGCCACCAGGCGTCGATAGCGACCCTCCAAAGGAATCTGGCGACGGAGATAGGCGTCGAGTCTTCCGCTTTTGAGTTGAGCAAGGAGTTGCTTGGGGTCGGGGAGTTTTTTGGGTTTGATATCCCAGGCGGCATGGATATCCTGGGTCTCTTTGAGCCGTTGGAGTTTGCGCTGTACCAAAGGCCAGTCTACAACGCCGATTCGTAGAAAATGGAGTACCTGCATCAAAGCATCGCTCATCATCACATCGAGACGGGCTTGGGCCTTGGGGATCTCCGAAGCCGGGATCTCTCCATTTTCGAGAGTGAAAGAGAGCTGATTGATCTGGCGGCGGTTGTAGTTTTTGTGCTGGTAGTTATAGAGAGGATTTTGGAGCACATTCATCAAGGCCGCGTAGTTGGAGGCATTTTCGGGGCCGACCCAAAGGGGACGGTAGTTGTTGAGCCGATAGAGCGACGCCAGATAGTCGCGAAAGGGACTACGGAGCTTAGTACCGAGAGTTTCGGCGATTTGCGTGGTCAATTTTGTATCTGGCTCTGGAGAGTTTGCTGCTCCCTGCAGATGGAGCAAGAACAAAGGCAACAGAAGCATCAGCCGTAAAATATATTTTTGCACACACTTTCCTCGTAAAGGTTTCCGATAGCCTACCCGGGAAAATTAAACAGAGTCTTTATTCACCCTCTTCGGAGTAGAGGAAGTCTTTAAAAAGATACCGGTGATCTTCGGGAAGATGATCGTAGAGGGTGTAGGCGAGCTTCCGGATCTCCCAGAGGGCCGATTTGTTGCTTCGAAGCGCCAGAAAATTTTGCAGGCTGCGGGCATTGATCGTCCAAGTGAGCTCGGTTTTGTAGCACTCGGGGAGGGCGAATTTGGCATAGTCGTTGCTGATCCCCTGCTTCAGCAGGCTTTGGAGGTTGTTCAGAGCCCGGATAGACGCGCGGTCTACCTCTTCGTGATGGGTCAGGACGATGAAATGTGACGCTCCCTCGAAATCGTTCTCATCGAAGGGTTCGGTTTCCTTGAGCTCCTTGAGGGTGTAACGGGTGCTTTTGACGCTGAGACTCGCCATGCGGTGGCGGGCGAGTTCTTGCAGCAGTGCCCGACTGACTCCCTGAATGTAGAAGGTGTAGACCAGATGTTCCAGGGTCGAGGCGTGTTTGTATTTGTTGCCGACCCGGTCGATCAGGGCCCGATCCTTTTCTCCGCCCTCGTCGCTCTTGTCGAAGCTTTGCCAACAGGTACGGATAGCATGGGCGCAGACCTCCAACGGCGTGTAGTGCAGCAGTGTCACCTTCATGGCGGCCCCTTTTGGCTTTTGGATACAATTATAGCCAAAAAGCAAAGGCGGTTTGATGGAGCCTTTTGAACGTTTTTTCCCCCTACAGGATGATTTCCGCGACCCCTTTTCCCGGGACAGAGATCGGGTTTTGCACTCTTCGAGTTTCCGGAGACTGGAGTACAAAACCCAGGTCTTTCTCAATCACGAAGGGGACTATTTCCGCACCCGTCTCACCCACTCTCTGGAGGTGAGCCAGATCGCTCGTACTCTTTCCCGTCAGTTGCAGCTCAATGAGACCCTCTCCGAAGTGATCGCTCTTTCGCACGATCTGGGGCATACGCCTTTCGGGCATGTCGGAGGGGATGAACTCGATCGCCTGCTCAAAGCCGACGGTCACCGCAACGGATTCGAGCACAATTTCCAATCTTTCCGCGTTTTGACGACCCTGGAGAAACGCTATCGGGATTTCGACGGGCTCAATCTCACCTTCGCTACCCTCGAAGGGGTCCTCAAGCACTCCCCGCCTTACGACAAATCTTTTCTTCCCGATTGGGTGCGCAAAAGTTTCGATCTGACGAAGCACCCTTCCCTGGAGGCGATGGTGGTCGATCATGCCGACGAGATCGCTTACACCAGCCACGACATCGACGACGGAGTCAAATACGGCCTCATCGGTTTTGAAGATCTGCACGATTTACGGATGAGCAGACGCGTCGATGCGATGGTGCAAGCCGAAGGGGTGCGAGAGGGAGAGCAGCTCTACCGTCACCGTTTCGTCGCCGCGTTGATCAAGCTTCTGGTCGAGGATCTCATCGCTTTCAGCACTCCGAAGGTCGAGCCTCTGCGCCGTGATGTGCCGCTTTGCGCCTCTCTCGACGCTTCCGAGCCCTTGCCCGTAAGCTTCTCCCCCGACACGGCTACGGAGCTCAAACGTCTCAAAAAACGGCTCTATCAGAAGCTCTATCGTCACGAGAAAATTGTTCGCAAGATGCATGCAGGCAAGGAGTGTGTCCGGGCCCTCTACCGGGCCTACGGCGAAGATCCCGACCTGCTCCCCTCTGCGCAGCGCAGCCTCCTAAAGCGTCGAGTCTTGCATCGGGTCGTCGCCGACACCATCGCCTCCATGACCGACCGCTACGCTCTCAAGACCTACCACGAGATCTACGGGATCTCTTTTTAAGCCCGTATTAGTACGCAGCAGGAGAAAGAGTTTCGCTATAATGCGCGCGATTCACTATGATTCGTATTTTTATATTGAGGAACGACCTACCCATGCAAAAGATCAAAAACATCGCCGTCATCGCCCACGTCGACCACGGCAAAACGACCCTCGTCGACGGGCTGCTTCAGCAGTCGGGAACCTTCGCCGCTCACCAAGAGGTGGAGGAGCGGGCCATGGACAGCAACGACATCGAAAAAGAGCGCGGCATCACCATCCTCTCCAAAAACACCGCCATCACCTACGGGGATCACAAAATCAACATCATCGACACTCCGGGCCACGCCGACTTCGGCGGAGAGGTCGAGCGGGTCCTCAAGATGGTCGACGGGGTGCTTCTGCTTGTGGACGCCCAGGAGGGGGTCATGCCCCAGACAAAATTCGTCCTCAAAAAGGCGATCGAACTGGGACTTCAGCCCATCGTCGTCGTCAACAAGATCGACAAGCCCGCCGCCGAGCCTGAGCGGGTCGTCGACGAGGTCTTTGACCTACTGGTGGCGCTTGAGGCCAGTGACGAGCAGCTGGAGTTTCCCGTTCTTTATGCCGCCGCCAGAGACGGCTATGCCAAATGGGATCTTTCCGACGAAAACAAAGATCTCACGCCGCTTTTTGAAGCGATTCTGGAGCATGTTCCCTATCCGGAAGGTAGCCCTGACGCATCGACCCAGGCTCAGGTCTTCACCCTCGATTACGACAACTTTGTCGGCCGCATCGGGGTTACCCGGATCTTCAACGGGCGGGTGAAAAAGGGCGACGAGTATCTGCTGATCAAGGCCGACGGCGAAAAGGCCAAAAGCCGGGTCAGCAAACTCATCGGTTTCCGTGGTCTCGATCGCATCGAGATCGACGAGGCGGAGGCGGGGGATATCGTCGCCGTTGCTGGTTTCAACGACATCGACGTGGGCGACACTGTTGCCGATCCTGCCAATCCGCTGCCCCTGGACCCTCTGCATATCGAGGAGCCCACGCTCAGCGTCATCTTCAGCGTCAACGACGGCCCCCTCGCCGGTACCGAGGGCAAACACGTCACCTCCAACAAGATCCGCGAACGCCTGGAGAAGGAGATGGAGACCAACATCGCCATGCGGATGGAGCCCCTAGGGGACGCAAGCTTCAAGGTCTCGGGACGGGGAGAGCTGCAGATCGGGATCCTGGCGGAGAATATGCGTCGGGAGGGCTTCGAATTTCTCCTAGCCCGACCCGAGGTGGTAATCAAAGAAGAAAACGGCGTGCGCATGGAGCCTTTTGAGCATCTGGTCATCGACGTCCCCGAAGAGTATCAGGGTACCGTCATCGAAAAGCTGGGTAAGCGCAAGGCGGAGATGGTCTCCATGACCCCAATGCCCGACGGCACCGTGCGTATCGAGTTCGAAATTCCCGCCAGAGGCTTGATCGGTTTTCGTAGCGAGTTCCTCACCGATACCAAGGGCGAAGGAGTGATGAACCACTCTTTCCTGGAGTATCGCCCCTATACCGGCAGCGTCGAGAGCCGCACCCAGGGTGCGCTGATCTCCATGGACAACGGCGAAGCGGTCGCCTTCAGCCTCTACAACCTGCAGGCGCGAGGCATCCTTTTTATTGAGCCTCAGGCCAAGGTCTACAACGGCATGGTGATCGGCGAAAGCGCTCGACCCGGCGATCTGGAGGTCAACCCTCTCAAAGGCAAGCAATTGACCAACATGCGCTCTGCCGGAGCCGACGACGCCATCAAACTGGTGCCGCCCCGTAAACTAACCCTGGAGCAGGCGATGGAGTGGATCGAGGACGACGAACTGGTCGAAGTGACTCCAGAAAACATCCGTATCCGGAAAAAGCACCTCGACCCCGCCGCCCGTCGCCGGGCCCTGCGGGACAAAAAGAACGCTGCACAAAGTTGACGACATACCTTGACATTCCCGTCAAGGTATGTAAACTTCTTAACTCTTAACTCTTAACTCTTAACTCTTAACTTTTTCCCTGCTCTTATTCCCGTCGTCCACGCCCAGTGGAAGTTGAAGCCTCCCCGATCTCCGTCGACATCGAGAATCTCTCCGGCAAAGTAGAGGCCCGGGATGAGCTTTGACTCCATCGTCTCGGGATCGACTTCGCTTACGTCGATTCCCCCCGTGGCCACCTCGGCGTAGCGGAAGTCCCGCGCGCCGCTGAGGGGAAGGCGCAGGTTTTTGAGGGTGTAAACCAGCTTTTTTATCGCTTTACGATGGAGTAAAGCTTCACTTTGAAGGGTGAGTTTCGTCTCTTCGAGGATCACGGAGACGAGTTTGGGGTGGAGGATTCCTTCGAGCCAGAGGGATAGGGGAAGATTTCGTCGGGGATCGATTCTTGCGAGAAGCAGATTTTCAAGTCGTTCCCGGCTGTATCTCGGCAGCAGATCGATTCGAAGTTCACAGTATTCCCACTCGTGGAGTCTCAAGCTTGCCTCCCGACTCAGATCCAGTACGGCCAAGCCCGAGACGCCATAGTCGGTGAAGAGCAGGTCGCCCCGGGTCTCCCTGATCTTTTCCCCGCCGGCGGTCAGTGTGAGGTGGGCGGGGAGCTTGACCCCTGCAGCCCGATGGGGCCAGGGCTCATCGCTGGTCAGGGCGACCAGGGCCGGACGAGGCGGGATGAGGCGGTGCCCAAGCTTTTGGGCCAGGAGCATGACGGCGTTGCTGCCGCCGAGCTGGGGAGCGGCGGGGGAGCCGGCGGCAAGCAGCAGCCTGGTGCTGCGGTAGACTCCCTGGGAACTTTTGATGAGAAATCCCTCTTGCATTTTTTGAATATCCGTTACCTGACACTCAGTGACAAGTTTGACTCCCAGACGTTGACACTCTCTTGTCAAGAGGGCGACGACACTAGAGGCCTTGCGTCCCAGGGGGAAGAGCTTCCCCTCCTCTTCCTCTTCCAGCTCCAAGCCGACGGAGCGGAGAAAGGTTTCGATGACTGTGTGGTCGTAGCCCCGAAGAACTCTGGAGACAAAAAGAGGGTCGCCGCTGTGATAGCGCCGGGGATCAATTTGGCGATTGCCGATATTGCAGCGGCCGTTGCCGCTGACGAGGATCTTTTTGCCCGGTTTTTCATTGGCCTCCAGGAGGGTGACGCTCCCGCCGTTTCGCGCGGCGGTGACGGCCGCTGCCAGTCCGGCCGCTCCGGCACCGATCACAAGCATGGAGTTTGTCTCCATGCTGCTGAAGTGAAGAGTGAAGAGTGAAAAGTGAAGAGTTGCGATAGTCGTTGCTTCGCAACACTTCTATTGGATCTATTTTCCCAATGAGAATTGACTTTATCTTCCATATGGCATTATACCTCCCGATAGACTCATAACTTTTGAAAAGGGAGTTCCCATGTCTGCGCTTGTCGAATTTGCCATGTTTCCTACCGATCAGACCGAATCCAAATCCGCTTTTGTCGCCCGGGTGCTTGATATCGTCGACCGCAGTGGCCTGCCCTACCAGCTTACGCCCATGGGAACGATCATCGAAGCGCAGAGCGTGAGCGAGATTTTTGCCCTCATCGAGCGGGCCTATGCGGAGCTGGAGGTCGATTGCAACCGGATCTACAGCGTCGTCAAGATCGACTACCGAAAGGGTCCCGTGGGCCGTCTGACGAAGAAAAAGCTCTCCGTAGAAGAGAAGCTGGGCAGGAAACTCAACGGTTGACTTGGCTATAATCGTAAAAAATTTACAGGAGCGCATAACGTGTGTGCCGAACGAATGCAACGGATCGTCCTGGCGATAATTCTCGGGGTCAATATGGGCCTGGCGGTGAGTAATGTGCAACTCGCTTTTTTGATTCAACTGGCGGTGATAGTGCTGCTGTTGATCGGCGGCTTTACGGGCAAGTGCCTTTCTGTGGAGATCCTCAAGCAGTTTCTCCCCTCCTGCGATGCGGTGGATAAGGAGAAAAAATGAGCGAGCGCAAGGTCAGCTACAAGGATGCCGGAGTCGATATCGACGCGGGCAACGAGTTCGTCGAGGCGATCAAAGAGGATGTGAAATCGACTTTCGACGAGCATGTGATCGGCGGGATCGGTTCCTTCGCCGGGGCTTATGCTCTGCCTTCTGGCTATAAAGAGCCCGTCCTGCTCTCCGCTACCGACGGCGTGGGGACCAAACTTAAACTTGCCATCGAAAGCGGAAAACTCGATACGGTGGGCATCGACCTGGTGGCGATGTGCGTCAATGACCTCATCTGCAATTTCGGCACGCCGATGTTTTTCCTCGACTACTATGCCACGGGCAAGTTGGTTCCCGCCGAGGCCAAAGGGGTCGTCGCGGGGATCGCCGAGGGATGCCGACGCAGCGAATGCGCCCTCATCGGCGGGGAGACGGCAGAGATGCCGGGGATGTATCGTGAAAAAGATTTCGACCTGGCAGGCTTTGCCGTGGGGATTGCCGAGCGTGGTGAGATGGACCGCCTCAGTCGCGTCCGACCGGGGCAGGTTCTTTTGGCTCTGCCCAGTAGCGGCATCCACTCCAACGGATACTCCCTGGTACGCAAGCTTTTCTTCGATAAATTGGGGATGAGTCTGGAAGATGAGTTTGAAGGCGCACCGCTGGTGGAGACGCTATTGGAGCCGACACGGATCTATGTCCGGGAATTCAAAGCTCTCAAAGAGCATATCGTCGCCTTAGCTCATATTACGGGCGGGGGAATCGTAGAAAACCTGCCCCGCGTTCTGCCTGAAGGGGTGCGGGCACTGGTGGACCGTTCCAAGATTCGCACCCTGCCGATTTTCGACTTTATGGCGAACTATGTGGAAGAGGAGGAGATGTTCCGTACCTTCAATATGGGGGTAGGAATGGTCTGGGTCGTTGAAGCTGAGGAAGTAGAAGCCGTTTTGGAAAAGAGCGACGCCTATGTGATCGGAGAACTGGTCAGCGGCGAGCGGGGCGTGACACTGAGCTAAATTTTACTGGATTCTTTCGTATCGAAAGCTGCACACGGCGCCCTCCTCCGCTTCCGCAATGAAGAGAATGGGCCGACAGCAGACTTCACAATCTTCGATCCACTCCATTGCTCCCTCCAGCAGATCTACCAGGACGGACACCTGCTGCCAGTAGTAAGGGCAGGTAAAAAACGTTTCGTGCATTTTATTATTCTACTGGAAGGTGAGTATTGGCGATTCTAAGCTTTCCGATGGGTTTGCTATAATTTCTTCCATCGAGATAAATTATGAACAAATAACGACTCAAATCGAGCAAAAAGGTAGTTGTGTGAGCGAAAATATCATCGGATACATCAATAAAAACGGCGAAATTATCGATACCCAAAGCGCCGGGGAATCTTGCGAGGGTTGCCGAGAGATTCCTCTGGACAACTCTCCCGAAGCCCTGGAGATCCTCCGCCACTCTACGGCCCACCTGATGGCCCAGGCGATCCGGGAGCTTTATCCTGATGCCCAGTTTTTTGTCGGGCCTGTCGTGGACGAAGGATTCTATTATGATTTCCGGACTTCCGAGAAGATCGGCGAAGAGGATCTCAAAAAGATCGAAAAAAAGATGAAGGAGCTGGTCAAAAAGAAGATCCCCATCGAAAAATATACGATCAGCAAGAGCGAAGCGGAAGCGAAGTTTCAAAGTGACGACCTCAAGCAGGCGGTACTGAAGAATATCCCCTCCGAGGAGGTCAGCATCTATCGTCAGGGAGAGTTTGAGGACCTCTGTCGGGGACCTCACGTCCCCAATACCCGCTATCTCCACAATTTTAAGCTAACCCGCATTGCAGGCGCCTATCAGGGGGGTGACGAGAATGCCGAGATGCTTACCCGAATCTACGGAGTCGCCTTTGCCGACAAAGAGAGCCTCAAAGAGTATCTGCAGATGATGGAGGAGGCCAAAAAGCGCGACCATCGCAAGCTAGGGACCGAACTGGAGCTTTTCATGTTCAACGAAGAAGCGGGCGCAGGCCTCCCCTTCTGGCTGCCCAAGGGGGCGCGGCTCCGCAGCCGTTTGGAGGATATCCTTTTCAAGGCTCACCGACGCCGAGGTTATGAGCCGGTCCGAGGCCCCGAGATCCTCAAGGCCGAGATGTGGCGGACCAGCGGACACTACGCCTGCTACGGGGAAAATATGTATCTGACCGAGATTGACGGCCAGGAGTACGGCATCAAGCCCATGAACTGCATCGGGCATATCCTGATCTTCAAACAGTCGGTCAAAAGCTATCGGGATCTGCCGATGAAGTATTTTGAATACGGCGTAGTGCATCGTCATGAGAAGAGCGGCGTGCTCCACGGTCTGCTGAGAGTGCGGGAGTTTACCCAGGACGACGCGCATATCTTCTGCACCCCCGAGCAGATCAAGCCGGTGGTCCTGGAGGTGGTGGAGTTCGTCGATGCGGTGATGAAGAAATTCGGCTTCGACTACTCCATGGAGATCTCCACCAAGCCCGAGAAGGCGATCGGAGACGACGAGGTCTGGGAGACGGCGACCCAGGCGCTCAAAGAAGCCCTGGATGAAAACGGCCTGGAGTACGGGATCGACGAAGGGGGCGGAGCCTTCTACGGCCCCAAGATCGACGTCAAGATCACCGACGCCATCGGGCGCAAGTGGCAGTGCGGGACGGTGCAGGTGGACTTCAACCTCCCGGAGCGCTTTGAGGTGGAGTATGTCGCCGAGGACAATACCCGTAAACGCCCGGTAATGATTCATCGGGCAATTCTGGGAAGCTTCGAGCGCTTCATCGCGATTCTTACCGAGCATTACGCCGGAGAGTTTCCTGTCTTTATCGCCCCGACTCAGGTGATCTTCGTTCCCATCGCCGAGGAACACACCGCCTATGTCCGGGAGCTGGCGGCTCAGATGCTTGAAGAGGGGATCGATAGCGAGATCTATGACCGCAACGATTCGCTCAACAAGCGGATCCGCCTGGCGGAGAAGCAGAAGGTTCCCTATGTGGTGATCGTGGGTGACGAAGAGGTCAAATCCCGCACTGTGGCTATTCGAGACCGCCGAAAGAAGGAGCAGTATAACCTCTCCGCCGATGATTTTATGCTACAATTGGCGCAACAACTGAAAGAAGGGAAAATTTGAGTAGAAAACCGCACAACAACCGGGGAGGAAGACGAAAAGAGGACAGCGTCATTATGAACGACGCTATTCGGGCACGCGAACTTCGCGTCGTCGGAGATGACAAAGAGCAGTACGGGATCATCTCCCGGGACGAAGCGCTCAAAATCGCCGAGGAGAAGGGGTTGGATCTGGTCCTCCTCTCCCCCGATGCTACGCCGCCGGTGGCCAAGATCATGGACTACGGCAAACATAAGTACCAGGTAGAGAAGAAAAAAAAAGAGGCCAAAAAGAATCAGAAGAAGATCGAGGTCAAAGAGGTCAAATTTTCTTGCAAGATCGCCGATAACGACATCGCTTACAAAGTCAAGCATGCCCGGGAGTTCCTCGAAAAGGGTAAACATGTCAAGCTGCGGGTTTTCCTGCGGGGACGCGAAATGGCCAATCCGGAGCTCGGCGTCGAAGTCCTCAACCGTGTCTGGCCCATGATCGAGGATCTGGCGACGCTGGAGAAGGCTCCCCACCAAGAAGGGCGCTACATCAGCATGTATGCCGTTCCCAAGAAAGAGCGTTAAGCCTTCGCTCTTCCCTCCTCCTTTACATCCCTATAAAACTTTATCCGAAAATCAGACAGCACAAACCCCTTCTAGGACAAGTAGGAGAAAAGCCTTTATTACTTTTCCATCTGCTTGCCGATGATAGCGCCTGTCGTCGCGCCCACGGCAGCGCCGACCGCGGCAGTTTTCGAGTTGCCTAGCATAGCACCTGCGACACCGCCTACGGCGGCACCGGCCAATGCCCCGGTCTGGGTTTTGGTCGCACAGCCGCCAAGGCCCAGGATCGTTATCGTCGCCAAGACGGCGATTACACTTTTTCTTTTCATTTTTATACCTCCAAGTTTTTATCACTGACTATTATATACGATTTTTGTACCTTCAGTATTATTGTTGATTATTGTTGGAAGATTGTAGATGAAAGCGACGTAAGTAGCGGGCATAGTACGGGGATTTATCGATATAATAAAAAAAACATAAAAGGAGCTTGAAATGAAAAATGAATTAGTCGGAGCCCTCATCATTGCAGGAGATCTGGGGGAAGTGAAAGTCTATCGGGTCAAGGAGGAACTGGCCATCGATCCCAAGGACAACGCCCAGGTGAGTCACAAGCATAACAAAGGGACTCTTATCGATGCGTTGAAACCGGAGTTAGTTACGGCGGTGGACTTTGTCGATGCCCATAAAAAGATCTCGGAGGAGGTTACCGACAAGGAGGGGAACTACAAGGGGCACTTCGGAAGTGCCAGCGGAGAACCTCACAATCTGAAGCTGGAGATCGAGCATCGTCTGCTCAAGGAGATCGCCGAGACGATCATGCGCATCGTCCGTCAAGAAGACCCCAAAGTATGGCACCTCGCCTTCCCCGCTGAGCACAAAAAGGCTCTGATGGATCGAAT
>Ga0256833_1002432_pt1 | contig 13048 bp, 15 predicted proteins | sample 356284metaG_FD_190535 | JGI IMG/M metagenome (GOLD analysis project Ga0256833, IMG submission 190535) | Hydrothermal vent microbial communities from Mid Atlantic Ridge, Atlantic Ocean - 356-284 | ecosystem: Environmental > Aquatic > Marine > Hydrothermal vents | place: Atlantic Ocean: Mid...
ATCATATAATTTTAAAGTTTCATTTGGAGAGAAATCCAATAAAAAATAAGGGAATCTATATAAAATTTGATATTGGGTATAATTACCATTTTTAGTCAATTTAAGGGAGGAGAGCAATGTTTAGAAGGTTGGCTGTAATTTTGGTGCTAGTCTTTTTCTTTTTTAGTTGTGGGAAAGTTGTAGACAAAGGTAATTTTCATCTTTCTAAAGAGAATACTTATATTATAGTTCCATTTATAAATTATACTGACACTCCTTTAGCTGGATACAGAGTTGCTTCAATATTTGGAGCCCTCCTTAAAGCAAAAGGTTTTAAAGTTAATAATACCCCACTATTAATTAATGGAGACATTTACTCATTGGATAAGATTTCTAAAAAGGATATTTATAGATATATTTGCCGATATAAAAATAAAGCGGATTATATTATTACCGGTACTGTTAATGAATTTTCCTACAAAATAGGACTTGATAACGAACCTGCAGTTAGTATCACTATCTATTTGATAGATCCTAAAACCGGTAAAGTGATAAAAGCGGCTACTTTATCGGCTGACGGTAGTCCGTATGATTCCTTATCAACCATAACTCAAACATTATTAAGGCGGGTTGTTGCAAATGATTAGTGTTAAAAGGATTTTTAGAAACAGATTTTTAGAAATTTTATTCTTTTTCCTTTTATACACTTTGGTGGGATATTTTCTTAATAAGAAAGATCCTTTGTTGCTTAATCTTGAATTTTCTCCTCTAATTTTATTTTTTATTTTTATAGCACTATTTTATGGGATAATAGAAGGTATATTTTTATGGTTAGTTTCTTTAGTTGCAAGTTTTTTGATTTATAAAAAACTAATAATTTTTAAATTTTTATGGTTTTTAGTACTAACACTAATAGCGGGTTATTTTAAGTATCATTGGCGAACAGCTATTGAAAAAGCGGAAACTGATAAAGATTTTTACAAATCTGAAGCAGAGATAATGAGGGAAACTGCATATTTGGTCAAACTTTCTCACGATCAGTTGGAATTTAACTATTTAACTAAACCTTATAGTTTAAGACAATTGCTAACTGAAGTGAAGAATTTGCTGTTGAAGGAAGATATTGATATTGTATTAAATTATATTTCAACTATTTTGGTTCAGAACTTTAGAATTTACAAAGCTATATTGGTAGAAAAAAGGAAAGAATTTCTTCCATTGTTAAGAATAGGTAATGCTAATTTATTAAACTTGGGAGAAGCTCATATAGAGCTATTTAAAAGGGCTATAGATTCTGGAAAAATTTATTGGATTCCTTTTAAAGGACTAAAATCAAAATTCTTAAATGATGAAACTCCCAAATACTTGGCAATTGTTCCTGTAAAAACCAATGAAAGAATATATCTTCTAGCTATAGAAGATATTAATTTTCTTTATCTTAACGAGGATACTTTAATATCTATATATATACTTTTATCTTATATTTTTGAAGATTTTGATTTGCGGGACAAAATCTTGCAGATATCCAAACAATTAAAATGTTCTTTTGAATTTATTAAAGAACTATACAAAATGTATAGATTATTTACGAAGGCTAAAGTTAAAAGTTCTTTGGTTATTTTGGAATATCGAGAATTACCAGAAGGAATTCTGAAACAGTTAGAATACGATATTAGAGCTTTAGATATGTTTTGCATTCCCGAATCTAGTAGATTTATTATATTTTTATTGCCTTTTACAGATTATTTGGGGGCGAAAAGTTTTAGTAAAAGGATATTGAATAAATATAAAATTTTTACTCTAGTTAAGATAAAGGAAATTGATAAGCGTATAATGCGGGAGTTAAGTAAACTTATAAGTTGATTTTTATTTTTTACTAAGTTTCTATTATATAATCCCACTCAATTGTTGCTGCGGTTTTTAGCATGGCGCTAATGGAACAGTATTTTTCCATGGAAAGTTTAATTGCTTGCTCCACTGCCTTTTGTGGTAAATTCCCTTTAAACTTATAAAAAATTTTGATATGCGTGAAAATCTTTGGGTGTGTATTTCTTCTAACACCTTCAACCTCTACCTGGAACTCTTTAACTTCCAACCTCTTTTTGGTCAGAATTGAAATAACGTCCATTGCGGTGCAACCTCCTAAAGCCATTAGAAGCATCTCCACGGGAGAGGGATACTCGCCGTCTCCAAAGGGAGGTTTTCCATCCATTAAAACCTTTTGACCGTCAGAGTTTATACCTTCAAACTTTAACTTTTCCAAGTGTTTTATCTTTACCTTCATAGAGACCGGATTTTGTTTAAGTTCTTTCATTGGTTTACTTAAGTTTATAAAGTTTTTAAATTGTTTGAATGGAAATCTGTCTTATTCTTTCTGGTGGAGCCGCAAGGGGCTTAGCCCACATAGGGGTCTACAAATACCTAACCGAACGAGGTTTTACTGTAAAAGCGGTTTCGGGAAGTTCCGCCGGTTCGATTGTAGGGGCTTTTATCTGTGCGGGTTATACACCCGACCAAATGGTGGAAATCGCTAAAAATGTTTCACCTATAAAGGTTTTCAAACCTCAACTTCCCCCAAAAAGGGCATTTTTCAAAAACGAACCAATTTTGGAGTTCTTTAGAGAGTATCTCCCTGAAAAGTTTAAGGATTTAAAAGTTCCACTTTTTGTTTCCACTACCGAATTAAACAGCGGGCAAAATCGAATATTTTCGGAGGGTAATTTACCTACAGCGGTAATGGCCTCGGCCTCTTTGCCACCCTTTTTCAAGCCGGTAGAAATAGAAGGAAAACTCTACAACGATGGTGGATTTTCCAACGACCTACCGGTGGAACCGTTTTTAAACGAAAACTGCCTTAAGGTGTGCATCGATGTCACGCCACTTCAACCTATAAGGGGAGTTTCCAACTGGATAGAGACCGTTTTAAGGAGCTTTTTAATATCTATAAGGTTCCACAAAAGGGAAAAATACAAACTTTGCGACCTTGTGGTGGTGCCCAGATTTAAAAACCTCGGCTTTGTAAACTACAAAAGGGTGGAAGATTATGTTGCGGAAGGCTACCGGGCGGTTAAGGAGGCTTTTTCAAAGATTTAAAAATCCCAACGAAAGGGTAAAGATAAATTTTGGCGGAAAACTTTACATTGGCTTTACCCTCTTTATAGGCTTCGCCGCTGTCAATACCGGCAACAATATGCTCTATATTCTGCTTTCCTTTTTGCTTTCACTTATGGGAATTTCCGGCTTTCTATCGAGATACAACCTCAAAGGGTTTAAAGTTAAATTTTTCCCCCCGGAGGAAATTTGGTGCTGCAAACCTGAAAAGGTAAAGGTTAAAATCATTAACACAAAAAGGTTTCCCTCATTTTTGATAGAACTCCAACAGAAAGAGATAGGTTTAAATTTGCTCCTCAAATTGGTTGAAAGGGATGTAGAGGTTTCCACACCTTTAGTATTTTCAAAAAGAGGTATTTACCACGTTAGGGAAATTGAACTTAAAAGCACCTTCCCTTTTGGGTTATTTGAAAGGAGTATAAGGTTCCCTATAGGGGAAAAACTTTTGGTATACCCACAACCGAAGGAGATTAACTTTAAAAGCCTCCCCCAAAGGGTAAACTTAAAAGGAGAACTCCAAGAGGCGGTCAAAACTTCCATTAAAGGAACTTCGGCAATATCCGTTAAAGAGTATCAGGGAGAAGGTTTTTCCGCAATCAGTTGGAAGCACTTTGCCAAATACGGTGAACTCTATGTTAAACAGTTTGAGGAGGAGGAAAAGGTTCCGCAAGTTTTCATAGATATGGAGGCTTTACCCGGTAGCAAGGAGGACAAAATTTCCTACGCCACCTATTTGGTAAGGCTGTTTAGGAATAGGGGCTACGCTGTCGGTATTAAATGTTTGGATAAAAGGGAAATCCCGCCTTCGGCGGGGAAGGAACACTATAAAAATATACTTGAATGTTTAGCTTTTCTTTAAAAGGATTTTTTCTTTCGTTTAACCTCTATTCCATATTTTTTTATGCGGTAATCAAGTTGCCGTAAGGTAAAACCCAATAGCTTGGCTGCCCTCGACTTTACATAATTAGCTTTTTCCAGAGCCCAAATTATCTTTTGCTTCTCCTCTTCTTCTATTTTTTTAGGTAAAGGTAGAGAAACCAATTCTTCCATTAAGGGAATTTCTTTTTTTTGTTCCAACAGGTGGGGTGCTATCAATTTTAAATCTTCCACCGAAAGAGTTTTTCCATCTTTGGCTAGTAGAACCAGTCGATGAATTATTCTGTCCAATTCCTTAACGTTTTCTTTTAAATTTGCAAGGCTTAAAACTTTTACAAGTTCTTCATCAAATTTTACCTTCTTGCGGTATTTTTTAGCATATTTTTTTAGAATATGATTTATCAATAGGGGAATATCTTCCCTTCTTTGGGATAAAGAGGGAACTTCAATAGTAATCAAGGATAGGTTATCATAGAGCTCTCTCAGAAACATGCCCTCTTTAACTCTTTCTAAAAGGTCAACACCTGTTGTTGCAATTATTCTTACATCAAATTTCCTTTCGTCTTCACTACCAACTCTTGCTGCGTTTTTGGTTTTTACAAAATCGGCTAGTTTTTTTTGAACCTCCATTGGAAGTAGTTCAATATGTTTGATTATTAGTGTTCCGCCTTCCGCTAGTTCTAAAAGACCGGGTTTAAAAGGCTGATATTTGTTTCCTTCGAAACCAAAGAGTTCAATATCTATTAGGTTCTTTGGAATATTTCTCAAATCTAATACTTGTAAAGGTTTATCTTTTCTGGAAGAGGTAAAGTGGATTACTTTGGCTACTAAAGTTTTACCAACTCCTTCGTCTCCAACAATTAGAAGGTTTAAATGGGTAGATTCCAACTGATGGATTAGTTGGCGTAATCTTTCTATAGCTTCAGAGATTCCTATAAGCCCATATTTAGAAATTTCTTTTTCTTTAATAAGGGATAATGAAATTCCTTTTTTCTCTAAAAGTTTTTTTTCCTTTTCGAATTCCTCTTTGAGATAGATAAAGGTTCCCAAAATGGAGCCGATAATTGAAAGAATCTCCAAGGTTTTTTCTATAGAGATTTTTGATTCTTTAAGATCCTTAAAAATACCTATAACGCCTACAATTTCAGAGCCTGCTTTTATGGGGGCGGTAAAAAAGCCAAAATCTTTGTAAGGAATTCTTTTTAAAAGACCGGTTTTATTTAATAATTCGTCTTCGGTTGCAAAGAGCGGTATTCCCAGTTTAAAAGTTTGTCCGGTAATTCCTTCACCTTTTGAATAGATAGCTTTTTCGATTTCTGAAGGTAAAAAACCAAAAGCGCTTTTTACTCTAAGCTCATCCACTTTAGGGTCGTAGAAAGCTATAAAACTATGTTCTATATTCCAAAGACTGTAAAAGGTTTTTAGAATCAAGTCTAATAACTTTGATAGGTCTTTTTGTTTTAAAAAACCTTTAAGAATTTCGTTTATTATTCTTAATTCTTCCGTTTTGAGTCTTAGTTTTCTTTTAACCATATAGCGGTTAACTTTACCTTTTTGGAAATCTTTTTTAGTGAAGGTTTTTTACAAAAATGTAAACTTCCTTTAGCAGGGAAAGGTTTTTAACAAATTTGTAAACACTTTAAGAAAGATTCTTCAAAAAGAGCCTTTTATAGGTCTCTATACTTTCATTCCCAATATTGTCAAAAGGAGGTAAAAGATGGCCCAAGAGGTGGCGCTCAATAGTGGAAACACCGCGTGGATGCTAACAGCCTCGGCGCTGGTTGTATTTATGACTATTCCGGGACTAGCCCTCTTTTATGGTGGCCTCGATAGGGCAAAAAACATTCTCAACACTATAGCTATGGTTATTGTTGCTTTTGCGATAACCGCTATTACCTGGTATATAGTCGGATACTCTATAGCCTATGGAAACGATATAGCCGGCTTTATAGGAAACCCTCTCGATTACCTTTTAGGTAGAGGTTTAAATGGTCTTACCGATAACGGCTACCCGGTGAGCGTCGATATTATGTTCCAGCTTACATTTGCGGCAATTACCACAGCTATTATTGCTGGTTCACTTGTTGGCCGTATGAAGTTTTCCGCCTGGATACTGTTTACCATTCTTTGGAGCATTTTTGTTTATCCGGTGATAGCCCACTGGGTATGGGGAGGTGGATTTTTAAGCAGCCACGGTGAGCTCGACTTTGCAGGTGGAACTGTTGTTCATATTAATGCGGGTATAGCCGGTCTTGTTGCCGCAATGCTTCTTGGTGCAAGGAAGGAAAAACTTCTATTACCTAACAATGTTCCTTTGGTAGTCTTGGGTGCAGGTATTCTTTTCTTCGGGTGGTTTGGATTTAACGCCGGTTCCGCTTTGGCTGCCGATCAGATAGCCGGTTGGGCTATGTTAAATACCACTTTGGCAACCGCTGCGGCTGCTTTAACTTGGATGGTTCTTGAATATATCCACTTCGGTAAACCTACCATTGTAGGATTGGCTTCCGGAATAGTTGCCGGATTGGTTGCCATCACACCCGCCGCCGGTTTTGTAAATCCAACAGGCGCTATATTGGTTGGTATTCTTGGAACAATTCCTGCTTTCTACGCGGTTATCTGGCTTAAGAAAAAATTCGGTTATGATGATGCACTCGATGCTTGGGGTATTCACGGTATAGCGGGTATAGCGGGAGCACTTTTAACCGGAATTTTTGCCGACCCTGCTATTAACGGAGGAACTGGGTTGCTGTATGGAAACTTTAAACAGCTTCTCATTCAAGTGGAAGGTGTTCTCGCTACCCTCATTTACAGTGGAGTGATGACCGCAATAATTATGATTATTGTTAAAGCTTTAACAGGTGGAGCAAAAGTTTCTCAGGAAGAGGAAATCGAAGGTTTAAACAAATCGCAGCACGGGGAGAGGGCCTATAACGAAATTGCTTCCTAATCTTTTTCTTTTATGAATGCTTACCTTTTGGCGGGTGGTTTCTCCCGCCGTATGGGTTTTGATAAGACTTTAATTTCCTTCAACGGTTTCCCTTTGATTCTTTACCTTTATAGAAAGGTTTCCAAATTTTTTCCGACTTTTGTGATAACAAAACCTAAGAAAATTGAAATCTACAAAAGGCTCGGTATCGAAAATGTAATTCCCGATAGTTTCGAAGATTTTCAAACTCCTTTGGTGGGTATATATACAGCTTTAAACCACTCTGGGGAAGAGTTCAATTTAATCCTTTCGGCGGACCTACCTTTACTTTGCAACCAGATTTTGGAATTTTTTAAAAACTATTATCCCGAAAAGGGGTTTTTAGGATTTGTTCCCTTTTTGGGAGGGAAATATCACTTCAATTGTTCTTTATACTCCAAAGGTTTAATTCCCTATATAGAAAAATCCCTTAAACGTGGTGATTTATCCATAAAACAGTTCCTACCGCTGTTCAAAATTTTGGAAGAATCCTTGTTAAAGGACTTTGGAATTTTTGAAAAATGTTGTTTTAATCTGAACACCCGAGAGGATTTAAGAAAGTTAAACTTACAACATTTTTAGTCCAAAGTAATGCAAGTAGAGGAGATATGAAGTGTTCTACCTGAAATACCGCCAAAGGTTTCTTATAGATTTTTTCTCCTATGGAAGTAAAAGTTTGGAACTCCGATTGGAAAACCTTCAAAGGAGATGCGGTAGTTTTCTTTACCTTTGAGGGTGAAACCAAAGACCTACCTCAAGAGGTTCTTGAAAAGGTAAAACCCTTTATGGAAGATGCCGACTTTAAAGGCAAAAAGGGTGAAATTTTGAAAGTTCCCGTAAGCGGATTTTCCTTTAAAAGGGTCTACATTGCCGGTTTAGGAAAAAGGGAGAAGGTAAACAGAACCGTAGCAAGGGAGGTGGCCGCAAAGGTAGGCCAAAGGCTTCAAAACGACAAAAACGAGAAAGCTTTGATAAATGTTAAAAAGGAGATTTGCTCCCAAGCTTGCAGCGAAGGTATAGTTCTCGGAACCTACAAGTTCGACCGCTACAAGACCAAAAAGGAAGAAAAAGAAGCCAAACTTAAAGAGGTTTATTACGCCAACGCCAATGAGGAGAAGGTTTTAATAGGTAAAGCTCTGGCCGAAGCCCAAAACTTTGCCCGCGACCTTGTAAACACACCACCCAATGAGATAAACCCTGAAACTTTCGCCCAAATAGCTAAGGAACTTGCCGACCAATATGGGTTTGAAATAGAGATTAAAGACCCTTGCTGGGTAGAAAAAGAAATGCCCGGCCTTTGGGCGGTAGGTAAAGGAAGTTCTACCAAACCGAGGTTTATCCATATCAAATACAAACCCAAAAAGGAAGCCAAAAAGAAAATAGCCTTCGTAGGAAAAGGTTTAACCTTCGACAGCGGAGGGCTCAATATAAAACCGGATCAGTTTATGAAAACGATGAAAATGGACAAGGCGGGAGCCTGCGCCGTATTAGGAATATTCAAAGCCCTCGGAGAATTGCAAAAACTCGGTAAGGCTCCTGAAAATATCGAAGTTCACGGCTTTATTGGGGCAGCCGAAAATATGCCGGACGGAAACTCCTACAGACCTGACGATGTTATAAAAATGAGAAATGGAAAAACCGTAGAGGTGGGCAACACCGATGCGGAAGGTAGAATTACCCTCGGTGATGTTTTAACCTACGCCAGCGAACAAAAACCGGACTGCATTATCGACATGGCAACCCTTACCGGCGCCTGCGTTGTGGCACTCGGTGAATACACCGCCGGAATTTTTGGCAACGAGCAAGAGTTTATCGACCAATACCTTGAACAATCCAAAGCCAGCGGGGAGAGAATGTGGCAACTACCCCTCGACGATGAACTTTTAAGAGAAAATATCAAAAGCGATATCGCCGATATTTCCAACATAGGTAAATCCCGTTACGGCGGAGCTATAACGGCCGCAATGTTCCTACAGGAGTTTATAGGAGAAAAAGATGGAAAGCAAATTCCTTGGATACATATAGATATCGCAGGACCCGCTTGGGCTAATAAACCTTACCTATGGCATCCACAAACTGGAGGAACGGGTTTCGGTGTAAGGACGGCTCTTTATTACCTATTTGAGGAAGATAAAAATTAAAACATAAAAAGTTAAGGTTAATTATTTTCCACTTTTTGTTTATATTCGTTAAATTTATTCCAAATAAGGTCTTTTAGGTGCAATTTTTCCCTTTTAAGTTGTTCTAATTCCATTTCCAAGGACGGAGTCATTGGATTATGTTTTTCCAATTTATCGGTTTTTACATTTAATTCATAGTGTTTATCCACCCATTCTTTGAAATTTTCATCATTTTCATAAAGTTCTATAAAAAGTTTTTTGTCTTTTTCATTTTGTAGTTCTTTTAAAAATAGGCCTTTTTTCATCTTAAACCTCCTTCAGGTTGTAAATTACAAAGTTAAAACTTTATGTTGGTTATTACAAGTCTTGTATTTAAAAGTTGAAAATGGCTAAAATAGCTTAATTTTGTTATCCTTACTTTTAGCCCTCTGCTTTATTCCAATCTTGTTTTCTTTTTCTATTTTTGCTATATTAATAGCTTTGCGAAGGCGGTGGTAGCTCAGCTGGTAGAGCAGGGGACTGTGGATCCCCGGGTCGCGGGTTCGAGTCCCGTCCACCGCCCCATTCAATAAAATAACTCCTCTCGATGTTCGTAATATTTCACAACTTTGCTTCCCAAATAAAGCTCGAAGAGATGGCCCGCACCGCCTTGGCTTACGGGGCCGAACTTGTAGTTGTTTCAAAAGCAACCGGTATGGCGGCCCAGGCAGGTATTCCTACAGTAAGCAGACTTGTTTTCGAAAAGGGAGGAAAACTTCTGGTAACCCACTCCCTCGAAGAGGCTTTGGAAATTTTAAAACCCCAAAAGGTCTATTTAATAACGGACCTCGCGGAGGAAGAATTAAAACAAGAGGAAATCCAAGAAGGGAACGCTTACGTATTTTTCGGCAACTATCCGGTAAAAAAGGAAGAGGAATTGGGAGAAAAACGGTTCATTTCTCCCAAAGGGGTTTCGGAAGTTGCTCAAGTTTGTCTCCTTTTTGAAAGGGCAAAATAGAGGATTTACCGCCAATGGAGAAAAATCCCTTAAAACACCCTTTAGTGAAAGAACTGTTAGAGGAAACCGAAAGGGGGCTTAGAAAATACCTCGACCCTACGGTGGAAACGGTTTTAACGGTAGGAAACTATATAGTAGACGGCGGAGGAAAGCGGCTCCGTCCTTTACTGCTCCTTCTATTGGCCAAAGGTTTTGGAATAGAAAATAAAGCCCTTCGGGAGAGGATTGTTCCGCTGGCGGTTGGTATCGAATACATACATACCGCCTCCTTACTCCACGACGATGTGGTGGACGAAGCGGATACCAGGAGGGGAAAAAAGGCAGCCCACAAAATTTTTGGCAACGGGGTGGCTGTTTTAACCGGCGACTATATGTACGCAAACGCCCTCTACCTCTTTTCGGTTTACGGAAATCAAAAGATGATAGAGGTTGTCTCAAGGGCTGTTAAATGGATGGCGGAAGGTCAAGTTCTCGAACTCAAAAAGGTTGGGGAACTAATCGATGAGGAAACCTACTTTCAAATAGTTGACGGTAAAACTTCGGCGCTTTTTGCAGCCGCAACCGCCGTAGGCGCCCTCTCCGCAGATTATGAAAATTGGAAGGCCCTTTGGGATTTCGGACTTAAAATAGGCAGGGCTTTTCAGCTTATCGACGATGCCCTCGATTACGATGGAGACCAAAAAAAGGTCGGAAAACCTTTAGGACAGGACCTCAAAGAGGGAAAAACCACCTACCCCCTCCTTTCGGTTTTGGAAAAAATCGACCTTTCCAAGGTCAAAAAGGCTTTAACTTCCACAAACGGCGAGGGTATTGAAGAGGTTGTTAACCTTGTAAAGGAACTAGGAGGCGTAGAAAAAACCAAAGAGAGGGCAAGGTTGGAACTTTCCGAAGCAAGGGATATTTTGGAAAAAACACCTTTGGAAGGAGAGATAAAAAAAATACTGCTGCAATTGGTAGACTTTATTGTTGAGAGGACCTATTAAAGGGAACTGTTTAAGGTTTTCTTTTTATAGGAAAATAGTGGGCTAAAATCTCGTATTTAATAAAAAGTTTAAACCCACCCGAAGTTCCGCATTTTTGGGGTAGTTGACTTATATTAGTTTCCAGTAAAACTTTCCTCTTAGGTAGGACCTACAATTTTCTCCTTGCAATGGAGGTAATAAAAGAGGAGCTCCCCAACGGGGTAACCGTTTTAATAAAGCCTACCAAAGGATTGGGTATAGTGGCCTGTTCCATCTTTATTAGGGGCGGTATTTTGGACGAAACTTTACCGGGCGAAACCAACCTAACAACCTACCTCCTCCTAAAGGGTTCCAAAAAATTTAACAAAGACCAAATTTCGGAAACTTTTGAAGATTATGGCGGCGGTATAGGAACGACAACCGCAGATGAATACTCAATTATTGAGTTTTCAACCAAAGTTGAGGGTCTTAAAAAGGGATTGGAGGTTATTAGAGACCTTTTAACGGAACCCACATTTCCCGAAGAGGACCTTGAAAGGGAAAAGAAAAACACAATAACCGCCATAAGATCGAAAAAGGAGCATCCCTTTAGGTTTGCATATTCGGAGTTAAAAAAACTCACTTTCGAAGGAACACCCTACGAAAGAGATACCCTTGGGGACGAGGAAAGCGTTCAAAATTTCACACGAAAGGAGGCTTTTAGGAGGTGGGGGCAACTCCTTAAGGGCGATAGATTTGTAGTTTCCCTCGTAGGGGATATAGAGAATCCCAAAGAGACCTTAAAGTGGTTGGAGGAAAACTTTAAAGAAATACCCAAGGGGGAGTTTGAATATCCCCGCTACGACAAGCGGATTGAAAAGGATATAACCAAAACCGTTAAAAGGGAAGGGAGTCAATCTACCATTTTGTGTGCTTTTAACTTCCCCGACTACAGAAGTTCCCAATATTGGGCAGGTAAAGTTTTAAACGCCGTTATAGGTGACGGTTTTACCTCTCTCCTCTTTAGGGAGCTAAGAGAAAAGAGGGGCTACGCCTACGCAACCACCTCCTTTTACCCGACCAAGATAAATATGCCGAGGCTCTTTACCTATATAGGAACCGCCCCCAAAAAGACGGCAAAAGCTTACGAAGATATGCTCAAAGTGGTAAAGGAGTTCCCCTTCGGGAAAAAAGATATGGAGGTTGCCAAAAAGAAAATAGTGGGAGACTGGCTAATGGACCACCAAACCAGAGCGCGCCAGGCGTGGTATTTAGGGTGGTTCGAAACGGTGGGCCTCGGCTACGAACTGGATAAACATTACACGGAAAAAATAAGGGAAGTTCCTTTCGAGGAGGTTCAAAAACTCCGTGAGGAATACCTTACAAAGGGTCCCCGCCACGCGGTTATAGTTTCTCCTTAAATTTCCCCTTTATGGCTCTTGATGAAGCCTACCTCCTTATAGAGGATAGGTTTGGTTTCATTTCCGAAAAGGTTCCGAAAATTTTCAAACCTCAGCTGGTGGTTAAAAACCTTTCAAAACGGGAGGTGGAGTTTTTAAAAGGTTGTAAAAACCCTAAAGGGTTTCCCTTACCTCCTTCCGAACCGGAGGTTCCCCAAGCGAAAAATTACACCCTAAATGTGTTTTTTAGACTCGCTTACTCCAAAGGGGTGGACTTTTCAAAAAGCTACCTTATAGAGGAGTTTGAAATTATCGAAACCAAGCCGGTGGAGTTTGAAATGAAATTTTTAGCCGGTAGGGTACCCTTTATAGATATTTCTCGCATCTATTGGTACAAGTTGAAAACTATTCGTTAAGTAGTTGGAAATCTATTTTTTGCTAATAAATACCTTGACAAAACTATTGTTAGGTTTAACTTTAACTTGTAAATCAAAAAATGTCAAAAATGGAGGCAAACCAATGGTAAATGAAAATATGCTTTCAAAAAAAGCAAAAGAATATCTCGATTTGGCTAAAGAGATAGCAAAGCAGTATAAAGACTATAAAGCGGATACCGACCACCTACTTTTGGCTTTTCTTTCCGATAAAGAGAGCCCCCT
>Ga0256833_1002433_pt1 | contig 13047 bp, 11 predicted proteins | sample 356284metaG_FD_190535 | JGI IMG/M metagenome (GOLD analysis project Ga0256833, IMG submission 190535) | Hydrothermal vent microbial communities from Mid Atlantic Ridge, Atlantic Ocean - 356-284 | ecosystem: Environmental > Aquatic > Marine > Hydrothermal vents | place: Atlantic Ocean: Mid...
GCCTGGCGCCAGCCCACTTAATAGCTTCTACATCCGCAGCAAAGGCATTGGCCTGTAAAATTACTTCGTCTCCAGGGCCGATACCACAGGCAATCAACGCCAGCCAGAGGGCCTCGGTGCCAGAACCCACTCCGTAAGCAAAACGGACTCCAAAATAACGGGCCATTTCTTCTTCTAGGGCCAGGAGGTTTTTCCCGTTTAAAAGGCGCATAGAAGAGGTTACTTCTTGCCATCCTTTTTCTACTTCTTCCCTTATTTCGTGCCAGTCTCTTTTAAGATCGAGCAAAGGTATTTTCATAGGAACCTCTTTTCCCAAGCGGAGAATATTGAATCTCAAGGGGAAAAGAAACCGGTCTTCCTGAAAAAGCCGATTCATATAGGGCTTGAATAAGCTCCAAAGAGAAAATGGCTTCCTCTCCCTCTACCAGTCTGGGATCTTTAGTCCCCCCAGCTAAATATTTAAAAACTGCCTGAAAACAGGCTCGATGAGCATATCCTAAAGGATCAGAAGGGTTTGAGGCAAAATCCTTCCGAATAATCTCATCTTCTGGAGTTTCCTCCTCAAAGGCCCAATAACGCAACTCGTTTAAAGCAAACCCTCCCAACACAACCGAACCCTTTTCGCCCAAGACTACTAATTCGGCATAAAGATCTCGAGGGCGAGCACAGGTGGTTGCTTCAACCGTTCCTAAAGCGCCATTTTCAAAGGCGAAAGTTCCTACCAGCACATCCTCCGCCTCCATCTTCATAAGGCGAGTTCTTGCTAGAGCATAGACTTCTCTTACCGGCCCAAGAAGCCATCTAAGCATATCTATGTGATGACAACCCTGTTGAGCAAGCACTCCTCCATCGAGAGCCCAAGTACCCCTCCAAGAAGCACTATCATAATACTCTTGACGACGACACCAATAAAAACGTACCGAAGCCAACACGAGTTTGCCAAAGCGACCAGCCTCAAGGGCCTCCTTAAGTTTTATCACAGGCCGGTTAAAACGGTTTTGAAAGATGGTGATGACCTTGAGTCCAAGCTCTTTGGCCGTCCTTACAACTTCTCTGGCCTCTGATATTAAAAGAGATAGCGGCTTTTCGAGGATGAGCGATTTGCGAAAATCTTTCAAAATCGAAAGGGCTATTTCGGCGTGGAGCCCGGAGGGGACGGCTATATCCACCACTTCAACTTCTGGGTGCCTGTAAAGCATCTCCCGATAATCGGTATAGGCCTTAGCGCCCACTTCTCTGGCAAAATGGTTTGCCCGCCCTGGATCAAGATCTGCCACGGCTAAAAGTTCTACTTCTGGAAGTTCTCGAAAAAGGGCCAGGTGCCTTCTGGCCGCTTTGCCACACCCAATAAGGGCCAGTTTAAGAACTTTTTTCATTGCTTCCATCCTTTATAGATTTTGAAATTAGACCCGGGACAGAAAAATTTCCTTCTTTAAGAATCCAGAGAAGATAGTTTTTATTAGGATCTCTGGAACGCAGCTTTTCCGGAAGTCCCCAGAGGTCCTGAGCTCTTTCTCTGAGAAGAGGCTCCTTCTGGTAATAACGTTCACGAAAAAACAATAAATCACAATTTCTCACTTCTCCTAACTCCTGGAAAACTGGCACGGGGTGAGGAAGACTTAAATAGAAAAATAGGTTGGCAGAGATTTTTTTAAAGGCACAGGCTCGAAGAGATGGATTCTGCCTGAGGAAAGCCGAAAGACTTTTCCCAAAGGCCTTTTCAGATGGAGAGGAAAGAATGGGTTGAAAAATAGCAAAAATAGCAATCTCAAGGACTAAAAACCCCCAGGCCGCTCCCCAAAGGAACCTTTTAAATCGTGGATAATAAAACTGCAGGTAAATAGAAATCAAAAGAATCGAGAGCGGAAGGATGGGCAAAATGTAATAAAAACGTCGGCAACGAGCCAGAGTAAAAAGGATAAAGACTGCAAGATTTCCGGCCAAAATCCACCTGGCATCAAGAGAAAGACGTTTCCAGTTCTTGAAAGCCCAGCCCAGAGCCAGAAAGAGAAAAGGCGTCCAGGGAAGGATAAGCTCTGGCCAGTAGATCAAATAGACGTAAAATGGTTCCCGATGGTCATAAGGAGAAACGGCCTGAAGAAGATTTTCGCGAATGATCAGGTAAAAGGGCAGAGTGCTTCCTGAAGCCCGAGCCATCCCATAGTAATGAAGAAAATAAAGAGCAAATCCCAAAAAGATAGCCAGAAGGGCCTTGAGATTGAGATGTTTAGTATCTTTACGAATTAACCAGTCCATAAGGACTACGAGGCAGGGCACCGCCATGCCGGTAAGGCCTTTACTGAGAGCCGCAAGATCAACCAGAAGCCAGAAGATCAGATAACCCTTAAAACTTTTCTCTTCCCGGTGGTAAACATACCAGGCTAAAGCTGCCGTGACCCAAAGAAGTTGATAAATTTCTGATTGTGTAAGCCGGGCGTAATAAAAAAAGCCATAACTAGTCAGAAAAAGACTGGTGGCAAAGAGAGCAAGTCCTTTTTCCAAAAATTTACGGCTCAAAAAGTAAAAGAAGACCAGAGTTAAAATACCAGAAAGAGCAGCCGGAAGCCTTACTGTCCATTCGTTAAGCTGACCAAAAATTTTAGCCGAAAGCATGATGAGCCAATAAGGCAGAAGGGGTTTGGTAAGATGAGGAACCCAATTGATAGTAGGAACCCAGAGATCTCCTCGTAGGAGCATCTCCCGTACTGCTTCAGCCCAGCGACCTTCGGCTCCCCAGAGAGGACGCCTACCCAAATTTACAAAGAGAAGAAGAAAAGCCCCGAGGAGGAATAATTTCGGAGCAAATTTCTCGTAAATACTGGGCTTTTCTTTCTCCTGAAGCACGTAGTTAATATAAGCCCCGAGATAGAAGAGAAAAAATTAAAAAAATTTAAACTTCGTCGTACCTTCCTTACAAAAAGGGTTGTATTGGTTGAGAGGGAGTCTATATTAAATTCAGGTTTTGAGAATTTTTAAATTAAGTTTTGAGAAGGAGGTAGAAAGGCCGAGTGAAAAAAGATTCGTTGGCGCTCAAAAAAAATTCACATTTAATTTTTAAAGCCGAAGATCTTGCCAAGAAGTTGGCCCAACTCGTTTTAGACAAGAAGGCTTATGATCTTGTTATCTTGGATGTTCGTGGTTTGGCCTCTTATGCAGATTTTATCTTGATTGCCAGTGCCCGTTCAGCGAGGCACGTGCAAGGAATAGCTGACGCCGTGGAAGAGGAAATGTTTCGTAAAAAAATAGAACCCTTAGGAATTGAGGGCAAATCAGAAGGACATTGGGTCCTTATGGATTATGGGGACGTAATACTTCATCTCTTTTTTGAACCCGTAAGAAAAGTATATGATCTCGAAGGTCTCTGGATGGATGCTTCTCGCATAGAACCTGAAAGTTGGGGGCTTCTAATCCCAGAACCTGTATTAGAAGGTTTAGAAGATGAAGAATATTAAGCCTCTTCTTCTAATTATTATGGATGGTTGGGGTTGGCGTGAAGAAAAAGAAGGAAACGCTATTCGCCTAGCAGGGACCCCGAATCTTGACGCCTTAAAGGCTTCTTATCCCTTTACGCTTCTTAAAGCCTCTGGAGAAGCTGTTGGGCTCCCCGAAGGTCAGATGGGAAACTCTGAAGTAGGTCACCTCAATATTGGAGCTGGTAGAATCGTTTATCAGGACCTCACCCGAATTAATCTCGCTATTAAAGATGGGGCTTTTTTCAAAAATCCCGTTTTAAAGAAGGCCTTTCAGATGGCCCACAAAAGTGGAGGCAAAATCCATCTTTTAGGACTTGTCTCTGATGGTGGCGTGCACAGCCACATCGAACACATTTACGCCCTTTTGGAATTTGCCAAAAAGGAAGGGCTTTGCGAGCGGACCTTTGTCCATGCCTTTACGGATGGTCGAGACACCCCTCCCACCAGCGGCATCGAATATATAAAGGCTTTATTGGAAAAAATGTCTCAACTTTCCTGTGGGAAAATTGCTACGGTCTCTGGGCGCTATTACGCCATGGACCGAGACAAGCGTTGGGAAAGGACGGCCCTGGCCTATAAGGCCCTAGTACTCGGAAAGGGGCTTTACGCCTCCGACGCCCTTGAGGCCGTAAAAAAGGCCTATGAAAGAGGAGAAACCGACGAATTCATCAAGCCCACTGTAATTCTTTCCGAGGGAAAACCTGTTGCTACCATTGACGATGGCGATGTTGTCATTTTTTTTAATTTTCGGGCGGACAGGGCACGCCAGCTTACCCGAGCCCTTACAGACCCAGATTTTAAAGAATTTCCTCGCGAAAAGTTTCCTCATCTGGCTTATTTCGTATGTATGACCCTTTATGATGAAACTTTTGATCTTCCAATAGCATTTCCTCCGGAACATTTAAAAAACATCTGGGGAGAAGTGGTCAGTAAAACTGGTCTTTATCAGTTTCGGACCGCTGAAACAGAAAAATATGCTCATGTTACTTATTTCTTTAACGGAGGAGAAGAAACCCCCTTTCCGCGGGAAGAAAGAAAGCTTGTCCCCTCTCCTCGAGACGTTCCTACTTATGATTTGAAGCCAGAAATGAGCGCTTATGAGGTAACGGATGAAGTCATCGCGCGCATAAAAAGCGGTAAGTATCATTTTATTGTCATGAATTACGCTAATGGAGACATGGTTGGACATACCGGAGTCTTAGAGGCTGCCATAAAGGCCGTAAAGGTAGTGGATGAATGTGTAGGGAGGGTTATTTCTGCTTGGAGAAAATATACCAACGGGGCACCCGCTATTGTGACAGCAGACCACGGAAATTGTGAGATGATGATCGATCCTGAAACAGGGGAACCTTTCACTGCCCATACTGCTAACCCGGTACCTTTTTATCTCATAGATGACCGGTTTAAAAATAGCCCGCTTCAAGAAGGCATCCTGGGAGATATAGCTCCTACAGGGCTCTATCTTATGGGAATAGATATTCCAGAAGAAATGACCGGAAAAGTGCTTCTTAAGGTTTGAGGAGTTTGAATTTTCTCTCCTTTAGTAAAATCCTAAAAGTTATCTTCGTCTACGATGAAGAAGCCCGGTTAAATCTTTTTGAGCTCTTTCCAAGTCTTAGGTCCTTTTTTGCAAACCGTCGACACTTCGCCTTAGTGAGGACTTTCGGAGACATTGCCTTCACCATCTTAATTTTAGCAGGCCTTTTTGGCCCTCAGGACCCGCAACGAAACGCCATGTTATTTATCTCTTGGGGAATCTGGTGGACAGGAATCGTGCTTTCCTGGTTTTTTGTGGGGAGAATGTGGTGCGGCTTTTGCCCCTTCCCCGGTGTAGGAAGGATTCTCCAGCGCTTAGGACTTAGTCGTGCCAAGCTCCCTTCTCGGAACATTAACAAATATTGTGCCTATGTAGCTACAGGTCTTTTTGCTCTTATTATTTGGGCTGAAGCCGTATTTCACATGAAAAATTCTCCCTTGGCTACGGCTCTTTTGCTACTTTCAATCCTTTTCGGAGCTACCTTTTTGGCTGTGCTCTTTAAAGGACAGGCTTGGTGCCGCCACTTTTGCCCCTTAGGCAAAATCATTGGCTCTGCTGCTACCCTTTCAATCCTTGAGTTTCGGGCAGATCATGAAAAATGCCGAGGATGCAAAACTTTTGCTTGCAAAAAAGGCAAAGATGGTATTCCTGGCTGTCCGGTATACCTCGGGGCCTATGCCGCTCGCAATAATCTAATTTGCTTGGTTTGTGGTCACTGCATTCCCCTTTGTGATCGAAATTCCCCAGCTCTCTTTCTAAGACACCCCTTACGGGAACTCATTATAAACAAAGGACGATACCTCACTTGTACCTACATCATTCCTTTTCTGTTGGCTTCTCAAATAGCCCGTTTCATACAAGAAAAAACTTCTTGGTACCAAGCCTTCAAAGAAAGTCTTTTTTCTTCAGAGGCCCTAGCCTTTTCCTTCGTTTTGGCCTTCGGTTTTGTCATCTTTCTTTTTATTACCCGTTTAGGAACCGAACTCTTTACCATCTATGAAGATGAACTTTTCGGCCGTTTTTCTCCAATGGTCCCCGTACTGGTCCCGCTGGCCTTTACCGGAGAGCTTGTCTATCGTTTAGAATATTTCCTTCATGAAGCAGGAAACTTCCCTCCCACCATGGGTAGACAGCTACATCTCTCTTTTCTCGAAAATTTATTTTTCCAGATTCCAGAGGGTCTTATTCACCAATTTTTACCTCTAGTGATTATCCCTGGTTTTCTCGGTGCCATTTATACCGCTTATCTTCTTGCCTTCCGGGAATTTGAAGGCCTGGTGCCCAAGAAAAATTTTGTCATTATTTTGACTATGGTGTGTTTAATAACGAGTGTTTATTTTTATTTTGCACGACTTCCTTGAAAGGGCTCTCTATGGCAGAAAAACTAAAATATGGAGAAAAGGCCATCTTAGAAGCTGAGCTTGAACCCTGGCAGAACCCGTATCCCGATCGTGATTACCTAATAGAAATAACTTTTCCAGAATTTACTTGCCTTTGTCCGCGGTCTGGCTACCCGGATTTTGCTACCATCCATATCAGCTATATTCCTGATAAAAAAATTATTGAACTTCGCTCTCTAAAACTCTGGCTTAATAAATTTCGTAACCGTTACATTTCTCATGAGGCATCTACCAACGAAATCTTTGATGCCTTATGGAAGGTCCTGTCTCCCCGCTATCTTAAAGTAGTAGGGGATTTTCACCCTCGCGGCAACGTTCATACCGTAATTACAGTAGAACGTCGCCGCGAAGAATCTAACGGCCCAAAAACTTAAAGATCTTTTCCACGGCTTTTTCTTTAACCTTTTCTTTTACTTCTTGGGCGAGAGCTACTTTGGGCTCTTCGAAAGTCCCTGTAATAGCTAGGGGAACCTCATAACCCTTTTGAGTACGGAAAAGAGAAGCACCCGGAAAACGCCTCTTGAAGGCTTCTGCCATCTTTCCAGTGAAAAGAAAGCGTGGTTTCAGATTGAGGCGTCCATCCAGGCCCATCTGGCCAAGCATCAATATTTCAAGTCCTTCCCGGCTAAATTTACCTTTTATATCCACCAAGCCTTCTTTTATCTCAAAAACAGCCTGTCCTTTTTCAAAAGATAATTTCTTGAGCTCTTCCATTCCCAAAAGATTAGCCACTACCGTAGAAACCGGCGTTTCTTTAAGCCCTAGATTTAAAAAACGTGCTTGGCCTTTGCCTGAAAGGGTCTTTTTAAGGGTTTCTGCCTCAAGGCCTTGACCGCGGAAAGTTCCTTCAGACCAGACCTTGCCACTGGAAAAGTAATTACTTTCACTCCAAAAATTTTCTGCAAGCAGAGGAAGATCAGCCCCAGCTACTGAGTAAGAAAAAAGTATATGAGGCCCTTTAGGTAGCCCCGAAATTTTCCCTGAAAGCTGGGTTACAGCCCCGGCCAAAAGAAGGGTCATTTCTTTGAGGGAAATCTCTTGAGGTGAAAGAAAGAGTACAGCCCTTACCTCTTGACCACATATCTTATAGCAAACTTCTTGACCAAAAAATTCGATTTTTCCCTGCGCTGCTATAACTACTTCTTTTGGGGGTGAGCTTTTAACAGTTTCTTTTCCCTTTGTTTCTTGAGGATTTTCCTCCGGTATAATTGAGGTGAGGTCAAATTTAGAAGTCGTAAGCTTGAGATCAACCTGGGGAAGTTTTCCAGAAATTAAAACTTTCCCCTTAAGCATTAAAGGCTGTCCATTAATTTTCAAGGAAAGATCAGGTTTCAGGGCCTGAGGATTAGCTTTTATCTCACCTTCTGCCAAAAAATCGATTTCTTCAAGTCTGGTGCGAAGAGGTTTTAAGAAAACAAGTGCTTCATAACGCGGCGCTTCGAGACTTCCTTCTAAAGACAGTTTGAGATCCATTTTTCCGGAAATCTCCGGGAGTTCTGCCTTTGGAAAGAAGTAAGGACGAAGCCTCTCTGCCAAGGCATCTGTCTTCTCCAAAGAAACCCCTTGCAGAGATAAAGTCCCTTTAAGAGCCTTTTCTTTAAAAGCGATTTCTCCAGAAGGATCTCCTGCAAGGATATTTCCGCCGAGGATTTTGGCTAAAATGGTTTTGGCTTGGGTTTGCACCTGAAAACGCAAATCCTCTATTACGGGAAACTCCGCTACCGAAAGACCCAAATTCCCTTCTCCTTCAAGGCCTAATTCCTTCCCGGCAAGTTTTAAACGCGCTGCAAGATTAAGAAGCACCAAGGCTGGGGGAAATTCTTCTTTCTCGTCTCTGAAATGGATTTTAGCTTTTTCAATTCTTATCTGTTGAAAAACAAAGGCTAGGCGCGAGGGCTTGGCTTCTTTTTGGGGCTTTCCTGAAGGCTTTTCTTGAAAAAATTTTTGAAGATTAATGGTCCCATCCTTTAGGCGGACCAAATAAATCTCTGGGGACACCAATGCGGCCTCAGTAATAAGAAGCTCCCCTTTGAGAAGAGGAGATAAACTCAAACTTAAACGCAATTCTTCGGCAGAAAGGACTTCCTTTCCACTTGAAGGTTCTAGAAAATGGACCTTATCTACTTTGACACCTAAAAAACCCCGGCGACTAATTTGGCCTATTTGTACTTTTAGTCCCGTGGCCTCTTCTAAAGGTGAAATGACAAGAGCCTTTATGCGCTCTGGGGTCAGATAACGGTTAGCCAGAAAATAAACACTTAAAAGCAGAACCCCTAGGACCACCAAAATGACAGCTAAAACCTTCCCTAATTTAGCCATACCTATCTCCTCTGCTAAATTTGTCTTAGTTTAGTGAATAATTTTTCTCTTTTAAAGGGATTTTGTTTTAGAATTGTTTTGCCTGAGAATATTTAAGGCTTTTTTTCAAAATGGTTTAGAAATGGACAGGGGGGATTTTTCTTTATTTCTGCCAAAGAAGTGTGTGGTCGAAAATATACTTTAATCCCCAGCCCAGTGAGAGCGTAGATAAAGCCTCTTTCTGAAGACTCTTCCTGGGGAATGAGCACGGCCTGGACACCCTCTCGATGAAGCCATTCTGCAACTTTAATCCCTCGGCGTCTTTCTTCCCGCACAAATGGATTGGGAACCCTTTTTTCTTCTTTTATTCGGGGAATAGGTTCCCGACAATCAACTCGCAGCAGGATAAAAAAAGGAGCACATCCAAAATGGGAAAAAAGAGCGCCTTTTTCATCTGCTGGGATTGCCAAAAGATATTCTTTTATTTCTGGAGGCTCAAAATGGATAATTACCCGATCGATATCCGGAAATTGATCGTATATTTCCTCTTCGATCATGGTAACTATTTCGTGAGCTTCTTCCAAAGAAGTTACGTCTAAAACTATTTCTGCCTCTACAAATCGAAAACGACCAGCTCGCCGACCGGTAAGCCGTTTTATTTCGATAACTTCTGGAAAGGCCCGTATCAGATCCGCTATCCGGGTAAGGGTCTCTGGCTCCAGACCGGCATCTAAAAGGACTTTTAGAGAATCAAGAAAGATACGCCAGCCAATCCGAAAGATAATCAGGGAAACAAAAAGGGCTGCTGCCCTATCAGCCCAATTCACGCCAGCCATTCCACCCAAAAGGCCAGCTAAAATGACCCCCATGGTAAGGAATTCGCTTTTCATGTGTTCGGCATCCGCAGCCAGAGAAGGAGAACCACTTGCTCGGGCCAGGTGGGCCTCCCAGCGCGAAAAAAGCCAGGTAATAAGGGCCATTCCTCCCAGCCCCAAGATAGCCCAGGGAATTCGCCGTTCTACAATGGCACTTTCTCCTTCCAGGGACTGTTTAACAATCTCAAAGACGGCCAAAAAGATAAAAGAGGCGGAGATCAAGGCAGCAAGATTTTCAAGCTTATAAAGTCCATAGGGAAAAGTAGCTGTTTTGCGTTCGGCAAATTTAAGCCCCAAAAGCACAGAAAGAGAGCCTACCACATCGGTCAGAGAATGAAGAGCATCAGCCTGAAGAGAAAGACTGCCACAAAAATTTCCTAAGAGATACTTAGCCGCTGCCAGAAAAAGATTAAGAAGTACCGCCAGAGACGCTACCTTTAGGAGCGTCTCTGTGGTATTTTCCTTTTTCAGCGCAAAATTCTCCTTCGGCACCGCCACCCCATTCTACCGGGAGGCGGCCCAGGATTCATTCGTTTTATACGTAAACTCCCACATCGAGGGCAACAAAAAACCCGCCCCCCTCCATACGGCACTTTCCACTCATGCCCACAGGCAAAACAACGAAACTTACGCCACACTCTCCTACGAACGAAGTTCTTCTTCGATCTCTTTCAAACGCTCTTTTAAAAGTTTGGCCTCTTCTTCAAGAACAGCACGCCTTTGCTCTTCTGAGGCAATCTCTTGAGATCGCCACCCACGTCCTCGCCAAAAACGCCAACACCAACCCCTACCACGGCCACGCCCCCAACCCCAACCACGGCCAGGGCCCCAGCCAATTCGCCTCCTTAAACGCCGCCCTAAGCCACACCAACCAAGCCCCCTACCTGTACGAGGGCCTTCTCCCAACGGACCAGTGCCATTCAAGCCCGGCATATTTGACCTCCTCATTTAAGTTTAACCTTAAATTAAAGTTATTGAGACAGAATGTCAATTACCAAAAGGTATACGTCTTAAGGGGGTATAAATAGCACCTCGCGGATGAAGAGTGCTTTTATAAAGAATAATCTCTGAGACCAAAAGTTTTTTAGCCGGAACTATTTCTTCTTCCCGACGACGAAATATCTCTTCGGTTAGGGCCTTTCTTCCTCGGCTGGATTTTACTCTTCCCAAAGTAATATGGGGGACAAAGGGCCGCTTTTCTTCCTTAAAGCCAAGAAGAGCCAACTTTTCTTCAAGTTTCTTTTGAAGAAGGGCCAGTTCTCGTAAATCCCCGGTAAGCCCCACCCACACCACCCGCGGCGATCCGGTTGGAGGAAAAGCCCCAAGGCCTTTGAGGCCTAAATGAAGGGCTTTAAGACCACTTTCGCGAATGGCCTCTTCAGCTACACTGGTAATCTGATCAATCTTTGAATCCGGAACTTCTCCCAGAAATTTGAGTGTAAGATGGATCCCTTCTGGCCTCACCCAACGTACATCCGCTCCTAAACGGGCCAGCTCCTCTTGAATATGAGCCAGATGCTTTTTAACTTCGGCAGGCAAATTGATAGCGAGGAATAAGCGTGCCATATGCCAAATATTGCCTCAACCAGTCAAGGGCTGTACCTGCAGCATAATCTTGAACTAAATGGCGGTCTCCCGGAAAAAGAAAACATTGGGCAACCGTAGCCTTCTCACAAGAAAATCCTATCCACACCGTACCTACTGGTTTTTCTGGACTTCCTCCTGTAGGCCCAGCAATTCCTGTTACCGAAAGTCCATAGTTTGTTTTGGCCAGTTTACGGACCCCTTCAGCCATAGCCAAAGCCACGGGTTCACTAACAGCCCCGTAAGAGGCTAAAATTTCCTCTGGTACCCCGAGAATTTCCATTTTGGCCTGATTGGAATAAGTAACCACTCCTCTCTCAAAATAATTAGAACTACCAGGTATTCTCGTAATACGCGAAGCAATAAGACCGCCGGTACAAGATTCCGCTACTGCTAAAGTTTCTTTCCGAGAAGTAAGGAGTTTGCCTATTACCGCTTCTAAAAGATCTTCATCATGGCCAAAAATATAAGGATGGAAGGCCTCCGTGATCTTATGATGCACTTTTTCAAAGAGCTTTTCAGTCTCAGCTTCTGAGGAGGCCTTAATCAGAACCGAAAGATGGATTTCCGGCAAAACGGGATAATAACCAAGTGTTACCCCAGATGAATCTTCTAAAGCTTTTAGTTTCAAATTAATATCTGCTTCTCGTAGGCCAAAAATCTTATAGAGACGCGAACGAACAGCCCCTTTCACCGGAAGTTTTTCTTTAAGAAGAGGGATTACTCGGGCTTTAAGGAGATGTTCGAATTCGTGTGGCACTCCTGGAAGACAAAAAAGAAGCTTCTTATCGAGAATGATATAATAACCCGCCATTGCTTGGGTATTGGTCAAAAGGATAGCCCCTTCTGGCAACCGGGCCATACGGAGACGAAGAGGGTTGTGAGGCAGGTTTTGGACTCGTTCCCGCTCTTTTATTCGGCGAACCATTTCCTCGTTCGTAATAAGAGGTCTACCTAAAGCCTTTGCTACTGCTTCGTTGGTAATATCGTCGGTAGTAGGACCAAGCCCCCCACTTACAAGACAGAAAGCATACTGGGAGAGAAAATCCCGCAGGCGAGACTCAATGAGACCCAATTCATCCGGAACCGTAAGGATTTCTTGAATCTCATAACCTTCAAGAAGGAGCCATCTTGCAGCCCAAAAACTGGTGGTATTAAGGATTCTACCCCGTACCAATTCATTCCCTATAGCAAGGATGGCACCTTTCATATTTTTGATTTAGCACAATTAAAAAGATCCGGTCAAACTCTATTCCGGATTTCGTTGAAGAAATAAAACATGGAGGACAGAAGCACAGACAAACAAAAAGTTTCCCCAAAAAGACAAAGGAACAATGGTTCGATGATTTCAGAAAACTAGCAAAGTTGAGTAATTTGCAGATAAAACTGTCTTTTAGAAATTATCTGGTTTCAAAATATAGATATAAATTTCAATTGGCCCTGGAAGTCGACCCAATGAAGAACGCATCTTTTTCTTTTATCATGAGGGAATTAAGGTATCGGCTTTCTTAAAAAGAGATAAAAAGGGAAACTTTTTGAGATTTTTGAAGGAAAGAACACCTTTTTGTCGGTTAAAAGTTGCTCAGAGGATAAGAGGAGGGGAAAGACTTTTTTTAATCTGCATTAGCTCAGACTTAATCTGACAGGTAGGCCTTCCCAAAGGGGGTCTAGGCTACCCTCCAGGGAGAGCTCCACCCAAAACTCAGGCCTGCCGGGTGATGGGTTTCAGCCGGGACACCTTCTACCGGATCAAGAAGGCTTACGAGGAAGGCGGAATAAAGGCCCTTTACGAAAAGAGCCGCCGGAAACCGAATTTCAAGAACCGGGTTTCAGAAGAGGTAGAGCGGGCGGTGGTGGAACTGGCTTTGGAGGATCCTTCC
>Ga0256833_1002434_pt1 | contig 13044 bp, 14 predicted proteins | sample 356284metaG_FD_190535 | JGI IMG/M metagenome (GOLD analysis project Ga0256833, IMG submission 190535) | Hydrothermal vent microbial communities from Mid Atlantic Ridge, Atlantic Ocean - 356-284 | ecosystem: Environmental > Aquatic > Marine > Hydrothermal vents | place: Atlantic Ocean: Mid...
GAAGAAGCTGAGAAAGGTGGTAATAGTGATTTGGAAAATAGTTTAACGATTAATTGGTTAAGTGATAAAAGGGAAGGTGGTTCATTGGATCAATTAATCAACCAATCAACGAATTATCCGTTGATTCTAATACAGACTGGAAAAAATTTGGGATTTGCTGGTGGTAATAATGTTGCTGTACGTTATGCCTTAGCTAAAGATGATTTTGAGTATATATGGTTTTTGAATAATGATACTGTAATAGAAAAAGATGCATTATTTAAATTAGTTCAAAAATTTGAAAAATACAAAAAGTTAGGAAAGAAAGTTGGAATAGTTGGATCAAAGCTTTTTTATTATAATAATCCTAAAGTAATTCAGGGAATTGGTGGAATATATAATAAGTGGTTTGCAGTAGCTAAGCATTTGGGAGTTTTTGAAGAAGATAAAGGACAGTATAATAATGAAGAGGTTCTTGATAAAATAGATTATATTATTGGGGCATCCATGTTAGTTAGCAAGGCTTTTATAAAGGAAGTTGGCTTGATGTGTGAGGATTATTTTTTATACTTTGAGGAAATAGATTGGGTTTTAAGAGGAAAGAAAAAAGATTATCAGTTAGGATATTGTTGGGAAAGCAGGGTTTATCATAAGGAAGGTGGAAGTATTGGTTCAAGTTCAAAGGGAGAAGAAAAAAGTGAAATTGCTGATTATTATGGGCTTAAAAATAGAATTGTTTTTACGAAAAAATTTTATCCAAAGTATCTATGGAGTGTTTATTTGGGATTTTTAGTGGTGGCCTGGAATAGAGTTAGGAGAGAACAGGTTAAAAAACTTAAAATTATTCTGAAGGCTATGTTGGATGGGAAAAATAAATAAGAAAGGTAGAATAGAAAGATTTCTTTTTTTTCTGTTATTTTTATCTTCGTCGTGGGATGTATTTGCTAATATTAGAATAAGTGGATATTCATTTAGATTCTTTTATCTTTTGGAAATTCTTTTATTGTTCTTTCTTTTTTTTAAGAAGAAAAAAATTTCTTTTTTCATAGGACATACTTTTTTCATTCTATGGATGTTTTTTATAGTGATTGCGATTCCTAATACTTCAATCCTTACAAGAAATATAGGTTACTTTTTTTGGTTGATTTTTTCATATTTACTTCTTATCTTGATTATAAGTTATTCTCAAACTGTTGAGAAATTTTTTAGATATTTTAAACTATATATCCTTTCTTTCTTGTGTATGTCTTTGTTTGGATTTATTCAGTTTTTAGTAGGATTGGCAGGAATCTCACTTATGACAACTCAATGGTGGATAAAAGGAGTACTTCCGAGAATTAATGGTCTAAGCTATGAACCATCATATTATGGTACATATATATTAGGAGGAACTGTTTTACTGTATTGGTTAACATTTGTGGAGAAAAGAAAAATATTACCATTCCAGTTAGCTATTACTTTTTTTATTATATTGGTTATAATTTTATCTTCTTCCAGAATAGCCATTTTATCCCTAATTTTTGTTATCTTTTTGCATATCTTTCATAAATTTTTTATACCTCTTTTTAAAGGAAGACTCAATTTAACTGGACTAAGAACAATTACCTTTTTTTTAATTATTATATTAATAGGCAATATTTTTATTTTTACCCATTTAAAATCATTCAAAATTTTCATGACAGGTGTGGGCTTATTGGGTACTCCTTCACATTCAGTAGATCAAAGGCTACAAGCTACTATTGATACTTTTAAGATTTTCCTTAATAATCCTTTTATAGGTGTTAGTTTAGGTGGTATTCCTTCTCATAGGGCAAATCTGCATGGAATAACTATTTCTACTCAATTAGAAGCTAAACAATTCGAAGGACTAAATGTTTGGCTTGAGGTTCTTGCTGCAAGTGGTATCTTTGGTTTTTCATTTTTTTTAATATTTTGGCTTAATTTAGTTAAGGTACATTTTTCCTTAAAAAGGAAATTAAGGAAATCTTTAAATTTATCATTAACTTACTTGCTATCAATAAGTAATGCTTTAGGGATAATGTTAATAGCAGAAAGTTTTGCATTAATGATGAGTCCAAATATTTTACGACCATACTTTTGGTTAAGCCTTGCATTTTACATTTCCAGTTTGAGGGTTCTAAGGAAATACTTAAATAACAGTTTTGTTTGAAAATGAGAAGTATAATTAATGGAGGGAAAATGAAAATTAACTCTATTGCAATAGTTAAGCTTGGAGGTTTAGGAGATCTTCTAATGCTTACTCCAGCAATTAGAGCTTATAAAAAAAGTTTTCCAGAAACAGAAATAAATTTTATTGTTGGAAAATCTAATCGACAAGTTTTAAAAAATAATCCTTATATAGATAAACTCTATATTTTAGATGATTTTAAAATTTTTAGAGGAAATTTAGTAGAAAAATTCTTTGAAACTATGAAGCTAATAAATACTATAAGGAAAATATCTCCAGATAAGATTTTTATACTTCACAGGGATTGGAGATGGAATTTTATTTCATTTCTTGCAAAAGTGAAAGAACGATACGGTTTTAAAAGAGATTTAAAGGGATTGTTTCTAACATATGCAGTAAAAACATCTCCAGAAGAACATGAAGTAATGAAATATTTAAAAGTATTTAAGTTGCAAGAAGGATTTAAAGAGGATGGTATTAATATGGATATTTTTCCGTCTGAACGAGATCAGGAAATTTTATTAGAAATGGTGGGAAGTTTTTTTGAAGGAGAAGATGTAATCGCTATTTCTCCAGGAGGGGCAGCTAATGTAAAAGAAGAAATGAATATTAAAAGATGGCCACTCGAATATTATCTATCTTTAATAAAAAGGATAATACAGGAAACTAATTATAAAATACTCCTTATAGGTGGAAAAAATGATATTAAATTTACTCAAAAACTACAGATAGATAACCAGCGAATTTTGGACTTAGCTGGTAAAACAAACATACAGCAAACATATTTAGCTTTAAAACTATGTAAAGCATTAGTAGCGCATGATAGTGGTCCTATGCACATAGGAGGTGCGGCCAATATACCAATAATAAGTTTATTTGGTCCTACTTATCCGCTAGAATATTATCCAATTACTAATTCTAAAAGTGTATTTCTATGGAAAGGAAAGGAGCTTTCCTGTTCTCCATGCTATAAAGATGGAAGATTTCCAAACTGTAAGAGCAAAGATTGTATGTATAAAATAACTGTAGATGAAGTATTTAATAAGCTAATGGAGGTAGTGAATGATGATAACGGAAGAATCTCTTAAGGAACATTTAGAGACTGTAACTAAGTTACGGGATCTTCTGAACGAAATAGAAACTTTAGGAAAGAAATTAAGGGATGCTTTGAAAAAAGGTAATAAAGTTTTTCTTATGGGCAACGGAGGTAGTGCAGCAGATTGTCAGCATATAGCAGCTGAATTAGTAGGAAGATTTAAAAAAGAAAGAAAAGGGCTACCAGCCATAGCTTTAACTACAGATACGTCTATTTTAACAGCGGTAGGGAATGACTATTCCTTTGATGAAATTTTTGCGAGACAGATAGAAGCTCTGGCTAATAAAGGAGACTTGGTAATAGGTATATCAACCTCTGGTAATAGCGAAAATGTTATAAGAGGTATTTTAAAATCTAAAGAAATTGGATGTTATACGGTAGGTTTGCTTGGAAAAGACGGAGGAAAGTTAAATGATTTAGTTGACTTAGCTATAGTAGTTCCTTCAAATAATACTCCGAGAATTCAGGAATGCCATATATTAATCGGACATATAGTATGTGAAATTGTAGATAGGGAGTTTTCAGATGTTGGATAAGTTAGACTTTTCTAATGCTTCAGTCCTTGTCCTTGGTGATTTGATGTTAGATAAATACTACTTTGGAAATGTAAATAGAATTTCTCCTGAAGCTCCTGTTCCTGTAGTTAAAGTTAATCGTGAAGAATATACTCTTGGTGGAGCAGGAAATGTAGTCAATAACATTATCAACTTGAAAGCTAAAGCTTACATAATTGGAGCTATAGGGAAAGATTCCAATAAAAGCGTTATCAAGCAGCTCTTAGATGAAAAGCAAGTCAATTATCATCTTTTAGAAAGAAATTTACCTACAATTACTAAGATAAGAGTTGTTGGTGAACATCAGCAAATAGTTAGAATAGACTTTGAAGAGATAAAACCCTTAGAACAGAAAGAGCTAGAAAGGGTAAAACAATATATTTTGTCTTTAATTAATAAAGTTGATTGTTTGGTTATTTCTGACTATGGTAAAGGAATGGTTACTTTTGAGTTATCCCAATTTGTTATAAACCAAGCTAAAGAAAAAAATCTTCCTGTAATAGTTGATCCTAAAGGTAACGATTGGAGTAAGTATAAAGGAGCAACAATTATTACGCCTAACTTAAAAGAACTTTCTGATTTGCTAAAGATAGAAATAAAAAATAAAGATAATGACATAGAGAAATATGGACAAGAGGTTAGAGAAAAGTATGATTTAACATATTTATTGGTAACTCGTTCAGAAAAAGGAATGTCTTTAATGACAGAAAACAAGGTTTATCACATAAGGTCTGAAGCAAAAGAAGTTTATGATGTTTCAGGTGCTGGAGATACTGTAGTTGCAACGTTGGCAACCGCTATATCCGCAAGGATTAATATTTTAGATGCTGTCAAGATAGCAAATACAGCAGCGGGAATAGTAGTAGGGAAAATAGGTACGACACCTATTACTTTGGATGAGTTAAATAACGCTTTAAAAGGGTATAGGAATAGAAAACTTAGACATCTTCAAGACTTGATAGTAGAGATAGCTATGTTAAGAGAAAAAGGAAAGAAAATTGTTTTCACAAATGGATGTTTTGATATCTTACATAGAGGACATATTGAGTATCTGAAAAAAGCTAAGGAATTAGGAGATGTTCTTATTGTGGGTTTAAATAGTGATGATTCTGTGAAGAGAATAAAAGGTAAAGATAGACCTATAAACAAGCAGGAGGATAGAGCAGAACTTCTTGCAAGTTTAGAATTTGTTGATTATGTAGTTATTTTTGATGAAGATACGCCTTATAACCTCATTAAGGAAATAAAACCTGATGTATTAGTTAAGGGAGGGGATTACAAATTAGAAGAGATTGTGGGAAAAGAGTTTGCAAAGAAAACTATAACTTTACCTTTTATTGAGGGTTATTCTACAACATCTATAATAGAGAAAATGAAAAATAAATAGGAGGAATCAATGATAATAGTTACTGGAGGAGCTGGTTTCATTGGAAGCAATATAGTTAAGGAGCTAAACGAGAAAGGAATTGATGAAATATTAATCGTTGATAATCTAGAAAATTCGGAGAAGCATAGAAACCTAAATAGGTTAGAATTTTTGGATTTTATAGATAAACGAGACTTTATAGAGAATCTTTCTAAATTTCAGGGTTTAAATATAGAAGTTATATTTCACCAGGGTGCATGTTCAAACACAATGGAATATAACGGCAGATATATGATGGAAAATAATTATAATTATAGTAAGAAGCTGTTACATTTTGCTATGGATAATAAAATAAGATTTATTTATGCATCATCTGCGTCTGTTTATGGGACTGGAAAAAATGGTTTTAGGGAAATAAAAGAATGCGAATATCCTCTGAATATTTATGCCTTTTCAAAGTTTTTATTTGATCAGTATGTAAGACGGATTATTGATAATGCAGAGGTTCAAATTGTAGGACTTAGATATTTTAATGTTTATGGTCCTCAAGAAAATCATAAAGGGAAAATGGCTTCTGTAGTATTTCATTTCCATAATCAAATATTAAAAGAAGGAAAGATAAAATTATTTGAAGGTAGCGAAAACTTTAAGAGGGATTTCATACATGTAAAAGATGTTATCAATGTTAATATGTTTTTCTTTGAAAATCTAGACAAAAAAGGAATATTTAATTGTGGTACAGGTAAAGCGAGAAGTTTTTTAGATATAGCAAAGATAATGCAACAACTGTATGATATAGATATAAAAGTTGAGTTTATTCCTTTTCCTGAACAATTAAAAGGAAAATATCAAACCTTTACGGAAGCAAATTTAACGAACTTAAGGAAAGCGGAATATCAGAACTCTTTCACAGAACTGGAAATAGGGGTGAAAGAGTATGTTCAAATTTTGAAAAGGAGTGGAGGTTATCTTTAGATGGGCAAGAAATATAACAATGAAAGGGGTAGTAAACTTTTAAAATTTTTAGATAGATATTTTGGTATTCCAGTAATATTTACATTAGGATTTTTTAAAAGAAGAAGAAAAAAACCTCGATTAATTGAAAAGATAGCTTTATTAAAAACAGCCGCTATAGGTGATACTGTTCTACTTAGCGCTATAATAAGAGATATAAATGAAAGTATGCCTCAAGCTAAAATAACTTTCTTTACAGGTTCAAGTAATTACGAAATAGCAAAGATAATAGCTGAAACATTCTTTAATGTAAACGTTATAAAGCTACCTATAAAAAATCCATTCAATGCAATTTCTATAATAAAACAATATGAGTTTGATGCTTGGCTTGATTTTGGTCCATGGCCAAGACTAAATGCTTTATTTTCATATTTTGCCGATGCTAAGTTTAAGGTGGGATTTAAAACCAAAAATCAATATAGACATTACATCTATGATGTCGCTGTAGAACATAGTGATAAAATTCATGAGCTATTTAATTATAAAAATATTCTTGAGCAAATAAATGTAGAAAATAACAACTTCCCACAAATTAAGATAGATGCTAATGTTAAGAGAGATAAAAAGCTAATTGTTATTCATATGTTCCCCGGAGGTTCAAGAAGTTATCTAAAGGAGTGGCCTGAAACTTACTGGGTACAACTTATAGATTACTTGACAAGTAAAAAATATTTCGTTGCTTTAACTGGGGCAAAAGTAGATAGGAGTCGTGCTTTACGCATTTATGATCTATGTAAGAGAGAGGATTTTATAAATGTTGTTGCTGGTGAATTATCGTTAAGAGACGTAATTCTTTTACTAAGTAAAAGTTCCTTGGTGGTTAGTGTAGATACTGGCATTATGCACTTAGCCTCTGCTTTGAACTGTAATCTTGTAGCTTTACATGGTCCTACATCCTTTAAAAGGTGGGGACCACTAAATGAAAACTCTGTTGCTATTCAAAGCCCTTTGAAGTGTTCTCCGTGTTTAAACTTAGGATTTGAATATGGCTGTAATGAAAATAGATGTATGAAAGCAATTTCTGTGGATACTGTTATAGAAATAATAGAAAACTTTATTGAGAAAAATAATAATTAAATCTAAAAAATTTTTAGACTTTAGGCTTGCAGCTTTACTTCCGTTTTATATTTAACGATAATTAATGTGAAAAGTTATGATGGTTGAATGATTAAATAAATGAGGATAGCTTAGGAAATTTGGGGAAGATATAAACAGAATAGATAAGAGAGATTGTCAGAAGGGGTAGGAATATGTCCGTTGAAAATAAAATTCCTTGGTGGAAAAGACCTTTTGATATTATTTTTTCTTTGTTTGCCATACTGATAACGCTTCCGATAATGATTCTAATAGCAGTAATAATAAAGTTAACAGATGGGGGAAGTATTTTTTTTGGACATAATAGAGTTGGCTACAAAGGAAGATTATTTAAAGTACTTAAATTTAGAAGTATGTATCCTGATGCAGAGGAAAGATTAAAGAAAATTTTAGAGGAGGATCCTAAAGCAAGAGAGGAGTGGGAGCGTACATTTAAACTTAAAAATGATCCGAGAGTTACTCCAATAGGTAAAATCCTTAGAAAAACGAGTTTAGATGAGTTGCCTCAATTTTTTAATGTTTTAAAAGGTGATATGAGTGTTGTTGGACCAAGACCTGTCGTTAAAGAAGAGTTAAAAAAGTATTATAAAGATAAAGCTAAGTATTATCTTTCAGTCAAACCAGGCGTTACAGGTTACTGGCAGGTAGAAGGAAGAAGTGATGTTGGTAACTATGAAGAAAGAATAAATATGGATGTATGGTATGTTCAAAATCAATCCTTTTTTTTGGATATTAAAATTATTTTAAAAACAATTTGGGTGATGTTAACAGGGAAGGGGGCATATTGAAGGCGAAAGACGGAAGGCTAAAGTGAAGGACAAGAGAGGGAAGCGATGAAAGGTGAGCAGTGAGCGGTGAAATGGAGAATGGTTAATTAATTGAATGAGGAAAGGTGAATAGCAGGAGAAAAATATTTATCAACAGGCTTTTGTAGGAGGAGTAATGGCAACGGCGTTTAAAGCTGAAAAGAAGCAAGAGTATTTCAAAAGTTCTCATATATGGGATGAGGCACGGAAGTTCTAAAATAAAAAGGAAGAAATACCAAGTTTTGTTTAATGGAGTTGGTTATAAGTTTGTTTCTGAAAGCTGGTATAACTTAGATATAGGAATATGGGAAAAAGAAAAGATTAAACCTTTCTTAAAGAAAGATAAATTGATTCCGTTCATTATTACACTCTTTAAACGGGAGGAAACAAAGTGAAAGCGGTCATCTTAGCTGGTGGAAGTGGGACAAGACTTTATCCAGTTACTCAATCTGTAAATAAGCATTTTCTCCCTATTTATAATAAGCCTATGATCTATTATCCTCTGTCTCTTGTAATGCTTCTGGGGATTAGAGATGTTCTTTTTATTGTTAATCCTACCGATTTGGAAAGTTTTCAAAAACTATTTGGGAATGGTTTAAAGCTTGGAATGAATATAGAGTACCAAATCCAAGAAAAGCCTAATGGATTGGCAGAAGGACTTTTGCTAGCAGAAGAATTTATAGGGAATGATAATATCTGCTACATGCTGGGGGATAATATTTTCTTTGGACATGATCTTGTAAAAATTATGGCTGAAGCGAAAAGAGAGATAGAGGAAAATGGTGGAGCTTATGTTTTTGGTTATTATGTCAAGGATCCTGAAAGGTTTGGAATTGTTGAGTTTGACGAAAGTGGAAATGTAAAGTCGATAGAAGAAAAACCTAAAAGACCTAAATCCAACTTTGCTGTTGTAGGTATGTATTTTTATGACAATGAAGCTGTAGAGATAGCGAAAAACATAAAACCGTCTGATAGGGGAGAGTTAGAGATAACTTCTGTTAATGAAGAGTATTTAAAGCGAGGAAAATTAAAAGTAAAACTCTTAGGAAGAGGATTTGCGTGGTTTGATGCAGGAACTCATGACAGTTTTTTAGAGGCTAGTGAGTTTGTAGCAACAATTGAAAAGAAAACAGGGCTTATGATTGGATGTATAGAGGAAATTGCCTATAGAAATAGGTGGATAGATAGAGAGCAACTTTTAGAACTTGCAAGACCCCTTGCAAAGACGGATTATGGAAGGTATTTGATGGAGCTAGTTGAATAGGGAATGGGTGAACAGGAAAGGTGGAGAATAGGAAAACCTTATTCAATAAGCAAGGCGAGGAGAAACGATGCCATTTGAGTTCATAAAAACTGAAATTCCGGAAGTAATTATTGTAAAGCCAAAAGTGTTTGGTGATGAAAGAGGTTTTTTTATGGAGACTTATAAAAAGTCTGATTTTGAGAAGGCTGGGATTGATACCGATTTTGTTCAGGATAATCATTCAAAATCTGTAAAAGGGGTATTGCGAGGGCTTCACTATCAGCTTGAACCAAGAGCTCAAGGAAAACTTGTAAGGTGTATAAAGGGAAAAGTTTTTGATGTTGCGGTTGATATAAGAAAGGGGAGTCCCACATTTGGAAAGTGGGTAGGAGTTGAACTTTCATCAGAAAATAAACTAATGCTCTGGATACCAAAAGGTTTTGCTCATGGCTTTCTAACTCTTTCAGAAGAAGCTGAAATTGTTTATAAAGTTTCAGGTGGCGAATATTCACCAGAATACGATAGAAGTATAAGATGGAACGATCAGGATATAGGCATAGAATGGCCACTTAAAGGAGAGCCTATCCTTTCTGAGAAGGATAAAACGGCACCATTTTTAAAGTATGCGGAGATAAATTTTGTGTATAAAACAGCGGAGGTTAAATGAAAGTACTTGTTACAGGTGGAGCAGGATTTATAGGAAGTGAGTTTGTAAGACAGGCAGTAGAGAAAGATTTGGAAACAGTCGTTGTTGATAAGCTTACGTATGCGGGAGACTTAGAGAGATTAAAAGAAGTAAAAGATAAAATCAGTTTTTACAAAGCAGATATAACCAATAAAGAGTTTATGGAGTACATATTTAAAGTAGAAAAACCTGATGTTATTGTTCACTTTGCAGCAGAAAGCCACGTAGATAGAAGTATTTTAGATGCTACTCCATTTATAGAAACAAATGTGAAAGGAACTCAAATTCTGCTTGATGTAGCTAAAGAGATTGGCGTTAATCTTTTTATAAATATTGCAACGGATGAGGTTTATGGAGAACTTGGAGAAGATGGGCAGTTTTACGAAGATACACCTCTTAATCCAAACTCTCCATATTCTGTAAGTAAGGCTTCAGCTGACATGCTTGGAAGAGCTTATTATAGAACTTATGGATTACCAGTGATAACTGTTCGCCCTTCTAATAATTACGGTTATTGGCAATATCCTGAAAAATTAGTCCCCGTGGTTATCTTGAAGGCTTTAAACGATGAACCTATTCCCATCTATGGAACAGGTGAAAACCGTAGAGAGTGGCTTTTTGTTTCTGATTGTGCAGAAGCAGTGTTTGAAATTATAGAAAAAGGTAGAATTGGTGAAGTCTATAATGTTGGTAGTGGAGAAGAGAGAAAGAACATAGATGTAGTCAAGTCAATACTGCAAATATTAAACAAGTCTGAGGACCTAATAACCTTTGTAAAGGATAGACCAGGCCACGACTTTAGATATTCTCTTAATTCAGATAAGATAAAAAGGGAGCTTGGTTGGAAGGCTAAGATAAACTTTGAAGAAGGAATAGAAAGGACAGTGAGATGGTATCTTGGGAATCTTGATTGGGCTAAAAGCAAGGTAAAAGAACTACAAGATTACTGGAAAAAGGTCTATAAAAGTTGAAGTTTAGAGTGTATACTCTTGACGGTTAGTTAATGGAAATCGTTGAAAGAGCTATTGGAAAAGCAGCTAACAAAAAGGGAAATAGATCCGGATGATTTTGCGGGAGTTCAAGAGTTTTAGGAGAGCTTAAGAAGAATGAGATACCTAATTTTAGGGGCTAAAGGGCAACTTGGAAGGGAGTTTGTTAGATGGTTAAATAAAAAAAGTGAGTGCTTTAGTGTAGGAAGAGAAGAGTGCGATATTTCGGATTTAGATCAGGTTCTAAGGCTTTTTGAAGATGTAAGACCAGATATTGTTATTAATTGTGCAGCCTATAATCTTGTAGATAAGGCAGAAGAAGATTATGTAACTGCTGTGAAAGTGAATAGCATTGGTATTAAAAATTTGGCTTTTGCAAGCAACAAATATAAAGCTTTTCTTATTCATTACAGTACCGATTACGTATTTGATGGAAAGAAGGAAAACGGTTTATATACAGAAGATGATAAACCGAATCCTCTTAATGAATATGGAAAAAGTAAATTAATGGGTGAAGCATTTCTAAAAGAAGAAACAGACAGATTTTTAATTTTCAGAGTTAGCTGGGTTTACGGTGAAGGTAAGCAAAACTTTATCTATAAACTTCTAAAGTGGGCAGAAAATAGTGACTATTTGAAGATTTCTTACGATGAAGTATCCGTTCCAACATCTACAAGGACGATTGTTAGTGTAACTTTGAAAGCATTAAAAGAGGGTTTAGAAGGTTTATATCATTTAACAAACTCTGGTTGTGCTTCTCGTTATGAATGGGCAAAAAAAGTTTTTAAGGTTAAAAAAATTAATAAGTTTATATATCCAGTTTCTGGAGAGATTTTCAATTTACCTGCTAAAAGGCCAAAGTTTTCAGCTATGAGTAATGAAAGAATTTCAAATGAGCTTAGCATAGAAATTCCTCATTGGGAAGAGGAGTTGGAAAGGATTATGAAGGAGTTGAAATGAAAGTACTTGTTACAGGTGGAGCAGGTTATATAGGGAGTCATGTTGTTAAAGCATTAGGAGAAAGAGGACATGAAGTTTTAGTCGTTGATAACCTTTCCAAGGGGCACAAAAAAGCAGTCTTATACGGGAAACTGGTTGTTGCGGATTTGGAAGATAAAAGTACCTTAGATGTTATTTTCAGGGAGTTTAAGCCAGATGCGGTTATGCACTTTGCCGCATTTATAGAAGTTGGTGAGTCAGTTAGAGAACCTCTAAAATATTATAGAAATAATACAGTCAATACAATAAACCTCTTGGAAGTTATGCTGAAAAATGATGTAAATAGATTTATCTTTTCTTCTACTGCTGCGGTTTACGGAAATCCAGAAAAAATTCCTATTCCAGAAACAGAGCTTTTAAAGCCTATAAATCCTTACGGACAGTCAAAAGCTTTCGTTGAACGAATTCTCCAGGATTTTTTCAGTTCTTACGGCTTGAGATATGTTTCTTTAAGGTATTTTAATGCTGCAGGGGCTGAGCCGGAAGGAAGAATAGGAGAAAGTCATAATCCGGAAACCCACTTGATACCTTTAGTGCTAAAAACAGCAAAGGGGGAGAGAAAGAGTATAAAAATCTTTGGAACTGATTATCCTACTCCTGATGGAACGGCTATAAGGGACTATATCCATGTTTTAGATTTGGCAGATGCTCATATTTTAGCTTTGGAATACCTTTTGGAAGGAGAAGAGAGTAGTGTCTTTAATCTGGGATACGGTCTTGGTTATTCTGTGAAAGAGGTTATAGAAACTGCAAAAAAAAGTGACGGGGATAGATTTCCTGGTTGAGGAAGCTGAAAGAAGACCTGGAGATCCTCCTGTTTTGGTTGCAGATAGTACTAAGATAAAAAAGGTTTTAAAGTGGGAACCTAAGTATGACGATTTAGAGTTTATAATAAAAACGGCGTGGAATTGGGAACTTAATAGAAGATTTTGATTGGAAAGGCATACTGTTTACATTTTTTTTGTTTGTTTTCTGCTTTTGGCTGTAAGGGAGGTTGGGACTCCTTATTTTCCTTACTTGGTCGTTGCTA